>Ga0074046_10001215_pt1 | contig 23804 bp, 18 predicted proteins | sample BogForMeECP23OM3_FD_94441 | JGI IMG/M metagenome (GOLD analysis project Ga0074046, IMG submission 94441) | Bog forest soil microbial communities from Calvert Island, British Columbia, Canada - Bog Forest MetaG ECP23OM3 | ecosystem: Environmental > Terrestrial > Soil > Wetlands ...
ACTGCCGCGGGTCAATTTCACTGTGTAGGTCCCCGGAATAACTCTCGGCCCTTCCGAAGCTTCAAAAGCCGCCGTCGCCGCGGGAGGCACGTGCGGCGCTTTCAATGACATGCGCCAGACCACGCGGCTAATGCCGCGACGGTTGTTCGAAGGCAATGTGTCAATCAATTTGCCTTCGGAGTCGAATACTTCCAGCTTCATCCTGCCAAAAATGTGCCGCTTTGCCTGGTAGTAGGTAATCCATGCGCCGTTCGGTGGATTCGGCCCGCGAAACGTCGCGCTGCCTTCTACCCACCCGCCATACGCGCTGATCCGTTGCTGCGCGGGGCGACCTGGCAAGAACGCCGCGTCCTTTCCGATGACCTCGGGCGTCAAATGACGCAGCGGCGTGATGTCGTCGATGATCCATATACCTCGGCCGTGCGTGGCCACGATCACGTCGGACTCTCGCGGCTGCACCACCACGTCGCGAACGGCCACGTTTGGGAAATCGTGCCCTTTATACTGGGCCCAGTGCTTGCCTCCATCCAGGGACACCCACAAGCCAAACTCCGTCCCCAGAAACAACAGGTTGGAAGACATGGTATCTTCCTTGACTACGTGGGCGTAACCACGCACGCCGCTGTCTGCTGCAATAATTGGCGTCCACGTCTTTCCGTAGTCTGTGGTCTTGAAGGCATAGGGATTCATGTCGCCAAACGTGTGGCGGTCGAACACTGCATACGCCGTGGCCGGATCATAAAGACTGGCTTCCACCCACGATACCCACGAGGCTTTCGGAAGGTTCGGCACATTGCCGACGACGTTGCTCCAGGTTTTTCCGCCGTCACGAGTGAGCTGCACATTGCCATCATCCGTCCCCACCCAAATCGTGCTTCCATCCTTCGGCGATTCGCTGATGGAATAGATCGTCGTGTGCATTTCAGCGGACGAATTATCCACCGTGACGCCTCCCGATTCTTCCTGCTTCTGTTTCTCAGGGTCATTGGTGGTCAAGTCCGGGGAAATGCGGTCCCACGTTTGGCCGTGATCGCGCGAACGAAATAGATATTGCGCGCCGATATAAATCGTGCCCTTTTCATTCGGGCTCATGTGAATAGGCGTATTCCAGTTGAAACGGAGTTTCCCTTCACCATAGTTCGGCTCAGGCTTGATGGACCGTTTTTCCAGCGTGGCCCGATTGACGCGTGCAATATCGCCACCCTGGGCTTCCGCATATGCAAAGTTGCGGTCGCCAGAATCGGAGAAAGTCCAGAAGCCATCACCGCCATAAAGATTTTCCCAGCGATTGTTCGTGATTCCACTGGGATACTGGGAGTCGCCAACCCAGGAACTGTTGTCCTGCAAGCCGCCATATACCTCGTAAGGATCGGCCACATCCGCGCTGACGTGATAGAACTGCGAAATCGGCAGGTTTTCGGCCTTCCACCACGTGTTCGCCCCGTCGTAGGAATACCACACTCCTCCATCGTCCCCGGCAATCAGATGATCGGTATTGTCCGGATCGATCCAGATGTCATGAAAATCCCCATGAGCGCCATTGGAGACGCCGCTGAAACTTTTTCCTCCGTCATCACTCATGATTAATCCGAAATCTGGTTTGAAGACCTTGTTTTCGTTCTTTGGGTCAACAATCAGATTCGCGAAATAAAAAGGGCGCCAGACCATTTGGTTGCTGCGGTCCCGCTCCTGCCAGGTCTTCCCGCCATCCTCGGAACGGAACAGCGCGCTGCGCGTCGATTCAATCAACACGTAGATCGCATTGGAATTGGAAGGAGCGATGGTTACCGCCAGCCGTCCCCAAGGTTTGGCGGGAAGACCGGCCGCAGTTTTATCGTCCAGTTCGCTCCATGTAGCGCCACCGTCGGCCGTCCGGTAGAACGCACTGCCGCTCGCCGCGGCAGAATTTTCGCCGCCGGAACGAAATGTCCAGCCTTTGCGACGGAAGTCCCACATTCCGGCAAATAGAACTTTAGGATCCTTTGGATCCATCGAAATGGTGGAACAGCCCGTCGAGAGATTTGCGCCCTTCAGGATCAGTTTCCACGTTTTCCCGCCGTCGGTGGTTTTGTACAACCCGCGCTCATCGCTGTCGCTCCACAGTTTTCCGGGAACGCAGGCGTAGACGATGTTGCTGTCTTTGGGATCGATGAGAATTTTGGAAATGCGTTCCGAGTTTTTCAGCCCCAGGTTCGTCCAGTTTTCTCCGCCATCCGTGGAGCGATAAATTCCGTCGCCGATGGAGACGCTGTTCCGCGTCCACGCTTCTCCTGTTCCCACCCAAATGGTCTTCGGAGACTGCGGATCGATCGCGATGGCGCCGATCGATTGCACCGGTTGTTTGTCGAACATCGGCTTGTACGTCGTGCCACCGTTCACCGATTTCCACACTCCGCCACTGGCTGCTCCGATGTACACCGTAAGCCGGCCGTTCTCTTTCACGGCAGCCACCGCAGACACGCGCCCGCTCATCGTAGCGGAGCCGATGTTACGCGCGCCCAGTCCAGAGATGGAATCCGAATCGAATTTGAACTCCTGGGCACGCAGACAGGGAGCAACGAAGAACATTCCCGCCAGCAGAATACCTGTGTATCGAACGATCGCAGTGTTTGACATTTCTCGTTCCTCTGTATTCACCCAGAATTGGGCTTCGGTCCTTGCGTACAAGTGGAGATTCTTCTCGCTGACATTCACTTTGCAGGGGCAGTTGCTTTTGCGTCCGTCTTTGTGACCGGCAAAGCAAATCGCGAATCGTCCAGCGGGACATTGGGCTCCATCTTCACGACCGTGAATCGGGCCCAACTGTCCGTGCCCGTCTCCGCGGTCTCAACCGAAAATGGGAAATAAACGCCATCAACTTGCTCGTAATCGCCCAGCAGGGTGTCGTTATATTGCACGGCGCCCCGCACGTTCGACTGAGTCTCAAACTTTATTTCGAGGTACGAATCCGCGTCGAGGTAGTAATAACGCACATCCCCATTCTTCAATGTCAGCTTGATCTTGTAGCAATCGGTCCCTTCCACCGAGTCGTGTCCAACCAGTTCGGCGGTGTGCCCTTTCTGTTTGTAATCGACCAGTGGGCCCTCCAAGTCCGCGTCCAGGATCAGCGACTTGCTATCGTCTTGAGACATCATCTCCGGGTCTTTGCGGCCACCAAACGGATTAATTTGCCACGCGGATCGGCCGTCATAGGCCTGAACTTGCGCCATCCCCTGAAGGATGACTTCTTCGCGGACTTTGTCGTCCCGCTTGTTCTCCTGCACGTAGGTTGCGCGAAAGCGGTCTTGTGAGAACTTGGCGGTCACCCGCATGGTCTTTATGGCTCGTAATTTCTCCAGCCCGCCACGCGCTTGCACATTTTTCGCGATGATCTCGTCGACAGTCTGCGCCTGCAAGCCCAGCGGCAACAGGGCAATCGTGGCGAACGCAATCCAGAGAATTCGCTTCATGGGGTAAAGCTCCTTCCCACCTTGGAATCCGTCTGCCGCAAGAAGGTCAGCGGCAGAGTTTGGCGGCTACCGAGAGTCCGAATAGAGTGGGATACCAAATGGGTCTTTAGGCACGTTAGGCGCCTCTTTGTTAGCAAACTCCGGCTCAAATTCCAAGTAGTTTTCCTCAATGTATTGCTGAAGAAAATGTGACGCTGCCAAGAACCATTGTTCCTTCGGAAACTTGTTTTAGACTCGTTGGCCTGCCGCCCGCTTTTTGCTTTATAACTGGGAGCGTATCATTTCACATCGGCCCCAGTCCGACAGGAAACGCTTGTGACTCCAGATAAGAAGAAGTTATTGCGAGTGGGAGTGCTTTTTGGAGGCCGGTCCGGCGAGCATGAAGTCTCGCTGGTGTCCGCTGCCTCCGTTATCCGTGGTTTGGATCCCGATAAATACGAAGCGGTCCCCATCGGTATTACTAAGGACGGCCATTGGCTGCTTGGCCAGGGCGCGGCAAAAATGCTGCCGGAGGTATTAAAGGGTGGTCGCCGTGTGATGCTGACCGCCGATCCCACGGAAGCCGCTTTGATGCCTCTCGATCGCGGCGCAGGTGCGCAACGTCTCGACGTAATCTTCCCCGTCTTGCATGGAACCTTTGGGGAGGACGGCACGATTCAAGGCATGCTGGATCTGGCTGGTTTGCCCTACGTGGGCGCCGGCGTTCTCGGCTCCGCGATTGGGATGGATAAGGACGTGGCCAAACGCCTTTGCGCCGCCGCAGGCATCCCTGTGGTGCCTTGGGTCACCGTTTATCGCTGGGACTGGGAAAAGAAACCGGGAGCGGTCAAAGCGCAAATCGAAGAAAAGTTTCCTTATCCGGTTTTTGTCAAGCCCGCCACACTAGGCTCTTCCGTTGGGATGAGCAAGGTGCACGTTGCCGAAGAGCTGGGGCCAGCGCTGGACCTTGCCTGCCAATTCGGCATGAAGATTCTGGTGGAGAAGGCCATGAGCGCCCGGGAGATCGAAGTCTCTGTGCTGGGCAATCACGACCCCAAAGCATCGATCCCGGGAGAAATCGTTCCGCATCGAGAATTCTATGACTACACCGCGAAATACTTGGAGGAGGGGACGCAGTTGCTGATTCCGGCAGAATTAAAACCGGCACAGGTAGAGAAGATTCAGTCTCTTGCTGTTGAAGCGTTCCGAACCCTCGAGTTGGCGGGAATGGCCCGCGTAGATTTCTTCCTGGAGAAAAAGGGCGGCAAGCTCTTCCTGAATGAGGTCAATACCATCCCAGGTTTCACCTCCATCAGCATGTATCCGAAATTGTGGGAAGCCAGCGGAATTTCGTTCCGGGAATTGATCGATAAGTTGATTGAACTGGCGTTTGAGCTGCACGCTGAAAAAGCGCGTACAAAATACGCCATTGAACTGCCAGACGGCTCAGGTGGCGCCCTTTCTAACTGAGGGCGCTCTACAGTACTCTCTCCCGTGGTAAGCTCCCATTCGGGAAACTTTTTCTGAAACCGGGGCGTCCAATCTAAGAGAAGGTTTGCGAGGCGGCATCTCTCCTGATAGAGTTTTTCTGCCGGCAGCTCCCAGGAGATTGCCGGCAAATCCTATGGCTTTGCCAAAAACCCCGATGTCATTGCTGGAACCGGTTCCAGAAAAATCACACAAATCGCAAGTGATGGCGTTTACGATTGGCGCGGTGGTCCTGGTCCTGGCCATCGTGTCGTACTTTACATTCCGTTATTACCCCGAGAAGAAAGCGGCAGCGCAATTCTTCGATGCGCTGGTTGTCGGGGACACAGACAGAGCTTACGAGTTGTGGAAACCCACGTCGAGTTATCGGAAGGACGACTTTCTGGCGGATTGGGGACCTTCCGGGTATTACGGCCCAGTGAAGAGCTACAAAATTATGGGAGCGAAAGCTCCGGACAAAAGCAATTCCATCGCGGTCAACGTGGCGCTGAGCCCGTATTCGCCCCTGCCAAGCTCTTCCGATGCGGAGAAAAGCGCCAAAACAAGAGTGGTCACGCTGTGGGTTTCGCCCACAGACAAGTCGTTAAGTTTCCCGCCATAACAAGACGCGCGACAAGATTCCCCTGAATTATGTGTGGAGTTCGTCCAGCGCAGCCGCAAGCTCCGCAGGGCTGACGCATGCTGTCCCCAGCTTACCGACAACCACGCCCGCCGCGGTGTTCGCCAGATAGGCCGCCTCCGGCAACGTCGCCCCTGCCGCAATCGCCAGAGAGAGCACGCTAAGCACGGTATCTCCCGCTCCAGTCTTGTCAAAAACCTGCCTTCCGCTGGATTCCGGTTCGATACCCGGCTGGCCAACGCGCGCGTAGGTAACTTCGAAACTCGTAGCAGGAATACTCAAATAGCGCGGCGAGGTCTCCTCGAAGATGCTCATGCCTTTCTCGGCACGCGTGACTACCACAGCCGCGCTGCCGAACCGGGCAAGCAATGCACGACCTGCCTCTTCCACAGATTCTTCGTCGCTTAGGAAACGCGTAACGTAGAAGCCTGCTTCCTTCGTGTTGCACACAATGGCACGCGCTCCCCGATAGGCGAACAGTTGGGAAGTCTTGGGTTTCACGAACACGGGAACTTTAAACTTGCGGCAGGCATTCAGTACGCGCTCGGCAAAGGCATCGGTAATCAGGCCCTTGTCGTAATCGGACAAGACCAAAGCATCGACTTTTTTGAGCGAAGTCACCAGCGGCCGAAATAATTTCTCTTCCGATTCCGGCGAGAGCATGTCCCGCCGTTCATGGTCGATGCGTACAATTTGCTGGTGGCGTGCGATGACCCGCGTCTTAACAGTGGTAATTCGCTGCGGGTCGGCCAGCACAGCTCGTTCGCCGATCTTGGCTCGACGCAGACACGCGCGGAGCGCCGATCCGGCTTCGTCGTCACCCACCCTGTTCGCCCCGAGGATCCGGCCTCCGATAACGCCAAAGGCTTGCACCTGAGCGCCGAGTGCAACCAGGTTTGCCGCAACATTCCCGGCACCACCCAGGCAATCCGTCTGGGACACAAAATCTACCACCGGCACTGCGGCTTCCGGTGATAAGCGATCCGCTTCCCCCCAGAGGTAGCGATCCAACATCAGGTCCCCAAGCACGGCTACACGAACTCTGCGAAATCCCGGCAGGAGGCGCTTCAGGCGAGGAATAGCGCGAGCCAACTCTGTTTTCATGGGAAGATGCTCAGCTCAGTCGTTCGCAATTGTGGCTTCCTCAGGCAGCATGACGGGAATGTCATCCCGAATCGGATAGATCCTTTTGCAAGCATCGCACTTTAGCCCCGAACCATTTGCGACCAGGTGTATGGGGCCCTTACAGACTGGGCACACGAGGATTGCCAGAAGCTCCTTCGAAATCGACATAGCATGCTCCTAAATCTCAACAAAGACTTTAGCAGACTGTAACTCGCAACGGCCAGCCGGGCTCTTCCCTCCTCCGTAGGAAACCTGAACGAATTAACAAGCCCTGCTATTCAGTTGTTTAATACAAGGTGGCGTGCTCAGGCAATGATAGCGCGGGCCGCGTTATACTCGCGATTAGCCTTCTGGCGCACACTCCGCCACAATCTCGCTTGTATGCGCCGGCGATCCTTAATTTGAGGTGTTACCGCATGAAGAAGCTTGCTGTGCTGATATTCGCCGCTTACGGCTTCTTGTTCGCTCCCTGCAACTTCGCCCAGACCGCCAGTGAGTTGAAGGAATTGGCGAAAGAGAATGAAGTAAGGCACGATGAGTTAATCAATCTGGAACAGGAAACCGCCCGGGCGATACAATGGAACAACGGAACACTTTTCCGCCGCGTCTATGGGGACGATTTCATCGGGGTTCTGCCCACAGGACAGATCAAGGACAAAGCCGGCTGGATTGCCTCGATTGAGAATTCCAATATAAAGTACACTTCGTTTGTGACTTCAGATATTCGAGTCCGTATGTTTCAAGATACGGCGGTGGTCACTTGCCTGTGGAGCGCACGCGGGACCCGGGACGGACAGACCTTCGCCAGGCAACTGCGTGTGACCCACGTCTATGTGTACGGCAATAGAGGTTGGCAGGCGATTGCCAGCCAGGAAACACTTCTGCCCGGTTAAATCCATATATACTTACAACTCGGATGCAAGATCAGCGCGTGACATGCGCGAGCAGCAATCCGTTGTACCGCTGACACTATGACTCCCTGAGGTTCTTAATGAAGAACAAACTTTTGTGTGTTTCCTTGTTGAGCTGTCTGATGGTGGCATCGGCCCATGGCCAAACGACTGCTGCCCAAGCAACCCAGGAACCTATCCTGCCATACACTCCAAGCCTCGATCTCGCCTCCATGGACAAGACTGCCGACCCATGCGTGAATTTTTACCAATACTCCTGTGGCGGGTGGAAGAAGAACAATCCGATACCGCCGGACCAAACCTCCTGGTCGGTGTACGGAAAGCTCTACCAGGACAACCTTCTTTTTTTGAAGGGCATTTTGGAGCAAGCCTCCGAAAACACCGGAACGCGTGATGCGGTCACCCAGCAGATTGGCGATTTTTACGCCGCGTGCATCGATGAAAACGCCGTGGAGAAGCGAGGCATGGCGCCCGTCCATGGTGACTTAGAGGCGATTGCGAATCTTAAATCGACGAAGGACATCGCGCCGCTTGTGGCGAGGCTACAACAAGCTTATGGCCGTTCGGTACTGTTCGCGGCCGGCTCCACGCAAGACCCGGACGATTCCGAGCACGTCATCGCCGAAGTCGATCAGGGCGGATTAGGTCTGCCGGATCGCGACTATTACACCAAAGAGGATGCGAAATCCAAGGAGACGCGGGCTCGCTACCTCCTGCATGTCCAAAAGGTCTTCGAATTGACGGGGGAAAGCGCGGACGCCGCGAAGAGAGACGCCGATACCGTGATGCGGCTTGAGATGAAACTCGCCAAAGCTTCCATGACTCGGGTGGACCGACGCGACCCTTACAAGGTGAAACACAAAATGAAACTCCCGGAATTCGAGGAACTGGCGCCGAACTTCGACTGGAAAACGTACTACGCGACCGCGAATTATCCTCAGTTCGAAATCCTGAATGTGGCCACGCCCGACTTTTTCAAGGAAGTCAACTCCAGCTTGTCGAAGGAACCGCTCGACAATTGGAAGACCTACCTGCGCTTTCATGTGATGGATTCCGCTTCTCCTTATCTCTCCTCTCCCTTCGTGGACGAGAATTTCGCGTTCTACCGTCAGTACCTGCGAGGCGCGAAAGAGCAACAACCTCGGTGGAAGCGCTGCGTCAGCTATACCGACCGGGATCTCGGTGAGGCTCTCGGTCAGGTGTACGTGGCCAAAGTATTTTCACCCGAGTTGAAGCAAAGCACTGTAGACATGGTGCGCCGCATTGAAGACGCAATGGGCGTGCGAATCCAGCAACTGGATTGGATGAGCCCGGAAACGAAGGAGCAGGCGCTTCGCAAGCTCCACGCCATACGCAACAAAATTGGTTATCCCGACAAGTGGAGAGACTACAGCAGCATCAAAATAACGCGCGATGATTTTGCCGGCAATATGGCCCGCGCTTCGGAGTTTGAACATCATCGCGACTTCAACAAGATTGGCAAACCCGTCGATCACGGCGAATGGGATATGAGCCCGCCAACCGTGAATGCCTACTACAACGATCAGATGAATGACATTAATTTTCCGGCTGGAGTTTTGCAGCCGCCTCTGTACGACGCAAAAATGGATGCCGCGCCCAATTACGGCAATACCGGTGGCACTATCGGCCACGAATTGACACATGGGTTCGACGATCAGGGCAGTCAGTACGATGCCGAGGGGAACCTGAAGAATTGGTGGACCAAGGCTGACCGCGAGAAGTTCGATGCCCGAACCAAATGTGTCCAGGACCAATACGGAAAGTATATCGTCGTGGACGACATTCACATCAACAGCAAGCTCACGCTGGGCGAAGATGTGGCGGATTTAGGCGGCGAGCTTCTGGCATACATGGCCTGGCAGGATGCAACAAAGGGACAATCGCTACAACCGCGTGACGAGCTGACCCCTGAACAGCGCTTCTTCGTGGGCTTTGCCCAATGGGCTTGCGAGAATACCCGTCCCGAAGAATTGCGCGTGCGAGCGGCCACCGATCCTCACTCTCCGGGCGAGTACCGCATCAATGGCGTGGTTGTGAATATGCCGGAGTTCGCCAAGGCTTTTTCCTGCAAGCCCGGGCAGCCAATGACGAAACCTGTCGAAAAGGTCTGCAAGGTCTGGTAGCCACTAAGAAAACGACGTTTAATGCTCGGAGGGAACAGCAGCGGAGAGCGGGATGCACGCCTCGATGCACGTGCCACCGCCTGGGCGCGAGTGAATGAATAACTCCCCGCCCAAGCTATGCAGGCGTTCCTGCATGCTCAGGAGCCCCAGCCCTTGAGCGAAATCCGCGGCATCGGGATTGAATCCTTCGCCCTGGTCAGAAACACGAAGCCTCATCGAGCCGGAGATTTCATCCAATTGAACGAGTGCGCGCCGTGTCCCACTGTGCTTCTGCACGTTGCGGACTGCTTCCTGAGCTACCCGGAAAAGGCACATGGCCGCATCCTGGGGTGGTTTCTGGTTTGTACCGGCGTCCACGAATACAATCTCCATGGCGTTGCGCGCCGCGAAATCCCTGCAAAAGTTGGCCAGCGCAGAGGCCAATCCTAATAATTCCACCTGCGAGGGGTGCAGGCGCCTTGAAACGTTGTGCACGTCCGACGTGATTTCGCCGGCCGCTTTCACCAGCACTTCCAGTTGCTGCGTAAGTGAGGATTTGAGCTTCATGGAAGCTTGCTTCAACTGCTCCAGATCGATGCTGAGCAAGGCAAGACGCTGACCAGCGTCGTCATGGAGATCGCGAGCGATCCGGGCCCGTTCCTCTTCCTGAGCACGCGCCAGCCGGTTGCGCAAGGCCACCAGCTTTTCTTCCGACCTTCTGCGTTCGCTAATGTCCTGATAGATGGCGAACGCGCCGACGAAGGACTTCCCGGAAAACACTTTAACGCCGTGGAGTTCGACGTCCAGGAGTGATCCGTCTTTTCGCTGGCGTCGCGCTGTCGTATGCACCACGCCGCCATCGAGCACGGCATGGGAAAGCTGGGCGGCTTCCTCTTTGTTGTGAGGAGCAATCACGTCGTCAAGATTTTTCCCCTGTATTTCGGCCTGGGTGTACTGAAACATCTGCTCAAACGCGGGATTGCAAAAACGCACAAGCTGATTCTCGTCTTTGATGACAATGCCCAGAGGCACATTCGAAATCAGCGCGTCCATGTACATGGCGTGCTCTTGCAGTTCCTGTTCCGCGCGCCTGGCTGCGGTGACGTCCAGCGCCGAAGCCAGCAGAGCTGCTTTGCCGTTGAATTCCGTCAGCGCACCGGAAAAATCAAGCCAGCGTTTCTCCCCGCTCTTGGTGATAATCGTCAACTGGCACCGCGAAGGTACGGGTTCGCCCGTCAGCCTTGCCTCAACTCGCGCAAAACCCTCAGCGCGACATTCAGGGTCGACCAGGTCCCAAGGATTCATGGAGAACAGTTCTTCTCGCGAGTAGCCGCTAATCCGTTCAAATTCCCTGTTGAAATAGACGAAGCGATTATCCTGAAGCAGCCAAATGGCGGAAGTCACCGTCTCGGCCACCAGGCGGAATTTGCCTTCACTTTCCCGCAAGGCCAACTCGATCTGCAAACGCTCGGTAATGTCTTCTCCAGCTACGAGGGCGCACGGTTCACCATCGATGTCGATCACCTCAACCGAATAGAGCGCATGCACGATCCTTCCAGACTTGGTGCGCAGCCGCACCTTGCGGCCTTCGACTTTTTTGCGTTTCAGCGAGTCCGCCATGATCGCGGCCAAATCCGCGCTGTCCACCCACATTCCGATTTCCAACAGGGTCTTACCCAGTACCTCTTCCCTGCTGTAGCCGCTTTGCCGCTCGAAGCTGGCATTCACATCGATGAAGCGGCCGTCGCGCAGTGACGTGATGGTCATGGCATGCGGGCTGGCGCGGAACGCCGTCGCAAATTTCGCTTCGGAGTGGCGCAGCGCTTGTTCCGCGCGGTATCGATCCGTCACATCGTGGGCCATACCTCGGATGACTGGTTCAGGGACACCTTCGCTGCGTAGCGTCGAGGTGTAATCCCAGACGCGCTCTTCGCCGCTGCGCGTCTTCACCACCATCAGCCCGGTGGCATGCCCGGTCTCCAGCACACGCTGCAGAAAGTGCGCGTACAACCGGCTATACTTCGGCGACAACAAATCCTGAATGTTCATCTTCAAGATCTCGTCCACCGTGTAGCCGAGACGCCGGCAGGGGGCCTCGTTAATGGTCAGGATTTGGCCATCCAACCGGTGTGTTCCCAGCAAGTCTTCACTATGTTCAACCAGATCTCGATAGCGGCTCTCGCTTTCTCGCAAATCCTCCATCGCACGCTTTTGCTCCGTCAGGTCCAGAAAGCTCACCAGGTAGAGGTTATTCGCCAACGAAAGATGAAATTCAATTTCACGGAACCAGCCATTTTTGCATCGCACGCGGGCTTCCATGGCCAGCTTCTCGCTACTACCCGCATTCGCCTTGTTGATCAGCTCCTGCCACTGCGCTTGCACCAATTTCCGGTATTGGGGATCGGGATAAGCCAGCGGCCACCAGTCCTCAACCGCGCGAATCTCATCCGCCGTGTATCCGAACAAATTTGTAAATTCCTCGTTTGCTAATTGAACGGACTCCAGCGGGCCGCCGGAGACTACCATGGCGACAGGGCAGCTCTGGATGATCTGGCGGCTGAATTCTTCGCTGCGGCGAAGCTCCTCTTCGATACGCTGGCGATTCTGAATTTCACACTGCAATGCCGCATTGTCCTCCACTAGTCCCAGCCGCTGCCTTTCGCTGACTTCCAGCTTCGAGGCTGTCTGCTGATAGCGTTCGACCAGCAAGAGAATCATTCCCACACATATGCCGCACGTATCGACGAGGTCTTGGAACAGCAGACCGGAACGGCCGATGTGTTCCCAATTCGCTAAGCTATGCAACAGTCCGGGAAATTGCACATGCCAATAAGAGCTGAGCATCTCACTGAAGCTGAAGAAATACAGAAGCTGGTCAACGGAGTAAGCAAGGCAGAATATGCTCGTAATCGCTGCGGCGTGGGAGCGACTCTTCTGGAATTCCCGCCAAAATACCGCGCAGCAGAAAAGCAGGGCACAGGCTAGCGCCAGAGTACGCGAGACATTGCGCACCGCAAAGCTGACCAGCGGAAGCTCCCGCAACCAGAAGCTCAATGCAAAACAAATCAAGGCACAGGCGATGGCGAGCGCCGCCCCTCCCCAAAACAGTGCGCGCGAGGGCTTTCTTTGTGTCCGCCAGCTTAACCCGCCAAAAACCAGCAGCACGGGTTGTAAATATCCGGAGAAAACCAGGACCAAAACCAGAGTTGCCTTCTGCACCGTCCACGCAGGGCCGAGGCGCAAAGAAATCGTAGCGGCCGCGAGGTAAACCGCGAACGCAGTCCAAGCCCAAGCCCACCAGCGAAAAAACTCAAACCGTTGTAGCCGCGTATACAGCGCCCACAGCAGCATTACGAGACAGACGGTCAGTAACAGTTGTGTGGTGGTAGACAGGTAGAGCGCTTCCGTGCCGGTCAACATAGCAGCGGAGTCCGGAAACTCCTAATTTCCCTTCTTTCAGATGTGGCGGCCTGATTTCCCTGAATTTTGAGATTTTACACTATTCGTGCCATTCCGTCCCGACGCTGCCACAACGGCCACGGCGATCAGCAAGGCCACAATTGGGTCGCATGGATGACGGTGACGAAGCGTGGTATGGGCAATATAGAAAGTTATGGGAAAGACGATCGGGAAAGCGGCGACTGGGACGAAATAGACACGTTTTCGAAGGTAAAGGCGCATAAGCCCCAGAATCAGGCCCAAAAGTGCGATCCCGTTCCAAGCGATTAGAAAGCGTGCCAGTAGGGATTTTGTGTGCACAAAGTCTTCCCAGGGCGATTCGGTTCCCAGCCACGTAGCAATAATCCTCCTGCCAAACAGTCGTAGGTAAAGGGTTGGATGCGAACGCACAAAGCTCACGGCACTTTGCATTTTTTCGTGCAGAAATTCATTTTCGCCCAGTTGTGCATAGAGATGAGTCTGTTCGTAGCGTGTAATGCGGTTCACTTCGCGGGAATGCGCGTCAAAGATTTCATTATTGCCTGACCAAAATTCAAAAGGAAAATTGGAGCGGAGCGGAATGAAGCGATGAAATTGCACGTAGTTCCGAGCGGTCCACGGCAGGCACATCAGAACAACCACGGCAAGAGTCACTAGTCCCAGACGCACCTGCAAAATGCGGTTTCTACGATGCTGGTAAAGAAGCCAGCCAAGCAGGAATGGCAAAAGAGCCCCCAGCGCCGGATTCGTGAGCAGAGACACACCCCAAAGAAGTCCATAGAGCGCAAAATTGCGCTGTCGCGAAGAGTCCTTTAGTTCCAGCGTGCTCCACAACAATGCGGCGGCAAGCAGAGCAGACAGTGAAGTGTCCCAGATCCATTCGAAGGGGAGAATTACGCCACTGGGGAAGATGGCCCAGATCCAGCCCGCAAGGGCCGCGGTTGGTAGCCCTGCGATACGTCTTCCGGCGCAAAACAAGGGGAATGTCGCGAGAGAAGAAAAGACACAATTCAAGAAGACTGCAGCATCGAAGGAACGCAGCGTGAATGTTCCAAAAAGTTTGAAAATGCCCGCGACCAGCAGGGGATACACAGGCGCCAGCCATGCAGTAGGACCTGTAGCCTGGCGAAATAAGCAACAAAATCCCTGTCCTTGCGCAAGTGCCCCGGCGACGTTTCCCACTTCGTTTTGAAACGGCACCGCTGCAAGCACTTCCGCGGGGATCAGGCGCGCCATATACGCGAAGTACGCTGTGCGAAAGATCAATGCCACGAGCGCAATGAACCACGCGGAGGTTGCCAAACGAATCGCTCTTTCACGCATAGAAGAAAGAGCATACAGCGAACTCATTCGCCACGCGAAAAACCGCGCTTCAACCTTTGCCTGACCGCTGGAAGTCCGGAACCTGTAACGCCGGGTGTTGCCCAGTGCTATCGTATAGGTCAAGAGAAGGTGCCCAAGTTCTGTCGAGCTTGAGGCAACCTCCAGAAAGGAAATAAGACATGGTTAGGAGCACGAGTTGGATTTGCTGTGGTCTGCTGGCAATCGCGCTGATCGTCGCGGGTTGCGGCGGTGCACAGAAAGAAGCCACTCAAGCAGCCATTAATGCCGCCCAGTCTGCCCTCACCGCGGCTCAGGCCGAAGCGGGGAAATATGTTCCGGATCAATTGCAAGCAGCTCAAGCGACCCTTCAAAGCGCAAAGGATGCGCTCGCCAAAGGTGACTACCAGGCGGCGTTGAGCGCCGCACAGGATGCGGCGAACAAGGCGAAAGATCTTGCAGTGGCTGCCGCAGCGAAGAAAGACGAGTGGACCAAGACCTGGACCGAGATGAGTGCCTCGATGCCCAAGTCTCTCGATGAAGTGAAGTCCAAGCTGGACGCCTATTCCCACGGCGCACACATGCCGGCCGGCATGGATAAGTCCAAATTGGCGGATGCAAAAACTCAGTACGAGCAATTGAAACAAAGTTGGGCGGACGCGTCAGCATCGGCAGCACAAGGAAATTTGGGCGCGGCGATGAGCAAAGTGCCGGGCATCAAGGATTTGCTCGCGCATCTGAAGGAGACGCTGGGAATCAAATCTTAAGTTTCCGATTGCCGATCAGCAAAGGGCGCCGAGTTTTGGCGCCTTTTTTTGAACTATTAAAATATTGGTCAGAAGCACTCCAAACGCCACATCAATCGCGCTGAGAACGTGGTTTTGGTCGTCAACTCCGGACGCCACAGCGCCAGAATCTGTGAGCCCTGATAAACCCGCTCGAATCCGCCTTCCGATTCTGACACCGTATCAATCGGAGCAACCCAGAACTCGTCGCTTCCCGGCGCATGAAGCGTAAGCCTCAGACGCTGCCATCCGTCTTCCATGCGGAGAAGTGGGCCGGGCAGTGCCCCGGCAAATCGCAAATTCTGCCGACCGCTAGCAGTTTCGAAGAAGCGGTCTGCCTCTGCCGGAGCAAGAAGATTGATGACGGATTCCACGCCAAACCGCAGCGGTGCTCTCAGTGGCGCAGAAAGCGTAAAGGACACATCGCAACTGACCTCGCACCCCTGTGGTGCAGGGCCAAATAGAAAATGTTTTGTGATAGCCAGGCGCGGCGGATTTGCAAGGTCCACCGCGAACTCTGGAAGCGTCCGCTCAAGCACCAGGTCGGCGTAATTGGCGGAAGAGTGGCGGATCTCGAAATCTCCAGCGGCCGGCCCGGCCAATTCGTTCAACTGCAGTGTCTCGTAATCCCCAACGGTTCGCGCAGGATCAAAAAAGAGCAGTCGGAACGAATGCCGCGCAAAGCGGTCATAGCGCAGGAACTGCTCCAGGTTGGCCTCTTTTACCCGCACCTGATCATGTATCGAGACTGCGCCGCTGGAACTCTGTCCCGCTGAGGCAGCTTCACGAAGCCGTGAGTGATACGCTTCCGGCCGCCGTTGCATGGAATTGATGAGCGTCGCGGAGCAAGGCCGGAAGTCGAACGCGGCGATGGTGGCGCCGTCGCAAGGTTTCAGCAGCGCCTGATATTCGGGAGCGCTAAACAGAACCTCGGAATCTCCATCCGCGTCATAATCCAGGAACTCGACCCGCGGAAGCGATCCGCCCGGTGTCAGTTGATCCACTAGCGTTTCCGCGCGCACCAGATTGCGCCAAACTTCCGTGCGCAAATGCGGCGCGTACAAACCGCCAAACACGCCATGCCAGTAAGCATCATTTCCTTGCCCGCGGAGGAGTTGATCGCGTGCTTCTTGTACCTGCGCCGTGTGCTCGGGACTGGAACGGCGCGCAGGCACCGCGGCGACGCAGGCGGAGACTCGCAACATCTTCTTGTGAAGCAGATTGGATTCCGGGTATTTCCGAAAGAAGCCTCGCCAGCCACTGCCGCGCAGAAATGCTAGCACATCGGGCCTGCCGGAGTATTCCTTGTGCAATCCATAGAACCGTATGCGCGTGTCAGTGGGCAAGACCCACTCCATCATTTCCTCGTACGAGGCGGTGGGCAGGTCCGCCCGGCCCAGTGGTACATGCGATGCGATACATTCGCTGGGCGTGACGGTTTTCAGCCATTCACCATTTTCCTCCAGCGCCGCGAAAAACTGCGCCAGCCAGCCGTCTGCGTAACAATGCTTGAAAGTGCCGGGCCACACACCGAATTTTTCCATGTCATCGCCGAACGCTGCGACTCCACCGGGATGCAATTGAGCAGCGTCCCTAAAATAGGCGATGGATTCCTCAACTTTACGAAAGGGGATGAGATAGCGGAGTTCCTTCAGCCCTGGAAACAGCCAAACTGACTTGCCGCAATCTTCCGCTATATACGGCCCAAATAATTCCTGCGGTTCGAATCCAGCGGCCAGAAACGGCAAATCATCCACCAGCGTGTAAGCTACATTCGCGCCGGCCAGCGTCGAAGGCAATTGCGGTTCCCAAACCCGTTCGGCGAGCCAAGCCCCGGTCGGACGCTTTCCAAAATGTTTCTCGATGTAATCCGCCAGGCGGGTAATTTGCTCGTGACGGTCCGCTTCCGGAATGGAAATCAGGATGGGCTCATAGAAACCGCCGCCAATCAGTTCCACCTGTCCGGACGCTACCAGCGCGCGTAGTCTCTCAATATACTCGGGATGGTTTTTCTCGATCCACAGCAGTAGCGGGCCCGAGTAGTGCAGCGCCAGCCGAATCTTCGGGTGCTTCTCAATCAAGCAAAGAAATGCGTCATACGAATGCGCATAGCATTCTTCCAAAACATGTTGGAAATTGCCGGAAGGCTGGTGGGCGTGGATGATCAAAACAACGTCTAGCGAGGGCATTCGGCTCACGTTCCATGATACCGCGAGAGGCTTGATTGCGTGCCGTGTTACGTGTCGCGCCAGCAAATAAAAGTCTATTTTAACTTGGTGCGGGCCAGCAGCCAGTCCCCGATCATCTTCAGGGCCTCGGGGGAAAACGTCTCATCGATGGCCGCGTACTCGGTGGGAGAGCCGCTATAGGCGTGCTGGAACAGATGATTCAGCTCCGGCAGTTGCCGGATCTCCGCTTGGCTGTTTCCGCCATCTTCAAAAGCTTTTTGAATCATCGGCAGATTGATCTTCGGAGGCACTTGAAGATCCTTTTCGCCATACAACGCCAGCACTGGGCATTTTGTTTTTTTCAGGTCAGGCAACGGGTCATACGACAAAAAGAAGCGGAACCACGGCGAAGTCATCATGTGCAATTGCGCTTCCAGTGCTGCAGAAGGCAAAGCCGCGTCCAAACCGCTTTCCTTCACCAGTGTCTTGAGCGTCTCTGTCACTTTCGCAGAGTCCTGTTCTTTCTCCACCAGTTCGTAAGCTTGCTTGTCGAAATTCAGACTGGCCAGCACCTGCGCGTCGTTCAAGCCGCCGGCACGAGCGATCAGATCGGACTGGTTGAGCAGTGTGTCTTCTCCCTTAGTAGCGGGCGCGGCTAGAAGAACAATCCACGGCAGATCGTGGAGGCTTGCAGCGAGGGTAGGCGCGATCATGGCGCCTTCGCTGTGTCCGATCAGGCCAATTTTGCCGGGGTCAATTTCCTTGTAGGACTTCAGGAAGGTTATCGCGCATGCCGCATCACCTGCCAAATCCAGTGTTGTCGCCGTTTCTAGCGATCCGCTGGACTGGCCCACACCGCGTTTATCGTAGCGCAGAACCGCAATTCCCTTTCGCGTCAGGTAATCCGAAAGCACCAGAAAAGGCTTGTGGTTCGCAATAGCTCCATCCCGATCTTCCGGCCCAGAGCCAGCGATGAGCACCACAGCGGCGAAAGGTCCGGGCCCCTTCGGAAGTGTGAGCGTGCCAGCGAGGTTCACCCCTGCCGGGGCGTTGGAAAACGTGATCGGTTCTTCGCGATAGGGATATGGCTTCAAAGGATTCTGCGGACGGCGCAGTTCCAGCGGTTGGTCGGAACGTTTGAAATCCAGCTTCTCTTTGATTTCACTCTGCGACCATTCCCCAGCGATTTTATTTTTGGTGGCGTCCAGCACCCCGTCATATGTGCTGGCCAAAGCAGGAATCTCGAAGTGGAAAGCGGTTTCCTTCAGCGACACTTTGACCGTCGGAAGGCCACTCACAAACTGGTCCAGACTATCCATTGCGGCGATCAGCTCGCCATTCGAATCGTGCGATACATGCAATTGGAACCGCAATCGCAAGCCGTGGGATTCCAACGCGCCCTGCCACAGTCCCTCCACCGGAAATTTCGCGTCCTCCGGCTTGTGCGACCCGGGTTCGCGGTGGAACACCAGCGGCAACGATGCGCTTCCCTGGATCCAATCACCATTGATGGTCTTCTGGTCCGGTGAAACCTTGCCCTCGTAAGTAACACCCACGGAACGAACTTCGAACTTCAGCGTACCGGAATTCAGCGTTACCGAATTCGCTTCAATCGCGAAGACCGCCTGATCCAGGCTATCTAGCGTGGCATGCAACGCGCCAACAGAGGTTCTCGAGAGGTGCAGCACGATATGAAGCTGGCCCTCACCTGCCTGCAATGTACCCGTGTATGTGCCCTCCAGCGACGCAGGCGCTTGGGCCAGCGCAGAAATCGACGCCGGGAACAGCACCAGCGCCGCAATCGCAAGCACACGCAATCTGAAATAGCTCAAGAGCAGCTCCCTATTTGATCGAAACGAACCTTAGGCGGTTGGATGAGCATGGCCCAAAAATGGCAGCCTGAGACAGGAATGGCGCCGCGAGGAGATCGTGGCGCCACTCGAAGAATCGCGCGCAGCGTACGGCGTGCCGGGACTTACTTCTTTTCGTACCACTCGGCGTTGATGGCTGTGAATTTCTGCCACTTTTCCGGCAGGTCTTCCAGGGCAAAGATGGCGGTCACCGGACAGACTGGGACGCAGGCGCCGCAGTCGATACATTCCACGGGGCTGATATAAAGCATAGTTTCCGTCGCGTAAGCGGCTTCATCCTTCCGCGGATGGATGCAGTCCACAGGGCACACATCAACACAGGCAGTGTCCTTGGTGTTGATGCAGGGTTCGGCAATCACGTAAGCCATTCAAAATCTCCTTTAGATGACAGCGAACCAGGAGTGAACAGCCGCATCTAACTGCCAAAGTTAGAAAGCACGGCACTGCCAGGTCGCGAGTACGTAGATTCATTTTACGTGGGACGCGGTAGATTCTCAACCCGCATAGACGCGTTAGAATAAGGGAGTGAGGAACCGTATGAAACGGAAGATCATCTTCGTCGGGCTGCTTCTGGCAGCAGGTGTGGCGTTGGCCGTAGCGCAGACCGCTCCACACAAGGACCCACCCCTGATAGACGCGCAGGGCTATCAGAAACTACTGGAGCAACATAAAGGGCAGCCACTCCTGGTGACCTTCTGGGCCACGTGGTGCGAGCCTTGTCGCGACGAATATCCCATGCTGAACGATTTCGCCAAGCAATATTCCCCGCAGGGACTGAAGGTCGTGGGCGTCAACCTGGACCAGGATGGGGACCTTATCCTCATGCGCCGATTCCTCACGCGCTATAAACCCGTGTTTCCTAACTACCGCAAGACCAAGGGAGACGAATCCGGCTTTATCAATGCGGTTATGCCCGGGTGGAACGGTGCCCTGCCCGCCTCCTTTTTCTACTCCAAGGATGGCACGCAGATTGGCCACTTGGTGGGCGAAAGCGACCATGACACGTATGACGCTGCCATCCGCATGCTCCTTTCCAAATAAAGTGGTTTCCGTTTTCCTCGCTCAAGCAGCACCACCAAATTGTTCATAGGAGGCGTTCATGTTGGACCTGAAAGGAAACAAGATCACCTATTACGGGCACAGCACGTTCAGCCTGACTACTCCCACTGGTCAGGTTGCGATCATCGATCCGTGGGTTATGACCAACCCGCGGTGCCCAGAATCGCTGAAAAAAGTGGGCCGCCTGGATGCGATTTTTGTGACTCATGGCCACACCGACCACACGGGCGATTTGTTGGCCCTGGCCAAACAACATAAGCCAAAAGTGGTGGCTACCTTCGAAACGTATCTATGGTTTGAATCAAAAGGCACGGGAGCAGAAGCTTTGCCTGGAAACAAGGGTGGTTCGCAAAAAGTCGGCGACTTCGAAATCACCATGACCCACGCGTTCCACTCCAATTCCATTGAGGATAATGGCCACCGAATTTATGGCGGTGAGCCAGGTGGTTACATCGTGAAGCTGCCCGGCGGCGTCAGCATCTATCATGCGGGAGACACCGCCGTATTCGGTGATATGAAACTTATCGGCGAAATGTATAAGCCGGACTTGGCCTGCCTCCCAATCGGCGATGTCTTCACCATGGGACCGCGTGAAGCCGCCATGGCCATCCGCCTTCTGGGCGTCAAGCACGTTATACCCATGCACTACGCAACCTTTCCGATGCTGACAGGGACGCCCGAAGCGCTGCGGGAGCAAGCGAAGGATATCGCCGGACTCCAGATTCACGCGCTGGAGCCGGGACAGACATTGGGATAAATGGGAACCGTCGTCGGTCTATGACCGGAGAAAATTGCGCGCGAAGAAACCCAGGTTCGCCGGACGCTCGGCCAGACGCCGCATGAAATACGGAAACCACTCCTGCCCGTAGGGCACGTAAATCCGAACGCGGTATCCGTCGCTCACCAGCCGTCGCTGCAGGTCGGTACGCACACCATACAACATCTGGAATTCAAAATCGTCTTTTGAGATTTTCTTTTCCGCCGCACAGCGGATCGTTTCTGCGATCATGGCCGGATCGTGCGTCGCGATCGCGTGGTAAAAGCCGCTTGGCAGCAGCAAACGCATCAGCTTCACGTAATTGGCGTCTACGTCCCGCTTGCGGGGAAACGCCACTTCCGCAGATTCCTTGTAGGCGCCCTTGCAAAGCCGGATGCGGCAGCCGTAGGACAGCAAATCATGGATGTCGCTTTCACTGCGATAGAGGTACGCCTGAATCACGGCGCCCACACAAGGCGTCTGCGCGCGCACACGTTTGACCAGCTCCACGGTGCGCTGCGTGTAAATGGAACCTTCCATGTCGATGCGCAGGAAATTGTCATACGCAGCAGCGCGCTCTGCGATTGACAGCACCAGGCCTTCGCAGAACTCCACGGAGATGTCCAGTCCCAACTGCGTAAGCTTGCAGGAAACATTGGCCTTCAGCTTTTCCTGCGCGATGCGATCATAAATAGCAAGATACGTGTCTCGCACGTTTTGCGCATCGGCGGGCGTGGCGACGTTTTCGCCCAGGCAGTCTAAGCTCACCATCATGCCCGCGTCATTACATTGGCGAGCTGCCTGGATACCTTCATCCAGACGTTCTCCAGCGACGAAGCGGTGCGACATCCGGCGCGTTGTACCGTTGGTCGTGACCCAGTGGGCGAAGCCTTTACTTTCGGAAAGTTTCAGAAGCGTCGAACGCAGCATGTACAAGTCAATTATGCCCGGAGTTACTGGAACAGGCTAGTGGCTGTCTAGTCCTTGTGCTGTTCGAGGAACTTTTCCGCGTCCAGCGCCGCCATGCAGCCCGAACCAGCCGCGGTGACGGCTTGACGATAACGGTGATCTTGCACATCTCCCGCGATGAAAACTCCCGGAACATTGGTGAGGCTGCCGTGACGGGGAATCAAATAGCCGTTCTCGTCCATTTCCAGTTTCCCGCGAAAAATTATGCTGTTGGGATCGTGGCCGATGGCCACAAAGATCCCATCGACAGTCAATTCCTTCGTTTCCGGGGTTCCTACCTGCTTCAGCCGCACGCCAGTGACAAGTCCTTCTGGCGCCAGAATTTCTTCGACCACGTAGGGCGTCAGGAATTCCACCTTAGGGTTGGCCTTCGCTCGGTCAATCATGATCTTCGACGCGCGAAACTCATCTCGCCGGTGAATTAAGTACACTTTGCTGGCGTGGCGGGAGAGAAATGTGGCTTCCTCCATCGCGGAATCGCCCCCACCCACAACCGCGATAGGCTTTGTGCGAAAGAAATAGCCATCGCAGGTCGCACACGTGGACACGCCCCTGCCAATCAACTCCCTCTCACCCTTCAGACCAAGCAACCGCGCGGAAGCGCCTGCGGCTACAATAAGCGCCCGCGTTTCGTACACTTCTTTTCCTGCGATAACTTTGAATGGCCGCTCTCTTAAATCCACTTCCGTCACGGTTCCAGCCTTGAATTCCGCGCCGAATCGCATGGCTTGCTTGCGCATGTTCTCAATCAACTCCGGCCCCATGATACCATCCGGAAATCCGGGGAAGTTTTCAACGTGAGTCGTCAAGGAGAGTTGCCCGCCGGGTTCGTGACCTTCCAATACCAGTGGCGCCAGGTCCCCACGAGCCGCATAGATCGCCGCGGTCAGACCGGCACACCCACTTCCGATAATCGTCACGTTATACATGCAGATTTGCTCCACGCATTAGATTCACAAGCAAGACCTGGGGGTACAGGGCGAACGATCATTGTAGCATTCCTCTGAAAAGATGCCCCTGTAGCATAGGAATTCATGAGTAATCTTGACAAACCTGTTCATCCCGCGTGGACTGCCTCGCATGTTCTATCGTCTTCCGCGCGAACGCTGAACCCGCCAATTTGGCAATGCACGACTCGCATCAACAGGTGGACACCAGTCACTCATCTGTTTAAGCTGCTAACTCGTTCCATTCTTGGTCAGGAGCTATCCATGGATCCGCGCTATCCCGTAGGCAAGTTCCAAATGCTTGATGATGTTTCGCCCGCAAAGCGCAGCGAAGCGATTCGCGAAATTGCTGTCGCCCCGCAAAAAATACGGTCAGCCGTGAATGGTCTGAATGACGCGCAACTGGACACGCCTTACCGAGAAGGTGGCTGGACCCTGAGGCAGGTGGTTCATCATGTAGCCGACAGCCACATGAATGCCTACATTCGTTGGCGTTTGGCGCTCACGGAGACCGAGCCGACCATTAAGCCGTACGAGGAAGGCGCCTGGGCCAAACTCGAGGACGCCGCACACGCGCCCGTGGAGGTTTCACTCAAGCTTCTCGAACCGTTGCATGAGCGCTGGGTCAGTTTATTGCGCTCGATAAAAGACGACGAATTTGCCCGCACTTTCCGCCATCCTGAGCATGGCGTCCGCACGCTGGACTGGATGTTGTTCCTCTATGCCTGGCACGGAAATCATCACACTGCACATATCACCGAACTGCGTAAGCAGCGTGGATGGTAATCGCCGCGCC
>Ga0074046_10001216_pt1 | contig 23773 bp, 17 predicted proteins | sample BogForMeECP23OM3_FD_94441 | JGI IMG/M metagenome (GOLD analysis project Ga0074046, IMG submission 94441) | Bog forest soil microbial communities from Calvert Island, British Columbia, Canada - Bog Forest MetaG ECP23OM3 | ecosystem: Environmental > Terrestrial > Soil > Wetlands ...
CGGCTACCCCGCCTGCCCCGGCTGCCCCGGCTACCCCGGCTACCCCGGCTACCCCGGCTGCCCCGCCTGCCACGGCTACCCCGCCTGCCCCGGCTACCCCGGCTGCCCCGCCTGCCCCGCCTGCCCCGCCTGCCACGGCCGGCCCGGAAGCTCCGGGCTCGGCCGCCAGCGCGGCGTAGGCCGGCGAGACGATCTCGTCGGCGTCGTCGGGGCGCCCGTAGACCACCTCCACCAGCACGTCGTCCGGGGTGAGCGTGCCGAGCGCCACCGAGACCCGCACGGTCAGCGCCGACCCCAGGGCCTGCCCGTCGGCCCCGGTCTCCACGTGCTCGATCCGCACCTGCGGCCAGGCCTGCACCACGCGCTTCTTCCAGGCGGCCAGCTCCCGCGCGGGCCCGAACCCTCCCTCGGCGTCGGCCAGGTTACGGGAGGCCACCGCGGCCGGCACGTACAGCGTCGACACGTACTCCCCGACCATCCGCTCGGCCCGCACCTTCGGTCCGAGCGAGCGGAACGTGTGCCTGACTCGCTCGACCCAGCCCTGCGGGATCCCGTCGGCGTCCCGCTCGTAGAACAGCGGCGCCACCGACTTGCCCAGGAGCTCGTACAACGCCGTGGCCTCGAGCTCGTCGCGCCGCGCGGGGTCGGCTACGCCGGCCGCGGACGGTATCTCCCAGCCGTTCCCACCGTCGTACCACTCGTCCCACCAGCCGTCCCGGATCGAGACGTTGAGCCCGCCGTTCAGCGCGGCCTTCATACCCGACGTGCCGCAGGCCTCGAGCGGCCGCAGCGGGTTGTTCAGCCACACGTCGCAGCCCTGCACCAGGGCGTGCGCCATGGCCATGTCGTAGTCGGGCAGGAACACGATCCGGCGCCGCACGTCCGGGGAGTCGGTGAACCGGACCATCTGCTGGATCAGGCCCTTGCCGCCCTCGTCGGCGGGATGCGCCTTGCCCGCGACCACGATCTGCAGCGGCTGCGACGGGTCGTTCAGCAGCTGGCTGAGCTGGACGGGATCGTTCAGCATCAGCGTCAGCCGCTTGTAGGAGGGCACCCGCCGGGCGAACCCGATCGTCAGCACGTTCTCGTCGAGCACGTCGTCGATCCAGGTCAGCTCGGCCTCCGACGCGCCGCGCTGCCGCCAGGAGGCGTGCAGCCTGCGCCGCGTCTCCGCGACCAGCCGCGCGCGCAGCACGTGCCTGGCCTCCCACAGCTCGCCGGCCGGGGCGGCCGCGGCCCGTCCCCAGTCCCAGCCGCTCGTCTCGCCCGGCGCGGCGCCGGTCAGGGACAAGATCTCCGGCGCCACCCAGGTGGGGGTGTGCACGCCGTTGGTGACCGAACCGATGGGCACCTCGCGGGTGTCGAAGCCCGGCCATAGGCCGACGAACATCTCCCGGCTCACCTGGCCGTGCAGCCGCGAGACGCCGTTGACCCGCTGGGCCAGGCGCATGCCCATCACGGCCATGTTGAACACGTCGGGGTCGCCGCCGGGGTAGGTTTCCGCGCCGAGCGCGAGCACCTTGTCCACCGGCAGCAGCGGGTCGTCGGCGAAGTGCTCCCGCACCAGGCTGCGCTCGAACCGGTCGATGCCCGCGGGGACCGGCGTGTGCGTGGTGAACACGGTGCCCGCCCGGCAGACCTCGATGGCCTCGTCGAAGCTCAGCCCCTTCTCGACGTACTCGCGGATCCGCTCCAGGCCGAGGAAGCCGGCGTGCCCCTCGTTGGTGTGGAATACCTCGGGCGCGGGGTATCCGCGCAGCGCGCAGAACGCGCGGACCGCGCGCACCCCGCCCACGCCGAGCAGCAGTTCCTGGCGGAGCCGGTGGTCGCTGCCGCCGCCGTACAGCCGGTCGGTGACCTCATGCAGGTCGGCCTCGTTCTCCTCCACGTAGGAGTCGAGCAGCAGCAGCGGCACCCGGCCGACCTGGGCCACCCAGACGTGGGCGGACAGCTGCCGGCCCGCGGTCAGGCCGACCGTGACGCGCACCGGCGCGCCGGCGGCGTCGCGGAGCAGTTCGAGCGGCAGCCCGTTCGGGTCGTCGGACGGGTACCGCTCGGCCTGCCAGCCGTCGACGGACAGCGACTGGGTGAAGTAGCCGTGCCGGTAGAGCAGGCCGACGGCGATCAGCGGCACGCCGTGGTCGCTGGCTGACTTCAGGTGGTCCCCGGCCAGGATGCCCAGGCCACCCGAATACTGCGGCAGCGCGGCGGTGATGCCGTACTCCGGCGAGAAGTACGCGATCGCGGCGGGGCTCTGCGGGCTGGACCCGGGGCCGCCCGGCCCGGCCGACGCGTACCAGCGCGGCTCGGACATGTACTGGCGTAGGTCCCGCTCGGCCTCGCCGAGCCGGGCGAGGAAGTCCTCATCGGCCGCCAGCGCGGCGATCTTGGCCGACGGCAGCGCGCCGAGCATCGCGATCGGATCGCCGCCCGACGCCTGGAAGGCGGCGGGATCGATCGACGCGAACAGCTCAGCGGTCGGGCCGTGCCAGGACCAGCGGAGGTTCAGCATCAGGCCGTGCAGCGCGGCCAGCGGCTCGGGCAGGGTAACGCGGACGGTAAACCGTCGAATCGCTCTCACGGGCAGACCTTAATGGGTCCGCGCTCGCAACGCGGAATGATCCGCCGGCCGCGGAGCATCCGTTTATGGTATACAAAGGGAAAATAAATTCAAATTATGCCGAACGAAGTGGGCTGTTTCCCAACCTTCAGGTTCAACGACAAGCTGAGTAACGCCGCGAAATTTAAACTGCTACCCACGCTGGCATGATCTCAACCTCGCTCGGTAGCGTTGCTGGGGTGATTGGACGAATCCCGATCCTTGATGCCGAGCCGGCCGTCGACTGCGGGCGCCGCCCGGCGAGGGCGGTGGCTGGCGAGACATTCCAGGTCAGCGCCACGATTTTCCGCGAAGGGCACGGCATCATCAACGCCGGCGTGGTGCTGCGAGATCCGGAACGCCAGGCGAGCCCGCTGGTGTACATGCGCGAGCTCGCCAAGGGCAAGGACCGCTGGGGCGCGGACGTGACCGTGACCCGCGTGGGCCTGTGGCGCTTCCACGTGGAGGCGTGGGCCGACCCGATCGCCAGCTGGCACCATGACGCGGCCATCAAGATACCGGCCGGCCAGGACGTGGAGCTGATGCTCGCCGAGGGCGCGCTGCTGTTCGAGCGCGCCTCGCGGCGGATCCCGCAGCCTCCGGGGGCGGCCCGCCCGGCCGCGGCCCGCGCCGCGCTGCGCGCACTGGCCGCAAAGCTGCGCGACCGCGGGCTGAACCCCTGGGACCGGCTCGCGGCGACCGAGGATCCGCAGATCACCGCCATCTTGGCCACCTGGCCGCCGCGCGAGCTCGTCACCAGGTCCCGGCCGCTGACCGTCCAGGTAGACCGGGAGCGGGCGCTGTACGGCTCGTGGTATGAGTTCTTCCCGCGCTCCGAAGGGGTCCAGGTTGACCCAATGGGACGCCGGGCGCCGGTCTCGGGCACGCTGCGCACGGCGGCCAAGCGGCTCGACGCGATCGCCGCCATGGGCTTCGACGTGGTGTACCTGCCGCCGGTGCATCCCATCGGGACGACGTTCAGGAAGGGCAGGAACAACACGCTGAACCCGGGCGAAGGCGATCCGGGCTCGCCGTGGGCGATCGGATCCGCCGATGGCGGGCACGACGCGCTGCACCCGGACCTGGGCACGATGGACGACTTCGACGCCTTCGTCGGCCGGACCCGCGAGCTGGGCATGGAAGTCGCCCTCGACCTGGCGCTGCAGGCCTCGCCGGACCATCCGTGGGTGACGGAGCACCCGGAGTGGTTCACCAGGCGGGCGGACGGGTCCATCGCGTACGCCGAGAACCCGCCCAAGAAGTACCAGGACATCTACCCGCTGAACTTCGACAACGATCCCGAGGGCATCTACGCGGAGATCCTGCGGGTCGTCCGGCTATGGATGGATCACGGCGTGCGGATCTTCCGCGTCGACAACCCGCACACCAAGCCGCTGCGGTTCTGGGAGCGGTTTTTGGCCGAGATCCGGTCCACCGACCCCGACGTGCTGTTCCTGGCCGAGGCGTTCACCCGCCCGGCCATGATGCACACCCTGGCCAAGATTGGCTTCCACCAGTCCTATACGTACTTCACCTGGCGTAACGGCGTCTGGGAACTGACCGAGTACATGCGCGAACTGTCGGGCGAGGCGGCCGCGTACATGCGGCCCAACTTCTTCACCAACACCCCGGACATCTTGAACGAGTACCTGCAGCACGGCGGGGTCCCGGCGTTCAAGATCCGGGCCGTCCTCGCGTCCATGCTTTCCCCGACCTGGGGGATTTACTCTGGGTACGAACTATGTGAGAACGTACCGCTGAGGCCGGGCAGCGAGGAATACATGGATTCGGAGAAGTACCAGTATCGTCCGCGGGACTGGGAGGCAGCCGCCAGGGACGGTTACGGCATCGCCGATTACATCACCGAACTCAACCGGATCAGGCGAGCCCACCCAGCCCTGCGCAGGCTGCGGAACCTTCGCTTTCACGCCGTTGACCAGCCGGAACTAATTTGCTTCTCCAAGCGCGTTGATAAGACTCAGTGGACTGCCGGGAGCGATACGGTACTGGTGGTCGCGAACCTCGACCCGCGCCACACCAGGGAAGCCACGGTCTGGCTCGATATGCCCGCGCTTGGCGTGGACCGCGAGTTCATCGTGACGGACGAGCTAACCGGCGAGTCCTACCGGTGGGGGCATGCCAATTACGTCCGCCTTGACCCGGCGACGCGGCCTGCCCACATCCTCACCGTTACCCCCAGCTCGTAAGACCGGGCGTGTCATACGCACGAACCAGTAAGACCCAGGAGATCTTGCCGTGACAGAACATCACGAGGCCATAACTGACTCTTTCGACGTGGCCCAGCCCCGTGACCCGGAGTGGTACAAGCGCGCGGTGTTCTATGAGGTACTGGTCCGGGGTTTTCAGGATTCGACCGGTGACGGCACCGGCGACCTGCGCGGGCTGACGTCCCGGCTGGATTACCTGGAGTGGCTCGGCATTGACTGCATCTGGCTGCTGCCCATTTATGCCTCGCCACTGCGCGACGGCGGCTACGACATTTCCGATTTCATGTCCGTGCTCGGCGAGTACGGGAACATCGGCGATTTCGTCACGTTCGTCGACGAGGCCCACAAGCGGGGCATCCGGGTCATCGCCGACCTGGTCATGAACCACACCAGCGACCAGCACCCGTGGTTCCAGGCGTCGCGGAGCAACCCGGACGGCCCGTTCGGCGATTTCTACGTGTGGTCGGACACCGATGACAAGTACTCGGGCGCCCGGGTCATCTTCGTCGACACCGAGCAGTCCAACTGGACCTTCGACCCGGTCCGCGGCCAGTACTACTGGCACCGGTTCTTCGCCCACCAGCCGGACCTGAACTTCGAGAACCCCAGGGTGCAGGACGCCATGATCGAGGTGCTGCGGTTCTGGCTGGACCTCGGCATCGACGGCTTCCGGCTCGACGCCGTGCCCTACCTGTACGAGCGGGAGGGCACCAACTGCGAGAACCTGAAGGAGACGCACGAGTACCTCAAGCGGATCAGGGCCGAGATCGACAAGCTCTACCCGGACCGCGTGCTGCTGGCCGAGGCGAACCAGTGGCCCGCCGACGTGATCGAGTACTTCGGGGACCCGCAGGTCGGCGGGGACGAGTGCCACATGGCGTTCCACTTCCCGCTGATGCCGCGCATCTTCATGGCGGTGCGCCGGGAGCAGCGCTACCCGATCTCGGAGATCCTGGCCCAGACCCCGGCCATCCCGGCCAGCAGCCAGTGGGGCATCTTCCTGCGCAACCACGACGAGCTCACGCTGGAGATGGTCACCGACGACGAGCGTGACTACATGTACTCCGAGTACGCCAAGGATCCCCGGATGAAGGCGAACATCGGGATCAGGCGGCGGCTGGCTCCCCTGCTGGAGAACGACCGCAACCAGCTCGAGCTGTTCACCGCGCTGCTGCTGTCGCTGCCCGGTTCGCCGGTGCTCTACTACGGCGATGAGATCGGCATGGGCGACAACATCTGGCTGGGCGACCGGGACGGCGTCCGGACGCCGATGCAGTGGACGCCCGACCGCAACGGCGGCTTCTCCCAGTGCGACCCGCAGCGGCTCTACCTGCCGCCGATCATGGACGCGATCTACGGCTACCAGTCGCTCAACGTGGAGGCCCAGCGGCGCAACGCGGGCTCGCTGCTGCAGTGGACCAGGCGGATGATCGAGATCCGCAAGCGGCACCCCGTCTTCGGGACCGGTATCTACGAGGAGCTGACCTCCTCGAACCCGAGCGTGCTGGCCTTCGTCCGGCTGCCGGACGAGTCGGCCGACGGCGACTCGGACGGCTCGGACCGGATCTTGTGCGTGAACAACCTGTCCAGGTTCCCGCAGCCGGTCGAGCTCGACCTGCGCCGGTTCATAGGCGTCACGCCGGTGGAATGCATGGGCGGCGTGGTCTTCCCCCGGATCGGCGAGCTCAGCTACCTGCTGACGCTGCCGGGCCACGGGTTTTACTGGTTCCAGCTGCCCGCCGCCCGGGACGACCGCTCCCCCGCCGAGAACCGGCCCGCGCTCTCCGGCGCCGGGGGTGAGCACGGCCAGTCGCCGGCCACCGTCAAGCATCTTCCCCGTCCCCCCGAGAGCCATCAGCAATGAGGCGCTACTCATTCCCGGACGTTTCCGCAATTATCTGACTATGCAGCCCGTAAATCGGCCGGAGCGTGTTTGCCGGCCCCAGCCAGGGGGATGGGGTAAGCGCTCATGACTTTCGAAGACACACTGGCAACATGGCTGGTCAAGCAGCGATGGTTCGCAGGCAAGGGGCGCACCGTCCATGACCTCGCGGTCGTGGCCGACACCGAGATCATCCCCGGTGACCCGGGCCTGCGGCACCTGCTCGTCACCGTCTCGCACGGTGCGACCTCCGACTGCTATCAGCTGTTCATCGGCTCTCGCGCGCGGCTCCCGGCCCGGCTGCGGCATGCGCGGATCGGCACGCACGAGGGCCTGCAGATCTATGACGGCCTGCACGACACGGACCTGACCCGGGAGCTGCTCGACGCGATCGTGGCCGAACGGACCGTCGGCACGCTGCGGTTCTGCCGGATCCCCGGGGCCGAGATTTCTTGGGACGAGCCCGGGCTCGACAGCCTGGTGCTCACCGGCGAGCAGAGCAACACCAGCCTGGTGTTCGGCGAGTCCGCCATCTTCAAGGTGTTCCGCCGGGTCACCCCCGGACCGAACCCGGACCTGGAGGTGGCCTCGGCCCTGGCCAAGCTGGGCTCGTCGCATATCGCCGAGCCCTACGGCTGGGTCGAGACCAGGATGGACGGCGCGACCACGGTGCTCGCCATCTTGTCCCGCTACCTCCGCGCGGCCTCGGACGGCTGGTCGCTGGCCGCGACCAGCGTGCGCGACCTGTACGCGACCGAGGGCGCCCGCGCGGCGGAGGCCGGCGGCGACTTCGCCGGCGAGGCCGAACGGCTGGGCGTGGCCACCGCGCAGGTCCACCAGGACCTGGCCGAGGCGTTCGGTCGCTCCGAGCTCGAGCCCGAGGCCATCCGCGAGCTCGCCGAGCAGATGTACCGGCGGCTCGACATCGCCATCGCGACCGTGCCCGAGCTGGCCGCCTTCGCCGATAAGATCGGCGACGCCTACTCTCACCTGGCCAAGCTGAACGAGCCGACCCCGGCTCAGCGCGTGCACGGCGACTACCACCTGGGCCAGGTCATGCGAACCCAGACCGGCTGGGTCGTGCTCGACTTCGAGGGCGAACCCGCCAGCCCGCTGGCCCAGCGCCGCGCCCGGTCCTCCCCGCTGCGGGACGTGGCCGGCATGCTCCGCTCGTTCGACTACGCGGCCCGGCATCAGCTGCTCACCCATCCGGACGCGGCCAGCCTCGCGCCGAAGGCGAGCGACTGGATCCGGCGCAACAGCGACGCGTTCTGCGCCGGCTACGCCGCGGCCGGCGGTCTGGATCCAGCCGAGAATTCGGTGCTGCTTCGTGCGATGCTGCTAGACAAGGCGGTGTACGAGGTCATCTACGAGGCCAGGCACCGCCCGACCTGGATCCCCATTCCGCTAGAGTCCATTGCCGAGTTGTAGCCACCACAGATCGAGTTGCCCTCATGACACAACCTGAAGTAAGCCTGGGCGAGATCGAACGGATCGCCGCGGGCCAGCATCACGACCCGCATTCAGTGCTCGGCGCGCATCCCGGGCCGGACGGGGTGATCATCCGCGCGCTCCGCCCGCTGGCCATGTCGGTGACGGCCGTCCTCGACGACGGCCGCAGGCTCCCCATGACGCACGTGCACCAGGGCGTCTTCGCGGTCACGGTGCCGGACGAGAAGGTGCCCGGCTACCGGATCGCCGCCACCTACCCTGACGCCTCCGGTGCCGAGGGCCCGGAGGAGGTGCGCGACGATCCGTACCGCTACCTGCCGACGCTGGGTGAGTTCGACCTGTACCTGATCGGCGAGGGCAGGCACGAGGAACTGTGGCGCGTGCTCGGCTCGCACGTCCGCGAGGTCGGCCAGGCGACCGGCACGTCCTTCGCCGTCTGGGCACCGAACGCCCACGGTGTCCGCGTCACCGGTGACTTCAACTACTGGGACGGCAGCGCGTACCCGATGCGCTCGCTCGGCGGCTCCGGCGTGTGGGAGCTCTTCATACCGGGCGTGACCGAGGGCGCCAGGTACAAGTACGCGGTCTGCGGCGCGGACGGGGTATGGCGGGAGAAGGCCGACCCGATGGCCAACGCCGCCGAGCGGCCGCCCGCCACCGCGTCGGTGGTATACACCTCGCAGTACACCTGGAACGACCGCGACTGGGTGATGGCACGGGCCGAGCGCCAGGCGGTGCGCGAGCCGATGAGCATCTACGAAGTGCACATCGGCTCGTGGCGGCCGGGCCTGTCCTACCGGGAGCTGGCCACCCAGCTCGTGGACTACGTCAAGGACCTCGGCTTCACCCACGTGGAGTTCCTGCCCGTCGCCGAGCACCCGTTCGGCGGCTCCTGGGGCTACCAGGTCACCTCGTACTACGCGCCGACGGCGCGGTACGGCAGCCCGGACGACTTCCGCTACCTGGTCGACGCGCTGCACCAGGCCGACATCGGCGTGTTCCTCGACTGGGTGCCCGCGCACTTCCCGCGGGACGAATGGGCGCTGGCACGGTTCGACGGCACCCCCCTGTATGAGCATGCCGACCCGCGCCTCGGCGAGCAGCCCGACTGGGGCACGCTCGTTTTCAACTTCGGGCGCACCGAGGTGCGCAATTTCCTGGTCGCCAACGCCGTCTACTGGATGGAGGAATTCCACGTCGACGGGCTGCGTGTCGACGCGGTGGCCTCCATGTTGTATCTGGACTACTCGCGCAAGGAGGGCCAGTGGGTACCCAACAAGTACGGCGGCCGGGAAAACCTGGACGCGATCTCATTCCTGCAAGAAGTCAACGCCACCACGTATAAGCGCGTCCCCGGCATCACGATGATCGCCGAGGAGTCGACCTCGTGGCCGGGCGTTTCCCGGCCGGTGTACCTGGGCGGACTCGGGTTCGGCTTCAAGTGGAACATGGGCTGGATGCACGACACGCTGTCCTATATGAGCCAGGATCCCATCTACCGCCAGTACCACCACAACGAGATGACGTTCTCCATGATCTACGCGTTCTCGGAGAACTTCATCCTGCCGCTGTCACACGACGAGGTGGTCCACGGGAAGGGCTCGCTTATAGGCAAGATGCCCGGCGACGAATGGCGCCGGTTTGCCGGACTGCGCGCGCTGCTCGCGTACATGTGGGCGCATCCTGGTAAGCAGCTGCTTTTCATGGGGTCGGAGTTCGGCCAGGTCAGCGAGTGGTCCGCGGACAACGGGCTCGACTGGTGGGTGCTCGACTTCGACGTCCACCAGGGCGTGCAGCGGCTGTCCCGCGACCTGAACGCGGTCTACCGGCAGAATCCCGCGCTGTGGCAGCTGGACTCCGTGCCGGAGGATTCAGCTGGATCGACGCCAACGACGCCCAGGGCAATGTGCTGTCCTTCCTGCGGTACTCCGATCCGCAGACCCTAGCCGCCGACGGGGCGGCGGACCAGGGCGAGCGCGGCGTGATCGCGTGCATCGCCAACTTCTCCGCGCGACCGCACCTCGAGTACAAGGTAGGCCTGCCCCGGGCGGGCCGCTGGCGCGAGGTCCTCAACACCGACGCGTCGATCTACGGCGGCAGCGACGTCGGCAACCTGGGCGGCGTCGAGGCGGTGCCCGAACCCTGGCACGGCCTGCCGGCCTCCGCCACGATCACCCTCCCCCCGCTAGGCGTCCTCTGGCTCACCCCCGAGCCCTGAGCCCTGGCTCACCTCGCGATCCTCAGTGGCTTCTGGCCCGCGTCCTTACGAGCGCCATCAGCCCGTAACCAGTCGGCCGTGCGTCAGCTGGCGGCCCAGATGCCGCCGTCGACCGGGATGACGGCGCCGGTTATGTACGCCGACCCGCGGCCGCCCAGGAAGACCGCGACCCCGGCCATGTCGTCGGGGTGCCCGATGCGGCCGAGCGGGGAGGCGGCCGCGATCTCCGTGCGGCTCTCGGCCATGGGCACCGCCATCATCTTCGTATCGAACGGGCCGGGAGCCACCGCGTTGACCGTAATGTGCCGCGGCCCGAGTTCCCGGGCCAGCACCCGGGTGAGCTGGTGCAGGCCGGCCTTGCTGGCCGCGTAGGAGTAGGTGTGGGACTCCGGCACGCGCAGCCCGTCGATGCTGCCGACGTTGATCACCCGGGCCGGGTCATCGGCGGTGCCCGCCGCCTCGAGCAGCGGCAGGAACGCCCGGGTCAGGTAGAACGGGGTCTTGAGATTAAGGTCGACGACCTTGTCCCAGCCGGCGGCCGGGAACTCCTCCAGGGGCGCGGCCCAGTTGGTGCCGGCGTTGTTGACCAGGATGTGGACGCCCTCCTCGGACCGGCCGACCTCGGCGGCCAGCCGCAAGCACTCCTCCTCGCGGGACAGGTCGGCGGGCACCGAGAGCACGACCCCGTACTTGGAGAGCTCGGCGACCGCCTTCTCGCCCGCCTCGGCCTTGCGCGAGCTGACGTAGACCGACGCGCCTGCCTCCAGCAGGCCGCGCGCCATCCACAGGCCGATCCCGCGGGTACCGCCGGTGACCACGGCCACTTTGCCGGTGAGATCGAACAGGTACACGAGACCTCCGAGTCAGTCGGCTGAGCAGGCACGGGCGCGGGCAGCACAAGGCGTTCCGGCCTTCGAGGCATTGTAGGCCTCAGGTGCCCCCGGGCGTCAGGTCCGGCCGCCGACGTAGCCCCGGGCGACCGTCCGGGCCAGGATCCCGAGCGTGGCCCGCAGTGCGCCCTCGGAGATGACCGGGAAGATGCCGGCCTCCCGCCAGTGCGGGTGGATCGATGACCAGTCGTAGTACGAGGTGACCAGCGTGCCCTGCTCCCCGGCGGGCTCGAGCCGGTAGCCGTAGACGTGGCCGATCTGCGGCCGGATCTTACCGAGGACCGTCCAGGCGATCTCCTGGTCGGGCACCAGCACGGCGATGGTGACGGTTACGTCGTACCGCCCCAGCGGGTAGTCGTTCAGCGCCTCGCGGTCCATGTGGACCACGAAGCTGTCGCCGACGGCGGTCACCGGCGCCCCGGTCGCGCCCATCAGCATGCCCGAGCTGTCGATCGCCACGTGTCCCTGCGGATCGCACAGCACCCGGAAGATCGCCGCCGGCTCCGCTTCGATCATCCGCTGGACTTCCAGCCGCTCATCTGTCATCTGCTTATCGTCCCATTCGCGCTCAGCTAGCGGCCCAGAATGCCGGAAGCGTCATCTCCGGCGGGACCAGGGCGGCCGGGTTCACCCGGCGGACGACCTCGTTCAGGGCCGGCCCGGATGTCGGTCACGGGTGCCCCCTTCGCCGGACGCCCGGCCCGCGGCGCAGCCGGTGCTGCCAGCACCCGGTGTGCCAGTGCCTGCGCTCCTCGACCCCGACGCCGCCGGCCATCCGGGCCCCGTCGGCCGGCCAGGCCACCACGTGCGGCGTCCCCGGCACGATCTCCTGGTCACATCCCGGGCAGCGGTACTCCTTCGCCGATCCCGCGCCCGGGATACGCCGGACGATCCAGTCCCCGTCCGGCCATGACTCGACGCGCTCGGGCCCGGGCACGGGATCGGGGGGGCCGGAGCGGTCGCGGCGGATCCGGCGCGGGCTCACGCCTGTCAAGGCTATTGCGCCCGAAGCAGTAGAGTAACCCGACGTGCGGCTCGTCATCGCCAGGTGCAGCGTCGACTATGTCGGCAGGCTCACCGCTCATCTGCCGGAGGCCCTGCGCCTGCTCATCGTCAAGGCGGACGGCTCGGTGCTCGTGCATTCCGACGGCGGCTCATACAAGCCGCTGAACTGGATGTCACCGCCGTGCCGGCTCACCGAGGAACCGGGCCGGTGGTCCGTCACCAACAAGGCCGGCGAGACGCTCGCGATCACCATCACCGAGGTGCTCAGCGACACCTCGGTCGACCTCGGCGTGGACCCCGGCCTGGTCAAGGACGGCGTCGAGGCGCACCTGCAGGAGTTGCTCGCCGTCCAGCTCGACCTGCTCGGCGAGGGCTGGCGGCTGGTCCGGCGCGAGTACCCGACCCCGATCGGCCCGGTCGACCTGATGTGCCGGAACGAGGCGGGCCAGAGCGTCGCCGTGGAGATCAAGCGCCGCGGCGAGATCGACGGGTCCAATTCCACCAAAGGAACCGCTTCAGCGGGAGGGGTCCATGTGGCGGTGGAGGTCAAGCGCGTTGCTGGCATTGACGCTGTAGAGCAACTGACGCGCTACCTTGAGCTGCTGAACCGCGACCCGCTGCTACGGCCAGTCAAGGGGGTGCTGGCCGCACAGGCGATCAGGCCCCAAGCCCGGACACTGGCTGAAGATCGGGGCATCCGGTGCGTGGTCCTGGACTACGACGCCATGCGCGGGATCGAGCGCGAGGGGACGCTGTTCTGACACAGCATCGTTCTCCTCAGCAGCAGCTCAACACCGCGGTCCAGCGGTACCGCGCCGTCTACGCCGGGGATGTGGGCAAGCTCTCCGGGCTGCTGACGACCGCGCCGGCCAAGGCGCCCTTCACCATCGTCCGCCCGTCTCAGTCCTAGCCTGGTCGCGCGGGCGCATCACGCCGGCCGCCGCGGCGACGACGAGGGCGAGGGCGGCCGGGACGAGCAGCGCGTCCCGCAGGCGCACCCCGGAAGCGATCGCGCCGATCGCGACCGGTCCGCTGAGCAGGCCCGAGTACGCCACCGCCGCGATCCGCCCGATGTTGCGGCCCGCGTGCCCGGGATCCAGCCGGGCGGCGGCGGAGACGATCTGCGGGAAGATCCCGGCCAGGCCCAGGCCGAGCAGCGCGAAGCCGGCGATGGCCGCGGCCGGGGTGCCGACCAGCAGGCCGGCCACCAGGCCGCTCGCGCGGACCAGCCGCACCGGACCGAACCGGGCGGCCAGGCGGTCACCGGCGACCCGCCCGGCCGCCATCGTGACCGAGAACGCGCCGAGCGCCAGCGCCGCGACAGCGGCCGACGAGCCGAGGTTGACGTGCAGGTAGACGGCGCTCCAGTCACCGGCCGAGCCCTCGCCGACCTGCCCAGCCAGCGCCACCAGGCCCAGGATCCAGATTATCCGCGTGAGGTGCCAGGGGGACTCTGGGGTTCGTCCCGCCGAGATCTGGGGCGGCGGATCCCCGGGCTGTTCCAGCGCGGACTGAGGAACTGCCACCGCGGGGATCATCACGCGCGGGCCGGCCAGCAGGCCGAGGATGATCAGCGCCCCGGCGGTCACAGTGAACGTCGGCAGCGGGCTGATCCCCAGCCACGCCGATATCCCGCCGATCCCCGCGCCGGCCAGCCCGGCGATGCTGTAGCCGGCGTGCAGCGAGGACATGATGAGCCGGCCGTAGCCGAGTAGGCGAAAATCGCGATCCTGGACTGGCGCAGTTCGGGTACCGTCACGCGCCGGATCCGACCAGGTGGGCGTTGACCGCCCGGGCCCGGCCGGCCAGCCCGGGCACCTCGGTGACGGCCACGCCCGCGGCCCGGAGTTGTTCGGCGCCCTCGCCGTCGGTGAACAGGCGGGGCTCACGCCAGGCGAACACGACCCGCGGGATGCCCGCCGCGACGATGTGCTGGACGCAGGTCACCGGGCGGGACGCGCGGGCGCCGCAGGGCACCAGCGAACTGTAGATGGTGGCGTGCCGCAGCCGCGGGTCGGCTGGACCGAGCTTGCCCGGTGCCAGCTTACGGAGCGCCACCTCCTCGGCGTGATCGTGGTCCTCCTGCTCGCGGGAGAACCCGGTGGCCAGCACCTCGCCGTCCTCGCCCACGATGACCGCCCCGACGGAAAAGGCCGAGCCCGACGGCGGACACAGCCGCGACAGCTCCACCGCCCAGCGCAGGAACCTATGATCCGGGCCGCCGGGGCCGAGCAGGTAGCGCAGCAGCGCGACCTCGCCCACGCGGGAGACGTCGGCGAGGGTCATGGGGCCGCCGGGCAAATTGGGGCTGGAGGGGGAAGCGGGGCTGGAGGGGGAACCGGGGCTGGAGGGGGAACCGGGGCTGGAGGGGAAACCAGGGCTGGAGGGGAAACTGGGGCTGGAGGGGGGATGAGGAGCCAGCGGGAGGTTGAGGCGGGGCGCGGCGGGATCGGCCACGAAGAACGGGGCCACGGCGAGGTCAAGTTCGTCGGCAAGATCGCGGGCCAGGAATTCACCCAGGACGCGCGCGCCGCCTTCTACCATGACACGCAGTACGCCTCGTTCGGCCAAATCATTGAGCATGAGATCGAGGGACAGCGGGTCGCCGGCATCGATGAGTACGGCGCGGCCTGGAAGCCGGGCCCGGGCGCGGCCGAGCGCGGGTGTGGCGCAGTACACCAGGCGGAGCGCGCCCTGGGCGAAGAAACGAGCCTGCGGGTCCAGGTCGCCGGTGGCGGTGAGGGTGACCCGGGCCGGATGCTCGGGCAGGCCGCGGGCGGCGCGGCGGGCGCTGCGGCGCGGGTCCCTGATCAGCAGCCGCGGGTTGTCCTTGCGGACCGTCTGCGCGCCGACCAGGATGGCGTCGCAGCCCGCCCGGACCTCGTCCACGCGGTCCAGGTCGGCGGGGCCGGACAGGATCAGGCGCCGCGGGCTCGCGTCGTCCAGGTAGCCGTCGGCCGAGACGGCGCAGGACAGCAGGACGTAGGGACGTGGCGGCACGCACCCAGCGTAGCCTCGGGGGACAGAACGGTGCTTTACTGGTCAGCGATGCTTGAGACAGTAAACCCGGCGACCGGGGAAGTGCTGGCCACCTTCCCCGTACACGGGCGACGCGAGGTGGACGCGGCCGTGGCCGCCGCGCGCGAGGCCGCGGTGTGGTGGGCCGGGCTCGACTGGTCCGGCCGGCGGATCCGGCTGCTCGCCTGGAAATCGCACCTGACCAGGTATATGGGCCGGCTGGCCGAGCTCGTGCACGCCGAGACCGGCAAGCCACTCGACGACGCCAAGCTCGAGATCATCCTGGCCATCGTGCACATCGACTGGGCCGCCCGGCACGCCCGCCGGGTGCTGCGCCCGCGCCGGGTGCGCAGCGGGCTCGCGGCCATCAACCAGGCGTCCACGGTGGAATACCATCCGCTGGGCGTGGTCGGCGTGATCGGACCGTGGAACTACCCGGTGTTCACCCCGGTGGGCTCGATCGCCTACGCGCTGGCGGCCGGGAACGCGGTCGTCTTCAAGCCATCGGAGCTGACCCCCGCCACCGGGGACTGGCTGGCCCGGTCGTTCGGCGAGGCGCTGGGCGTCTTCGGGGACTCGATGCCCGTGTTCCAGCTGGTCACCGGGCCCGGTTCCACCGGGGAGGCGCTGGCCCGCAGCGGCGTCGCCAAGATCGCCTTCACCGGCTCCGCGACCACCGCGCGCAAGGTGATGGCCGCCGCCGCGGACACCCTCACCCCGGTGCTGGCCGAATGCGGCGGCAAGGACGCCCTGCTGGTGAGCGCCGACGCCGACCTGGACGCGGCCGCCGACGCCGCCGCGTGGGGCGCGATGTCCAACGCGGGGCAGACCTGCATCGGCATCGAGCGCGTCTACGTCGCCGACGCTGTTTACCATTCGTTCCTCGAGCGGCTTTCTCAGAAGGTGTCCGGGCTGCGCCCGGGGGTCCACCGGGAGGCGTCGTACGGGCCGATGACCCTGCCGTCGCAGCCGGAGGTCGTGGCCAAGCACGTGGCAGACGCACTGGCCCGGGGCGGGCGGCCGGTGGTGGGCGGCCCGGACGCGGTAGCGGCGCCGTACGTGCGGCCGGTGATCCTGACCGACGTGCCGGAGCATTCGGCGGCGGTGACGGAGGAGACGTTCGGGCCGACCGTGACGGTGACGCCGGTGGCGGACCTGGCCGAGGCGGTCTCGTTCGCCAACGCGGGGCGGTACGGACTGGGGTCGGCGGTGTTCGCTCGCGATCGTTCGGCCGCCATGACCGCGGCGCGAGGGCTGCGCAGCGGGATGACCTCGGTCAACTCCGTGCTCGGGTTCGCGATGGTGCCGGCGCTGCCGTTTGGCGGGGTGGGCGAGTCCGGTTTTGGGCGGATTCACGGGGCGGACGGGCTACGCGAGTTCACCCGCCCCAAGGCCATCACGCGGCAGCGGATGCGGCCGCTGATCAACCTCACGTCTTTTGGGCGGACCGACCGGGATATGCGTCGGATCGTCACGTTGGTTACGTTGCTGCACGGCCGGCTCTACCGGCCCCGTCGGCGTTAGCGTCTTGCGGCCGTGGTCCGCGATCACCCGCGATCACCATGGCGTCGACGGGATCGGCGGGGTCGACCGCGGCCAGCGGCGCCCGGCCGGCGATCAGGTCGGCGGCGCGTTCGGCGATCGCGATCGTGGGCGCGTTGGTGTTCCCCCGCGGCACGACCGGCATCACCGAGGCGTCAACCACCCGCAGCCCGGCCACGCCGCGCACCCGCAGCTCGGGGTCGACCACGCTGTTGAACCGCGACTCACCACCCATCGCGCAGGTGCCGACCGGGTGGTAGAGGGTCACCACGCTGGAGCGGACGTACGCCAGCAGCTCGGCGTCGGAGCGGGTGTGCACGCCGGGAGCCAGCTCGCTGGCGCAGATCGCGGCCATCGACTTGGCCGTCATGAACTCCCTGACCATCTTCAGCCCCGCCGCCAGCGCCCGGCCGTCCCGGTCATCGGACAGGTAGCCGGGGTCGATGGCCGGGCGGTGCCGGGGGTCGGCGCTGCGCAGCCTGATCCGCCCCCGGCTGGCCACGTCGACCAGGCCGACCAGGACCGTCATCGCACGCTGGGCGGGGTCGGCCAGGCCCTGGTTGAGGTACGGGGCCGGAAGCACATGCAGCTGCAGGTCCGGCGCGGGCAGACCGGGTTCGGAGTGGGCGAAGCCGCCCGACTCCGCCACGTTGCTGGTCAGCGGGCCGCGGTGAGTCAGCTGCCAGCGCAGCACGTTGGCGTTACCGCTCTTCTCCCAAAGGCCGCGGACCCGCGGCGTGGACCAGATGACCGGCAGCACCGGGTGGTCGCTGAGGTTCGCGCCGACTCCGCGGCTGTCCGCCACCACGTCGATGCCCATCTCGAGCAGGTGCTCGGCCGGGCCGATGCCAGACAGCATCAGTAGCTGGGGGCTGTTGATCACGCCGCCGGACAGGATGACCTCGGCGTCGGCGCGGGCGGTCTGGGGCTCGCCGTGGTGCAGGTAGCTCACGCCGGTGGCCCGGCCGCCCTCGATGATCACCTTGGTGACCAGGGCGCCGGTGTGGACGGTGAGGTTCTGCCGGGACATGGCGGGATGCAGGTAGGCGGTGGCGGCCGAGCACCGTCGGCCGTTCCGCTGGGTCAGCTGGTACCAGCCGACGCCGTCCTGGCGCGGCCCGTTGAAGTCGTCGTTGGCCGCCGCGCCCTGCTCCCGGGCGGCCGCGATGAACGCCTCGCAGGCCTGAGACTTGTACCGGGGGTCGGAGACCGCCAGCGGGCCGCCGGTGCCGTGGAACGCACTGGCTCCGCGCGAGTTGTCCTCGGCCCTTCTGAAGTACGGCATGAGGTCCTCGTAGCCCCAGCCGGTGCAGCCGTGCTCGTCCCGCCAGGTCTGGAAGTCGTGGCGGTTGCCGCGGATGTAGATCATCGCGTTGATCGACGACGACCCGCCGAGGACCTTGCCCCGCGGCCAGTAGATCGACCTCCCGGCCGCGCGGTGCTGCGGGACGGTCAGGTAGTTCCAGTCGTATTCGGTCTGGAACAGCCGGTTCAACGCGGCGGGGGCGCGGATCTCATCGGCGTCGTCGGCCGGCCCGGCTTCAAGGAGAAGGACGCTGACGCTGGCATCGGCGGACAGCCGCGAGGCCAGAACGCAGCCCGCGCTTCCGGCGCCAACGATGATGTAGTTATACACGGCGGTCTCCTGTTCCAGGGGTACAGGGAACAATAACGCAACAGCGAGGTCCGCTGACGGTTGCCTTAGGGTGGGTTCATGTCGCGAAACCGCAGCGAAAACCCCGTCGTGCTGTCCCGCATCTACACGCGCACCGGCGACGATGGCAGCACCGCGCTCGCCGACGGCAGCCGCACGGCCAAGACCGACTCGCGCCTCGCCGCCTACGCTGACGTGGAGGAAGCGAACTGCGCCATCGGCATGGCGATTACCTTCGGTAATCTCTCCGCCGACATATCGGGGCTGCTCGCCAGGGTGCAAAACGAGCTTTTCGACGTGGGCGCCGACCTGGCCAACCCGGTGTCTGACACGCCGCCGCCCTATCCGCCGCTGCGGATCGACGAGGCCTACATCACCCGGCTGGAGAACGAGTGCGACTCGTACAACGCCGAGTTGCCGACGTTGCGGAGCTTCCTGCTGCCGGGCGGCAGTCCGGGGGCGACGCTGCTGCACATGGCGCGGACCGTCACCCGCAGGGCCGAACGTAGCACGTGGGCCGCGGTCGGCGAGCACGGCGACTCGGTGAGCCCGCTGCCCGCCCGTTACCTGAACCGGCTGTCCGACCTGCTATTCATCCTCGCCCGCCAGGCCAACGCGGGCCACGACGACGTCCTGTGGAAGCCAGGCGGCGAACGCGGCTGAGCGGCCGGGCGCGCGGAGCCCCATGATCGTGGCCAGCTTTGGTCGCTATTGAGCCTGTCGCGTAACAGCTCCCAGGCCAGCCACGTCCGTCACCGCTTTCACGCATGCCCCACCAGCCCCGCGCGTGCCCGCCCCCGCAAAACCTGAACCGGCCCCCCCGCCCGCGACAGGCCACGCCATCCGCACTCCCCCCACCACGGGAGCCAAGGCGCCCCTCGAAATCGCCCCAACCGCCCCCCTCGCCCCACCCATGCCACCCCGGAGCCAATGAGTGTGACACTCTACTCATTAGATTCATCAGAGTGTCACACTCATTGGTTTTCGCGCCCTTCCACGCCAGACCGCGCGGGACCGGTATGGGTGGAATGTGCCGCTTTGGGGGAGTCGGGGGGGGTGAGGGGCTAGGACCGCGGCCTGGGTCGTCTGCGGCGCGATCGGGCCTTGGCGCGCAAGCCAGAAGAGATACGCGACAGCCTCTATTTGGCCCGGACTGGTCACGATCATGAATGTGGAGCTTTAGAGGGCTACGTCTAGGCGGGAGCCGGGCGGGGCAGCCTCGAGCCAGGCGAGCAGGCCGGTGAGCGCCGCTTCGCCCAGGGCCAGCTCGACGGTCCCGCTGTCCGGAGCGCCGGCCGCACCAGGAGCGCCGGCCGCACCAGGAGCGCCGACTGCACCAGGAGCGCCGACTGCACCAGGAGCGCCGACCGAAGCCGGAGCGCCGCCGGGAGCGCCGCCGCCGGGGGCCGGAGAGCCGAGCTGGCTGCCGTCCTCGACGAGCTTGCACTCGACCACGATCATGCCGGGGCCCAGGCTGGCCGCCTCGGCGTCGCTGGGCAGGCGGCGGGACACCACGGTCAGGTCACGCCGGGGGAAGACCTCGTCCGGCCGCATCGAGAGCCCGAAGATGCCGAACCAGCACAGCTCCTCGCGCTGATAAGACGCCAGGCCGAGCCGCCACCGACCGCTCCCCTTGCGCAGGCCGCACTCCACCGTGCCGCCGCCGCGCTCGAGCAGGAACCTGCGGGCGGCGATGCTGACGGCGGCTATGATCAAGATGATCAGGAAGGCGGCGAAGAGCCAGGCCGCATCAAGCGCCAGCGCTCCGCCCACCGAAGATTATGCCTGGTCGCCTGCGGCCCGCAGCAACGCCTTCGCGTACTTGACCTCGGGGCTATCCTCTGCGGCGGGGCTGGCTTCGGCGAGCGCGGCGGCCAGCTCCTCACGGGCGACCGCTACGTCGACATCCTGGCCGAGCTGGGCCTGGGCGGCCAGAATCGCCACCCGGTCGTCCGCCACGGACAGGAACCCGCCGCTGACCGCCGCCTTTACCGAGGCCTCCTCGGTGAGGATCTCGACCACGCTGGCCTCGGCCAGGATGCCGAACACCGGTGAGTGCCCGGTGAGCACGCCGATGTCGCCCTCGGTGGTCTTGGCGATCACCGTCCTGGCCTCGCCGGACCACAGCTCGCGGTCCGGGATGACCAGCTCCACCCGGATGGTCACCGCTCCATCTCCCTGGCTTTCTTCTCGACGTCCTCGATCCCGCCGACCATATAAAACGCCTGCTCGGGCAGGTTGTCGTACTTGCCCTCGGCGATCGCCTTGAACGAGGCGACCGTCTCCTCCAGGGGCGTGAAGACACCCGGCATCCCGGTGAACTGCTCGGCCACGAACATCGGCTGGGACAGGAACCGCTCGATCCGCCTGGCCCGCTGGACCACGACCTTGTCTTCTTCGCCCAGTTCGTCGACGCCGAGGATGGCGATGATGTCCTGCAGCTCCTTGTACCGCTGCAGGATCCGCTGCACCTCGCGGGCCACGTCGTAATGCTCCTGGCCGATGTACCTGGCGTCCAGGATCCGTGAGGTGGAGTCTAGCGGGTCCACGGCCGGGTAGATCCCCTTCTCGGTGATCTCCCGGGACAGCACCGTGGTCGCGTCGAGGTGGGCGAACGTGGTGTGCGGCGCGGGGTCGGTGATGTCGTCGGCGGGCACGTAGATCGCCTGCATGGAGGTGATCGAGTGACCGCGGGTCGAGGTGATCCGCTCCTGCAGCTGGCCCATCTCATCGGCCAGCGTCGGCTGGTAACCGACCGCCGAGGGCATCCGGCCGAGTAGCGTGGACACCTCCGAGCCGGCCTGGGTGAACCGGAAGATGTTGTCGATGAACAGCAGCACGTCCTGCTTCTCCACGTCACGGAAATACTCGGCCATGGTGAGGGCCGACAGGCCAACGCGCAGCCGGGTGCCCGGCGGCTCGTCCATCTGGCCGAACACCAGCGTGGTGTCCGCGATGACGCCAGACTCGGTCATCTCCAGGAACAGGTCGTTACCCTCGCGGGTGCGCTCGCCCACCCCGGCGAACACCGAGACACCGCCGAAGTTCTGGGCGACGCGGCGGATCATCTCCTGGATCAGCACGGTCTTGCCGACCCCGGCCCCGCCGAACAGCCCGATCTTCCCGCCCCGGACGTACGGGGTCAGCAGGTCGATGACCTTGATGCCGCTGACGAACATCTCGGTCCTCGGCTCGAGCTGGTCCAGCGGCGGGGGATCGCGGTGGATCGGCCACCGCACGGTGATGTCCAGGGACGAGGTGGGCACGTCGAGCGTCTCGCCGAGGGCGTTGAACACGTGCCCCTTGGTCACCTCACCCACCGGCACCTCGATCGGCGCGCCGGTGTTGGTCACCTCGGCGCCGCGCACCATGCCGTCCGTGGGCTGCATGGAGATGGTGCGCACGATGTTATCGCCTAGGTGCTGCTCTACCTCCAGCGTCAGCAGCCGGGTTTCGTCGCCGAGCGTGACCTCGGTGTGCAGGGCGTAGTAGATCTCCGGCAGCTGGTCCGCGGGGAACTCGACGTCCACGACGGGGCCGATGATCCTCGCGACACGGCCGGCGCCCGTCGCGGCTTCGCCGCTCTGGGCTGAGTTTTCAACGGTCGCGGTCATGTGTCCCTCACTCACTCATTGCGCTTGCGTCGGCGAGCGCGTTGGCGCCGCCGACGATCTCGCTGATTTCCTGGGTGATCTCGGCCTGCCGGGCGTTGTTGGCCTGACGGGTCAACGTCTCGAGCAGATCACTCGCGTTGTCAGTGGCCGCCTTCATCGCGCGCCGCCTCGACGCCAGCTCGGCGGCCGCCGCCTCCAGCATCGAGTAGTAAAGCCTGCTCGTCATGTACTGCGGCAGCAGGGCGTCGAGCACCTCGGCCGGCCCAGGCTCGAACTCGTACTGCGGCAGCGGACCGTGCGGACTCTCCTCTTCTGTCTCCTCGATCTGCAGCGGCAGGACCCTGCGGACCACGGGCCGCTGCGTCAGCATGGAAACGAACTCGGTGCTGACCAGGTGTATCTCGTCCGCGCCGTCATGGGCTTCGAACGCCTCAAGCAGCGTGGTGGCGATCTGCTGCGCGTCCCGGTACCTCGGCGCGGCGGAGAAACCGCTCCAGGATTCGGCGACGTCAAGCTCGCGGAACCGGTGCCAGGCGATGCCCTTGCGGCCGGCCACGTAGAGCACCGGCTCGATGCCCCGGTCCCGCAGCAGCTGCCGCAGCCGGGCCGACTCACGCAGCACGTTCGCGTTGTAGGCGCCGGCGAAGCCCTGGTCGCTGGTCAGGATCAGCACCGCGGCGCGGGTCGGGTGCTCCGGCTCCTCGGTGAACGGGTGGCTGATCGTGGTCGAGCGGCTGATCACCGCCTCCACCGCGCGGGTGAGCTCCCGCGCGTACGGCTCGGCCGCGCGCATCTGCTGCTGCGCCCTGACGATCCGCGACGACGCGATCAGCTCCTGCGCACGGGTGATCTGGGCGATGGACTGCACCGAGCTGATCCGCCGCCTGACCAGGCGAAGCTGGGCTCCCATGGGCTACTTCTTCTCGGCCGTGGCGGGCTGGGGGGTCCGCCGGGCGATCTTGTCCTGGCCCTCGCCCTCCAGCGCCTCGACCTGATCGTCTCCGCCGAGCAGCGTGCCGGTGCTGGTCTCGAAGACCCTGCGGAAATCCTCGATCGCTTCCTTGAGCGCGGTGATGGTGTCCTCGGCTAGGTCGCGGGTTTCCCTGATCGTCTGCAGGACGCCGGCGTGCCGCTGCTTCAGGTACTCCAGGAATTCGGACTCGAACCGGCTGACGTCCTCGATCGGCACGTCGTCTAGGTACCCGTTGGTGCCCGCCCAGATCGACACCACCTGGTTTTCTACCGGGAACGGATCGTACTGCGGCTGCTTGAGCAGTTCGACCAGCCGCGCGCCCCGGTCGAGCTGCGCCCGGGAGGCCGCGTCCAGGTCGGACGCGAACGCGGCGAAGGCCTCGAGGTCACGGTACTGCGACAGCGAGAGCCGCAGCGTGCCCGCGACCTTCTTCATCGCCTTGATCTGCGCGTTACCGCCGACGCGGGAGACCGACCGGCCGACGTTGATGGCCGGCCGGACGCCCGCGTTGAACAGGTCGGCCTCGAGGAAGATCTGCCCGTCGGTGATGGAGATGACGTTCGTCGGGATGTAGGCGGAGATGTCGTTCGCCTTGGTCTCGACGATCGGCAGCCCGGTCAGCGACCCCCCGCCCAGGTCGTCGGACAGCTTGGCGCACCGCTCGAGCAGCCGGGAGTGCAGGTAGAAGACGTCGCCCG
>Ga0074046_10001217_pt1 | contig 23758 bp, 10 predicted proteins | sample BogForMeECP23OM3_FD_94441 | JGI IMG/M metagenome (GOLD analysis project Ga0074046, IMG submission 94441) | Bog forest soil microbial communities from Calvert Island, British Columbia, Canada - Bog Forest MetaG ECP23OM3 | ecosystem: Environmental > Terrestrial > Soil > Wetlands ...
AAGCCGGTGGTTTTACCGGGTCCCGCACCGCGGGAAGAATCTTGATGGACATTGCAGCCTCGCGCCCTGAGCCGATTCCGTTCTACGCGGAAATGAGCAGCACCAATCCGGTCTTCATTTTGCCGGGCGCCCTGCGAGAACGAGGTGACGCCGTTGCGGCAGCACTCCACACTTCGTTCACCATGGGGGCCGGACAGTTCTGCACTAAACCAGGAATGGTATTTCTGCCGGCCGGGAGAGAGGCGGACTCCTTTACAGACAAATTGCAGCAGTTGGTCGCGGGATCGGCGCCTTTCCATCTGCTGACCAAAAGCATTCATTCGGCTTACGACTCGGCACTCGCCGAGCGCAAGGCCGATACCTCCGTCGCTCTCGTTGCGGAAGCCCCCCAACCATCCGAGGTTGCTGGTTTTGCGGCGAACTCCGCCCTGTTTCAAACGGATGCAACCAACTTTCTAGCCTCGGACTTGGGCGCAGAGATCTTTGGCCCGACGACACTTCTGGTGCGGCATTCGATACGGGATCAGATCCTTGAAATTGCCCGCTCTCTCGAAGGCCAGCTCACGGCAACGATTCATGGCACGGAGCAGGATCTTCGTGACTTCGCCGATCTCGTCGCGATTCTTGAGAACAAGGCCGGGCGCCTCGTCTTCAATGGCTTTCCTACCGGGGTCGAAGTATGCCACGCCATGGTGCACGGAGGCCCCTATCCCTCGACGTCGGACGGTCGCTCTACATCGGTGGGAACTCGGGCAATTTTCAGGTTTACGCGCCCCGTCTGCTATCAAGGATTTCCTGACCAGGCATTGCCAGCAGAGTTGAAGGACTCGAATCCTCTAGGAATCCTGCGCATGGTGGACGGACAAACAAACCGGTAGGCGACCCTCCATTCGGGAAAATCTTCTCGGTACCGAGTCCAAATTGAGCGTGACGGCTGCTTTAATAGACTTCGTTGAGATTCATGGCCCATTTTCAATGTGATTTTGGAATTTGCGGCAGACACAAGCCCACTTTCTCCGCCACTGACTCTTATTACCTCCCGCGAGTGTTCAGCACGCTGGTTTGCCGGGGACACATCGGGGATAGAATAAGGTGTTTCTTGCTGCTCCTACACTCCCCTGAGTAACCGTGGTGTTGGAGCAACCACCTTTTTGTTGATTCGCTGGCCGGCAAGACGTTGATCTTTGCCGAGAGGCGCTGGAGGGATACCGCATCACGTCCCAGTGCCGGTCGGGCTCAGGTCCTCGGCTGTGGTTGGCAAGCTGAAATGAAACGTTGCTCCCCGTCCGTCGTTCGCCGTGGCCCACAAACGGCCACCATGCGACTCGAGGATCGAACGGCTGATCGCCAGTCCCATGCCGCTGCCTTGCGGTTTGGTCGTAAAGAAGGCATTAAAGATTTCGTCCGCCTTTTCGGTTGGCAGTCCCACGCCAGTGTCGCCCACCGAGACGACTATTCGGCTTTCCTGATTCAGTTGAGACTTGATCGTAAGAACTCCGCCAGTCTCCTTCATTGCCTCGATGGCGTTGAGCATGAGGTTCATTAACACCTGCTGCAGTTGCACATGGTCTGCGGTGAGTTTCGGAAGGTCGGCGGCAAGATCCTTCCGTATCGAAACCCCATGCTGGTTGGCCTCGCCCCGCAGCAGCACGACCATCTCGCGGACGATTTCGTTCATCTGGACCAACTCTCGTTTTGGCGGAGATTTCTTGTACAACGACCGCAAGCGGTCGATGATATCGGTCGCACGGCGCCCGTCTTGCACAATTCTCTCCGTTGCCTCACGTACCTCGTTGAGATCTGGCTGCTGGCGCCCAAGCCAGCGCAGGGAGGTCTGAGCATTCATCATGGTCGCGGTGATGGGCTGCTTTAGCTCGTGCGAGATCGAGGCCGCCAATTCGCCCATCATGCTCACGCGATTGATGTGAGCAATGTCGGCCTGTAGCTGTTCGGCGCGTTTGCGGTCTTCGATGTCAGTCGAGGTACCGTACCACTTGACGATCTTGCCGTGTGCGTCCCGCAGGGGCACGGCCCGCACCAGGAACCAGCGATACTCCCCATCCGCACGGCGAAAGCGCACCTCATTTTCGAACGCCTGCCCGGCCGCCGCCGAGGCGCGCCACTTGGGCGCATACCGCTTTAAGTCTTCGGCGTGAACGGCGGCTTCCCAGCCTGAGCCCACTGTTTTCTCGTTGGACAAACCCGTATACTCCGCCCAAATGCGGTTGGAGAAGTCCACCGAGCCGTCGGGCAGCGCCGTCCAGGCAAATGTCGGGATGGTTTCAATCACATCGCGAAGCTTCTTTTCCTGACGCCGCAGTTGCCTGATACGAAATAGATATGCCGCCCAAAGCAACGCGAGGAAAGCGGCCACGCACAGCGCGCGGAACCAGTTCGTCTGGTAGTAGGCGGCCGCAATCGCGAAGTCCAGAGCAGCGCCTTCTTCGTTCCACACCCCGCTGTTGTTGCAGGCTATTACCCGAAAGCGGTAGCTGGCAGGTGAAAGATTGGTATAGAACGCCTGGCGGCGATTGCCCACGTCTTGCCAGTCGCCATCGTAGCCTTCCAGCTTATACTTGAAACGGATTTTTTCCGGCGCGGCTAGGCTCAGAGCGGTGTAGTCGATCTCCAGATCACGAGTCCGCGGCGGCAGGCGCAGGTTGGAAGATGCCTCGGTCAATATGTTTTGCCAGCGAATCTTGTGGTCGGCAGTGATTTGTTCGATACGGATCGGCGGCGGGAGGTTGTTGAACGGAAGATGGTGCGGATCGATGACCTGGATGCCCTCTCCCGTTACAAACCACAGTTTGCCATCGGTCGATTTTGCGGCCCGCGGCGCATAGAAGCTAGCCGCTGTCGAGCGGAGCCGGACGCCGTCAGCCGCGTCCCAAACGGTTGCTTCAATCGAACGCTTCGGGTCGGCAATCCACGCGTCTAATTCGGTCGGGGCGATGCGTACAATGCCGCAGGCCGTGTACGCCCACAACGTGTGATCGTCGTCCTCCATCGTCCAGTGAACGGTGTTGCAAGGCAATCCGTTTCTGCTCGTGAGCGTGGCAATGCGACCATCTTTAATCCGGTTCAGCCCGTCTTGAGTGGCGACCCATAGCGCGCCCGTGTGATCGAGTTGAAGGTCGGAGACGGCGTTCGGGGTCAGACCATCGGCTGCTGTATAGGACGCGCGGACCTGACCATCCTTGAAATTCGACACCCCCCCGCCGCGCCAGAATCCGAGCCACAATCCATGCTCACGATCCGAGAGTAGAACCGAGGCGCTCTCCTGACGGCCCATCCGTGACCAGGGGATCTGCTCGACCACATGGCCCTCCCGCACGTGCAAGAGGCTCACATTCTCCGAAAGCCAAAGGTTGCCCTCGTTGTCCCCGGTGATGGAATGCACTTGTCCGCCAGGCGCAGCGTTGACGGGAACAAACCTGCCGCCCTCAACGTAGACAAGTCCATGTCCCGTGAACGCCCAGATGCGCCCGCGATCATCCTGAAAGAGCGATTGCGGCGCATCATCCGACTGTCCGCCTGCTTTGCGGATCATCGAAATCTGTCCGTTATTCCATTGGTTCAAACCGTCGCGACTGCCAACCCATACGCCGCCATCCCGCGCAGCTAGAATTGACCAGGCGGCGTCATTCGACAAACCTTGTTTAACTGAAATCGTGGAGACGGCCAAGTCCCGAAACCGGTCAAGACCTCCATTGGTGGAGACCCAGACACTGCCCTCGCGGTCCTCGAAAAGGCTGAAGATAACATCGCCGGAGAGGCCGTCAGATTTCGAAAATACATCGGTTCCGCCGTGATGCACATGGATGAGTCCCTGGTCGATTGTTCCGATCCAGAGACCGCCATCGTGGTCGCGGAGAAGGCGATTCGCACTGAACGGCTTTCCGCCTGGAATCGCGTACGCCTCGGACTTGCCGCCGGAGAACTGCCTTATTCCGCCACGCATGGCGATGAGCAGTTCTCCCTGGTCACCGCGATTCAGATCCTTGAGCTCCGTTGTGGGCATCGCATAATGCATCGGAAGGCCGGGCCTCCAACGCCAAAGCCCAGATTGCGCAGCAGCCCAAAGAGCCCCAGTGCTGTCCTCATACAAAGACGCAACCATTCGGCCCAGAGCGCCGTCCTGGCCCTGGCACTGTACATCGCTGTTCTTTATTGTGCACAACCGGCCAAACGGACTCCCCAAGGTGCCGACCCAAACCGTACCCTCATGATCCTGAAGCAGCGCTGCCACGAATTGCTTATCAAGCTCTGGGTACCGAGTCAGCTTGCCGCCACTCCAACTGACGAGGCCAGCATATGTGCCAATCCAAAGCGTCCCGTCGCTTGTGACCAGCAGCTTGGTGATTCCGTTGCCGGGGAGATTCTGACCCGCGGGCGGTTGCCAGGGGATATAGCGTTTGCCATCGAAGCGAAGCAAGCCGAACTCCGTGCCGAGCCAAAGATAGCCATCCCCAGTTTGGGCAATCGAGTAAATGTTACCCCTGAAAAATCCTTCGCGGATTGTCCACGCGGTGTGCGCGTACTGGCTGACGTCGGCTGAAGGGTCGAGCGGAAACGCAAAAGCGGAGCACGCCAGCAGGCTGGTCAGCAGGACGACAGTTCTGGTCCGCGCTTGTCCCATCCAAGGCTTAGATTTCATCTCAGTTCAGTTCAGTTGCGGCTCGTATGCGGTATTTCGATGGCTGGTCCCATCGACGCCTTGAAAACGGCCAATGTAAATCATTGCCGTCGGTTACGCCGTAGTCTAGCACCGCTAGTACGTGGCGCCTTCCTGGAGCGAAGTTTGGCGCAGCGGGGTGCTCGACTTCTCAAAGATCGTCCCCGCCAGCGGGTAAATGTGATTCCCGCACCTCTCGCAGGGATAGGCCGTGCGCCCCTTGACCCGGTAGTGTTTACGTGACTTTAGGTACTTGCCACAGTCAGTTATTCCTTGCGGAAAGAGCTGCTCTTTGGTCTGCTCTAAGGCATGCATCGTCGGTCGGAAAGTCTTGATCGAACTGCTGAAACGTGTAACGCAATTCTTTGGGTATCGTCTGGCGGCGGTTCATAAAAACACTTTGCCAGATGTTCTCATTGTTAAGGGATAGTTACACTCCGAAAAGATAACAGGTCGTATGGTGCTGTACCAGTGGTCATCTGTTCGCGCCTGACAGGAGAAGAGTATGGTGGCTCGACGCTTTGTATCTGGCCATAACGCAAGGTTTTCTATACGTGCGACCTTGAAACAGGAGATACCGATGTCGACGACTTCCGCCGTTCGTCTTTCGCTGATCCTTTTGTTGGTAGCCTTGTTCGGCTTGTCGCTGGCAATGCCGACGCAAACTGCGGCCCAGGCTGCTTCAGGAATCACCGGAGTAGTCACCGACGAGTCAGGGGCTGTGATCCATGGTGTCACTGTGACCCTGACCAATCCTGCGACCGGCACCTCGGTAACAGCCACGACCAACAACGACGGCGTGTACGAGTTTCTGCACATGATGCCCGCCACATACGTGATTAAGGTCGCCAAGGACAAGTTCCGTTCAGTGACGGTCTCCAATGTACAGCTTGGCGTCGGTGTGGTTGAGACGAAGAACATCAAGATGTCGGTGGGCGCCCAGACCGAGACGATTGAGGTAACGGCGAGCGGCGAAGGAACGATCAACACTGTGGACTCGAGCATTGGCAACGTGATCACCAACCAGCAAATCGAGGATCTGCCCAGCCTGCTCGTGGATAACGCGGCACGTGTGTTAACGCTCCAGCCGGGCGTGCAAGTCTCGGGGGGTGATTCGCAGAATGGGTCGGTGACCGGCTCGCGCGCGGATGCCGGCAACATCACGCTGGATGGTCTCGACGTGAATGATGAGACCACCGGCAGCCCGTTTTACGCAGTTGGCCGCGCCCCGATCGATTCCGTCTCGCAGGTCCGCACGATTGTGGGCGGAGCCGACGTCTCGTTTGGTCGCAGCGCTGGCGCACAGGTAGATATGGTGACCAAGAGCGGCTCGAATCATTGGCACGGAACGCTTTACGAATACAACCGTGTGTCGGTGGAGGCGGCGAACGATTACTTCAACAATTTGAGCGGCGTTCCCCGTGCGCAGCTCACCCGCAATCAGTTCGGCGGCAGCATCGGCGGCCCCATTCTCAAGGACAAGCTCTTTTTCTTCTTTGACTACGCTGCGCGGCGCCAGGCCTCGGGCTCGCAACAGACAATTACCGTGCCCCTGGATCCGTTCCGCCACGGGGAGCTCAATTATGTCAACAGTTCTAACACCATCAGTACCCTGTCGGCGCTGGGGGCTGCAGGGTCGCAGAGCGTGCAGGGGCTTGATCCGCAGGTGGTTGGTGCAGACCAGGCATTCCTCAACTTCTTGAGCAGCCGCTCGTATCCCGAACCCAACGATTTTTCCGTTGGCGACGGCATCAACACCGCCGGCTACCTGTTTACCGCACCCAGCTACATTAGAGCAAACACGTTTGTAGGGAGGCTCGATTACAACCTTTCCGCCCGTCACACCCTGTTCGCCCGCGGCACCTGGGACCGGGATAAGGACACCGAAACCGCAAAAGCGTTTCCCAACGACTCCGGACCGGTAGGGTATTTCGTCAACCACGAACGGTCGTGGGTGGTTGGAGATACCTGGACTATCAATACGACGATGCTCAACCAGGCCTCGTTCGGTCTGACCCGGCAGGTGAACGACTTCCCTATTAATCTCAATTCCGCCGCTAACATTCCTGTTCCGAATCTGTTCGGGTTCGGAATCTTGTCGGGACCCTATGGAGACATCCGCGCACAGGGGCGCAATGTCCCGGTACCAGAAATCCGGGATACGTTTAACTGGACCATCCGGAAGCATACACTGCAGTTCGGCGCCGACATCAAGCCCATTCGCGTGCACTCTTACCTGACCAATGATGTCAGTTTTCCAAGCATCGGCCTGCAATCGCAGATCACGAGCCTGACTTGCTCAACTACAAACCCCAATTGTCTATCACCTGGCCAGTTGCGGCCGTCCGACATCTCCAGCGTTCCCGGCCTGCAGAACGAGTGGGACAACGCATTCACCACGCTTCTCGGGCGCTACGCTTCCACCACGGCGCAATACAACTATGACGTTTCGGGCAACGCGCTGGCCCAGTACACGCCGGCAAACCGGGACTTCCATTACAACGAATATGAATTCTTCGTGCAGGATTCGTGGAAAATGAGCTCCGATTTGACGTTTACCTACGGCCTGCGCTGGAACTACCATAGCGTTCCATTCGAGGCTAACGGCTTCGAGTCGGTGGCCAATCTCTTTGAACAACAATTGTTTGGCGCCCGGCAACAGGCAGCGGCCGCTGGCATCAACGGCTTCACTGCATTGCCCTTTATCACTTACGGGCTGGGTGGCCCTAAGAACAACGGGCCTAACTATTACCATCCGGACTGGAAGGACTTCTCGCCGCGGTTGGGCGTCGCCTGGTCCCCCTCTTTCACTCACGGATTCATGGGTCACCTGTTCGGCGACCGCAAGACCAGCGTGCGAGCGGGTGCCGGCATCTCCTACGACCGCGTACTGAGCACGCTGAGTTTTGAAATTGATGAGGTCAGCCAACTGTTCGCCTCGTCGTTCACGAACCAATTCGGGATTGCGGGAGATCCGGTCACTTCGCTTCAAACCGATCCCAGGTTCGCATCCATCACCACGCCCCCCACCCCGCCCGCACCCGGCATGGCGCCACGGCCGATCACACCTTTCGTCACTACCAGCAACGGAAACAACTGCCCGATTGGCTCCGCAGTCTATGGACCTAATGTTTTTGTTCCTGCAGGACAGCCTTGTGCTACTGGTCTGTACAACAACGAGGACCTGTTCCAGTTGAACAATACGCTCAAGATGCCTTACAGCATGTCGGTTTCCTTTGGATTCCAAAGGGAACTGCCTAAGAATTTCATTTTGGAAGTCAGCTACTTTGGGAAATTCGGCCGTCGCTTGCTGGCATCGGGCGATCCCTTCCAGCAGACGAACTTTGTGGATCCTGCATCGAAGCAAAGCCTCAACTCTGCATTCGCAAATGTTCAGGAAGCGATCTGCGGGCAAACCGGCCCAGCCCAACCCTGTAACTTCAACACCAATGTGATTGGATCAATCGCTACGCAGCCGTGGTTTGAGAACCAGATGGGCGCGGCTTTGTCGAGCGTGGCTGGCCCGGGATCCACTTGCGCGGAGTTTTATGGCCTCAATTGCACCAATCTCGCCGCCGCCTTCGTTCCCTACAACTTTTCGATCGGGGATGTCTCGACCGTGGATGTGGATTTGGCGAACGCCGGATTACTCCTGCCCAACACGGGGCTGGGTTACCAGACCGGCTCGGTTGTGAATTATGGGAATTTTGGCTCCTCGAATTACCATTCGTTGATAGCGACTCTGCGGAAGAGATTCTCGGACAACCTTTACTTCGATTTCGACTATGCCTACGCCCACGCGATTGATAATGTTTCCGACATTACCAATGATGCGATTTTCGCGTCATACAACGCCCAAGGGCTGATTTGCGACCTGAGCAATTTGCGCACCTGCCGCGGTAGTTCGGATTTCGACGCTACGCAAACGATAAGCGCCAACTACGAATACAAACTGCCAATCGGGCGCGGGCAACGGTTCTTGAGCAGCGTGCCGAAGTGGGCAGATGAGATCCTTGGCGGTTGGGGAACGTCGGGAATCGTTGCTTACCATTCCGGCTACCCGTTTAGCACCGTCACCAATGCATTCCCTATCAACTTTACCCAGCTGGGACCAGCGGTTTTTATCGGACCCCGTTCGGCGGTCGCCGAGCACATTCACATAGGTACCAACCAAGGAACGGGAGAACCAGGAGTGCAGCTGTTTACCAACCAGTCGAGCGCCGTCGCTGCCTTCGCGCATGATTTCGGAGGAGCCACGGGAGAACGCAATACGCTGCGCGGTCCCCGCTTTACTAACGTGGACATGGCGCTGCTGAAAACGTTCAAGGTTCGCGAGGGCTTTGATCTGCAGTTCCGTGCTGAGGCCTTCAATGCGTTCAATCACCCGAGCTTTAACAACCCAACGGTGAACGCCTCCAGCGCAAACAACAACATCGACAGTCCGCTTGCCTATGGATTCATTTCCAGCACTTCGAGCGCGCCACGCGAACTGTCGCTGGGTCTGTTGCTCCGGTTCTAGCGAGGCGACATACGGCCTGCGCGTTCTTTAGTTCAAATTATCCGCGTGGCGCCCTTATCGGCTGCGGCGCCTGGCTTTTGTTCTACCCGGCGAAGGGGTTGGGATAGCCAGGGACCGTGCCGCACCGGGCAGCCGGCATTTCCTCGTACCCTCGAACCCAAGATCATTTCACCTTAGTAATTTGAAGAAAATCGCCGCAACGGTGATGATGGGCGGTGATGGCAGATTCCGACAAGCCGCGCCGCTGGCCCCGCCTTCCCGTGGACATGCCCGTCCGCGTGGTGACGTCGAAAGGCTTCTCGACCACCGTGGTCGAGGGCCGGGGCACGGAAATGAGCGAAGGCGGCATGGTGTTGTATGCGGGCATCCTGCTGAATCCCGGCGATCTGCTGGAGATTGAGTTTGATACTCCCGCGCCCTCGCGGCTGCCGGCCATCGTGCGTTCCCGCAACGGCTTCTGCTTTGGACTGGAATTCATCACGCCGCTGCCCGCGTAATTCTGCGCCTTCCCTGGTCTCTCCCGTAGCATTTGCCCCCTGAATTGTTCTAGCATTCATAACGACATTGAGGAGGTTCCATGGACTTCGAGCAGTTCCATCTGGGATGCCTGGCACACGCTTCCTACCTGCTGGAGGTTGGCGCTTTGAATTCGCCCTCAACGAGCAGGTTACCGGAATGAAAAATGACAAGCTGGCCAAAACATTCTGCGTACAAAGCGGCAAGCATTTTCGTCTGAAAGACTTTGATCCTGGCGGCACGGGACACTGGCGCTCCCAGGAGCACGCGGCCGAGGCTCTGCAGCAGCGCATTACGCGCACCGCGGACCTGCAAGACAAGCTCTATGCGCAGAACAACTGGGCGCTGCTTTTGATTTTTCAGGGCATGGACGCGGCCGGAAAAGACGGCATCGTCAAGCACGTGATGTCGGGTGTCAATCCGCAGGGCTGCCAGGTGTATTCCTTCAAGCAGCCTTCAGAACTCGAACTTGAGCACGATTTCTTGTGGCGGACGACTCGCCTGCTGCCCGAGCGCGGGCACATCGGCATCTTCAACCGCTCCTATTATGAAGAGGTGCTGGTGGTGCGGGTGCATCCTGAAATCCTCAACAGCCAGAGGACGCCGGCCTCATTGCTGGGCAAGCATGTGTGGGACGAGCGCTTCGAAGACATCCGCAGCTTTGAGCGCCACATGGCCCGGAGCGGCACCGTGATCCGCAAGTTCTTCCTCAACGTTTCAAAGAAGGAACAGAAGCGGCGCTTCCTGGCGCGCCTGCAAGAGCCGGAGAAGAACTGGAAACTCTCGGCGGCGGATATTCGCGAGCGCAAGTACTGGGACGATTATCAGAAAGCCTATGAAGAGATGATCGGCAACACAGCGAGCGAACATGCGCCCTGGTACGTCGTTCCGGCGGATAACAAGTGGTTCACCCGGCTGGTGGTGTCAACCGTGTTGGTTGAAACGCTGGAGTCGCTCAACCTCGCGTATCCCAAGGTAGATGGGGCGAAGCGCAAGGAACTGGAAGCGGCGAAGAAAGTCCTGATATCCAAGAAGTAAATGCGGTTTGGGTGGGGTGACTCAAAGTCAGCGCCGCCGTGCCCGGACGCCGCCCTTTGCAGCGAGGCTCGGCTGGATTACCATAACCACTCGTCCACTTCTTTGTCCGGAGATCAATCCTGAACATGGTCGGCCCAAACAGATTTTGCAGGAAAATTTCGCTCGCAGCCCGGTTGGTGTTCGCAGTTACCCTCGCTGGCGGATTCGCCAGCGCCGCACACGCGCAAGCTAAGCCCGAGCGGCAATCCAAAGCAGTGAAGCCAGCACCGACAACACAGACTGCCCAGTCCGCGACTCCGGCTGAGAATGATTCCGATGCTGCCGAATCTGCGAAGCCCGAAGAGAAGGCCTTTAAGGGAATGAAATATCGGCTGATCGGGCCGTTTCGCGGCGGGCGGTCGCTGACCGCGGCCGGAATTCCGGGTGATCCTACGACTTACTATTTTGGCGCGACCGGCGGGGGAGTGTGGAAGTCAACTGACGGCGCCATGACGTGGTCCTCCGTTTTTGACAAGGAGGGTACGTCGGCCATCGGAAGCATCGCGGTGGCGAATTCCAATCACAACGTGATTTACGTGGGAACCGGCGAAGCCTGTATTCGCGGCAACATTTCGCACGGCGACGGCGTCTACCGTTCGCTGGATGCCGGCAAGACGTGGAAGAACGTGGGCCTGCGCGATTCGCGCGCGATCGGCAAGGTCATTGTGAATCCCACGAATCCGGATATTGTTTTCGTGGCGGCGCTGGGGCATCCCTTTGGGCCGAACACCGAGCGCGGCATTTTCCGCACCACCGACGGCGGCAAGACCTGGGAGAAGGTTCTCTACAAAGACGAGAACACGGGCGGCATCGACGTGGCTTTCGATCCGCATAATCCCAACATTCTTTTTGCGGCGCTGTGGCAGGCGCGGCGGACATCTTGGAGTATGGAGAGCGGCGGCCCGGGCAGCGGCCTCTACCGTTCGAACGACGGCGGCACGACCTGGAAGCACATTGAAGAGCACGGGCTGCCCAAAGGACCGTACGGAAAGATTGGCGTCGCCGTGGCCGCGAATTCCGATCGCGTGTATGCGCTGATCGAGGCCCACAACCCGGATGGCGGCCTGTACCGCTCCGACGACGGCGGCGAGTCGTGGCAACTGGTGAATCCGGATCACAGCCTGTGGCAGCGTCCGTGGTACTACATGCACGTGATCGCCGACCCGCGCGACGAAAACGTTCTCTACATTATGAATGTCGAGTCCTACAAGTCGACCGACGGCGGGCATCTGTTCAACAAGGTCAGAGTGCCGCACGGCGACAACCACGGGCTGTGGATCGATCCGCAGAATACGCGGCGCATGATTGCTTCCAACGACGGCGGGGTGACGATCACGCTCGACGGCGGCAAGAACTGGACGCGCCAGGACAACCAGCCCACCGCGCAGTTCTACCACGTCACCACCGACACGGCAACGCCCTATCGCGTCTACGGACCACAGCAGGACAGCGGCACGGTCGCGATCGTGAGCCGCAGCGACGACGGATCGATCGACAAGAGCGACTGGTACGACGTTGGTGGCGGCGAGGCCGGCTACATCGCGCCCGACCCGCGCGATCCGAATATCGTTTACGCGGCCGATTATCAGGGAAACATCACGCGCTATGACCGGCACATCGGGCAAGTGAAGGCCATCACCGAACAGCCGGAACTTTCCGACGCACACGGGGCCGCGAACCTGGAGCATCGCTTCCAGTGGACCGCACCGGTCATGCTTTCGGTACACGACCCCAACACCCTGTATCACGCTGGGGAGCGACTGTTTAAAACTACTGACGGTGGCGTGCACTGGCAGGCCATCAGTCCGGACCTGACGCGCAATGACAAGGAGAAGCAGAAAGTTTCCGGCGGCGACATTACGATTGATGACTCGGGCACGGAGTACTACGACACGATTTTCGCGTTGGCGGAATCGCCGATCACCAAGGGAATGCTGTGGGTCGGGACGGACGACGGACTGATTCAGCTCACACAGGATGAAGGCAAAACCTGGACCAACATCACGCCCAAGGATATGCCGGAGTGGAGCCGCATCAGCCAGATTGATGCGTCTGTGCGCGATGCTGGGACTGCGTATGTGGCTGTGGATCGGCACCAGTTCGACGATCTGCGTCCTTACATTTACAAGACCAGCGACTACGGCAAGACCTGGACGAAGCTGGGGCAGGGAATTCCGGATAACGCGTTTGTGCGGGTTGTCCGCGAAGATCCGAAGAAGCTCGGGCTGCTGTATGCCGGAACGGAAACGGGCGTCTACGTGTCGTTCAACGACGGGGCGAACTGGCGTCCGCTGCGGTTGAATCTGCCGACCACACCGGTGCACGATCTCGTGATTAAAGACAGCGATCTGGTCGTGGCCACGCACGGGCGGGCGTTCTGGATCCTCGACGACTTGTCCCCGCTGCAGCAGTACAGCGATGACATCGCGAAGAAGGACGCATTCCTGTACGCACCCGCGACGGCTTACCGGATTCAAGCGGGAGCCGGCGGTGACCGGCATCCTTCCAAACGAACGGGGCAGAATCCGCCGGCGGGCGCCGTGATCTATTACTTCCTCAAAGACGCGCCGAAAGCGGGGACTGAAACGAAAATCGAAATCCTTGACGCTTCCGGCAAAGTTATTCGCAAGTACTCCAGTGCGGAGTACAACACTTTGGAAGAACCGCTCGACCCGGACGACAAGAAGCCGGAGAAGCAACTCAAGCCGGAAGCCGGTTTGAATCGTTTTGTATGGGATTTGCGCTACGACGAGGCGCATCACGTCCCCGGATATTATCTCTGGGAATATGGTGGCGGAGCGCGGGGCCCGGTGGCTGTGCCCGGACATTACGGGGTTCGGTTGACGGTGGGCGACCAGAGCCAGACGGCGTCGTTCGATTTGAAACTGGATCCGCGGGTGCAGGTCAGCCAGGCTGATCTGGAGCAGCAGTTTAATCTACTACTGCAGACGCGCGACGAATTGAGCCGGGTCTACGATGCGGTCAATCAGATTCAGGATGTTCGTTCGCAGTTGTCCGGCCTGAAACGGCGGCTGCCGGAAAACGCCAGCACGAAGACGATTGTGACTGCCGCGGACGATCTGGAGAAAAAAATGGTCGCGGTCCGCGAGGACCTCATCAATCTGACGATCAGCGCCAACGAAGACTCGCTGGCGTATCCGCCGCAGTTGGATGCGAAGCTGGCGTATCTCGCGATGGATGCGGGTACGGCCGACTCTGCACCGACCGAGGCCGAGCAAAAGGAGTTCGAGAAGCTGAAGCGCCAGAGCGGGGAACTGATCGGGCGCTGGCAGGACTTGCAGCGCCGCGATCTGGCCGCGTTCCAAAAGCTCGCCGCGGAAGGCAGCTTGTCGACGGTAGTAGTGCCGCCGCCGGGGCGCGCGACGGATGAGGAGATTCCGGCGCACTGACCATTATTTTAGAGAGGCATTTTTCGTCCAGCTTCTACTTCTGTATTTTCATCGGCAGCGGGCAAGGTCCGCCAACAAATCCCCACGTCTCGCAAAGAACGCGAGACATGGGGCACCCGCCTTTTTCCAGGCCCTTTTTTCGTGTTACTTCTATTACTTCTGTGCCACTTCCATAGCACTGTTGTGCCTTGTTCGCTCGAAGGCGCGTTGCTATTGTGCCGATAGAGATATTTGGGTTCCTCCCCCGGGGGATCAACAAAGTCGATCCGGATTTGGGGGGTGTCTATGCGAAAGATGCACTTGTTCTACGCGGCGATAGGCTTTGCGGTGGCTCGCTGGATTTTCAAGCGCCAGGCCGTGGTAGACCCCGTCAAGCGGCTCCGGTCGCAGGGTCTTCTGTAGGCGGTTTTCCCGGGCTTGGGCGCGCGCCCCGTTGCGCCTCACTTCGTCAGCGCGCGCCCACAGCTTCACTCCTCCCTGAAGTAACGGTTACCAACGTTTTCCCGGATCATCCGGTTTCTTCCGTCTCTCCTTACAATTGGCTCAGGGACCGTTCTCTTGTGTCAGGTCCGCGATTCACCTGAGCTTCCATGCCGCGGCTGCGAAAAATGCGACGGATTCTCGTTCTGGCTGCTCTGCTGGCGGCTTTCGTGCCCTTGAAGCTGGCCGCCCAGGATGATCCGAACGCCGATCCGAACGCTGATTCGAACGACATGCCACTGGGAGACGTCGCCCGGAGTCTGCGCAAGAACATTCCTCCGTCGCAGGAGGTCATCGACGACGACAACCTATCGACGGTGATGAAACAGGCGGAGAGCCGGCGGGCGCAGGGTTCAGCGCTGAAGTTCCTGATGGCGGGAGATGGGAAGGGCTTTCAGGTGAGTGCGCCGGACGTCACCTGTAGTCTTGCCTTCACCGCGAATGTTAAGTCGTTGCTCTCGAGTCAATACGCTCAAATGCAGCTTCCGCCGGACGAAGTGCTCAAGCTGGAAGGACCGGCCACGATTGAGGGCAATGTTCTAATTGTTGCGGTCTATAACCGGACTGACTGGCATGTCAGCGAAGTTACGGTGGCGCTGACAGTCGTCAAGAAAAAAGAAGCCGCCGAGGAGTCGTCGATCGATACGGTGCCGTACGCTGCGGCGAAATTGCGGCCTGCGGTCGCGCTCAATCCGCCGCAATTATCGGAGACTGGTTCAGAGAAGAAGCCCGATGTGACCGTTATCTACAGGATGCGGGCGGCGGCGGCGCCCTCGGCTACCACAGTTTTCAGCACACCGCTGAATCTCGAGCTTGCTCCCGACGAGGAGTGGCACTGGGCGATCGTGCAGGCGAGGGGATATCCTCCGCGGAGTTACGCGGGCACCGTGCAGCAGTCGACGCAAACGGGCACGCCATCGACCGCCCAGCCGATTTTGCCCGCGGCGCCGACGAGCCCTGAGGGCTCACCGACAGCATCGCTGTCGCAAAATCCGCAATAGTTGATACTGAAAGTTCAACTTGCTTGCGCTACGGTCCGTTACTCGATGATCTTGCCGTTTTCCACTTCGTACTCGACGCGGAAGGGCCTCAGCGCCTTGCGGTCCTGCCAGCCCTCCTGAGCGATCAGCCGGTTGGCCTGCGCCAGGCGTTCGGAGGGGAGCGGATGCGTGCGGAAATATCCCTGCAAGCTTTGAATTGCGAGCTGCGAGAGTTCTTCTTCCGGGCTCTCGGCATGAATCACGTATTCATTGTTCAGCTTGTTGAACCGCTCGAACATGCTCACCGCGCCGTAGGGCGAGTAGCCGCTGAGAACCGCCAGACGAATTCCTTCCCGGTCGGCTTCGAGCTCCTCGTCTTTGTTGTAGCCGGCTTCCCATACCTGAAGCGGGATGTGCAGGATCGCTCCCACCACACTAAGCTGCAGATTGCGCAATTGGGCTTCGACCTGGACGCGTTCGGCGCAGTGGTAGTGATCGATGTGTTCGATCTCGTGGGCCAGCACGGCCGCCAGTTCGTCCTCGCTGGTCATCAGGTCGAGCATGCCCTCGCCGATGTAGACGGGGCCGCCGGGCAGGGAGAATCCGTTGATCATGCTGTGGTTCGTCACCAGATGAAACGAGTACGGCAAACGCCGGTGGGCGTGCAGACTGACGGAATTTCCGACGTGCTGGACGTAACTCTCGAGGGCGCGCTGTTCCGGAGTCATTCTTTCCGGGTTGGCGGAGTATTCTTTGGCGAGTTCTTTGCCAAGTTCGATTTCCTCATCGTCGGAAAGGCGGGTCAGCCGCATGGGGGCCCGGGTGAGATCGCGCTGGGCATCGGCTGCCATGGCCACGACCGCGTTGGCGGACACCGGCGTAGGATCGTGCCGGCGCTGGCTGAAATACAGTCCTGCGACCCCGACCAGCAGCACGATCACAAACGCAATTGCACGGTTCATAAAAATTGGCGAATCTTCTCGCTGTACCGGGTGTATAGAAATGAAGCTGAGACCATCGCGACACCCACAATCACGAAAGTAATGTAGCGATCAGGCCAGGTCCAGGTCGTGGACCACATATCGAGCAGCAGGATCTTGGCGAAACTGGCCAGTAGAAGGAGGAATCCGGTCAGCCGGAAGCTGCGTTCGTTGATGGCGAAGGCGAAGATCAGGATCGCCAAGGCTTCGATGCCCCAGGCGACCGTAACCATGCCGGCCCGCATTTTCTGCGCGAGCATAAGCGTGAGCAGAAGCACGGGCGCAAAGAACATAAACTGCTCCGGATGCCGCGCAATAGCTACGATCCAGTTGCTGGAAGGCTGGGACTTGTGGCGGGCCCGCCACTGGAACGCGAACGGCAAGCACGCCAGCAGTACGGCGATGCCAGAGCCCAGAACAAAGAACCTGCCGGTCCAGTCCGTGCCGGTGAAATAGCTGGCGCCGAAAAGATTGTGCAACACGCCTCGGGCGCAGGTGCCCAGGGTAAGAAGCAACGCCTGATGCAAGAAGATCGGACGATCGAGCGCCAGCGCGATTGCAAAAAGACCGAATACCACAACCGCCAATGCCGTGACCACCCATTCGCCGGCAAATTGGAAATACAGAAGTGCAACGATCGTCCCCGTGCCCAGGTAGGCGAGCAGCGCGTCGAAATGCAAGCCGCGATCATCGCGGGCAGTCGCATCCTCCGGACTCAACTGAGCGTACACGAAGAACAAGATGAGAGTAATAGGCAGCACCGTGTAGATGCGCGGCCCCCAGAATTGGCCCGGAGTTTCAGCCGTAAGATTGGCGAAGAATATCCGTCCGAAGGAAGCGGCCAGAGCCACGTACGCCTGGAAACGAAACTGCCGGATCTTGCGCCAGAGACCATACTCGAACAGAACCAGGCCGAAGACGGCCCAACCCACGGCAATACTCAGCGGCTTCAGTTCATACCATAGCAGCAGCGAAACCAGCGCCGACGCAGCCCAAGAATAGATGTGGTGAAATTCGCGCTTGCGTAATTCCTCAGGCATGCGGATCAGCTGTGCCAGAGCGTAGAAGATGACCGCAACCGTAGCCAGCGATAACAACCGGACGCTGATACCGTGCCAGGTGTCCGTTACGTACAGATTCACCGTAATGCTGCGCGCCATGGTGAGCAGGGCGAGGGCATGAGCCTGCCACCGAAGGTCCTCAAGCTCAAAGCGGCGATCAACCAGCACGAGCACGAGAGCGAATACTGCCCACAAAGGTGCCAGCCAACCCGTGGGAGCTTCATGCCACGCCAGCAGGACGAGCAAGGCGGTAGCGGCAGTGGTGTGCAGGTAAGCGACTGCGCGGCGGGATTCGGAATCGGAATCGGGCGGCGTCGACTGGCGCGAGAGAAAATAGAGCCCTGCGGCGACGATTGAAATTGTGACCAGCCGCAGCGAAACGCCGGGCCACACCGGCTGCGCCATTTCAAGATCGAACCGGTAGGCGCGCATGAGCGACAATGCGGCCACGGCATTCGCCTGCCATCCGAGTTGGCGATAAGCGATCTGGCGCATGACCAGCGCGAGTGCGACCGCAAAAACTATCCAGGAGACGGCGAGCCAGGGCGCCGGCACAGCTTCGTTGAGCACCCAGGCCATCATGCCGGTGGCGGCCCAGCTATAGGCGATTCGGGCAAGGTTCACGTGCGCCGCATTCGGCAACTTGATTCGATAGGCAACCCAATATGCTCCGGCCACTACTGGCAATGCGGCGAAGGCATGGAGCGGGATGCCGTGCCAGCGTTGGGCGCCGGAGGGTTCGGCAGCCAGGGCGGCGAGCACCGCCAAGCCCGCCAACAAATGCGTGTGCCACGCCAGCAATGGATAGCCGATCTGTTGGCCCACTTCCAGCAAGAGCACGGCGAAAGCCATCGCCGCCAGAGGCTGCCAGAGGTCCGGCACTTCGTAGAAAATGAGCGCAGTGATGAGCGCCGTGCCGGCGAAGGCGAACAGCCCGCGGAAAAGTCGCCGGTTATAGTCATTGGTCGCCGTTGACTGCGATGTGAAATAGGCCGTCAGATAGAAGGCCGCGGCGATGATGGGCAGCGTGATGAGCCGCTCGCGGACGTGGGTGTAAGGCGGCACTTCGCTGTGCAGGTTGACTATGACCACGCGAGCGAGGGCCAGCAGGCCGAGGACGCCATACTGTAATTGCAGATGGAACGACTTCAACTTTTGTCCGAGCGCGGCCAGAGTCAGCATGATCGCAGCGAAGGCGACGGCGGTCCAGTCGCCAGAGAACAGGGCCCATGCGGCGGAAGCGGCCGCGAACCCTCCGAGATAGGAATGAGCGTTGAGCAGCGGCTCGTCCGGAACGTCGGCGAAAAACTCCCTCCACCGGTAGCCAACGAAGAGCGCGTTCAAATAGAAGACAGCGGCGCAGAGCGCGAACAGGACGCCGGCGGCTAGGACGACAGCGTCGGTGGCGCGGCGGGCCACCATGAGCTGCTGAAAATCGATTCCAATCAGGTGCAGGCCAACCAGTAACCCGATGCACAGTCCCAACCGGCGAAAGACGACTTCGCTGACGGCTACGCCAGCAGCGAGGAAGACTTCTGCGCCGATCAGCCAGAGAATGACAGGGTTGTTGTTGGAGCCGCGGAAGGGAACGGCCGCAACCATGAGCGCGGTGCCCAGAACGCTGAGGACGACGAAAGCTTCGCGGCGGCGCCTGATCTGCGGAAGCTGTCCAATCGTGAACTCCACCGCGCCGATGATCAGAAGCGTCATAAACGCCAGATCCGGGCGCACCGACTGGAACTTCAGAGCCCCGAGCAGCAACAGCGTGTTGAGCAGGGCGGCCACTGTCGAGATATGTTCGTCCTGCGACGATTTCGGCCGGCGGATGACGTACGAGATGCGATAGGTGATCCAATAGAACAGGAGGATGGCTGTGCTGGGGTGGTATTCGGGGAACGCGTGGCTCCCGGCCCCATTGGGACCGAGCAGGCGATACAACCAGTAGATGTGATTGGCGTAGCTCGACAAAATGCCGAAGATTTCGAGTTCGTACCATCCCATTTTGAGGACGATGACGATCAGGCTGATGGCGAGGATCACGCCCGCCGAGAGGCTGTAGACGTCGTCGTTGCTGAGCGAGACGGTCCAGTAGCCCAGCAGGAAGGCCATCCCCGTCACCACCTGCGAGCGATAGCGCAGCGTGTGCAACACCATGGCGAGGGCCACGGCGAGCATCAGGATGGTATCGATGGTGAGTGAATCCACCAAGTGCATCGCCACCACGTGGTTGAGGGCGTAGGTGGTGAAGAACAGAAGCGCCCATCCGCCGCCGATGGACGGGTAGGAAAACAGGCGGTAGCGCTCGCGCTTCTCCAGAAAAATGCCGCCGCCGAGAAGCGCAAGAGACACCACGTAAGAGAGCGCAACTTTTCCCAGGGGGCCGAGCTGGCCGAGTTTTGTGATGCCCCAGAGCGCGACCCCAAGCACGATGAGAGTAATGCCGATCTTGACAAACCAATTCCTGCCCAGTAGTTCTTCGAGCGCTAATACGGACGTCATGCGCTGCTCGGACGCTGTTGTGGAGGCCGAATGAACGGGCCCAGAAGAGACAGGCGCAGGTGAAGCTGGTGCATGAGCGCGGAACGCGGCATAGGCCGGCGGTGCGGCCACGCGAGCGGCCGGCGGTGGCGGCGCTGGAACTGGTGGCGGCGGCATAACTGGGGATGGTGGAGCGGCCGCGGGCGGCATCTCGCGGCGCGATAGCGGCGGTGGAGTTGCCGACGGAGGCCGCGTCGGTTCGGGGAGCGGGGTTGGAACCGCGGGCTTCAATGGAACGGGTATCGGTAGTTTCGACTCTGGAGGCGCTGCCGCAATTGGCGGCGCGACTGTCGGCGGAACCACTTTCGGTGGAACCGCGACTGGAGGCGCAACGACCGGAGGAACGACAGGAAGTGGAACAGGTTTCGGTTCCGTCTTCTCGACGGTTACGGGAATCTGGGGCGCGGGTTTCTCCGCTAGCGGCCGATCCGGCCTCGACGGTACGGGCGTCGCGACCGCCGGAGGCGCGACCTGGGGTTTCTGTTTTTCGGGAATAGCGGGCACAACCGGAGCAGGTGCTTTATCGGCTGCTGGATGAATCGCCGCGTGAACCGGCGCTGCTTCCGTGACCGTGGCTGCAGCTCTGGCGGTCGCTTCCACCTGCCGCTTCAATTCCAGCAGGTCGCGCCGCAATCCGTCGCTCACCTCCAGGCTCAGCTCGGTGAGTTTAAGGAGTCGCTGGCGCAGCTCGTGCTGCCGCCACACCAGGTAGATGGTCACGAACGGCGTGGCCACGGCCAAGATTGCGAACCCTACGAGTATGAGCTCCACGAACGGCACTCTCCCGTATGTACGTAGTCCTGCAAGCCTCCATAGTAGAACGCGCTGCCACGCCGGTCTTGCACTTTGTTTGGGTTGCAAACCCGGTAGTAACTACCGTTCTGTCGGTTGTTGCTGGATTAGCGCACCTCTTCATGACAAGATGTGCAGAAACCCAAGACTTGCAGGCGTTTGTCAGGGCATCCCTATGAGCCAAGGTAGTGCCGCGACTGTGGTTGAGCCTCCCGCGAATTCAACGACTGAGAACGTGGTCAACGCTGTCAGGCCGGCGTGGCGCCGCGGCTTCTGGTCGTTGGTGGTCACGCAATTTCAGGGCGCGTTCAATGAAAACGGCCTGAAGAATCTGGTGGTGTTCCTGATTCTTGGGATGGCCATGCAGAAGGCCGATCGCGACCGGCTCGTCCTGATCGTCGGCACTCTGTTCTCCCTGCCGTTCATTCTCTTCTCGATGACGGGCGGCTTTCTGGCGGACCGGTATAGCAAGCGCACAGTCACGATTTGGACCAAGTTCTTCGAGATCGCAGTGATGGCGTTTGCCATTGCCGGATTGAGCTGGCAGAACGTCCACCTCGAAATGGCTGCCGTGTTCCTGGCGAGCACGCAGGCGGCGCTGTTCGGTCCGTCGAAATATGGATTGCTCCCGGAACTCTTGCCCGAGCCGCTGCTCTCCTGGGGCAATGGCGTGCTCGAACTGGGGACGTTTCTGGCGGTGATTGCGGGAGGCGTCTCGGGCGCGTTCCTTGCCGACTTTTTTCAGAGCCATCAAGGCTGGTCAGGACTGATCTTCCTGGGGCTCTCTTTCGTCGGATTACTCTTCAGTCTTGGAATCACGAAAGTTCCGGCCGCCGATCCTACGAAGAAGTTTCGCGCCAACCCGATTGGCGATCTCTGGGTGCAGGGGCGCCTCATCCGCAAGGATCGAGTGCTTTGGCTGGCGGTGCTGGGCAATACTTATTTCTGGTTTCTGGGTGCGCTGCTGACGGCGAATATTGTGTTCTATGGCAGCGATGTACTCCACATCAGCTCGACTCGAACGGGAATTCTTTCGGCCTCGGTTGCGATTGGCATTGGCATAGGAAGTCTGACGGCCGGATACCTGTCGGGCGGCAAAGTGGAATATGGACTGATTCCGCTGGGATCGGTCGGCATGACGGTGTTCGGTATCTTGCTCTCCGGGCACGGTCTTTCGTTCGAGCGTGTGCTGGCCTTGCTTGCCGCTCTGGGATTCTTTGCCGGCTTTTTTGCTGTTCCGATCAACGCGCTGATTCAGCACCGGCCCGACGAAAAAGACAAGGGCGGCGTGATCGCGGCTGCGAACCTGCTTTCGTTTGTCGGCATTGGAGGCGCGGCCGGCATTTACTACGTCTTCCAGCACTATACCCACCTGAGCCCGTCGGCCATTTTTCTTTGCGCATCGCTGATGACTGTGGCAGCGACGGCGTACGTGCTGTACCTGCTGCCCGACGCCTTGCTGCGGCTGCTGCTGTGGTTCGCGACTCACACGCTCTATCGAATTCATCTGCAGGGCCGTGAGCATGTTCCGGTCAAGGGCGGCGCGCTGTTGGTGCCGAATCACGTTTCGATGGTGGACGCGGTTCTGCTGGTCGCCTCCATCGACCGTCCAATTCGCTTCCTCATGTTCAAAGGTTCTTATGATCACTGGCTGGTGAAGCCGTTCGCGAAGATCATGCGAGTGATCCCGATCTCTTCGCAGCTTCGTCCGCGCGAGATGATCCAATCGCTGCGCACGGCGACCCAGGCTCTCAAAGATGGAGAGGTGGTGTGCATCTTTCCCGAAGGGCAGATGACGCGCATTGGCCAGATGCTTCCATTCCGCCGCGGGATGGAGAGAATCGTGAAAGGCCTGGATGTGCCGATCATCCCCGTGAATCTCGGAGGCGTGTGGGGTTCCATCTTTAGCTTCGAGCGCGGGAGATTCCTGTGGAAGCTGCCGCGCCGGATTCCCTATCCCGTAACCGTGACGTTCGGAAAACCACTACCCACGACGACTGGAGCGCAGGAAGTGCGTCAGGCGGTGCAGGAGCTCGGCGCCGAGGCTTATCACTTCCGCAAGCGCTACATGCGGACGCTGCATCGCTCGTTCGTGCAAACGGCCCGCCGCCATCCTTTGCGCTTCGCGATGGCGGACGGCCGCACGCCGAAGATTACGTTTGGCAAGGCTCTCACCAGTACCGTTTTTCTGGCGCGGCGGTTGCGCTCGGTTTGGCAGGATCAAAACATGGTGGGCATTTTGCTGCCGCCGTCGGTTCCGGGCGCGCTCATCAACCTGGCCGCGCTGCTGATGGGGAAGGTTCCGGTGAATCTAAACTACACCGCCTCTAACGAAGTTCTGGCGTCTTGTGCGAAGCAGTGTGAACTGCAAACCGTGATTACGTCGAAGGCCTTCCTGGAACGCGTTCACCTTCAGGTTCCGGCGCAGGCCATCATGCTCGAAGATCTTGCGGCGAATCCGCGATGGATTGAGCGGCTGACCGCTGCGCTCATTGCGTGGTTGTTGCCGGCGCGGCTCATCGAAAAAGCGGTGGGAGCCGGCCACAAGACCGGACTCGACGACATGGCGACGATCATTTTTTCCAGCGGCAGTACTGGCGACCCCAAGGGCGTCATGCTCACGCACTACAACATCGCCTCCAACGTCGATCAACTGAATCAGGTGTTCATGCTCGGGCGGAACGACAAAATTCTCGGGATTCTGCCGTTCTTTCATTCCTTCGGCTTCAC
>Ga0074046_10001219_pt1 | contig 23722 bp, 23 predicted proteins | sample BogForMeECP23OM3_FD_94441 | JGI IMG/M metagenome (GOLD analysis project Ga0074046, IMG submission 94441) | Bog forest soil microbial communities from Calvert Island, British Columbia, Canada - Bog Forest MetaG ECP23OM3 | ecosystem: Environmental > Terrestrial > Soil > Wetlands ...
GGGCCCGCGAGTACAACGTGCGTGCCTGCATACTCGCGCGGGAGTTCGGCGATCCCGAGATCATCGTCAACGGCGAGATCAACCTCGCGATGAACGACCTGACACTCGGAGAGCATGGGCGCGCCTCCGACGCGCTCGAGAAGCTTCGCGCGGAGGCGGAGACCCGCGAGGATCCGTGGATGCGCTGGCGATACGCGCTGCACATCGCCCACGGCCTCGGGCTCGTGGCGCTCACGCGGGGGGACCCGGAGCGCGTGCTTGCACAAGCCGACTGCGAGCTCGCGGGAGCGCGCAGCCACCGCGCGCCAAAGCTGGAGGCGCGCGCGCTCGGCCTGCGCGGCGCCGCGTTCCTGCTGGAGGACCGACGCGACGAGGCGGCGGCCGCGCTCTCGGAGACGATCGCCGTCGCAGACCGCATCGCGTATCCACGTGCATCCTGGAGTGCTCTCCGGCTGCTTGCCGAACTCGAACGCCGCAGAGGCCACAACGACCTCGCTCTGCAACACACCGCACGGGCACAAGCCCTCCGCGACCACGTTGCAGGATCGTTGCCCGACGCGGCGCTTCGCCGGGCCCTTTGGGCGGAGTCTTCGTTCTCGAGGAAATGATCCCTGTCTCCTAAAGGCGACCCGATTGTGGAGAGGCGGGACGAGCCACCCCTTTCCCCAGAGTGAGGCCCGAGACGGGCTTGACTTGGCCTCAAGAACCGGTGCTTAAGCGCTTCCAGAGAAGAGACTTCCGATGCCTATCGACCCCTCGAGACTCGATCGTTTCATGAATCAGCTCTTTGCCGACCTTGGCGCGCCATTCCATGCCACGCTGATCGTTATCGGCGATAAGCTGGGGCTTTACCGCGCCCTCGCGGAGGGCGGCCCCCAGACGCCGCCACAGCTCGCCCGGCGCACAAACACGGCCGAGCGCTACATCCGAGAATGACTCGCCGCGCAGGCTGCGAGCGGCTACGCCCACTACGACGCAGCAAGCGGCCAGTATTCACTCGATGACGAGCAAGCCTTTGCGCTGGCGTGTACGCCTGCGTCGCTCTCGCAGGAGGTCGGGCTCGCGCTCGGTGCTCAGGCCGGGGAGGCTCGGATTCGGGAAGTTGTAACCGCAGGCGGCTTCACGCGCTTCCGGCGCGCCACGGAGACGCCCGTGAACCTCGTCTTCGAAGCGCGGCCCTAAGTCTCGGCCATCGAATGCCGTAGCGAGTCACCGGCAACTGGCCGCGAGGTCGGTATTGGACGCAGCTGCTTGCTGAGAAGGGCGCTAGCCGGCGGCGCCTGGATCAAACCACGCGAAGAATTCGTCGAGCTGCGCGCGTCGCTCGGGGGGTAGCCAGGAGAAGTTGTCCTCGCGGTCCGTGACCTCCCAATACGCCGGGGACTCTTCGCACTTGAGCTCCTCGCGGATCGACGCAAGGAACTCGGTAGCTTCGCCAACCATGTCCGCCTGGATCGCGCGCGCGTGCGCGCGATCGCCGCGCACGAGGAAGAACGTGGCGAGTCGTACCTGCGCCTTGCGTACCCCGCGAAGACTGCGCTCTTGTACGCTGCCCTCCGCCTCCTTATCTGCCTGTAAGAAAATTTGGAAGATTTCCTCCGCGACGGGGCTTCCGAGCTCGAAGGCCTGCTCGTCAAGCGTGCAGAGGTCGTAGGCTACGGTTTCAAGCAGGAAGGGCAGCTCTTCCTGATAGGAGACATGTCCGTAGAAACGGAGGTACTTCGAGATGGCAACAGCGCGGTCTGGTGCGCCTTCCGTCAGTGCGTGTTCGGCCACCATCCGATACTGGTGCACTGTGTAGTACGCGGTGCGGACGTCGCGCGCGTTGATCGCTGCGCGCAGACAGCTGTTGAAGAAGCGCACCATAAGGTCGAAGAGGTCGAGCGATCTGCGCGCTAGCGCCTCTGCCGCTATCCCGCGTGCGCGGATGCCGATCAGAGAGTCGACGTCGCGCGACCCGTTCAGGGCCTCGTTGAAGATCGTAAGAAACTGCTTCACCACCTTGAGCTCGAGCCAGATCTGCCGCTGCGAGACGCTCGCGAGAAGCCCTTCGGACATCGCAACGAAATCGGGGTCCCGCGCCAGGTGGCCGGTAACTGCAAACCAATCGGGGGTGAGGAAGTCGCGCGCCGGCTGGAAATCGAGGGCGATGCCCTGGAGCGCATCGACTGCCGCCATCGCGATCGTCTTGTCCCGGTTCTCGAGCGAAGTGAGAGCAACGTCGGTGAGCTGCTCGATGTTCCTGATGGCCCCAGCCTGGCGCGCCGAAATGGACCGCCTGCCGGGGCTGAGAACGGATTCGAGCGTCTGAGAGCGGATACGGTCGATCACCCGCTCGGGTTCCAAAAAGGCAAATACAAACACGAAGTACGGAAGAAGGACGATCAGACAGATTGTCAGGAGCAGCATCACGAGAGCGAAGCCGGCGTGTGGGATCGGAGACGCGCCGGTTGTTGGCTCTGCATACGCCCACGCTACCCAGAGACAAAGAACGGTTGTGACGATGAAAAGAGCCATGACTGCTTGCGTGATCGGGTCTCGGATGAACATTTCGGTGATGCGGGGCGTGTAGCGGTTGGCGGCGAGCTCGACGACGATGGCGACCACTGTGATCGCGATTGCCAAAACGGCCGCGACCGTCTGTCCGGCGGTTGAAAGGGTTTGGATTGCGGCGTCGTTTGGGGGATAGATGAGAACTCGCCACAGGGAAGGCAGCGAGCCCGGGGCAAGGAGGCGGTCCAGCCATGTGCTCGCCGCGAAAAGCGCGACAGAGAGGCCAAGGAGGACGAGGAGCGGCGGGAGCCAGACTCTTCGCCACGTCGTCACTCGCTGCTCCGGCCTGCTTGCGATGAGCGGCACGCGCGTTCCCTCCCCGCTCGCTGCATTCTCGCCCCGCTCCGGGCCGACCGCCATTGGCAGGCACACTTTCGGCCGTCCACCTCGCCACCGCCACGACCCGCCGCCGCCTGGCCCACCACCGACTCCTGCGCAGCCATGCACCAGGCGCTAAGCGCCAGGCAGGACGGTCCAGCTCCGGCACTCTGGCCGGCGCGCCCGTCTACCCGGGGCGGGACGAAGGGTAGGCGACGGCTTAGGGGGAGATCCGCGGTAGGAGTGATGCATCGCATATGGAGCCCCACGGTCTCGGTTTGACTCAGTGTGGCCGGTTCAACAAATGGAGGCCACGATAGTCGACGACGCGCTAGAACGTTGGATCTGTCTCGGATGCGGCCTTTTATACGATGAGGCGATAGGCTTGCCCAAGGAAGGCATTTCACGCGTTGCTTGGGTCCTCTTTGCACAGGCGCCGTTTCCTGAAAGGCAGTCATGGAAAGGATTCGCGGCAGTACGCTCGCTCCAATCTTCGCAATCACCGGCGCGCTCCTACTGCTCGCAGGTACGTATCTCCACCCGATGAATGCCGATCCCAATGTGCCGCTTGCAGCTTTCGCGGAGTACGCGGCCGACCACAAGTGGATCGCCACTCACCTGATGCAACTCTCTGGCATCGCTCTCATGGTTGCCGCTCTCGCGCTGCTCTCCGGGGGGCTAGCGGGTGGTCCCGCTGATGTTGAAGCCACTTTGGGGACAGTCGGCGCTGCAGCGAGCCTGGCCGTAGCCGCCGCGCTGCAAGCCGTTGATGGAGTCGCACTAAAGGCAATGGTAGACAGCTGGGCGTCGGCCGAGGGGCGGGAAAAGGAAGTGTTGTTCCAGGTCGCATTTGCCGTTAGACAGATCGAGGTGGGACTCGCGAGTATGACGAGCTTGTTCCTTGGTCTCACCGTATTGGTGTATGGACTTGCGTTGATCAGGGACTCACGCCTCCCGAGATGGCTGGGCTTCCTCGCAATCGTAGGCGGCGCTCCCACGGCAATCGCCGGGATCATGATGGCGTATTCCGGATTTTCTGAATCGGAAATGGCGATCAGCATGCCTTCCAGTTCGCTGCTGCTCCTTTGGATGATCGCGCTGGGAGTCTGCATGTGGAGAAAACCCGGGGTGTTCTCCCCGATTGTTGGTCCTGCATGACTCTCGCTTTTGAGTAGGCTGACGATCTAGGCGATGTCTTCCGGCGAGAATGGCGGCGTGAATCGCGCGAAGCTCATCCCTCCCCACAGTTTCCTTTGATTGACCAATCCGTCACCACTTGTGGGATAAGGGCCACGGGGGGGCGTCGCACCGAGGCGGGCTCCCGCGGTGACCTCGGTCACCGCATTGCGAATTGGTCGGTTGCTCGGATCAACTCTCGGGTGATGGCTGCGTTCGAGGCGTCGTGCCCTGCCTGATCAACGATTACGAGTTCGGCGCGCCCCCAGACGCCGTGAAGGTCCCACGCCCAGCCGATGGGTGCTTGAAGATCAAAGCGTCCATTCACCATGACCCCGGGAATATCGGCCAGCGAGCCCGCGTCGCGAAGTAAGCACCCATCCTCAAGCCACGCGTCGTGCCGGACGTAGTGAGTCACGAGACGCGCATACGCCATTGCAAAAGCGGGATCGCTGAACCGGGGAGACAATCCGTGAGTGGGGGGCCAGGCGGGTGTGGCGGATTCCCATGTACACCACGCCACGGCGGCGCGCTCGCGAACGCGAGCGTCAGGATCGTGCAACATCCGGTGGTAGGCTTCGACAATATCGTCGTCTCGCTCCGCCGCGGGTACAGCCGCGCGCAAACGGTCCCACTCTTCCGGGAACAGGACAGCCACACCGCCCCGGAATAGCCAGTCAAACTCCTTGCGGCGCCCGGTGGTGACGCCGCACAAAATAATCTCCGTGACTCGCTTCGGATTCCTCTCCGCATAAGCGAGCGCCAGCGTGCTGCCCCAGGATCCCCCAAACACCAACCATCCGTCGACAGCCAGGTATTGACGCAACCGCTCAATGTCGCTGATGAGGTTTGGGAGGTTGTTGCTCGTGAGGTCCGCATCAGGCGTGCTCGCGTGAGGTACGCTCCGTCCGCAGCCCCGCTGATCGAAGAGCACGAGGCAATACGCGCTGGGATCGAACAGCCTGCGGTGCCAATCCGAGCATCCCGAACCTGGACCACCGTGCAAGACAATCGCCGGCTTACCGCGTGGATTGCCGCACTTCTCCCAATACACGAGGTCCCCATCACTGACGTCCAGCATTCCATGCTCGTAAGGCTCGATTCCCGGATAGAGACCCCTCATGGCGGACTGTCTAGCCCCTGCTCGGCTACCCTATGCACCAGTGCGCAATGCCTCAGCGAGAACGTCGAGGCGATCGTTGCCCCAGAAGCGCTTGCCGTCGACGACGAAGATGGGGACGCCGAAGATGCGTTCCTCCATACAACGTATGAGCGCCTTGGGCACTTCCTCGTGGTACTGCTTCGTGCGCAGCGCGTCGAGAAACGCATCGCGCGACAAACGCGCCTTCGTAGCGCAGTCGGCGAGTACCGCATGGTCATCGATGTTGCGACCCTCGCTCCATCGGGCACGGAAGACCGCATTGCGATAGCCGCGCTCCTTGCCCTGCGCGCGGGCAAAGTAGTATCCAGCGGCAGCATCCGTGCCGTCGACGGTGAGGTTTTCTGGCGGGTTCCACGGCACGCCAAGCTGCTTGGCCCACCGCGCCGCGTCTTCGAGTAGATAGCTCAGCTTGAACTCAGCGAGTTGCCCCGCGAGTCCGGTTGGTCCCGGCTGCTGCGGTGGCACGATGGGAATCGGCTCAAGCGCAGCACCGGCTCTGGCGACCAGGTCGTCGATTCGAGTGTCTGCAAGTGCAGCAAACGGTGACGGGAAGGCGAAGAAATACTTGACTGTGCGGGGCATCGGTGTGGCTCCTTCATTTGTTCAGTAGCGCACTCTTGAAGAAACTGAAGCGTTGGCTTGAACGATGACGGAAGGCACTTTCGGAGGAGACAGGACCACCGGTCACGCTTCGCACGGCCTGGCGGGTGACGCGAGGCATGGCGTGACCGGTGCGCCCTCCGCGCGGATCATGGGGAGCGCCTAGGCTCGCTGAAGGGATTGCCCTTCGGGATGTCGCTGAGGACTCCCTGCGCGGACGCGCGTGCCGCTTCGAGTAGCGGCGCGCGCAGCGCGCGCTTCGTGGCGCGATGGGCAGTGAGGTCGAGCCCGCGCAACTCGCTCGCGCGCTCGAGGGCGCGTGCCTCGAGCGCCTCCCTTGAGGCAGCGAGTTCGTGCACAAGACCCCACTCGAACGCCTCCCGCGCCTTGAGCCGGCGGCCGTGCAAGAGCAGCTCCGTATGTCGCATCGGCGGGATGGCGGCGCCACAGATCGCCGCAGTCGGTCCGATGAGCGGGATGCCCTGCGAGACTTCGGGGAGCCCGTACCGCGAGTCGGCGTCGTCGAGCGCAAACCGCAGGTCCGAGGCCAGATAGAGCATCAGGCCGCCGGCCAGCGCGTGGCCCGCGGAGGCCGCCAGCACTGGTATCGGGAACAGGAAGACGCGTTCCATTGTCGTGACAAACGCCTGCGTGGTGGCACGAAGCTCCGTGGGCGCGAGCCTCGGCAAGAGCTTGTGGTCGAGGCCTGCGGAGAAGCAGCCTGGCCGCCCAAACAGCAAGAGCGCCGTGGTGTCGCGATCTGCCTCAACTCGGTCGAGGGCAGCCCCCAACTCAGCGCACCAGCCGGACTCGATTGCGTTCACCTTGCCGTCGTCCATGCGCACGAGCGCAATTCCACCTTCGACGGTGCAACGGATCCGCTCCACGCGCGCTATCCGCGGTAGCGGCGCCGCACGGCGTCGCGGCGCTGCTCGAGCTGGGCCGCCCGCTCGGCAGGCGCGAGGCGCGGCGTGGAGAGCGGCAGCGCCGCCGCAAGCTCCCCCAGCGTCACGCGCTCGAGCTCGACCTTCGGCGCTTCATCCGCGAGCAGGAAGCGGATTGCGAGCGTGCCGCGCTGGTGTCCCGCGGTGTCGAGCCAGTTCGGGATACCCGGGTCGACGTGCGCGATCACGCCCCGGAAGGCGCCGTCGGCGTCGAGCCGCGCCTGGTGGGCGTTGAGGGAAGTCTGGCGATTCCCGAAGTCTAGGCTTTCCCACCACCAGTTCGCGAGCGACACGCTCCAGTGCCGACAGCGGGGCGGATTGAAACGTACGATCACCGCCTCGCCGGCCGCGCACTGGAAGTTCCCGATGCCATAGGCCTGGCCGCGCAGGCCGGCGCGCTGATTGCTGTCTTCGGGTCGCGTCACCAGCAACGAATTCGGTGCCATCCCTTCCACGAATCCGCGACTCATGCGCTCCCAGAGTGCCCCGCCTCGGTCGAGCCAGGTGACGAGCCGGTCGAGGCGCGCGGCGATCTGGTCGCTACGCAGCGCTGGCGGCGCCCCGTCTGCGCCGACGCGTTCTATCGCGAAATCGCCTGGTCGCTCGCGCTCCCAGTCCGCGAAGTACTGTCGCACCAATAGGAACTCCGCGTTGGGCGCGAACGGCAGCCAGTTGCGCGGCCGCGCCGGCCCACCGAGCCAGAGCTCGAAGGTGCCGTCCGCCGCGAAGTCGAGCTCGAGATCGCTGGCCGATGACACCGTTCCCCACGCTGCGATGTCTCCGAGCGCGAAATGTCCCCAGTTTACCTGGAAGTCGATGTGCTTCGCCGTGCCTCGGGTCCCCCACACGCGGTAGACTGCGTCGCCGCGCAGAGCCGCAAACAGATACAGGCAGTCGGGCATGTCGAGGCCCCACGGCCAGGCAGGATCTACCATGCGGGCGAAACGCGGAACGTCGGGGTCGGCGTGCTCGACGCAGAGCAGATGGCCGGCGACGAGGAAGCGCAGCAGGTGGCGGAAGCCTTCGGCGCGATCGCGCGGCAGGGCCGGCGCGCCCGGCCCAAGAACGCGTTGCTCGGCGCGCGCAAGCGCCGCGAGGAGGTCGCGCCACACCGCTCCCGAGGCGAGTCGCGGATCGTCGGGATCGTTCACGCGGTGCGGGCCTCCAATTGCGCGCGGGCGTGCGCCAGGGTAACCCAGGGGGCGCCGTGAGCACGCCCATCGCACGCTTCATCGTCGGCACGGGTCGCTGCGGCTCGACGCTCCTGTCGCGCATGCTCGCCGAGCACCCCGACGTCTGTTCGATCTTCGAGTTCTTTACGGGGCTCGATTGGAGTCGCCGCTTCGCCGGGGGTTCCGTCACTGCCGACGATTTCACCGAGCTGATCTCGCGCCCACAACCCGTGATCGACGCCGTGCTACGACGCGGCTATTTCGTTGAGGAGGTCAGCTATCCGTTCGGCCGCGGCCGCTTTGCACGCGGCGACACCATGCCGTGGATCCTCGTCTCGATGCTGCCGCGCCTCGCGGACGACCCGGACAGGCTCTTCGAGGAGGTCGTCACCTTCGCGCAGCGGCTTCCCGAGCAGCCACTCCGTGAGCACTACCGGGCGCTGTTCGACTGGCTTGCCGCGCGCAGCGGCCGCCGCTGCTGGATCGAGCGCTCCGGCTCATCGATCGATTACCTCGCGTCGCTGTACGCGTTCTTTCCGGACGCCCGCGTCGTGCACATCCACCGCGACGGACGCGAGGCTGCGCTCTCGATGCGTGAGCACCACGCCTATCGTGTACCGATCTCGCTCATGTACGACGCGCCGGTTGCCTCAGGCCGTCGCCCGTCCGAGCTCGGTGCCTTCGATCTCACCGCCCCACCACGCCGCGACGATCCGATCTCGCAGATCCTCGCCTCACGCCCGCCCGTCGAAGCCTTCGGTCGGTACTGGAGCGACCAGGTGATACGTGGCACGGACGCTCTGGCACACGCGGATCCCGCGCGTTTCCTGGCAGTGCAGTTCGAAGACCTAGTCGCGAAGCCAAAAGACGTCCTGTACGCGATCGCGGCGTTCCTCGGGCTGGAAGGCGGAGGCGGCTGGCTCGAGCGCAGTGCCGGCCTCGTACGGGGAATCCCGGCGCCGCGCTTCGCCGCGTTGACCAAGAGCGAGCGCGCCGCGCTCGACGCGGCGAGCCGCCCCGGAATGATCCGCTTGGGACGCGCTTAGTGGTTGCTTCCGGAAGTGGCTTCCATCGCCCACACTGCCCTGGGTGAACGAGAATGGAGGAGAGCATGCAGGCGGAAGGCATCGCCTTCGTAACGGGCGCGAGCCGCGGCATCGGGAGCGCCATCGCACTCGAGCTCGCGTGCCGCGGCTTTGAGGTGTGGGCCTCGATGCGCGAGCCGGAGGACGGCGCCGGGCTCGCGGGGCGGGCCGCTCTCGCCGGGGCGAAGGTCCGGATCCTGCGCCTCGACGTGACGCGCTCCGAGACCATCGAACTCCCCGACGGCTTGCGCGTGCTTGTCAACAACGCTGGACTTGACGGCTCGCAGCTCCCCGTCGAGCACGCGCCGCTCGAGGAGTGGCGCACGGTCTTTGAGACCAATCTCTTTGGCCTCCTCGAGGTTACGCGCCGCGCGATCCCGAAGCTGCGTGCCGCGGGTGGCGTCATCTGCAATGTCGGTTCTGCTTCTGTGCTCGTTCCGATGCCGTTCTTTGCCGGCTACCGCGCGAGCAAGGCAGCCGTCTCCGCGCTCGGAGAGTCGTTGCGCACAGAGCTCGCGCCCTTCGGCATCCGCGTGCTCGAGATTCTTCCCGGCGCGATCGCCACCGACATGTTCGCGCGCTCGGATCACCTGCCGGAGGCTGCGGGGTGCGCGGGCTACACAGAGATGGCCGAGCGTGTCTACCGTGCGCGGCGCAACTCTGCGTCCGCGTCGACTCCGGCCGAGCGCGCGGCTTCCGCGATCGCCGACGCCATCCTCGACGACTCCGCTCCGTTGCGCGTGGCGCCGGACCCGATGGGCGCCGGACTGCTCTCGGCGTGGCGGGCGCAGGACGACGAGGCGGCGATGCGCCCGATGGTCGCGTTTTTCAGCGGTCGCGAGGTGGGTTGACACGCCGGCGCCGCGCGCCCCCGACCGATACTTTTGGCCTAGTGCTCGGCACGTTGCGCTTCCGGAGGCCGCAGCAGAGCACGATCGCGGGCCGGCGATTTACACCGCCGACTGCTGGCGATACCTCGACTCACCCCCACCTTTGCCCAACCACCGCCTCACACCTCCGCGCTACCTGGAACGAGGCCGGCCCGAGAGGAGCAACTCGGGCCGACTTGTCCTTGGATCGACTGGGCGGAGGGTGAGTCAGCGCATCCCGAGTCGCCTGAGGGCCGAGCGAGCCGCCCAGTAGCCGCATTGTCCGTGCACGCCTCCCCCGGGCGGCGTGGCCGCTGAGCAGATGAAAAGCCGTGGGTTCGGTGTGGAATAGGGATCGAGGCGCGTGACCGGGCGATTCCAGAGCTGAAAGGCATCGGCGATCCCGCCGGTGATGGCTCCGCCCCGGTAGTTCGGGTTGTAGCGTTCGAAGTCCGCGGTGTTCATCGCATGGCGGGCGAGGATGCGCTCGCGGAAGCCGGGCGCGAAGCGCTCGACCTGACGCTCGATCGCGTCGCTCATGTCGACGGTCGAGCCGTGCGGAACGTGGCAGTAGGCGTATCCCGTGTGCCGGCCCTTGGGAGCACGCGAGGCGTCCACCTCGCTCTGCTGGCAGAGGATCAGGAACGGCCGCTCGCTGTGGCGGCCGCGGTACATGTCGCGCTCGGAGGCGCACAGCTCCTCGAGCGTGCCGCCTAGGTGCACCGTCGACGCCTCACGGCATTCCGGGTCCTGCCAGGGGATCGACCCATCGAGCGCCCAATCGAGCTTGAATACCCCTGGCCCGTAGCGGTAGCGGGCGAGCCGGCGGCGGTAGCCGGCCGGCAGGGCTTCGCCGGCGATCCGTGCGAGCTGCTCGGGGGAGGTATCGAAGAGGATGACCCGTGCGTCCGGGAGCTGGCTCAGGTGCTCGATTCGGCAGCCCGTCTCGATGCGGCCGCCGAGGCTCTGCAGGTAGGAGGCGAGAGCACGCGTGATCGCGTGCGACCCGCCTTGGGCGACGGGCCAGTCCTCCACGTGGGCGGTGATCGCAAACAACACGCCCAGCGCCGCAGTGAGGGGCTGCGTGAGTGGCAGCACCGAGTGCGCCGCGCAGCCGGCAAAGAGAGCGCGGGCCGGCTCCTCTCGGAAGCACAAGCGCGCGAGCCGATTCGCCGAAAGCGCAGCGCGCAGCCCGAAGCGCAGCATCGTGATCGGATGCGCAGGAAGGCGCAGCGGCGCCATCGCGTCGACGAGCAGCGCCTGTGGATCCTTGAGGAAGGGGCCCACCAGCCGAGCCCAGGCAGGGCCGTCGCGAGCCAATCCTCCTGCCGTCCGCTCCAGCGAGCGATAAAGCATCACCGTGGGTCCGTCGGGCATCGGGTGCGCGACGGAGGCGCTCGGCCGCAGCCAGACCAGGCCGTGCTCGGCGAGGGGGAGCTCGCGGAAGAAGGGGGACAGGACCCCGAACGGGTGTACGGCGGAGCAGACGTCGTGGGTAAATCCGGGGAGCGTGAGCTCGGCGCTGCGCGTCCCACCGCCCACTTCGTGTTCGGCCTCGACGACGAGCACCGAGGCGCCCCCTCGCGCCAGCGCGATTGCGGCCGCGAGCCCGTTCGGGCCCGAGCCAACCACGACCGCATCCGGGTTGTGTTCCGCCATCCTCGCGCCGCCTCAGGCGGTCGCGCTCGGCCGCCTGCGTAGGAGAGAGGCTGCGCGCTCCCCGGTTGGCCAAGGCTGGAGTCCTCGCATCGATGCGATTTCGGTCTTCCCCTGCTCGAGCAATCCGCTCGCCGCGTCGAGGATCTTCCACCGCATCGTACGTCCGAAGAGGGGCTGGGCTTCGACTATCACCACGCGGAGCTCGCCCGGCTCGAATCCGCACTGCGCCTGCACGCCGTCCAAGAGCTGCATGCCGTTTAGGTGCCCGTCACCGAAGTTCCAGCCGAGGACCATCCCGCCCAAGACCTCACCATCCATCCACTCGTAGTCGTCGATATCGTCCACCGCGCGGGGGAGCGCGTCGAGCAGCGGCCGGCCCTCGAGGTGCATAAAGCGGTGCGAGAGGGACAGAGCGAGCGCGGTCTCCACCGCCGTCGCGTCGGGAAGCATCTTCTCGAGCTGCTCGCGCATCGTTCCCGCAGCCTTGGTGAGCTTCGTCAGCTTTTGCGTGCTGTCCCGGCGAACGAGCCAGATGTTATAGGCCCAGTTGCCGGCGTAATAGCGCATTGAAAGCAGGAACGAGACGCGCGAGGGCACGAAGTTGCCGAAGCAGGGGATGACGAAGAGGCAGAAAAAGAGGAAGACGGCGAGCGCTGGCATCCGACCCACCTCGAGCATGCTCGCTTCGGGGTGGAAGCCGAACAAGAAGACGCCACCGTAGACCATCAGGATGTTCCACTCGATCGGCATGCCGCTCGGGTTGTTCAGAGCAATGAAACCGTGGAAACAGCACATTACAACGAGCGTCGCGCCGGTGAGTAGAGGGCTCTGGCTCGTAACGAGTACCACCGGGATCATGTACTCGGTCAGTGTTCCCATGCGTGCCATCGCGACAGCGAGGGCGGAGGGACGCAGGTCATCGGGGTAGGCGATGAAGAGCCGCTTTTTTAGCCACTTCGGGAAGAAGGGCCCGTTGTTCATCATCACCATAATGACCGAAGGGAAATGGTTGTTGAGCTTCGAGGTCGCCGCCCAAAACCAGATGGCGGCCCACAGGACTTTGCACGCCGAGATCCATAGAGCGTCGTGGCTTGCCACGGTCAGGCAGACGAGCGCCACGTAGTAGTGCTCGGCGCGCGCGGCAAGGAAGAGCGTCTTGTCCGTGACGCCCAGCAGCGGGATCAGGACGAAGGACGGCAGCAAGAGCGCCGGTGTGACTTCAGGCGCCACCAGCGCGCGCACGAGGAACAGCTGGTTCGCGACGTAGAGGGCCGCATCGAGCCTCGTGCGGCGGATCCCGCCAACCACGGGGACGCCCGGGAACAGCGGAAGCTTCGTCGTGCCCGGCCGCAGGAAGTGGAGGAAGCCGCCGATCGGCGGCCAGAAGCGGGCGTTCATCGGCCCCGAGCCGCAGCCGAAGCCGGCCAGCTCGTAGAAAATCGCCCACAGGATCGCCTTCTGGAACGCGACCGTCGTGAACGCCCATCCGCCCGGCGAAGCGAAGCCAGCGTATCCGGCGGAGAAGGAGACAAAGAAGGCCCAGCCGCCAACGAAGAGCAGCAGATACTTCACCCAGTACATCACCATCACGATGAGGGGGTTGGGGTGGACCTGCGACGCCCAGCTGCGGCACACAAGCCGCACGCGCTCCGGGAAGGGAGCCGCGAGGATGCGCTGCGGGTCGTAGGGCGGGAGGTCGGGAACCGCGCTTGTCGGCACGGCGAGGTTATACCCCGAAGGGTGCCTTCCGATCACCTGGTCGGACCGGTTCAAGCTACATCGACGACGCGCGCTCTAGCCCGAACGCTCCGGGCCACGCGTCTGCGAGGCCCTACAGCATCTCCCTACCGAGGGACCGCTCGAATCCGGATGTCGTTATCGTCCCTCCTCGTCCGTCGTCCCTGTAGAGGGCACCCGCCCCGTACCCAGGAGGCAGTATGAAGCTTTATGGCGCCACGCCGTCCGCCTTCTTCCGCAAGGCTCGCGTAGTCCTCGAAGAGAAGTGCATCCCGTACGAGACCGAGAACTTGGTCCCTATTCCCAAGACCCCCGACTTGCTGGCGCTCCACCCCATGGGCAAGATCCCGGTCCTTCGGGACGGAGAGACAGTTGTTCCCGACTCCTCGGTGATCTGCGCCTATCTCGAGAAGAAGTACCCCTTTCCAGCACTCTACCCGGACGATCCCCCCCAGCTCGCGAAGGCGCTCTTCCTCGAGGGGTACGCGGACACCAGGATGGGCGAGACCATGGGCGCGGTCTTCTTCGAGCGCTTCGTGAAGACGCACGTCCTGCGGCAGCCAACGGACGAGTCGCGGGTCAAGGAACTACTCGAGTGCACATTACCGCCGGTGCTGGACTACCTCGAGTCTCAAATCCCCGGCGAGCGCGACACCGTGCTCGAGCGCTTCAGCATCGCGGACGCGGCGCTCGGCGCCCAGTTCGGGAACCTGTCCTTCGCGGGCATCGAGATCGATGCAACGCGCTGGCCCAGAACTCTGCGCTACTACCGGGCGCTCCTGGCGCGCCCTTCGTTCAAGACGGCGATGGCGTAGTAGGTCGCACGCCGGAGGAGAGACTCATGCAATACGCACTGCTCTTTTACAATCCGCCGCTGGAATTGGTGCCGGCCTCCGAACGCGAGGTCCGGCTCAAGGAGACGCTCACCGACATGCTTGCCTGGCGCAAGGAACTCGAGAGCGCCGGCGTCTTCCGCACAAGCCTCCGGCTCGCTGGCGTGGAAGCGGCCACTTCGTTGCGGCTGAAGGGCACCGACGTGCTGGTCACCGACGGTCCCTTCGCCGAAACCAAGGAGATCCTCGGCGGGCTCATCGTGCTGGAGTGCGCCGACCTAGACGAGGCACTCGGCTGGGCGCGGCGCTGCCCGATCGTGCGGATCGGCACGGTGGAGGTGCGACCGGAGTTCGGCGCGCCTCGCTGATGGCTGGCGCGCGCGGCGCGCCGTAGGCTGCAGCCGGATGAGTCCCGAGGTGAGCCGCGAGTCGCTCGACGCGATTGTTCGGGGCGAGGCCGGCCTCGTGCTCGCCTCGCTGATCGCGAGTTTCGGGGACTTCGAACTGGCCGAGGACGCGTTCCAAGACGCGGTGACGGCGGCGCTTGAGCGCTGGCCGCGCGACGGCCCGCCGCAGAGCCCGGCGGCCTGGCTCACGGTCGTGGCGCGGCGGCGCGTCCTCGATCGGCTGCGCCACCAGGCGATGCGCACGGACAAGGCCGCGGCGCTCCAGGCGAGCGAGGAGCTGCGCCGCGCCGAACTCGCGGCCGCGGAGGCCGATGACAGCGTGCCGGACGAGCGTCTGCGGCTGCTTTTCACCTGCTGTCACCCTGCCCTCTCGACGGAGGCGCGCGTCGCTCTCACGCTGCGCACGCTTGGCGGGCTCTCGACAGAGGCCGTCGCGCGCGCGTTCCTGCTTCCCGTCGCCACCCTCGCTAAGCGGCTCGAACGCGCGAAGCGAAAGATTCGCGACGCCCGCATCCCCTATCGTGTGCCACCCGAGACGGAGTGGACCGCGCGCCTCGACTCGGTACTCGCGGTCCTCTACCTGGTTTTCAACGAGGGCTACAGCGCAACCGACGCCGAAGTGGAGGCGCGCCGCGCGCTTTGCGAGGAGGCGATCCGGCTCGCCCGATTGCTGGCTGCGGTACTGCCGCGCGAGGGCGAGGCGCATGCTCTGCTCGCTCTGATGCTGCTCCACGATGCGCGTAGGGACGCCCGGCTCGGACCCGATGGCGTTTTCGTGCCCCTCGACGAGCAGGACCGGCGGCGCTGGCAGGCGGATGAGCTCTTGGAGGGCCTCGCAGCGCTGCGCGCCGCGGCCGCATGCGCGGGGCGCGGCCCGTACCAGGTGCAGGCCGCCATCGCAGCTGCCCACGCCGTGACGCCGAACGGTGCCGACACGCCCTGGCAAATCCTCGCGGCGCTTTACGCGGAGTTGGAGGTGCTCGCGCCCTCACCGGTCGTGCGTGTGAACCGCGCGGTGGCGGAGGGTCGCGCGCGGGGACCCGCAGCGGGCCTCGGGCTCCTCTCGGCGTTGGAGGGTTGGGACGCCGCGCGTCCCCTTGCGGCGTACCAGCCGTACCACGCGGCGCGCGCGGACCTGCTGCGCCGTGCCGGTCGCGTAGAGGAAGCAGCTGCCGAGTATCGGACCGCACTCGAGCTTTGTCGCGGCGAGCCTGAGCGACGCTTCCTCGCCCGTCGGCTCGCGGAGATGGTGCGGAGGTCATCGCCTGACAAGCCGGAGTCGCGAGCTTGAGGCAAGCGGCGGCCCGCGGATGGACATCAAGGAAAGGAAGACCTGATGCCCACGCAATTGGGCCGCTCTGCGGCAGGGGGTGCGTCAACCAGCCATTAATTCGGCGCGATGCCATGGGCTCACGGCGCGGACGTGCGTCGTGAGAACGACACGGAGTACGCCGTGCTGCGCAGGGCGATGAGCGGATCGTCTGACGGCTTGATCCCGTCGGTGAGGAGCGTCGGGAGAAAGAGGAGCTTCTTCTGCGCCTCCGCGCTGTCGGGCACCACCTTCTCGACCGTGATCACCCCAAGCTCGACGACTGGCCGGTCGTCGGGCCACGCTTGCGTGGGATCCTTCGTCGGATCACCTGGCGCCGCAAGCTGGGCGTTCAGGTGGAACGTCACCGGTCCTTTCGCGAGACGCGCCGGAAGCTCGCTCACGAGAAAGTCGGGCCGCTGGTTCGCGGCCTCCTCGGCGGTCAGGTGGACAACCCGCTGGGGGGTGAGGACGTATCGGACGGGCTGCTCCTTGCCCGACGCGTTCGTGAACACGAACGCGTCGATGCCGTAGTAGACCTCGTCGGCAAAGCTCGCCGGCGTGCTTACCGATCCGAGGGCCCGCGGCACACTCGGGTGGCTCGCGATGAAAGCGTCAAGCGCCGTCGGCTTCGGCGCCCCGGGCGGGCTCGCCGCGATCGCCAGGTTCAGATCGCGGAACTCCTCCCCGGTTGCCACTGGGAAGACCTTCAGCGAGTTCGTCACCACGTCGGTGTCGGCGCCGCTCAGGAGGTGGAACTTGATCGCCATGCCGTGCGGATTTGCCACGGGCGAGCCATCAGGAACGCTCGGGATCCCGCTCGCGTCTGAGAACCGGACCGTAACCGGGAGTTTGCCACCGGCGAAGAGCGGTGAGCGGCTGAGCTTTGCGGCCTCAGGCGACGGCGTGAAGTTCCCCTCCACAACGATGCCCTTCGCGTGGTTCGCTCGAAAACCGGGATGGGTGCCGTATGCCTTGTTCAGCGCGTCCACGATCTGTACCGCCAGGGATCCATCGTCTGCAAGGAGTCGGGCCGGCGTCGCGAAAGCGGTGACGAGAGCCAGGACGGCCGGAAGGATTCGCTTCATCATCGCTGGACACCCCCCTGCGCCCAAGACCGGCAAGCGGGCCGTTTCACGTGGAGACTCTACGTCCGTGTAGGAGGGTTCTGCCAACCTCCGCGGGGAGAAAGCGCCCTTGAGAGCGGGGTAGCCCGACTGGGTCACTGGACTACGGTCCCCGCCAGATCGGCGCTTCGTCGCACTCCCCCCACGGATGACATTTTCGGTACGGACAGGCGGCCGTCCTGACACCTAACCCCCCGCGACGCCACTTACCACTCAGGGAGCTTTACGGCGTTCCAACCTCGGGAGGGGGACCCTGGAGAGACGCGCCTTGGAGCGCCGGCGTCCGTGCCAGCGCCGAGGCCACGACGAGACCGAACCGCATCTCTCGGCTCGTCCTCGGAAAGAACATGACGAAACGTAGCCTCTTCCTCTGCCCGATTGTGCTCATCGCAACTCTCTCGTCGGCCACGGCCCATGCGATCATCGTGGTTTGCGACGAGCTTTCGATTACCCGCGACGGGACGGCGTTCTTCAACGATCCGTTTAACGATGGCATGCCGCCACCGAGCGCTCCCAACTTCGCGTCAGGCACCAGTACGAGCTACAGCGTGACCGGCACAATTCCCAGCGATGCCGAGTCGGGGGGCTCGCTCCTTCTCGACACTGCCAATGGAGCGATCACCACGAATGCCGATGGAACGCAACGACAGTCCCTCATCCTTACGCTCCTGACCAGCGCGACGGGGGGAGCAACGCAGATCGGTACAGGAAATACTTTCGCGGAAACGGGAGTGTTCAACCTGACGACACCGCCAGGTCCCCAGTATTCCACCTATGGCATCCGATTGAGCGACAGCTTAGCGGGCGTGACACATCAGGTTCTCCAGCTGGGCGTCGAATTCGATCCGACGACGGGTAAGGATAACATTTCCTATCTCTTTCAAAACTTCGACGCCCACACCATCACGCTGCTGGGAAGCACCGCCTTCGCACCTCCCGCGGGCGCGAACGGAATCCGCATGAATCTTGCTCGTTCGGATACGACGAACGACGACGTGGTCGCGAGTTTCTCCTTCCTATCGGGCGGGTCGGTCGTGGGAAACCCGTTCACCTTCTCGACGCCTGGGCTGGCGTTTCAAGTGGACGACTTCGTCCGGGGACAGATCCTGGTGAGCGAGGCCGTACCCGAGCCCGGGAGTCTAGGGCTTCTCGCGTGTGGCCTGACCTGCATCGCAGTGCTCTCCCATCAGCGACGTAGGCGTTGACTGCGGGCAAGGGTATCGGCAGGCGCGCTCCGGCGGCGGCCCGGTTCTTGCGCTGGCATCTTTGCGCTTCGGGGGTGTCATTTATTCTGCTGGCAGCTGCTGGCCCACACACGACCCGAGCGCCAGAATCTGCTTCGCGGAGCATCGCCGCAAGCACGCCATCCCGGTCGAATAGAACTTCCATTCCCTGGTTCGCCACACGCAGGGTCTCGCGGTCCAGCCGTACTGCAAGATGAGATTCTCGCTTAGCTCTTCGGAAGAAGAATCATCTGGGTGCACCGAAACAGCGCGATCACCTTGCCGCTGCCTTCGTCTTTCACTGACACGTCCCAGACGTGAGTTGTGCGACCGCGATGTGCCGGCACGGCGGTGCCCCGGATCGAGCCGCCTTCGCGGACCGTTCCCAGGAAGTTGGCCTTGAGCTCGATCGTCGTAAAGGATGCGCCCTCTGGGATGTTCGGACCCATGCCACACGCGCATAGCCAATCCGCAAGCGTGATGATCACGGGGGCCCACAAATAGCCCGTTCCAGCGACCAAGGGGGCCGTGACCTCAAGGCGCCCCACGACTCTATCGGGTTCGCAGGCAATCACACGAACGCCCACCAGCCCTGGATGGCGAGACCGGGCAAACTCGTTGAGGCGCGTGATCCGTTGTTCCGAGGTTTCTTGCGGCATCTCCCTCTCCTATGAGAACACGGAGTCTACGCATTAGCGGCCCTCTAGGGGACGAGCAGCTCTGAAGATGCAGGCAGCGGCTGCCCTCGGACACTGCCGTTCGACATCTACGAGAAGCGTGGCACACCTGGTCGCGCGCGAGCGCGGCGACACCTGGATCGACCGGCACCAGGTCTATCTGATCCTTGAAGACGGAACGCCACGCATCGAGACGGCACGGCTACGCCAGCCATTTCACCGCGACTGGCCCGCTGTCTCGAGCCTGGCCCGCGAAGCGGGCTTCGTCGAGCTTCGCTGCGAGGAAGTGAGAGTGCAGGATCGGGCGGTCATTGTAAAACGGGGCCAAAGCTCCTGATCCCGAGTGGGAATCACGGTCCCAACGACTTCCGAGTGCCGCGATGCAGGCCTCCCGGACCCGCCACGCTTCTTCCCAGGGGAGTGAGTGAGGCGGATTGTGTCGTTCCACCCATGACCGCAGGAAGCGGCGATGCATCTCGACCTTGTACTCGCCAATCTGGTCGGGTTCGATGCTCTCTTCGTATTGGAATGAGATCGGCGCAGCAGGCAGGATGCCGGCGCGAGTGACGTCAATCCTTGTTTCCTCAAATCGGACGTAGCAATGGGCCTCCGGTAGGGCGACGAGGTGGTAGCGCGCCAGCGTCGCGCCTACGCCCGGCGTGTTCGCCTCGCACATTTCGTAGAGGCCCAGCGTCAAGAGCAGCGGTACGCGTTGCTCCGAGGCAAGGCTCGCGAGCAGTGCGTGCTTGGTGCTGCACGTCCCCCGTCGCTCGATCGGGACGAGACGCCAATTCGATCGTTCGCTGTTCCTTCCATACGGAAGCTCATAAAGCCACCGAGCGGCCTTGCGCAGGTCGACTATTCCGAGCGCCAGGAAGGTCGCGGTCGTGGGCCCTTCAGCCGCAAGCGGCACGTCCGGTACAGCGAGCCAGCTCTCCATGGTCCAGAGGTTACCTCGGCTTCGGAGCGCGCCTCTCTCATTCTCACGCGGAGATCGGCGACTCTGATCGCTCCTCTTTCGGCCCTGCAAGGGGGGCTCTAGCCCTTGCTGTCGCTGCATGGACGGAGTCACACACTCGTCCCAGTGCCGCCGGGGACCGTGATCGGCCAAGGCGACGAACGCTGCCCGTGACGGGCGCAGGGGCTCTAGCCGACCTCACTCCAGCGGAAGGGCAAGTGCTCAAAGCGCCGCACGAAGGGCCCGGGCGCGTAGCGCGCCGCCTCGGCGTCCACCGCGAAGTTCGGGCAGCGGGCCAATACCTCCTCCAGCACCACGCGCGCCTGCAGGCGCGCCGGCGCAGCGCCTAAGCAGTGGTGCGGACCGTAGCTAAAGCTCAGGTGGCGGCGGATCTTCCGCGTGACGTCGCACGCCCCCGCATCCGGGCCGAACTCGCGCTGGTCGCGATTGGCCGATGCGTAGAGCAGCATGACCTTGCGGCCCTGCGGAATCGTCTTCCCTTCGAGCGTGAGGTCGCGGGTGGCCGTGCGCGCAAGACCCTGCACGGGCGAGGTCAGACGCAGGAACTCTTCAATCGCGTTCGCGATGCGGCTCGGGTCTTCAAGCAGGAGCCTCCGCTGCTCCCGGTGCCGGGTCAGCAGCTCGAATGCGCCGCCGAGGAGACCCATGACGGTGTCGTTCCCTCCGGTCACCATAGTGAAGGCGACGCCCAGCATCTTGGCGGGGGAGACGTCCTCGCCGGTGCGCAGGCGGCCGTGGACCAGAGCCGAGAGCATGTCGTCGGCCGGCTCATCGCGGCGCCGAGCGATCAGGCCAGCGAAGTAGGCGAACATCTCCCCCACGGCTTCACCGGCGCTAAGCACGTTGCCGCCGGCGCTGGCACTGACGATCGCGTCGGTCCAGCGGCCGAAGCGAGCGCGGTCGGCGGGCGGGACGCCCAAGAAGTGCGCCACCACGAAGCTCGCCAGCGGGCGGAAGAGCTCGGTCACCACACAGCCCTCGCCGCGCTCTCTCAGCGTCTCCAGCCGCGCCACCACGAACTCGCGCACGATGGGCGCGAGCACCTCTACCTGTTGGGGGGTCACTCGCTTGATGATGAGCTTGCGCAGCGCGGTGTGGTCGGGCGGGTCCATCATCACGATGGGTGCCTCGAGGCCGAGCCGCTCCATCTCGCCGTATGAGAAGGTGAGCCCCGAAGCCGACGAGAAAGCGCTGGCATCCACCGCAGCATCGAGCACGTGAGCGAAGCGCGAGAGCACCCAGTAGTCCCGACCCTCGCCGTTGTCAGCCACGTGGTGGACGGGATCGTGGTCGCGCAACGCCTGGTACATCGGGAAGGGGTCGCGCCAGCGCTCACCCCCACGCGGCTCGAAGCAGACTCGACTCTCCATGGACATGGCCGGGTCTCCTGGCCGCCCTTTGTAGCAGGAAGCCGCCCTGACCGGAGGGGGCGAATGGGTCGTTGGTCGCTTGAAGGCTGAAAGATGACATCGAAAGCGACAGATCCTTCGTCAAGGCAGGGAGAGGTCGCCGAAGGGCAACGAGCCTTTGGCCCGCTCCCTGATTGCCCGCATTGGAAGGCTATGTTCCTGCTCGCAGCGAGAGTCTACTCAGCGGCGCCACCTTTTCGCTTGACTCAACCGCGAAGGTGCGGCACGGAACACGAGCAAGCGTGGGGAGGCGCGCTCGCTCGAGACCCCGATCGGAAAATCGCGGTCGAGGTTCGAGAGGTACTCGATGAAGCCTTGCGCGGCATAGCGCGCCAAGTCGGGAAACTCGGGGGGCACGCGCACCTCGATGCGAAAGTCGGTCGTACTAGCCGAAGACTCGTAGTGGAAGTCCCACTGCGTGTCCTGGTACATCGCGGGCCCGAGCGTCACCATGATGCGACCGATGCGGTCGCCGAGTTCGTTGCGATTGCGCGCGAGCTGGCCATAGATTCCGGTATCGCGCAGCCGTGCGGCGGCACTTCTCCCGCGCTCGATCACGTACTCCATCTCGCTACGTCCCTCTACTCGCAGCAGGAGCTGGGTCAGCCGTTCGTAGGTCCCCATCGGGTACCAGAGTGCAGCTAGGATTTTCTGCCCCAGAATCGCGAGATCTTCTTGTTGCAGGCACGCCTCGAGCTCGTCGGGTCGGATTCGACCCTCTTGAACGACCCGATTCACGTCGGCGACGAGTGACTCGATGGCCGTACCCTTGATTCCAGCCATACTCCTAGATTCGGAGCGCTGGCCCTGCACCTTAAGGCGACCTTCCATCGATCTCGGTGCTCGCAACACGGGGAGAGGCCGTAGCCGCGCCCCGATCCACCGCCACCTCTTCAATCCGTAAGAATCGACGGGTCGGCAACCCTGCGCTGGGGGGCCTAGGTCCACGGCAAGCGACCGAGGCGGGTCGCCGAAGAGTCTCCCATCGGCCAAAATCGCCTTCTAAAACCGGCTTCAGCAGGACCGAGTTGAGGTTTCTGGCGGACTGGGCATCGCAAGCTGCGACCCGGCTGCAATCGAGACGCCGGCTTCAGGTGGACGTCGTCGTGGGTGTGGCGCCGCCCGCTGCCCAATCAGGTAGGCGGGGCCGTGCAACCGAGCGTCGGGCCGCTGGAGGGCGCCACGGACCACAATGAGCGAAAAGCTAGAGATCGTCCGATACGATCCCGGCTGGCCGAGCATGTTCTCGGCGGAGCGCGATCGGCTCGCCGCTGCGCTGGGCAGCTTTGCCCTACGGATCGATCACAACGGCTCAACCTCGATTCCCGGTCTTGCGGCGAAGCCGGTGATTGACATTCAGATCTCCGTGCTTCGTCTCCATCCAATGGAGGCATATGCCGCGGAGCTCACGCACCTCGGGTACGTCCACGTACCTCATGCAGACGATTCGTTCTGCCCCTTCTTCCATCGGCCGGCCGCGTGGCCACATACTCACCATGTGCATGTCGTTCAATCCGGCGGAGTTGAAGAACGCCGCACTCTGGCGTTTCGAGACTATTTGCGCGAGCACCCTGAAGCGGCACGCGCGTACGAAGATCTCAAGCGTCGGCTTGCGTCACAGCACGGTGCCAGCGATTTCTCCGCCCGCCAGGCATACGCGGAGGCAAAAACGCAGTTTGTCAGCGCCCTTACCGAACGTGCGCTTGCGGAAGGGCATCCACGGAGCCTCTTAACCCCCCGTCCCCCAGTGCGTATCGGGAGCTGAGGCGGCCGACCGTCGCTCCATCTTGGCGCTGGGCGGCGTCGGAATGCGGAACGATCTCAAGAAGGAGAAGTTCCCTAGAAAAGAGACAGGCGCATCGCATTCGTCAGCGCGCCACAAGGATCACTTCTCGGGCGAACTGACGAAGCAGCACCACGGGATCTTCGCCGGCGAACAGTCGTTCGGTGAATTCCACCCATCGAAGCGCGGGCGTCATCGTAATCCGGAGACGTACAGGGCAGTCGGAGGGGTTCCAGGCGAGGTGCGGTGTGCCCGCGGAGACTACCACTACCTCTCCTGCACTCGCCGTCCTTTCCTCGCCTCGAATCCGGAATGCAGCCTTCCCCTCGAGTATCTCGAAGCGCTCCTCCATCTCTGGGTGTGCGTGCTCGACGACTCGAGGCCCCGGGCGAGTCCAGGTACTGTGCATCACGAGTATTTCCGGAGTGCGAACCTCGAATTCGATCTGTTCGCCCGTACGTGCGTTCTGAATCACGGGTTCACTCCTTCGCTCGGGATGCGACACCTGGGGGCAGGCCGCGCCCTGCCCAGAACGTCAACCTCTGCATAGAACAAGCGACAGGATTCCTCGCGTCTCGATGGCCCCAGGCTCTTCTCACATAACGTCGTTCATCACATTCACTTCATAAATCTAAATCATTGTAATATAAAATTTTGTGCTTATCCGGTTACCTCAGCCGTCAGTCGGGCGTAGGGGAGA
>Ga0074046_10001220_pt1 | contig 23720 bp, 19 predicted proteins | sample BogForMeECP23OM3_FD_94441 | JGI IMG/M metagenome (GOLD analysis project Ga0074046, IMG submission 94441) | Bog forest soil microbial communities from Calvert Island, British Columbia, Canada - Bog Forest MetaG ECP23OM3 | ecosystem: Environmental > Terrestrial > Soil > Wetlands ...
AATTTAGACAAAAAGCAGAAGTGAGAAAGGCGCCGTAACTTGCGATTTTAAATGCGGCATAAATCCGGGGTAGGGTCTATCATTTGCGGTGGGCTGATGCGGGGCGCCTGTTTTCACCGCCGGGCCGCAGTTCTCCTCCGCTGAGCAGTAGGGCCGAAGGGCTTTCTGAAGCGTGAATTTCGGCTTGACTAAGAAAATCCGTTTCATCAAGTTTTTCGACATCTTCCATCTGATCCAGGTGAATGGAATGCGAACCGGGTAGAGGACCTGTCATGACCGATTCCCTCCTAAGACAGACTCTAATGCAGCGGACGGCCTGGTTAGCTAACGCATCAAACGGAGGTCGGAAGACGAAGGTCGGATGACGGAACTTCCTACCTCTTACATCTTATCTCCGATCTCCGTCAAAGTATCCGGCGCTCTCTAACGTCCCGGTCCCGGTGACGCCGCCAATAACCTGGCGTCTATCGCTCGCGGTGGGCCGACAGGCGAGACGCCTCTCTGGGGAGTTGTTGCGGGCGAAAATTGGCTCTTGGAAACCTGTCAGCTTCGTCTCCGGCCTGGGGGACCGGCCGCCAATCCGGCCTGACGCTCAGAAAATTCCGCACAAGTTCGATCCCATATTCACTCATGAAGGACTCAGGGTGAAACTGTACCCCGAAAATGGGCCGGAAACTGTGTCTGATCCCCATGTGGACGCCTTCGGGCGCAAAAGCCAGCGGAACCACGGCGTCCGAGCGGATTTCGATGCACAGCGAATGGTACCGGGCAGCCCTGAAAGGAGAGGGCAGGCCGTGAAAGATGCTATCGCCCTTATGATGAACCAGACATGTTTTCCCGTGAACCGGGAAAGGGGACTCGTGGGTTTTTCCGTCGAAAACCTCATTTATGGCTTGCATTCCCAGGCATACGCCCAGGACCGGAACTGTTGGTCCCAATCGCTCGATTACCGCCTTGCTGATACCGGCGTGGCTGGGGTCCTTCGGGCCGGGTGATATGCATATCCAGGCCGGATCGAGCCTGCGGATTCCTTCGACGCTCACTTCGTCGTTTCTGAATACCTGGACCTCTATCCCGAATTCGTGGAAAAGCTGAACCAAATTGTAAGTAAAAGAATCGTAGTTATCGATCATGACCAGCCGCATCGCCGCCCCCAAAAATAAAGCCACCCCCCTCTTTTCGTGAGCCGGGATGGCCTGCGCCTGGCATAACCCACGTCCAACTACCTGTGATGGCGCGCACTCTATCAGAATTCACGGTTGAAGTCGAAAAGAATCCTTTCGTTCAATCGGTATTGATCCGATTTACACAATGAAGTTGTCAAAAAAATGCCGATACTGAATATTTGATTGACGGAGGATCAAATGGAGAGGCGAAAAAACAGTCGAGTGCCTTTTCAAGCCATGGCAGCCGTGCAGAACGGCCAAATCAGCATTAAGGGAATGGTCGATAACCTGAGCATGAAAGGGATGTTTTTTACCACCAGGGAGACCCTTTCCGTCGGCAGCCCTCTGGAAATCTCAATAATCCTGTCCGGATCGTCTTCCGTTTGTTCAATCAAGCTAAAGGGCAGGGTGGTCCGGCAGACTGTGGCGGGGATTGCGATCGAATTCCAGGAAATGGATTTGGACTCCTTTACTCACCTCAGAAACATCATCGCACAAAACAGCGATGACGCGGACGCTGCCTACGAAGAGTATTGCCGGTCCATCATGTTGGAATAGCTGCCTTGCGGACCGGTGGCCCTGCCCGGATATTCATCTTGGCGCCATATCGGCAAGCCATGTGAATTCTATTTGCCTTTTCGCGATTTGACCTCTTAAGATAGACTTAATGATTCTATTGATTAATCCTCCACTGGTTAAGCCTTCCGAGCCGCCGCCCGGTATTGCGCGGCTTTACGGGACCTTGGTCGCAGCAGGGGTGAAATGCGCGGTAATCGACGCAAACATCGAAGGAATACTGCATCTGTTCGCAAAGAGTCCGCCTGATTCCGACAGGTGGACAAGGCGGGCCGTTCGAAACCGGGCGCGCAATCTCGAACTTGTCCGAAGCGTGCCGGGTTACCTCGATCTTCAGCGTTACAAGCGCTCGGTTTTCGATTTAAACCGGCTTATCGGCAAGTCTGTAGAAAGCGGCGGTCCAGTACGGCTCAGCCTGTCTAACTATCAGCATTCTGAGCTCTCAGCGGTACGCGCCATCGACCTGTTAAGGGCGGCGGAAAACTGTCAGGACAATCCGTTTCACGAATACTTCTCAAAACGAATTTCCCATGCCCTGGAGCTTCACTCGCCCGATGTGGTCGGCGTTTCGCTGAACTACCTCAGCCAGGCGCTGACCGCATTTGCCATTATCGGCTTTATCAGGACTCGATACGAACGTGTTCGGATCGTATTGGGAGGCAGCCTGGTTACCTCGTGGGTTTGCAGGCCGGGCTGGAGCAATCCCTTCTCAGGGCTTGTAGACCGGATTGTGAGTGGCCCCGGGGAACAGGCGCTCCTTGATTTTGCCGGCATCAATGCAATCGTTCGCAGACGCCGCTTTTCCTATGATCCGTTCCCGTTTGGGGATTACTTTGCACCCGGCCCGATTCTCCCCTATAGCGCATCTTGCGGATGCTATTGGAATCGCTGCGCGTTCTGCCCCGAAAAAGCGGAAGGAAATCGCTACGAGCCGGTTTCACCCGAAGCAGCGGCCCGCGAAGCGAGCGAATTATGCTCAGGGGCTCACCCGGCGCTCCTTCATTTTCTGGACAGCGCAATAAGTCCGGCGCTTTTGAGCAAACTCTCGGCAAACCCGCCGGGTGCTCCCTGGTACGGGTTCGTGCGAGTGACCAGAAGGCTTGCAGATGAGGATTTTTGCCGGGCGCTCAAAATGAGCGGGTGCGTCATGCTCAAGCTTGGTCTTGAGTCCGGCGATCAGGGCGTCATCGACTCCGAGGGCAAAGGGATCGACCTTGCTGTTGCGTCCAGGGCGCTGGCCTCGCTCAAGAAGGCAGGGATAGGCACTTACGTATATCTTCTTTTCGGGACCCCCTCTGAATCTGTAGATGAGGCCCGCAATACGCTCGATTTTACCGTCCGCCACGGACAGTTTATCGATTTTCTCAATCTCGCTGTCTTCAATATGCCGGTCAACAGTCCCGACGCAGAAAGGTTCGCAACTTCTCCTCACTACGCAGGGGACCTGTCGCTCTACACCGGCTTTTCTCACCCGAAGGGATGGGACAGGCCGAAAGTCAGGCGATTTCTGGACACCGAATTTAAAAGGCAGCCCGCAATCGCGCGTATTCTGTCCAATGAGCCGCCTTTTTTCACATCGAACCACGCGCCTTTTTTTGTGAGCGGATAGGAGCGAACCGCACCTCGAGGGATAGAAAAAATCTTGGACACGGGTAGCATTGTCAGAGTAACCTGTGTACAATATAAACATTGTATGCAATTGGAAAGGTGAGCCATGAACGAAACAGTGACCATTACAGCCAGGATACCGGCTAAAAACAAGGAGCGCCTTGAAGCCTTGGCCCAGGCGACCGGTCGCAAGAAGGGATTTCTTATCGCCCAAGCCCTTGAAGAATATCTTGAAACCCAGGCTTGGCAGATAGAAGAGACCCTGAAGGCGATCCAGGAGGCTGATGCTGGCAACTTTGCCACAGATGAAGAGGTGAGGGCGTTCCGTGCCAAGTGGGTATAAAATCCGTTGGCTGAGAACCGCCTTGAAGAATCTGGACGATGAAGCTGTCTACATTGCCCAGGATAACCCACAGGCGGCCGTGGCGCTGGTAAAGCATATTCTCAACATGGTTGATGCTTTAGCGGAACATCCTGCTATCGGGCGCCCTGGGCGTGTTCCAGGAACCCGAGAGTTAATAATAACGGGGACGCCCTATCTCATACCGTATCGGGTGAAGGGCAAGGCGGTTGAAATCCTGCGGGTATTTCATGGCTCCCGGCGATGGCCTTTGAGCTTTGATGATTGAAGAAGGCCCAGAATCGAGGTATGAATGAGCCCCGCAACCCATTTTCTCCAGGCAATCCACAGTCAGAAGAGGTCTTGGAGAAATCACACAGGGCTTGGGTGGAAGCGGCGGCCGCGAAATTTCCGGACTGAGGACCACTCTTGCCTCAGGGAATCGCAGTCTCCTTATGATGGCAATTTTAGCGACAAAAACGATGGTTTAAGCTCTGGGAATGTCCGTCTGTGGGACATTTGCCCTTGAAGATCAACCAATTATCTTTGCCCGACCCCTTTGCCACTTTGCCCAGAAGCAATGCACAATTCTATATGGGACTGTTGTACCGCTCTGCTGAAGGTGTGCCGCAAGACTATGTTCAAGCACATATGTGGTATGACTTGACAGTAGCGCAGGGCGATTCATTCGCCAGATATTGTAGAGATGAAATTGCCAAGCAGATGACAACATCTCAAATCGCTGAAGCGCAACGGGTTGCTAGAGAATGGAAACCAAAATCTCAAACACGTAAATAAAAAGAGGGCGAAAATGTACAGGTATTTGGGATCATTGGTGATTCTTTTTTCTTTATTCGCAAGTTCATGTGTCTACGCAGGTCTTGATGACGCCAAGGCAGCTTATAAAATGGGTGATTATATCACTGCTTTGAAAGAGTTCAGGGCCTTGGCAGAGCAAGGGAATGCCGAAGCACAAAATAGACTGGGGGACATGTATGCAAATGGGCAAGGCCTTCCGAGTGACTACGTGCAGGCGGCAAAGTGGTATCGGAAGGCAGCAGAACAAGGATATGCCCCGGCACAATGTAGTCTAGGGACATTGTATGAGGAAGGACTGGGCGTACCTAAAGATAACACTGAATCAGCGAAGTGGTACCGTATGGCAGGAGCGGAATGCACTGAAATAAGGCAATTTGTGGAGAAACTGGTGAAGACACCTATTGTACCGGCAGATGATACTGAAGCAGCGGAGTGGTATCGGAGGGAGGCGGAGCAAGGAAACGCTGCAGCACAATATATTCTAGGGGAGCGGTACTACTTTGGTAAAGGTGTACCTCAGGACTATGCCCAGGCAGCGAAGTGGTTGCGCTCTGCATCGGAACAGGGATATGCTAAAGCACAAGGTTTTCTCGGAACGATGTACCTCGAAGGCCAAGGCGTGCCGCAGGACTACGTGCAGGCACACATGTGGTTTAATTTAGCTGCGGCGCAGGGGGAAGCGCTCACGGCGATATCTCGAGATAATGTCGCCATGAAAATGACGCCTTCACAAATTCAAGAAGCGCAGAGATTAGCAAGAGAGTGGAAGTCGAAAGGTAAAGACTGACCATCGGCTCGTTCTGATTGAGGGGTGTGTACTCATTTGCAACCGCCGGTCTGCCCGACAATATCGTCAAGGGAAGCAAGGACAGTTAAAGCGGCGTTGCAGAATAGAGGAAAAGGACATTAGAATATCAGGTGTATTAGCGTTTCCCGTATTCTTCACTATGTACTTCACCGGCCGGCGCGAGATACCAGCCACGGAGCACACCGGCCTCCTTGTCCCATCCACTCGTCAGTAATGGTTGTTGCATTGAGTGTAATATCCGCTTGCTGCCGGCAGCGAAATGGATCCTGAAGAACAGGAAATCGTTGGGGTTCTCTATTCTTTGCCGCGGGTGTTCCTTGATCCGCACATAATCCTCGGCACTATCCGGGCAAACCGTCGCCATATCACCCCAGGCCTTTTGCGCATGTTCGGGCGTAAATATTGGACTGCCCCCTGGGTAAACGTTAATCCGTTGGATAAGCTGATAAGCTTCCTTAGTTCCTGCCGAAGCCTCAGCCTCAGATCGGTCCGTTCGTTCCCCTCTACACTTCCCATAAGGTCAAAAAGTTGGCAAAGGGATTCCAAGCGCTCGCGAGTGCCTTCGGCTGATTGCGATTTCGATTCCAGTTCCCGCTTCAACCGTTCCGACTCCTCGTAAGACGGACTTGTGTACAACACTGGGCAAGAAAATGCCATATGGATTGCGGGTACCCCTCAGGATGTACCTCGCGGAGCGCGGAAGGCGCCCGCTGCGCAGGGTCTATCAATCGCGTTGGGTGTTCGCGGGGCGCTTTTTCTAAGCTCTCCTTTCGGTCGAGGGCGCCCTTCAGCTTCCCTCTGAGCAGACCTCTGGCCCCCTTGTCATCAGCTTCGGCGATAGCATCCGCCAGGTTTCCTGTCTTTCTGGTAATTTTTCCCAACTTGGCCTGCGTAATGCTCAACTGGTTCACCGCGGACGCAGAAAGCGCAGAGAAAAACCAAAAGCAACCACGGATCACACAGATTTCACGGATCGAATCTCTAATCCTTGAGATCCGTGTAATCCGTGGATTTTTAGTGCCCTGCCTCCTCTGCGTAGCTAACATCGAATTTCTTTAAATTGTGTCAAGATTTTCTTGTAACACTTTATTTTATCTGCGTTATCTGTGTAATCTGCGGGGAGAATGTTTTTCTGTTTGGTTGCGGCCTGGGGCCGCTCTGCATTGCTAACATGCAAATTCTTGAAATTTTGGCAAGCATATGAGGCTAAACTGTTGTCTTCTCGGTGGTCGCTGTGTTATTGACAGAGAATCGCTTTTAGTCTTTTGGTTGCGGCCATAAGGCTACTCTGCGGCCTCTGCGCCTCTGCGGTGGACGGTTGCCCTCGAATTCCGGATAACTCACTGGCAGGTGATGGCATCCAATTTTTTGTTGTGCCTGGCTGCAGGCAAGATACAGCCGCTCACCATTGTTGAGATGCGTCATGGGATAATCTCAATAGCCGCACACTAATATGGGGTTGGGCATTTATGATCGAAATCCATCCGGATGGGTAGTTGATCTCTTGGATGAGGCAAGCGGTCTCTGCGAGGGAGCCATTACGGGTGGGCGGCAAAACAAGTTCAAATAAGGCTGCTTGACGGGAAATCGATCTGTTTCTTTTTCATCTTTTCGATCAGCGTTGTCCGGTTGAGCCCCAGCAGCTTGGCGGCCTTGTTCTTGATCCCGCCGGCCCTTTGCAGCGCGTCGACAATCAGCCGGTTTTCGAGGTTGTCGAGCGTTTCCTTCAGGTTTATCCCATCTTGCCCCAGTTCAATATGTTTTGCCTCGATCTGCTGCGGGGCCGCCTGCATTCTTGCCGGCAAATCCTGAAGCTGTATTTCATCGGTATCGGTAAGGATCACAAGGCGTTCGATGACATTTTCAAGCTCCCGGACATTGCCGGGCCACTCGTATCGCTCCAAGCTTTCGATGGCAGCCTCGGACATCTGCTTCTGGGGAATATTCTTCTTCAGGCAGTGCTGTTTGAGAAAGTGTTGGATCAGAAGTGCAATGTCGCCTGCACGTTCTCTCAGCGGAGGGACATGGATGGGAATCACGTTCAGCCGGTAGAAAAGGTCCTCACGGAATTTGCTTTCAGCGACCGCACGCTCCAAATCCTTGTTGGTTGCGGCCAAAATGCGGACGTCGACTTCAACCGTTCTCGATCCGCCAACCCTCTGAAATTTGGTCTCCTGAAGGAAGCGAAGAAGTTTGACCTGGAGCTTCGGGCTCATCTCCCCGATTTCATCTAGAAAGATCGTACCCTTGTTGGCCAGTTCGAACCGGCCCCGCCTTTCTTTGAAAGCGCCCGTGAACGCACCTTTCTCGTGGCCGAAAAGCTCGCTTTCCAGAAGCTCTTCCGGAATGGCCCCGCAGTTGATTGGCACGAAAGGCATGTCCCGGCGCGGGCTTTGGTAATGAATGGCGTTTGCGACAAGTTCTTTTCCCGTCCCGCTTTCCCCGGTTATGAGCACTGTTGAATCGGTCTTTGCAACCCGCTTTATTATGCGATAGAGATGATGGATCGCCGAGCTTTGGCCAATAAGTCTGTCGGGTCTATGTTGTTCCTGGATTTGAGAGCGAAGGGCAACGTTTTCTTCCTTGAGGTCTTTATGCTCGATGGCCCTTTTCAACGTCAGGACAATCTCGTCCAGATTTGCGGGCTTTGAGAGGTAATCGTAGGCGCCCCGCTTTATTGCTTCGACCGCAGTTTCGATAGTTCCGAACCCGGTAAGGACGATCACCGGCGTTTCCCGATAATGCTTGACAAAGTGTGCCAGGACTTCCATCCCGCTCATGCCGGGCATCGAAAGATCGGTGAGGACCAGCTTGAAGCTGCTCTTACTTGCCGCCTCAATGGCCTCTTGCCCGTCGGATACTACCTCCACCTCGTATCCCTCGGCTTCCAGACGCTCAACGACCAGTTCCAGCGTAAGAGGTTCGTCGTCGGCAATAAGAATTCTGGGCTTGAGTCCCATTAATTTATCCGGTTTATGGTCTGGCAATACAATATCGGAAGTCGATCTCCACGCCTCGCGGGGCCTCCGCTCATAGGACTTCTAATCCACAGGCTCTTCGGGGCGCTCGATCTGTATACGCTCTGCGCAAAGTTTTAAACAGGCCTGGCAGTCCGACGTCCGGAGCCCGGTCTTGCAGAAGCGGCCGAATGCGTCAAACCAGTCAGCGCCCGTCCTGGGGCAGATGCTCATGAATTCGAGGAATCGCACCAGGCGCTCGATAGCCGTCGGATCGATGGCATGTTCAACGCGGCACGCGTTGGCTTCGGCATCTTCCGCACCGAGTTGCAGGGTATTCATGAAAAACTCTTTAAGCACTCGGTGACGGCGGATCACCTCCCGCGCTACTTCGCGCCCGGAAGGTGTAAGAGTGATAAAACTGTAGGGGCTGTAATTGATAAGCCCCCGTCCCGCGAGGGCCTTGAGCGCCCCTGTCACTGAGGCGCGCTGTACGTTCATCTGATCGGCGATATCCTTTGCTCTTGCAACACGGTTGGACTGCTCGAGATGGAAGATCACCTCGAGATAGTCTTCCAGGCTCGCGGACAGCCCTTCGGCGTTCTCGCCACAGAGCATTTTATCCTCTCCACTAAATCCAAGGTCCTCAAATCACAACAACTCTTATGAAGATTACTTCATTCTTGCACTTTGCGTCAAGCAAATCGAACGGTTGCCTGAGGGTGCGATCTCCATCCAGGCCACCCGCCGCAGGCCCCGCCTCGCGGGTGGGTGGGCGGGCTGTCGAGGATACAATGTGAGCCGGCGCGGGTTATGCCGCGTAGCGCACTAATGTGCGCGTAGCTGCTTTTTATAGGTTTTTTTAAGCTGGGTTAATTACCTTATTTATAATTTATCTTATACGGATAAACGGGCTTTTGACTTATCCGGCGTAAACTGTTAAGGATTACGCCGACTGCGCCCCTGGGCGCACTAATTGGATGTCAGTGCCAAATTGAAAGGGAACCTGAATGGAAGACAACCCCGGCGCTTTGGGAAAAGGTGTGTTTAATCCCCTCCAACCTGTGTATGAGCTGATCCAGGGAGCTGATCCTGACCTGGTTTGCATAAAATACGGCATCAGCAGAACGCAGCTCGACAAAATGATGAACACCTATCAGGCTTCGCGCCGCGAGGCTGCGGTGGCCGCCTCCTTTACTGCATCCAAAACCAATCGAAATGACCCGTGTCCATGTGGTTCCGGAAAAAAATACAAGAAGTGCTGCCTGCCCGGGCATGAAGAAGCCCGCAAGCTGATGCCCAAAGAACAGTTGCAGCAAATGGAAGGGAGGGCCAAGGCCCGCGAAAAGATCGAGAAGGAAGTCCGGAAGGGCTTTGAGCTTATTTTTTCCCTGGAATACGAACGGGCCGGCCAGTTTGCAAGAAAACAAATTGAGACTTTCCCGGAAGACGACAGATTTCATGATATCCTGTTAAACGCCTGTTTTGCCCTCGGTGATTATGACGCCGCATTCCGGATTGCTCGAAAAAGATGGCAGACTGCAGTCGAGGAAAAGCTCTTCTTTCAGGAAAACGGCTGCCACAAGCGTGAAGGGGTGAACAGGGACCGGCACGTTCACTTTTATTCACCCTCCACATGGCTCGAAAAATTCTGGATCGCCCAACGCGCGCGCGCCTGGCGGGAACAGTACCCGCCCGATCGCGGCGCCTTGCCGCTTTCCGCGGGCGGCAATTCCCACCCGGCAATCTCGACGCTCCGCGAGGCAGGCTCGCCGCAAATCGCCAAAACCGTCGAAAAGCTCCTTGCGGCAAACGATCTGAAGCGCTTTCCGGCAAAGCAGGAAGAAGGATTCGAAGCAAGAAAACTGGCGTTTGCCCCCGTCCTCGAGACTCTTCAGTCGGAAGGTCCCGCAGCGATTCCATTCCTTGTGCCTGTCACCTACAACTTTACCTGGGCCAGCTTGTTTGTCCCGGGACTGCTCCATGCCTGGGGCACCGAAGAATGCATCCGCATTCTGGCGGAGCTTTCCATGTTCCGCTACCCCTATTTTTCGCAAAAATGCCTCGCCTGCCTGGAACAGACCGGCGAGCGCGCGGTGCCGGTCATTTCGCTCGTCATGGAGGAAAACCCGGCTTTCGATGAACTCAAAGCCGGACTGTTGAACGTCCTCGGAAATGTGGCGTGCAGGGAATCATTCGAAATCCTGGCCAAATTTACAGAGCACGAAAACCGATACGTCGTGGCCTGGGCCTGTGAAGCACTCGGAAGGCACAAAAACTCCGAAGCCCTTCCTTTCCTGGAAAGAGCCAAACAACGGATGGGCCCCTTGAACCAGATCGCCGGAGCTATTAAAGAAATAGCGGAGCTGACCAGGTAGTTTCCGTCCGCAAAGGGTTCTTTTCCGCCCTGGGGCGGTGGGACCGCCGGCCGACTTGGCCACTGCCTTTGGCGGTGGCCGCAGAGGCATCGGCGGGCTCGATCGTCGATCTCGACGCTCCGCGAGGCGGTACCATGTACGCCTCCGCGCAACCCCTTGATTTTCTTGCCAGGACGAAAAATCCCTCCTTTGCGAATCGGAAACTGCAGGTGTCTTATAAGGTGAAATTCTCCTACGTTCATCCGGGTTTCCGGATGGACACCAGGTAGGTGATTATGTCGCCTGATCGAAAGGCAGGCCGAATGCGAGTACCCGGGAGAGTATCGAGTGGACAGGTTTACCATTTTTCCCCGGGAAATCGGGAAACATGCCCAAGAAGCTGGGCGCAAGGCGGCAGTGTCCGTTTAGGTTTTTGCGTACTGCGGCCGGAGAAAAGAGCGGGGAAATGATCCCCCGGCCCCTCCGGACTGATCCGATGGCAATCACACAAAAGGTCCGCCTCCCGTCATCCGCTTTCCGTCTTCCGTCTTCCGTCCTCTGTTCAGAGCAACTGCGGCAATATCTGTCCCGATTTGCCGGAGATCGAGAGATTATAGACATCCGAGTAAGGGGTTGGTTCCAGGTTGATTTCGGCGACTGCGGCCCCGTTTCGTTTTGCCTGCACTCCCATTGACGCAGCGGGTTGGACGGTCCCGGAGGTCCCTGTTACTATCATGAGATCGCAACTGCCGATCGCCTCATAAGCTGCATTCAGCACCTGTGGTTCCAGCATCTCGCCAAACCAGACCACCTGAGGCCGCAGAAGAGAGCCGCACGATTCGCAGGCCGGCAGTTTGGGAAGCGGTATCCTGCGGTCCTCGGTGATCGTTTCGCACCGGGTGCACCGCACCCGCCAAAGGTTGCCGTGCAGTTCGATAATATTGCGGCTTCCGGCCTTCTCATGCAGTCCGTCGATGTTTTGCGTTATCAATGTGAAGCGCGGGACGCGGCGCTCTATTTCGGCCAGGGCAAAATGGCCCGGATTTGGGCTGAGCGGGGCGACCAGTTCTCTTCGCCAGTTATAGAATTCCCATACCAGTTTCGGGTCCCGCGAGAAAGCTTCCGGGGTGGCCAGGTCAACCGCCCGGAACTGCTTCCAGAGACCGCCTTCCCCGCGGAAGGTGGGAACGCCCGATTCGGCTGAAATCCCTGCCCCGGTCAATACCGCTACATGCCTTGCCCGCCATAGCTTTTCTCTAAGGTCCTTGATGCCGGTCTCGGTTTTCTGTTCGGCCATGTTAAGCTCCAGCGGTCAGTTATCGGATGCAACTCGAGTTCGAGGCGAGTCACAAGTGACGGGCAAGACTGACAAGCAGACGCGGGGATATCTCCCCATTTCCGGCAGACTCGACACCCCTCACCTGTTTAGTGCAGAAACAACTCCGGGCTCCCCGGTGTGGAGCAAGTCGTCGAAGTAATCGATGGTCTTTATCAATCCCTCTCGCAATGGGACTTTAGGCTGCCACCCGAGTTTTTCCTGCGCTATCGATATGTCCGGTCTTCGCATCACGGGATCATCCTGCGGGAGGGGTTTTCGGACCAGTTCGGATTTTGATGCGGTCATCTCGATCACCATATCCGCAAGCTCGAGAATGGTGAACTCCACGGGATTTCCGAGATTCACCGGGCCCGTGAAACCTTTGGCAGTGTTCATAAGCCTGATGAAGCCTTCTATCAGGTCGTCAACATAGCAGAAGGAGCGGGTCTGCTTGCCATCCCCGTAAATCGTTATAGGATGCCCCGTCAGCGCCTGCACGATAAAGTTGGAGACCACCCGGCCGTCGTTGGGGTGCATTCTTGGGCCATAAGTGTTGAAGATTCTGGCCACCTTGATGTCCAGCTTGTGCTGCCGGTAATAGTCGAAGAAAAGGGTCTCCGCGCACCGCTTGCCCTCATCGTAGCACGACCGCGGCCCAATCGGGTTCACGTTTCCCCAGTAGGTCTCCTTTTGCGGATGCTCGAAGGGGTTGCCGTAAACCTCGGAGGTGGAAGCCTGCATGATCCTGATCTTTAGACGCTTCGCAAGTCCAAGCATGTTGATTGACCCGTGCACGTTGACTTTCGTGGTCTGAACCGGATCGTTTTGATAGTGGATCGGAGAGGCAGGGCACGCCAGATTGTAAATCTCGTCAACCTCGATATACAAAGGATAGGTTATATCGTGTCTTAGGAGTTCAAAATAAGGTTTGCCCAGAAGACTTACGATGTTCCTTTTGCTGCCCGTGTAGAGATTGTCGATGCAGAGTACGTCCTGCTGATCCTTGAGAAGCCGTTCGCACAGATGAGACCCCAGAAATCCGGCCCCCCCACTTACAGCACATCTTTTGCGAAGATGCATGATTGTCGTCCTTCAATAATTTGTAAAATAAATCAAAGTTTCTGGAACTGGTAATTATTCCGAGGCCATCGGGCCGCCCTCGGCCCCCGCCATTATATCTATTTGCTCTACGTTGACAATCTTTTCCGGGTTGCCGCTGCCATTCTGCACGCTCCGCTGGAAAAGCTCGGTATTGAGCAATCTCACGAGCTTCGAATTTCGCCTCTCAACGCTTTTTCGAATTTTTCCTTCTGCTTCAGGAAATAACTTTGCTCAGGCCCGCCCTCGGAGATCGCTTCGTTGATCGTTGAGAGCGCGTCTGCGTACCGTCCGTTTATATAATACGCCTCCGCGAGTGTATCGAGAATATCCGGTGCCGGGCTCAGGGCGACTGCCTTCAGCGCCAGACTGAGGGCGTCCTGCGGGTTGCGGATAGGGGAAGGGCCGGTCGCATAAAGCCATGCCAGATTGTTCAAAACGGATGCGTTTTCCGGGTCGTGCATAAGGGCCGCCCTGAGGACCGATTCGGCCTCAGAGTATCTGCCTTTCTCGTAAAGAAGCCCCCCGTAGGCGGCAAGGTATTCTACGTTGCCGGGTTCCTTGGAAATGCCTCGCTCCAGTATCCGAAGCTGGACTTCAGAGCGCAGGTCGCTGGCCAGCCCTGCTTCGTTAGCCCTCCAATTAACAAACAGAAGGCCCGATACTACCGCCACGAGTATGAGGGCCGAACCGTAGAGCTTCCGGTCGTGTCTGCGGATGAGGCTCCGGTTTTTGAACGCCTTGACGAGGCACTCTATTCTCTGCCTTATGCTGTAATGATGCCAGCTCGGAAGGTCTTCTATCCCGCCGCTGCGGAACGCGATTTTTTCAAGTGAGGAAATCAGGGGCTGCGGGTCCCCCAAAAGCTCCATGGCATAAAGGTCTGCCTGCCGCTCGCTGTTTCTGAGAAAATATCCAAAGATGAACCGAAAATAGAGGATCATGAGCACGATTACCGGAAGGGCGGAAAGCAGAGAAACCAGAGATTGGGCGAAATCCCCGGGAGCAGCATACCAGTTGAATATGGTCCTGTTTGACAGGGCGAGCAGGGTTAATGTGTCGCTCAGGTCATAGGTCAACAGAATGAACAGGATCAACAGAAGAACAAACAGGAGCAGGTGTTTTTTTCGGACGTGTCCCATCTCATGGGCTACGACAGCTTTGAGTTCGGCGATGTCGAGAATCTTCAACAAACCTGATGTCATCAGAATGTAGCGAAGACCCGGGAGGATGCCGACCACTCCGGCGGTAAGCATCTGTGTCCCGAAAACGGACCAGAGAAGAAGCCCGCCCGTACTGAAGTCATGATCGTTGCAAAACCTTTCCAGCTCCGCCTTTACATGGTCCTGCGGGAGCGGCTTGCAGCCCCACATTCGAATGATCAGCCATGGCCCGAACAGGACGAATCCGACAAGCGTGAGCGCTATGAGCAGTATCTGCGCAAGATCCGAAGTCATGAAAGAGGGTGTTTTTATGAACTGGAGCAGGTCGGTCACCGTCGAAATGAGAAACCAGGGAACCAGTATGACCGAGGTAAAGGAGAGCTGTCCCTTTATGAAATGTGTCCGGGAAACCGTAGCGCCGAATACGATCTGATAGATCGGCTGGCTCCAAAACCAGATCACTGCCAGGTGGACCAGGAAAAATGCCAGGCCGGCAATCCCCGATATGGTCATGAACTTGTCATATCCGGGGATTACGCTGAGGTAAACGCCTAGGTTGAAAACATAAAGATATACGGCGAGAAATCCAATGGCCGTAACAGACAGAAGCGCCTGCGAGCGGTAATAGGCGCGGGTAAGAACAGAGAGAGGGATACCTCGATCAGCCGCCTTCAAGAGCTTTTCAAAAGTCCGGCGGCAGTAGAGCACAAAAAAGCAGAACAGGGCTGTAATGCAGAGCGCGTCTGACCAGGAAGCCGCAGAAGGCTTGCCTGTCTGGCGCCCGACGCTGAAGAGCAGCAAAACGACAATGAAATAGATAAGCTGATTGTACATTCGGAAGAAGTTTTAAGTTTTAAGTTTTAAGTTCAAAAACTTAAATTAAAACTCAAACCTCAAAATTAAACCTCCAGAATTAAATCCTTTTGCCTTTTGACTTCAAACTCAACACTTTGAACGCTTCTCCTCGAAGCAGTCTTTTCGCACCTCATCGCCGAATTTAACCGGGTAGTTTCCGTCAAAGCACGCGAGGCAGAACGGATGATTGTCCACTGTGGCCCCGGCGGCCTCCAGCAGCCCTTCGATGCTCAGGTAATTAAGCGAATCCAGGCCGATAAAGTTTCGTATCTCATCAATGGAGTGCGAGGCGGCGATCAGTTCGCCCTTGGTTGAAAAGTCGATCCCGTAGGGGCAGGGGAAACGGTGCGGGGGGCAACTGACCAGCATGTGCACCTCTTTTGCGCCTGCCTGGCGCAACGAATTGATCCTGGTCCTGGTCGTAGTTCCACGGATGATTGAATCCTCAACCAGCAGTACGCTCTTGCCGTTGAGCAGTTCCCGCACGGGATTTAATTTAACCCGCACCCCGAAATCGCGCATGGCCTGGCTGGGTTGAATGAAGGTGCGTCCCACGTAATGGTTTCGTATGACCCCCATTTCCAGAGGGATATTCTTTGCCTGGGCCAGTCCCAGGGCGGCGTAGTTTCCCGAATCGGGGAAGGGCATCAGCAGGTCGGCGAAAACTGAAGGGTTCTCTTTGGCCATCAGACCCCCCAGCCTTTTTCGGAACATGTAAACGTTCTGGCTGAAAATATTGCTGTCCGGCCTGGCGAAATAGATGAATTCGAATATGCAGTGAGAGGAACGCCGTTTGGCGAAAGGAAAAAGCGAGCGCAGCCCATCGTCATCGATAATGAGGATTTCGCCAGGTTCGAGGTCGCGAATGTAGGTTGCCTCTGTGAGGTCGAAGGCGCAGGTTTCAGAAGCCAGCACGTAGGCGCCGTTCAGCTTACCCAGACAAAGAGGCCTGAAACCGTTGGGGTCGCGCGCTCCGATCAGCGTGTCCTTTGTGCACATCACCAGCGAATAGGCGCCCTTTACCCTGTTCAACGCTGCGACCAGGGCCTCCTCGAGCCCGTATACCAGGTTTTTGGCCAGCAGGTGCATGAATATCTCCGTATCCATCGTGGAACGGAAAATCGCCCCCTGCCTCTCGAGTTCCTGCCGCAGTTCGATAGCGTTTACCAAATTGCCGTTGTGTCCGATCGCATAATGGTTGTTTCCATGGAAAACCACGAAGGGCTGCGCGTTTGCCAGAAGGGACGACCCGGTGGTTGAGTAGCGTACATGCCCGATGGCGAGGTAGCCCTTGAGGGCTTTAAGAGTTTCTTCACTGAATATGTCATTGACCAGGCCCATGTTCTTATGCTCTGTGATCTGCCTGCCGTCTCCGACCGCTATCCCGGCGCTTTCCTGCCCCCGGTGCTGAAGCGCGTAAAGGCCGAAATAAGCCATTTTGGCGCAATCTTCATGGCCGAAAATCCCAAAGATGCCGCACTCTTCCTTCTTATTCGGAGTAAAAGGGGCCAAAATCTCCGGGCCTGCGGGAACTGCGGTTTTGCGATCAGGCACTAGCCTAGTTTCCATCACTGTTGTATCCCCTGGTGGTATTCCTGAAGTGTTTTTACATCCCAGTCGCCTTTTTGCAAAGCCAATACGGCTTCGGCAATGGCTTGTGCCCCGGCAACGGTTGTCGCGTAAGGAATATTGTAGATCAGCGTGGTGCGCCTGATTTCATATGAGTCGGAAGTGGTCTTCTTGCCGAGGCTGGTATTAACGACCAATTGTATCTCACCGCTTTTGATCTTGTCCACAACGTGAGGGCGGCCTTCTCTCAATTTGTACACGCGATCTGCGGCTATCCCGCTCTGTTCGAGGAACCTGGCGGTCCCGGCGGTCGCGATCAGTTTGAAGCCCAACTGAAGAAATCTTTTCGCCACAGGCAGCGCCTTGACTTTGTCTCCGTCGTGGACGCTTATGAAAACCGTTCCGCTTTTCGGCAGTTCGTATCCGGCTGCGGCTTGGGCTTTTGCGAAGGCGATCCCGAAGTTTTCGCCGATTCCCATGACCTCTCCGGTTGACTTCATTTCGGGTCCAAGCAGGGTGTCCACTTTCGGAAAGCGCGAAAACGGGAAAACGGCCTCTTTCACCGATATGTGCCGAGGCTCGATCTCCCTTTCAAACCCAAGTTGCTTCAGAGTTTTGCCCAGCATGACCTTGGTGGCCAGCTTGGCCAGCGGACGCCCGATTGCCTTGCTGACGAAGGGGACCGTCCGGGACGCCCTCGGATTCACCTCGAGGATGAAAACCTCCCCGTTCTGGATTGCAAACTGAATGTTCATGAGCCCTATTACGCCAAGCTCCTCGGCCAGAAGCCTTGTCTGTCTTCTGATCTCCTCCTGCATCTCCTTTGAGACGCTGATGGGTGGAAGCACGCACGCAGAGTCTCCGGAATGAATCCCCGCCTGTTCGATGTGCTCCATTATGCCGCCGATAACCGTGACCCGGCCGTCGCTGATGGCGTCCACATCGATTTCGATTGCGTCCTCGAGGAATTTGTCAATCAGAATCGGATGGCCTGGTGAAACAAGCACGGCCGTTTTCATGAACTCTTCGAGCCGGCTTTTATCATAGACTATTTCCATGGCCCGTCCGCCGAGCACGTAAGAAGGGCGGACAACCACCGGAAAACCTATCCCGTCGGCAGCCTCGAAAGCTTCCTGGACGGTGAACGCGGTTGCGTTTTCCGGTTGCTTTAGACAGAGTTTGTGAAGAAGCTGCTGGAACCGCTTTCGATCCTCGGCCCTGTCGATTGCCTCGGGGGATGTGCCAAGAATCCGGGCGCCGGCTTTTTCGAGCGGGACCGCCAGATTCAGAGGGGTCTGGCCCCCAAACTGCACGATAAGGCCCTTGGGTTTTTCACTTTCCAGAATGTGGAGAACGTCCTCGCGGGTCAGAGGCTCGAAATAGAGTTTGTCGGATGTATCATAGTCGGTCGACACTGTCTCCGGGTTCGAGTTCACCATTATGGATTCGTGGTTTTCTTCCCGGAGCGAAAACGAGGCGTGAACGCAGCAGTAGTCAAACTCGATGCCCTGACCTATCCTGTTGGGACCTCCCCCGAGGATCACCACTTTGGGTCTGTTCGAAGGCCTTGCTTCGTCTTCGGTCTCATAGGTCGAGTAGTAGTAGGGAGTGTAGGCTTCGAATTCGGCGGCGCATGTGTCCACCAGTTTGTAAACCGGCCTGATGCCGTGCCCCAGGCGCTTCTGGCGAACGGTTTCCTCCTCGGCGCCGGTAAGCTGTGCCAGCCGCCGGTCGGAAAATCCCCATGCTTTTGCGGCTCGAAGCTGTTCCGCATTTTCGAGAAAAGCTGATCCCGAGGCCGATTGGGCGATTGCCTCCTCGATTTCGATAATTTCCTTGATGTGCTTCAAAAACCATGGGTCAATGTAGGTGAGCCTGTAAATCTCATCTACCGGTATTCCCAGCTTCAGGGCCTCGCCGATTTGAAAGAGCCTTTGAGAATTGGGTCTCGCAAGGCTTAGCTTTAACTGTTCGATGTATTCCGAATCAGTGTCGGCGGGCGGATCGCAAAATCCGAAACAGCCAATTTCAAGCGAGCGCACAGCCTTCTGGAGCGCTTCTTTGAACGTGCGCCCGATGGCCATCGTTTCCCCCACCGACTTCATCGAAGTGGAAAGTATGTCGTCGGTGCGGGGAAATTTTTCAAAGGTGAAGCGGGGGATCTTCACAACGCAGTAATCTATTGTAGGCTCAAAGGATGCTTTGGTTTCCCGGGTGATATCGTTTGCGATCTCATCGAGCGAATAGCCCACGGCGAGTTTGGCGGCAATCTTGGCGATAGGGAACCCGGTGGCCTTGGAGGCTAGCGCGGAGGAGCGCGAAACGCGCGGATTCATCTCGATTACGACCATATCGCCGTTTTTGGGATTGATCGCAAACTGGACGTTGGAGCCGCCGGTTTCGACCCCTATCTCCCGTAGAATGGCGATGGATGCGTCGCGCATCATCTGGTATTCGCGGTCAGTGAGGGTCTGGGCGGGGGCCACCGTAATGGAATCTCCCGTATGCACGCCCATCGCGTCCATGTTTTCGATCGAGCAGACGATGACCACATTGTCCATGTAGTCGCGCATCACCTCGAGTTCGAATTCTTTCCATCCGAGGACTGATTCCTCGATCATTACCGAGCGGATCATGCTCGCATCCAGACCCATCTGGGTCTGGTGGAGAAGCTCTTCCCGGTTGTAGGCGACCCCGCCTCCGGTTCCGCCCAGGGTGAACGAAGGCCGCACGATCAGCGGATAGCCGATTGTCTGGGCAAAGCTTTCCGCGTCGGCAAGATTGTCCACGACAAGGCTTTCCGGCACCCTTAGATTTATGTTTGCCATGGCGTCCCGGAAAAGCCGGCGGTCCTCGGCCTTTTTGATGACTGAGGCGTTAGCGCCTATCATCTCCACGCCAAATTCTTCGAGGATGCCCATTTCGGCGACTTTTACAGCCACGTTGAGCGCTGTCTGGCCTCCGAGCGTGGGAAGCAGGGCATCGGGGCGCTCGCGCCTTATGATCTTTGCGACCGCCTCGGGGGTTATCGGCTCCACATAGGTGTAGTGCGCCATTTCCGGGTCGGTCATGATCGTGGCCGGGTTGCTGTTTATCAGCACTATTTCATAGCCGTCTTCACGCAGCGCCTTGCAGGCCTGTGTTCCGGAGTAGTCGAACTCGCACGCCTGGCTTATGATGATCGGCCCCGAGCCGATGAGCAGTATTTTCTTTATGTCTGTGCGTTTGGGCATGAACTCGTTTTCCTTGAACCCGGCTTCTCAATGGCGCCCGCTGTGCACCGTCATTCCGGCAGTGTCTTTGGGCCGGAATCCAGGCTCTGACGCATTCTTTTCGATCATTTCCATGAACCGGTTGAAAAGGTATGAGGCGTCATGCGGGCCGGGAGAGGCTTCCGGATGGTACTGGACACAGAAGGCGGGAATCTCCAGGTGCTCCATCCCTTCCAGCGTATTGTCATTGAGGTTTATATGCGTAAGTCGAACAGGCTGGTGCGAAAGCGAATCCGGATCGACGCAGTAGCCGTGATTCTGTGCAGTGATCTCGATCCTGCCTGTTGTGAGGTCCTTTACCGGCTGATTTGCCCCCCGGTGTCCGAACTTGAGTTTGAATGTACTGCCCCCGAGCGCAAGTCCCATCATCTGGTGTCCGAGGCAGATGCCGAATATCGGTTTTTTCCCGAACAGGTCTCGAACGGTTTCGATAACATAATGTACGGCGGCCGGGTCGCCGGGTCCGTTTGAGAGAAAAATGCCGTCGGGATCGCAGGAAAGAATCTCAGCGGCGCTGGCATGAGCGGGGAAAACCAGCACCTGGCACCCCGCATTCTCCAGTTTGCGAAGAATATTATATTTTATCCCGCAGTCAAGGGCAGCCACCCGGAATCCGGCAACGTTCGGCAGCCATTGCGGGGAAGCTGTTTCATGCCTCTCGCCGTCCCGCCACCTGTAGGGTTTTTGGCACGTTACGTATTTTACCAGATCGATCCCGTTCAGCCCCGGATATGCCAGAACCTGGTCCATCAGTTCGCGCAGGTTGTCGGTGTCGGTCGCGATGATTCCGCGCATCGCCCCTCCAACCCGGATATGTCTGGTAAGGGCGCGCGTATCTATGCCTTCGATTCCGATCTTCCCGTGTTCGGCCAGGAAATCGGCCAGGGACCGGTCGCTTCGCCAGTTGCTGGCAAAGTCCTGGTACTCCTTTACGATAAATGCTTCCACATGTATGGCCGCCGATTCCATGTCCTCCGGGTTGATTCCGTAAGTGCCGGTCAGAGGGTAAGTCATCGCCACGATCTGACCTTTGTATGACGGATCGGTCAGCACTTCCTGATACCCGGTCATGCTGGTATTGAAGACCACCTCTCCCAGCGTTCGGCCATGGCCGCAGAACGTGTATCCCCGAAAAACGGTCCCGTCCTCGAGCAAAAGAATTGCCTTGGGACGATTCCACGGAAGGCTCATAATTAATGTTCCTTAAATTTTTGATTGTGACAAACTTCATCAGCTCGCAAAAAATCTAACTTCAGTCAGCATCGGGAATTTAGCGCGGGTGCAGGAAAACCCTGAAAAACGATTAATTGTAACGGGTAAGTGCCGAATAGCAAACCTTTATCATGATTCCGAAGAGTTTGCCTTACATCGGGGGCTCATAAGCTTCCGTCTGCCTTCATCCATCAAAAAAGATCGGGTCCCGCGCCACAAACCGGCTTCGGACGCGATCCGGGAAAACATGCTTGCAAAAACCCGAGGCTATGTTTAAGGGGAATTCCTGACGAGAGCCATACTATGATAAACTCACGATCGGATGCAATAGAGACTTTAACCAAAAGGCGCTCCGCAGCAGCACACCGCAAATGATAGACCCCACCCCGGATTTGCGCCCCACCTAAAATCATACATTACAGCGCCTTTCTCACTTCTGCTTTTTGTCTGGATCGCTGGCCTCAATTTATTGGACGTGTTGGACGTGATTTGGGAATTGAACGCCCTGATCGGCGCCGGCCAGGGCTGCGGAATCGAACGGGTGCGCTTTGGGTCGGCCCCGCGTTTCACCCGCTCGTTCTATGGAGTGCCGGTTTAACCGTGTCCATCTACGCGCCTTGGAAGGCGCCCCGCTGACAGCCCCGTCTCTGGGCATAGACAGTGATCATGGACAGGCCAGGAAGGGAGAGCGTCGAGAATGAGCGGGGCACCTTCCGCGCTACGCGGGATACATCGCAAAGGGGTGCGCAGTAGCAATGATATTCTTCTGCTTAGCAGTGTTGTATATAGTCTCTCATACGAGTTGCGGGACGTTTGAACCGGCCGGGCTCAAATCGAGCCGGAATGATTATGCACAACGATCAGGGCCGGCGGTGCCTGCGATACGCCGCCATAGCACCCCATGGCCTTTCTGCATCTAATTATGGTAAACTGCGACATTGAATTGGCATGTCTCCGGCATACCTTTCTTTGCTGCTGAGCCAGACTTTGTTAGGTCTATCTCAGTAGGTTACAGGCGGTTTCATGACCGAGATTGAACATGTCCGCAAATGCTCTCAGTACTTAAATATTCTTCTGCGCAACAACCCTGATTTCGAGCAATGGCTTCTGGGCGGGGGTAACCTGAAACGCAGATATCCTCTCACTGAACTCTATTCCGCGCTTGGGCGCGACGCTGCAAAGGCGCACTCCTTCAACGGCCTGCTCCGGATATTTCGCCGCTTCAAGCAGCTTCATTTTTTGAGAATAGGCGCAAGAGATTTTTGTCGTTATGCGGACCTTTCCGAGACGACCGGGCAACTGAGCGATCTGGCGTCTGTGGCCCTCCAGGTTGGATTGGACGTCCTTTCGGCGCATCCTGACTGGTGGGCCTGGAATGAAGAGCTGGATGTCTGGCGGCGGCTTGGGGGAAAAATCCCGCTCGTAGTATTGGGGTTGGGGAAGCTGGGCGGCCATGAGCTAAACTATGTATCCGACGTAGACCTGATCTTCCTGAACCCGGAGAGTTACGAGGATGGCGAAAATTTCATCATGCTGCTCAGCCGCCTCGCTCACCGGCTATCCAGGCTGCTGTCCGACCGGTTTGAGGGGGACCGCGTCTTTCAGGTGGATTTGCGCCTGCGGCCCCAGGGGAAGCAGGGAATACTGGTGCCCTCGATGAGCGGCGCGCTCGAGCATTATCTGCTTCGGGGTCGGGCCTGGGAGCGCCAGATGCTTCTCAAGTGCCGGCCCGTCGCCGGGGAGCGGTCCGAAGGGAGCGCCTTTGTTCGCGAGCTTCGCCCGTTTGTGTTCCGCAGGTTCCTCGATTTCCAGGCCCTTGCCGAGCTGAGAGAGATGAGAACCCGGATTCTTACCGAAGCGGTGCGGTTTCGGCCGGGCGCAGGGCGCTTCGATGTAAAGCTGGGCGTCGGCGGCATTCGAGAGGTCGAATTTCTCGTTCAGTCGATGCAGCTCATATACGGCGGACGGCATCCTGAACTTGACGAACCAAACACTCTCAAGTGCCTGGAAAAGCTTTCCGGCCTTGGCCTCCTGCCGCAAGGGACGGCGGACGAGCTGAAGGGTTCCTACACTTTCCTGCGAAATGTCGAACATTATATCCAACTCGACCAGAACAGGCAGACGCAAAGTTTGCCGCACTCGGAAGAAGAAAGAATGCGCCTGGTATTCGCAATGGGCTTCGGGGACGGCGAGATCGCGTTTTTAAAAGCACTGGAGATGCACTGCTCCATCGTTCACTCGAGATTTCAGGAGCTTTTTCAGGAAAAGCCCGAAGAGGCAGAGGACCCGGGAAGTGAAAAGCACCGACACGACTTGGCGGGAGGATGGGGCGGCTCGCCGCTTTTCGCGCGCGGCGATTCTGCAAGGGCGGGTGGGCGGGCTGCGAAAGCCGGCCGCGGCCCCTCGCCGCCCGAACCGTTCGAGAAGCTTCGGGAAACTCTGAAGGCCTACCCGGCTTCCGTTAAGTCCGAAATCCTTTTTGGAGCACTCGAAAAATTCTCCGGCGTTTGTGACCGGGAACTTTTGGAAAAAATCCTGGTAAGGATGGATACCTATTTTGGGAGGGTCGCTCGAAGAACCGGGCTCATAAAGCTGTTTGGAG
>Ga0074046_10001221_pt1 | contig 23708 bp, 19 predicted proteins | sample BogForMeECP23OM3_FD_94441 | JGI IMG/M metagenome (GOLD analysis project Ga0074046, IMG submission 94441) | Bog forest soil microbial communities from Calvert Island, British Columbia, Canada - Bog Forest MetaG ECP23OM3 | ecosystem: Environmental > Terrestrial > Soil > Wetlands ...
ACTCGGCAATTCGGGGAGATGCGCCCGCTTCAGAGCCAGGAACGATCCGTACAGAATGAGAAATGTGGCCGCTGCAAAAGCCGCGAAGATCCCCCACTCAAGGCTCAGTGTTTTCCAGAACACATCCCCGTAGCCGAGCGACCCGAACCAAAGCACGTCCACGTAATACGACAACGCCCTCCGACCGCCCAAGACGATGCCTACAAGGACAGCCATAATGAGGAGGAAGCGGCGACGACGACGCGGCGGATGCAGCGGCGGCCAGTCAATGGATTCGGGCATGGCTCCACTCCGTTTTCATTAACTTCATGTAGTTATCCGCATAATACTCCCTCCGCTTCTGCAGGATGCCTCTCATGGCTCGATCCTCACCGCACCGTTGCACGGCGGACGCACTGTCGTCGTTAAAGCGATCTTTACGCGTAGGAGGGGGCTCTTTCGCAGTCGGTGAGCGGCGATTCTCACGCTTGCGCCTGGATCACGGGCACTCGGAAGGAATTCTGCTTTAAGTTAGCAATTGAGCGCTATAGGTAGGGGTCGAAATTTGGGTCGAATCGGTCGTGTAGCCAGGCCAGGACAATGATTAGTTTAGGCGTTTTTGATCTCTGCTTTTCTCTGCTCCAGGTAGACGTCGATCGCACGTCTTATCAACTCAGCCACCGGAGCACCTGTCACCTTGGATAGGGTCTGCAGCTTCGCCATTTGGCCCGATTTCACGAATATTGCCGTCCGAACCATGGAGTCTTTATTGTCCTTCATGGCACCAGAGTATCCGTTAAGCATATAGGTGTCAACAGAATGCAGTATCTGGTTACTAACGAGTACTATCGTGCCATAGATATGCCTGTCAGCATATACGACACTTAAGCATGGCCGATTTCAACCCAGTCCGCCCTGGCAGTTTGTATCGGTACAGTCCTACGGCGATTGACCGTCTGAATCCTGTTCATCCAGAGGGACGGCAACCGCGGCCGAATGGAGACCATTATGGACGATGAACGAGAAGACGAATTCATGGATACCATGCCTGAGCCAACCCAGAGTCATGCACAACTGCTCGAAATGCGAAAGAGGTTTGTCACCTACCTCGCTCGTCTCGATGAGCAAATCAGACGAGCGGCGATCAAGGAAGAGATGGACCGGGTAGTGACTACGGACATTGACCGCACCGAAATCGACTGGCTGGAAGAACACGTCGCTCAGGTCGAAGAGCTCCTGCCGGAAACCGCTTACCCAAGCGAGAACGCATTGGCGCACCGAGACGCCACCGCTGACAGCACGCCGCTGAGGTCAACCGTCACTTCGAACAAACCGGCAGGTAGCGAAGGGGTGCGAAGAGCAAGGTATGAGCTTTATCGGCTCAACACGCAAGCAGGCGGGAAACTCGTATAGAGAGGGAACCATCAATGGAATACATGACTCGCGAAGAGTTGGTTCGGCTGTTTAGAGTCGCCCGGGAGCACAACTCGCTTCACCACGTTGCCATGCTCGTGGGCCTGCTGCATGGGCTCCGGGTGTCAGAGATGCTGGCGATTCGTGGGCGCGATATCTGCGACGGAAAGCTCTCAGTCAAACGGCTAAAGAAGAGCCGCGCAACGCTGCATGCTCTGCGTACCGACCGCGATGTCCTCTTCGATGAGACGCCACTGCTCGAACTCGCGAAATCGAATCCTGATACCGAGTTGTTCCCCTGGTCCCGCCAGTACATGGATGTCGTAATCAAGCGATATTCGGCTTTGGCCGGCATTCACCCCGCAAAACGGCACTACCATGTTCTGAAACACAGCATCTGCGTTCTGCTTTGGCAGGAAACTCATGACCTCAACGCGATTCAGGACCACGTAGGCCATCGCAGCTCGTCGAGCACGTTGGTTTATTTGCGGGCAGACGCCGCGGAAAGGGCCCAAAACACTATCGCAGGGATGTCGTTCAGCGAGGTGGCCATTCCTGTCTCTCGACTGCTAAACGGCAAAACCAATCACATGGAGGCATCTTGAACTCTGCCAAGCCCAATGTAATTCCTCTGCAGGTCAACCCTGTGTACCGCCCAACGCTGCTGCGACATCCTGCCTATAGGCGATTTGACGATGTAGATTTATGCGCTGAAGCGACTGAGTACGTCCAGGGCCGCATCCCTGTGCTCGACCGAGCAGTCGCCATCGCCATTTTGCTGCAGCGTGATGGAAGGAGATGAACAGGCTGGCATGGTCTGCTACCCATCCCAGCGAGAGATCGACCCCGAACTGCCATCCCACGGACTAATCCACCGTCTGTATCAGCGAAGCCGAACTGCCGAGAAGCTGGTGCTGCCGTTGTACGTTGCGGTGATTGTGTGCACGCCCAAGGCCAGCGTTGAGGTTGTGAACTTTGCCATCCCCGGCTTGTGCCAGCGAATTTCCTCATCGCCCACTTTGAACACTAACTCGCCCTGATCATCCCGAATCCGCTTCGCCCCGCGAACGTCGAACTGGATGCGGCGCGGGTCCTTCCGGCCCCCTCTACGGGATACCGGACGAATAACAATTCCTGACCCCGACGTTGTAGAACTTGTTTGCTGGCGTCGTGGGTGCGTAGATGCCGCATAGTGCATCATTTATCGTGTTGCCGGACACCGTATTCCCGTCACCGGGTCTGCCAGTCGATATTCCTGCGTCCGTGTCGGAGACGATGTTTCTTTGAATCAGGCCGCCGGTGACACCCTGCAAGCTAATACCTACGTACGCCCCCGATATCTTGTTTCCAGTGATCGTCGGACCGACTACGTCGGTCATGGCGATTCCACTACTCTGCCCAACCCTAGTTCCCACAATCACGTTGTTGGAGACAAGAGCGGGAGAGCCGTGAACGCCGCCTACAAAGATACCGTATGGTGCTACTGATGGGTCCGATCCAAAACTTACGTGGACAACATTGGACGACACCGTTACCGGCCCCGTCATTGATCCGATGGCTATGCCTGCGCCAGCGCTCAGTCCGCCGCAGTTGGAAATCGCGTTGCCCGTGACCTTGGCACTCGTTGCATCGTCGCCGACTAGGATACCCGTCGCACAACCGTGGACGCTGTTGTTTGTAATGGTCGCACTGCTGCTACGCCCAGCGGCAATTGCCGCCCCGTACAGGCAGTCGGCACTGGTAACGTTCTTAACCGAAGAGTTGGTAAGGGTAGCAGAAACAGACTCTCCGAAGCCCACGCCAACCCAGTAGAGGGGATTGGGGCACGCAGCATTCGAACCATCCACGGTTATGTCGTTAATAGTTACAGGCCCCGCTGTGTTTTGAACAAGCAGTTGAGCCGCGATCCCAATGACTCCGACCAAGTAATCTGCATTCTGAATCAGGCCTGCTGCTGGAACGCTCAGCACAGCTGAACCCGCATCGGAGTTTGTGTCAAGCACACCTTGGAGAGTCAACGGTTGACTGATGGTTACCTGCTCGGGATAGACGCCCGGACAAACGAAAACCTTTCCGCTCGGCGCGACTGCATTCACCGCTGCTTGGATGGTCGCGAACTTCGGGCCGCTTTTACACGTGCCTACTACCGCAGTGGTCGCGGCGTTGGCTGTGATCGCAAAAGACGAAACAAGAAAAAGGATAGTGCAGGAGATTCGTTTGGTCATAAATGACACTCGCCTCCGCATTTCATTTTTGGGGGAATTGTAGGCGCGCAGCGATGGCGCGGGCCGTGACGGGGGTCACTGGTCGTTGGCCATCAGCAGTAGGCGGAAGCGACGCACAAAACCGCTGCGGGCACGTCTAGGACGCTCGTAGGCCGCCGTCCTGTGGCCGGGGGCATGGGTTACCCTCTAAGCGGGTTCGATTCCGTCGATCCTAGCGGCTGTCCCAGCGTTCTAGCGGCTTGAGATCGATCTAGGCGAGGAATCGGAAGAGTGTCACTGACGGAAGCGGCGCGTCACGCTACTCTGTCCCGCGTACAGTCATTGTGACGTAGCCTGAATACTCTGGGCTTAGCTTCAGATAACGCAGCATGTACGCCGCCTTCACCCTTTCTAGCTTAAAATCTACAACTGCTCCCGTCAGGGTGTCCTCTATCCAGTATTCTCCAAGCTGCTGACGCTTTGCTGAGACGTTCCGGGGACCAGAACCTCTCGACTTGCGAAGTTTTAGGAAACTACTGCGTTTCTTTTTCACAGTGCCTCCCCACATGGGCGAAACGATACCATGGACCGACAGCGGCGCGGTCCGTGACGGCACCTTAACCTTCCCTCTGTGACGCGCATCATGGCACAGAAAACGCCCAAGTGAAACAATTGCCGCCGAAAGGGACAAAACGAGTGGGTGGACCAGTCATCGTTAGAACGTACAGGGGAAGCCAATCCGTCGCCATGGCGGACTATCAAGCTGATGCAGCAAGATTGGCTGCTCAAGGTTATTTCCCGATCTCGCAAAGTTGGGCTCCCGGATCGTATGGGTGTGGTGCATTCCTGCTGGCCCTTCTCCTCTGCGTTGTTCTCATTGGGATCTTGGTTTTCATCTACATGCTTATCGTTAAACCTGCGGGGACGTTATCCGTCACGTATGAGTTTCGCGCAGTTCCGCCAAGGCCGGAATACGCGATAGCCGTTGCAGACAAACCTTATCCGAAGTATGCAGAGCATGTGCCGAGATTTTGCTGCAATTGCGGGGCTGCTTTGGCAGATCGGGCTGCGTTCTGCTCATCCTGCGGAAATCCCGTTTGAGCCATGTCACGGGACGGAAAAGAATCGGATTCGCTGTCCCGTATGGTGTCCCGAAAGTGACCAATCACAAAACTTGGTGTGCTCTGGCGTCACGGAACACTATTGAGAAAACAAGGGGTTACGCTGGATGCCGTTGCCGCAAAGAATTCGTAATCGGCAGGTCATCGGTTCAAGTCCGAAGCCCCGCTCTGCTCAGCGTTGACGCGCTGCGTTTACGCTTACAGACTAATCCACCGTCTGCACCACCGAGCCCGAACTGCCGGTGATGTTGGAAGTCCCGTTGTATGTAGCTGTAACCGTGGTCTTCCCGGGCAACGCCGATGTGGTCAGACTGGCTTTGCCTCCCGCTAGACTGACCGTACCGAGTGTCGTCGTTCCAGCGGTGAACGTGACCGTGCCAACGGGTATGACGGTCGGAGACTTGACCGTTGCCTTGAAGGTTACGTTCTGTCCCACAACGGACGGGTTTGGCGAAGAAGTGACTGTCGTAGTGGTTGTGGCCTGAGTGACAACCTGGCTCAGCGCAGGTGACGTGCTCTTGTTGTTCGCCGTGTCACCGTTGTAGGTGACCGTTATAGCCAGCGTCCCAGCGGGCAAGGTTGATTTCGTGATCTTGGCCACACCGGCGACCAAAGTTGCGCCGCCCAGTGATGTGCTCCCGTTCTTGAATGTCACGGTTCCGGTTGGAGTCGGTCCTGCCGATGTAACCGTCGCCGCCAAGGTCACAGCTTGCCCGTAGTTCGAGGGATTGAGACTCGAACTCACGGTCGTCGTCGTCGGGTACTTGACCACCACTTGGCTCACCACCTTCGACGTGCTACCGGCGAAGTTCGAGTCACCGCCGTACACTGCCGTGACCGACGTTGTGCCCGCTTTCAGTGTCGAGGTCGTGAAGCTGGTCGAGCCACCACTCAACGTCCCCGTTCCCAATACGGTCGCTCCTTGCGTGAAGGTGACGGTTTCTCCATCCGGCAGAGCGCCAATACTGGAAGTGACCGTCGCCGTGAAGACCACCGCTTGACCATAGGCAGACGGATTCGGAGAAGACGACAGCGTAGTCGTGGTCGCCTCTAGCACGGACTGGTTAACTGGAGCTGAGGTACTGCTGCCGTAGTTCCAGTCGCCTGAATAAAGCGCAGTCACCAAATGCAAACCCAGAGACAGTTTGCTAGTGGCAAAGGTGGCTGTATTGCCGCTGAGCACTTTTCTTGCCAGAAGCACCCCCCCATCCGCAAAATATACAACTCCCGTTGGTGTGCCACCTGACGGTGAGGAAACCGTGGCTTTGAAGGTCACCGGCGTGCCCTGCCCCGAGGGGTTCTTGGAAGAAGTCAACTTCGTTGCAGTGTCCAGAAAGCCGACGCCAGTGAGTGAAAATGACTGCGGACTATCGGGCGCACTGTCCGTGATGCTAACGGCTGCGCTTCGGTGTCCCTTAGCTGTGGGGGTAAAAGTGACGGTGATAGAACAACTTCCACCAACCGGAACCGTTGTGCCACAGTTGTTGGTCAGGGCAAAGTCGCCGTTGTCAACTCCACCGACGCTCATAGACGCGATGGTCACGGCAGTATTGCTCGCATTGGTCAACGTGGAAACCTGCGGACTGCTGGCAACTCCCATCACCTGATTGCCATAATCCAGGTGGAGGGGGAAGAGCATTACATCGTATGGATCGGGACTAATTTTGGCTACGAAGGCGTCGCCATACGCGGAGTATGGCTGCAAGGGATTCATCGTAGGAAAATCGGTTGAATCGGCGTAGCCCGTGACATAAGCGTTTCCCTCGCTGTCCACGGCTATGCCGGTGCCATGGTCAAACTCGCTTCCGCCAAGATAAGTGGAGTAAACGATGGCCGACCCCGTGGAGTTGATCTTTGTCACGAAGGCATTGAAGTTGCCGCCGTTGATTGGTTGCAAAGGGCTCATCGTCGGAAAGTTGCCTGAGTTGGTATCGCCGGTGACATAAGCGTTGCCTGCACCGTCCACCGCGATGCCCCCTCCAAAGCTATCCTCTACCCCGCTGCCCCCTAGATAAGTGGAGTAAATTAAGGCCGATCCCGAGGGGTTGATCTTAGTCACGAAGGCGTCAAATTCACCGCCATTGGCTGGCTGCAGGGGATTCATCGTCGGGAAGTCCGTGGAGGGGGTAGTGCCGGTGACGTAAGCGTTGCCTGCACCGTCCACCGCGATGGCCTTGCCAGAGTCATTCTTGCTGCCGCCCAAATAGGTCGAGTAAATCAGTGCCGATCCCGTGGGGTTAACCTCGGCCACAAAGGCGTTCTGACAGTAGCCAGGGTTGGGGTTGCCGCAGGTCGTCTGGAAGGCACCGGGCGTGACGGGAAAGTTGGTTGATTGCGTTTGGCCAGTAACGTAAGCGTTGCCTGCACCGTCCACCGCGATGCCATTGCCTTGGTCGCTGCCGCCTAGGTAAGTAGAGTAGACCAAAGCCGATCCCGCGGCGTTGATCTTGGTCACAAAAGCACCGCCACCCTGGGGAGCCGTCTGAAAGGCGCCGGGAGTGACGGGAAAGTTGAGTGAGGAGGTCGCGCCGGTGACGTAGGCGTTGCCCGCGCTGTCCACCGCGATGCCGTAACCAAAGTTATCCGCGGCGCCGCCCAGATACGTCGAGTAAACCAACGCCGATCCTGCGGGGCCGATCTTTGTCACGAAGGCGTCGCTGCGGCCGTCAAAAGCCGGCTGCAGTGGGTTCATCATCGGAAAGTCGTTTGAGTATGTCGTGCCCGTGATGTAAGCGTTGCCTGCGGCGTCCACAGCGATACCATTGCCCCGATCGTCCCCGCTGCCCCCTAGATACGTGGAATAAACCAACGCCGATCCTGTGGAGTTGAGCTCGGACACGAAAGCGTCATAGGAACCCCCATTTGCGGGCTGCAGGGGATTCATCGTCGGGAAGTCCGTGGAGGGGGTGTAGCCGGTGACGTAAGCGTTTCCTGCGGTGTCCACTGCGATGGCGTTGCCAAGGTCAGTATTGCTTCCACCCAGATAGGTCGAGTAAATCAGCGGATCAATGTACAGCGGTCGGCTGGCGTCATACTTGGCCAGCTCGAACGCCACGCGATTCCTGTCCGTGATGGCATAACGTGCCGCAATCTCCTGCCGCGTTCCATTTTTCTCCTGATACACCCTCGGCTTGTGCCAGCGAATTTCCTCATCGCCCACTTTGAACACTAACTCGCCCTGCGCATCCCGAATCCGCTTCGCCCCGCGAACGTCGAACTGGATGCGGCGCGGGTTCCCACCCGGCGCCACGACAAAGTCATACTCAAGCTGCCGCTGGTTGCCGTAGTAAATGAGGTCGATACCGGAATAGATTCCTTCGTACTTCACCTTCGCGTAGGTCGGGACATTGCTACGCCACTTTTTCGGATCATTGCCGATGAAATAGTTGCTAGTCCCCGCCAGTTCGTCCATGCCCGAAATCTTAGCGGCAAGATTGGCATTGCGGAGCTTCATCCGCAGCACGCCACCGGCTTTGGCCGAAGCCATATCGGACGGCAACGTGTGAGTGACACCAGTGATCTTTGCCTTGTGAGCGTTCGCCTTCTTCCCGCTCAGCGCGAGCACCGCTTCATCCCCCGTCAGAAATAACGAGTAGCCGCTGGTGCGCGACAAAAACTTCACCCGCGCATCGGTCTGCCCGTGATTGGCCTCGAAGGCGAGTGGCGCCTTGCCGTAGCTGTCGAGAATCTTGGCTTGAGTCTTCGGGTCGGTCTGATTGGCGAGAGAAACGGGATTCGACTGGGAGAACAAGAATGTTGTGTTCAACAAAAGAAATAGGCAGGCGAAGTAGATACGCTTCATAGGAACCATCCTTCGTACCTGAGGACCAGGTAGAAAAGGGCCCAGTCCGGCCACCGATAGAGGAAGGAGTCGCGGTAGTCGAGGACTGAGAACCGTCCTCCCATGCAGGCCAGCGGGTAATGACCTACCGCGGGCAGTTTAGAGGGTTGTTCAATGCGGCGCTGTGATGGAAATCACTGGTGAGTGTTAGCGCAGCACTCTAACCAGCCTTCTTTTGCTGCGCCTTCACCTTCGCCCAGCGTGCACGTGCAGCCGCTGCGATCCTCCTTCTGCCTGCTGCTGAAATTGTGCGCGTGGGTTTCGGCGCTTTCGCCTTTGCCCATCGCGCTTTCTGTGCCAAGCTGATCCCGCTTGCGAGCCGAAGCTGACAGGGTACGTCCCGGTTTCGTGTACGACCTCGCACCGCGCAGCTTGCCAAGAACTGAAAGAGCCGCATCGACATGCCTAAGCCGATCTACCAGGCTCGTTCTCTCTGCCCTCAACTCCGACACGAGGCCCGCCAGTCCCGTTAGCTTTGCCATGAATTCCCCCTCGGCAAGGGATTGTAATTGATCGGCTCAGTTTCCTGAGCGGCAGTGGGTGGGACTGTGGTGACCAGAGAGTCGAAGGTGGACAAGACCTCGCAGACTCCGAAAGTTCCCAACGTTTGCGAGAGGTTCGACATTCCTTTCATTCAGACTTTCGCGATGTTTAAGGTGCTGGGACTAAAGCTGTAGCCTCTCGCAGAATCACGCGCCGTTTCACAATGAATTTGCCGTTAATTACGAGTGAGAGGCGCGGACACTTGCGATGTGCGTTCAGATCGGTCTGAACTTCTGGAGTCAGGCTGTCTTTCGCACATCGAGGGGGCGCAAAAACTCGCACACACTTGGCGCACTTTCGGTTTTGAATGATGGGAGTTTTGGCTAGCCTTGCCGCCACCACAACTGATGGAATGTCAGTCGCAATCACTTCCCACAAGAGGACTTCTGGCTCGCGTCGTTGAGAATCCGTCCCGGGGCATAACTTCCGCTTAGCCCGTCTATCTCACGTTGGGACCTCGGAGCAAGATGCCCTGGTGCGACCACATCTGCGGCTTGCGCGTTATCCCCCGCAGGCGGGAACAGTCAGGGTCACCGCCCTGCCTGACCAAGTCGTATTTAACGAAGCGCGCAACGAAGGCGCCGGGCGTCGGCCAGAGCATGTTGACGCCCAGCAGATGCGTGGGACCTCGAGGATTCATAATCAAGGAGTCGAAAGTGGCCGGGTTTCCGCGGCAGAAAACTGAGCAATATACCTGGCATAGATTTCGTTATAGCTCTGACTCTGCTCGCCCGGGTTGAGGACAAGGGCTTTCCTCTTTTCAAAGTATTCTGCGCTGTCGACCACATCGCTGACCAGTGCAGCTCCGATGGCCGATGCGGAACCAAGGGCAAAGCCATGGATGGGGTGTCCCGTAATGTCTGCAAGCAGCTGTAACTCTTCCGGAATCCCGGCCGCCCAGCCGGCCACGCGTAGATAGGACAGCGGTGCTTCCTCTTCAAAGACTTCAAGACAGCGCCGTATCTCGAAACATGTGCCTTCAATCAAAGCACGTGCGACCCTCGCGCCGTCGTGATCCAAGGTCAGTCCGGTCAGAGTGCCTCGCAGATTGGGATTCCACAGGACTCCCTGTTCGCCCCCGGCAAGATAGGGCGCGAAGAGCAATCCGTCCGCTCCCGGGGCGATTTCATATGCCGACTGCCACAAAGTACGTCGTGTCTTCTTGTTGCCTCGGCACGGAAAGACTTTCGACGCCCACTCACGCGCAGACCCCGTGGCGAGCAAGTCGGCCTCACAGCCGTACCAGCCATCCACCGCGAATGGGGTTAGGAGATACCTGCATCGTGGGTCCCAGCGCGGCTGCGAGTCGCACTTCATAATCACAGTACTGGTACCCGTCAGAACCGCGGCCGTGTGCGCGAGATCGCTGGTGCCACCGAGCGCATAGACGCCGGCGACGGAATCGGCACACCCCAGCACCACCGGGGTCCCTGACGCGCAGCCCAGCAATTTGCTCCCTCGCTTGCTGAGCGGCGCGCGGAATGAAGAACTCTTGAGAGGGGGCAAATTTTCTCCAGGGACATCCCAGAACTTGCTCAGCTCCGGGTCCCACGCCTTCGTGCGCAAGTTGTACAAACCGTACCCGGAGGCCGTTGACGGGTCGGTCGCTGCCAAACCAGTGAGAGCATGAAAGAGGAAATCTTTAGCAGAAAGGATAAGGCTCGCTCGGCGCCGTTTCGCCGCATGGTGAAACTGAAACATTGGAGCCAGATAGCGGCCGTCGATGAGTATCCCCGTTTTCAGGTAGATTTCACGTCGAAGATGATGATCCACTCGCGTGCTCACCGAGCGATCTGCTCGGCTGTCCTGCCATGTAATGGCGTGGGCAATCGGCTTGTGCCGGTCCAGCACCACCAAGGTGGGCATTTGTCCGGTGAGCGCTACGGCTTCGATGCGGGCCTTTTGTCTCAATCGCGACTGGACCTTGGTCGAGGCCAGCCACAAAGCTTGCAGCCAATGCTCACAATCTTGTTCCGCCTGGCCCTCCGATCTCGAGATTGTGGGGTAAGACTCGCGTGCGCTCGCGAGCACCCGTCCGTCGTGGGCGAGGGCGACAAGTTTGAGGGCGGAAGTCCCCAAGTCGATCCCGAGCACGCAGGAGTTTGTTTCCACGGTTGTGGTCCTCACGTGTTTCAAATTTCCTGATTTCGTCGAGCGCATCGAGGCAACTGGACCGATGGGGCCGTCATCGCATTCTGCGCCTTAGCTCGGGTACTGCGTCGTCGACCGCCTTCAACGTTGACTCCACGTCCGTCTCATTGTGGGCGAACGAGACAAACAGATTCTCGAAGGCATTCGGGTGAAACAGTACGCCTCGTTCCATCATCTCTTCCCACCACATCCGAAACAGATCCTTGCGAGCGTAATGGACGGCGTCACGGTAGTTGCGGATCGGTGACTCTGTGAACCACACCTGGAAGAGCGGCCCAATCCCGACAACCTTAACGTGGAATCCCGCCGATTCCAGGCGCTCGTTGATGCCCCGCATCAACCGTTCACTCTTGTCGAACAAACCCTGGTAGATGCCCGGCGTCATCAGAAAGTCAAGGGTGGCGTTGGCGGCGCTCACCGCGATGCCGTTGCCGCTGTAGGTCCCGGCCATTGAGACCGTTCCATCGGCAACCAGTTGCATAATCTCTTTCTTGCCTCCGACAGCGGCGACCGGAAACCCGCCCCCAAAACCCTTGGCCATTACGGTGAGGTCGGGCGTCACGCCGTAATACTGCTGCGCTCCTCCTAGCGCCACGCGGAATCCGGTGATGACTTCGTCGAAGATCAATACAATTCCCATTTCCTGAGTTAACTTCCGCATCAGTTCCAGGTAACGCGGTTCCGGCAGAATACAGCCGGTGTTGCACATGATCGGTTCGGTGATCACTGCGGCAATCTCTTCCCCGCGCTCCCGGACCACGCGCTCTAACGCTTCCCCGTCGTTCCACTGCAGGATAACCAGAGAATCCTCCAGCCCTTTCGGCAGGCCCGGACCCTGTGGAACAGCGACCGGTTGCGACCCCGGGCCGGCCATCTCGAGCGGAGGGTGCTTGCTCCAATACACCGCGTCAGAAAATCCGTGATACATGCCTTCGAAGCGGATAATTTTAGGCCGGCGGGTATAAGCGCGCGCCAGGCGAATGGCGTAAAGAACTGCTTCGGTCCCGGTGTTTGCGAGATGCACTTGCTCCACACTGGGCACAGCATCGATAATCTTGCGGGCCAATTCGATTTCATCAGCCACAGGCAAGGCAAACACGGTGCCCCGCTCACGGATGAAATCGACCACCGCCTTGGTGACCTGCTCAGGGCAATGGCCCAGAAGCGTCGGTCCGAGTCCCAGCAGGTAGTCAATGAATTCGTTGCCATCCACATCCAGGATGCGAGACCCTTTTCCATGCTTGACAAAAAGCGGATAAGGCGACCAGCCGGAGCGCGGTGCGCGGGCAGTGCTGTTCACTCCACTGGCGATTACCTCTTGCGCCTGAGCGAAAAGGCGCGCTGACTCGACGGTTGCTTTCATCGCGCCACCTTGCTCTCCACTTTCATGTTAGGTCTTCCTTCTGGTGCGGAATCTGCTGCCGGCGCGAATCGCTAAGGAACGGCACCTGGCCAATGTAGTGAATGCCCAAGGCAATAGGAAGCCCTAAGGCGGTGGCCCCGAGACCCGCCCACAACACCGAAGTCGAAACTGCTCGGGTCAAAACTGCCTCAACGACTATAGCAAGAAGCGAGATTGCCCCGAGCGCCGGCCACAGGCCTCCGAGAACAAAATTGCCGACGTTTCTGAATAACACTGTTCGATATTGCCAAACCGCCGCGATGGCTGTCAGGGCATAGAACAGAGAAGCAAGAATCCCAAGCGCGCTGGCAATGTTGGACAGCACCTCGCGTGTGCCCCCAGCTTCAAATGCCGTCAACATGAGGAAAATCAAGTTGATTCCTCCCATAAACAAGGTTACCGCCCATGGGCTTCCGGTTCTGGGGTGAACGATCCTGAAAAATGGCGGCATCACACGGTCCTTGGCCATGGCGAATCCCAGCCGGGACGACGACACAATCGCGACCTGCAGGCATGCGACGGTCCCCAACAGGACCACCAGACTCAGCAGCAGCGAACTCGGCCCCGGCATCAACCGTTGGGCGATCACTGCCAGTGCATTCCCGGCAGAGTTCTGCAGCGCCGAACGGCTCACGATGCCTTGATAGGCAAACGTGATCAAAGCGTAGACAAACAGTAGAATCACCACGCTGGACAGGGCCGCGCGACCAGGATTCGCTTCCTTATCCTTGGTCTCCTCGTTGACATAAATCGCGGCGTCCCAGCCGGAATACATAAACACCGCAATGAGAATTCCAGCCACAAACCCTTTTACTCCGCCCGCGCCGGAAATGCTGAACCATGCAGGTGTAACGCGCACCGCGGCATGACCCGAAACCAGCGCTCGAACGCCCAGTATGGCAAAGAAGAAGAGCACCAGATACTCAAAGACGGCCAGGACTCGTTGAAAACGAGCTGCGAATTCGATGCCTGCCAGGAGCAGAAAAGTTACCGTCAAGTTCCAAAGACCGCCCACAGCAATGGCTGCCAACTTGTTGTTCGCAATAGCGGGGGCTATCAGTTGAAGTGTGTACGTACCCGCTGGCACCGTCGTGCTCGTGGTGCCGAGGGTGTAATACAGAAGAATCATCCAACCAGCCACGAAGCCCAGGTACGGATGCAGCGCCTTGGAAACCCAGGTGTAAGTAGCGCCCGCACTCTGCTCCCAGCGATTCAGGCGCTGATAGGCAAGTGCAATGCCCAGCATGGGGACAAAAGCGCACGCGATGGGCAGCAAGCCGGCATAGCCAACGGTCGCCACCAGCGCAGGCAGCGCCACGGCTATCGTCTGGGCGGGAGCGGAACTGGCCAGTCCCAGGACGATCGCATCACTCAGGGAGAGTGCGTTCGCTTTCAGATGGTTGCCTGGCGCCATATCAGGCTTGGCCGAAGACGCGGTATCAGTAGAATTTGCTGGCATAGGCTACGTCACGCCTACCAATACTCCTATCGAACAAACATTCCTACGGTTGCCAGTCTCCATGGGCAACTAGATATCGATCGAGGCTTGCTTTCTTAAGGATTTCGCTTACCTCAGCGTGGCTCAAGTGAGGCCCAATGGCATGCTCCTTCTGCGCAATGATGTAGGTCAGCACAGCCACGATGGCGCCGTCTGCTTTGAAATAGGATGGGTCAACCTTATCAACCGTATCACTGGACTTGTGATGAATGGCGCTGTAAGGAACATCGTCAACCCAAAGATCGAACGATGGAATACCGTATAGCATGAAGGGACCCTGGTCGGTGTCGAAAGTGGTTTCGAGCGAAACCTTGTCGGCGCCGTATGCCTTTAGATAGACCGGCGCCAGCTCCGCCAGAGCGGCTTTCAAATCCTCACGGCCTTCGACGATCCACCCGCGTGGCCGACCTGCTCCGTTATCGGTATTCACCACTGCCACACAGTGCTCGAGTTCCTTGGCATGCACTTTCACGTAGGCTCGCGACCCGAGCAAGCCAGGTTCCTCTCCGGTCCAGAGCGCAAAACGAATGCTTCGCCGCGGCGGATGCGGCAGCGAAGCAATGGCGCGAGCAGCCTCCAGAACCATGATGGCTCCGGTGCCGTCGTCTTGCGCACCGGTTGCAAGATCCCAGGAGTCGAGATGGCTGCCTACGATGATCCACTCCTCGGGTTTTTCGCTTCCGCGGATCTCCGCGACCACACTGCTGGAATTAACCGGACCTGAAATCCGATTCTGGTAAGAAAATCCGATGGTCACGGGGCCTTTCGACAAAAGGCGCCGAATGAGCAAGCCATCTTCCATGCCAATTTCGGCAATGGGCAAAGGCAGGATCTCACCCTTGCCATTGTCGATGTCGAGCCAGTCGCCCAGCACATTATTGGGCACGGCGTCGGGAAGCACGAGAGCCTGCGCCCCCAGAGCTTTGAAGATCGAATAGGAGGAAATCAGTTTCGCATAGGTCTTGTTGAAACCATCCACGAATACACGCTCGGTGTCGAACAGAACGATGCGACCTTGGATGGCGGAGGCGCTCGCCCGCAAAGCAGTCTCGGAGATGTCGGAGACAACTACAACTTCGCCCTTCACTCCGCCGCGGGGTGTGGAAGGAGTCCAACTCACCGTCTCAAGGTGCAGTTTGCGTTGCACCGGAGAATACATGTAGCTCTCCGCCCAGCCCCGCTGCCAGCCATTGGGAACTGTAATCGGCTCCAACTTGACGTCTGCAACACCCGCAGTTCGAAACTGTGCCACCGCCCATCGGGCCGCTTCATCGTAGGCCGTGGTTCCAGTCAGTCGCGCACCGTAACGGTCGCAGAGTTCCTCGAGCTTCTCCACGGACGGACCCGCAAGGACAGCGGCTGCGACTTGCTTCGCGTCTTGTTGGAGTTGAGCTTCGGTCTGGGCGTTGCCGCGCAGCGCGGAAACGTTAAGAAATACACAAACCAAGGCAATTCGATTCCATTTCATGAACAGACTCCTCACCTCCGCACACTTGAGCTCCGGGCGACGCATTGCCAGCGAAACAACATTCGGAAAGGAAGGTATTCGCTTACGCCCGCCAACGCTCATGGCGAACCGTCAACTCTTCCACTTTTCTTCGGCGGATGCCATAACCGAGACCTGGTGTTATCGGCACGCGTATCGTGCCGGAGGGGCTTACCTCGACTTCGGGTTCGATAATGTCTTCATCCCAATACCGCTGGCTCGCCGAGACATCCCCTGGCAGTGTGAACCCTGGCAGCGCCGACATGGCAATGTTGTGGGCACGGCCCACTCCACTTTCCAGCATTCCCCCACACCAGACCGGAATGGAGTGCCGCACACAGAGGTCGTGCACTTGCCTGGCCCGCGTATGTCCTCCTACTCGTCCCAGTTTGATATTGATGATTCGGCATGCACCCAGCTTGATCGCTGCTTCGGCATGGGAAGGACTGTGAATGCACTCGTCGAGGCAGATGGGGGTTCGTAACTGAGTTTGCAGCAAGGAATGCTGATAAATGTCATCCCAGGCCAGCGGCTGTTCAATCATCAGGAGGTCGTAGAGATCAAACGTTTTGAGTAACTCCAGTTGTTCGAGGCGATACGCCGAGTTGGCGTCAACCATGAGTCTGATATCCGGATACTGGCGTCGAACCGCAGCTACGACCTCAACATCTCTACCAGGCTTGATTTTGATCTTGATTCTCTGGTATCCGGCCCGCAACTCGCAGTCAATCTTCGCCAGAAGTGCCGAAATCGAGGTCTGGATTCCAATGGAAACGCCACAAGGGATCTCTTGCCGGGTTCCGCCCAGCAACTTCGCCAAGGGAACCCCTTTTTGCTGCGCTTCGATGTCCCAGACCGCGTTCTCCATCCCCGCCTTCGCCATCTCGTGCCCGCGGATAGGATCAAGCAGACTCGCAATCTCGGCAGCGCTGTCAACGCTCCTTCCGATGACGCGGGGCACAATGAAGTCTCTGGTAACGTGCCAGGCCGTTTCCGTGGTTTCGGCATTGTAGAAAGGATCCTCCGCGGCGGTAATCTCGCCCCACCCGTCGAATCCATCCACGCCAACTTCAACCAGCAGAATCCGCCGATCCCAGGTTACGTCGGAACTGGTTTCGAAAGGCGCCTTCAGGCGCATCCTGAGTTCTCGCAGCACGATACTTTTGATTCGCATAGTGAAAATTCTGTCAGTTCGCGTTCACAGTTCCTGACCGGCAAAAACTGCGCGGTCAACCCGACTTGCTATCAGTCCTCATACCAGCGGAAGCCGCGCTGCTGCTCTTGCGCTGCCTCGCGGACGAGGGCCAGTGCATGTTTGCGACGATAATTGGCGCAAGCCACAAGCATTACATCCAACAGCGCCATTGGCCCCACATAGGAATCTCCGAAATGGCAGGTCTCGACCGAAACAATGAAACACTCGTCCGCAAAACGGGCGATTGGAGACACGAAGGTGTCCGTAATTCCAACGCAGTGTGCGCCCTTCGTCTTGGCCTGGCGCATGCCTTCCACAGTCTGCCGTAAGGAACGATGAAAGCTGATGGCCAGCACCAGGTCCCGTTTGCCTGCCGTGCGCACCAGATGAACCACCCGGCCCGGACTGGTGGCGGAGAACACGGGCAAACCCAGGATCACCAGGTGGTGCTCGAGATAGAAGATAAGGGCTGACGCCAAATCACCGCCCAGCAAAATGACGCGGCGAGCCGACCAGATTCGCTGTGCGAGTCTCGCAAGTTGTCTCGTGTCCAGCGAGTTGCGCAAGCTGGCGAAGTTCTTCTGGTCGCGGTCGAGCGAGTCGCGGACATGAAACGGAATGTCGGAATCCGTCGCCACACTCCCCATCATGGAGTCGAGGGAAGTTGCATGCGCGATCGTGAGCTCGTGCAGGTAGCGGCGAAACTCCGGGTACCCGGAAAACCCCATCCCGCGGATCACGCGCAGCATCGTGGCGGTGTCGGTGCGCAGCCTTTCGGCCATGCCGCGGATACTCAGGAATAAAAAACTGCGCGGATCTTCAATTACGGGGCGTATCAACTCTTGTCGTTTAGGCGAGAGGCCCTCGATTCGCTCAAGCCAGCTGGGCGCGATGGAATGCCGTTTTGTTTTGTGGTCGGGCACAAAGAGGGTCTAGCATCAGCCAACAAAGCGGGCGGTGTCAAGCATCTTGTTACATTTGTGACACCCCGCCAAATCCTTGGCCTGGGATTCTGCCGGGCGCGCCTTCGGGAGTGCGGGACCCGCATTTAACCCTTGACAGGGTTGGCAATTTTTTACTATAAGGTGTCACGTTCGTAACTGGCTGCAGTTCGCAAAGAGGGGGTGCCATGAAGAGCAGCGAGCGATCCATCGCGTTGTTGATTGTGATTGCTGTCCTGGGGGCTGCTCTCGGCGGGGCGCAAACTTCCTCTACTTCGCTGCGCGGAACTGTTGTGGATCCCAAAGGAGCGGTAGTTCCGGGAGCGGAAGTGACGATCACAAACTCCGCCACCGCCTTTTCTCGAACCACCAAAACCGATGGTCAAGGGTTCTATCAATTTCTCGAAGTCCCGCCGGCTACTTACGCGGTCACCTTCAAGGCGGCCGGGTTCGGCATTCTTCAAGTGGGGAATCTTCGTTTGCTGGTGAACACTCCCGCCACTCTCAATCAAGCGTTGCGCGTCCAGGGGGCATCCGAGAAGGTCGACGTGATGAGTCAGGCTCCGCTGGTGAACACCGAGGACGCCAGCCTCGGCCACGCGTTCACTGCGGACCAGATGACGACACTTCCGCTGGAAGGGCGCGATCCGGTGTCCATCCTGAGCCTGCAGCCGGGAGTGCTGTTCACGGGCAATAGTTCGGACATCAATCAGGATGCGGATAGTCGCAGCGGGGCGGTGAGCGGCGCGCGCAGCGATCAGACTGCGATCACTGTCGATGGGCTCGACGACAACGATCCTGTTTTGGGCTATGCGTTTCAAGGTGCATTACGGTCAACCCCGGACTCGCTGGAAGAATTTCGAGTCACGACTACGAATTCGAACGCGGATTCTGGGCACTCGTCGGGCGCACAGGTGTCATTGGTGACCAAGAGCGGGACCAACAAATTCCATGGATCCCTCTATGAATACAACCGATCGAAAATTGGCGAGGCCAATAGTTTTTTTAACAAGCGCGCCGAATTGCAGGCGGGCAATCCCAACGTGCCTCCCCATCTGGTGCGGAACACATTCGGAGCTGCCATCGGGGGCCCGATCATCGAGAACCGACTGTTTTTCTTCGCCACTTACGAGGGCAAGCGGACGCACGAAACGGCGATTGTAACCAGATCTGTGCCTACCAGCAGCTTCCGCAACGGGCTTTTGACTTATCAATGTGACAATGGTCAGAATCCGACTTGTCCGTCTAGCGGCCTGTTCACACTCAATCAGACCGATCTTGCGAATCTGGACCCATTATGCTTTGGACTCGGGAACTGCCCGCAAGGGCCAGGAGTTGATCCGGCAGCGCTGACGGTCTTTAATAGTTATCCCCTACCGAACAATCCGACGGTGGGCGACGGCTTGAACATCTCGGGATTCACCTTCGCCGATCCCACTCCAGCTAAACTCGATACCTACATCGTCAAGCTCGACTACAACGTGACGTCGAACGGAAGCCATCACCTGTTCTTGCGCGGCAACCTGCAGAACGATCACGTGACGACAAGCGGGGCACAATTCCCCGGCCAGCCTCCAAACCAGATTTCGACCGCCAACAACAAAGGCTGGGCGGCTGGCTACACGGCGGTCATCAGCAATTCCTTGATTAACAATTTCCGGTATGGGTACATCCGTGAAGGGGTTGGGCAAGCGGGACTGCAAACGCAGGGATACATCAGTTTTTATGCGGGAGGAATTTCCAACCCGGTAGGGGAATCGTCCACCACCAACGTGCAGGTGCCGCTCCATAACTTCGTGGATGACCTCAGCTGGACGAAGGGTAGACACACACTGCAGTTCGGCACGAACTTCAGAATTATTAACAACCTTCGACGATCCAATGGGCAATCGTTTATCACCGGGTCATCGAATCCGACATGGCTCTTGGCTGGTGGGATCTCCGGAACCGGGACCAGCCTGGATCCCGGCGCTCCCCAATTCGCTTCGTTGAATTTGCCGGAGGTTTCGGGATCCTTCTCAGCTTCGTATGATTTGGCTGCGAGTGCCCTAACCGGCATGGTGCCCGAGGTGACGGCTGACTACCAGGAAACCAAGAATTTCACGCTTCTGCCGGAAGGCGCCATGGTCCCGCGTCATTTCCGCGCGCATGAGGCCGAGTTCTACGCCCAGGATGCATGGCGGGTGAAACCCAATCTGACGCTGACCTTCGGATTGCGTTACAGCCTGCTGCAGCCGCCCTACGAGACCACCGGGACCCAGGTCGCGCCGACTCCGGGCATCAGCCAGTGGTTTCGGAATCGCTACACCGCAATGGCAAAAGGAGAAAGCGTCCAGCCGCTGCTGAGCTTTGCTCTGTCAGGCCAGGCCAACGGTAAGGCGCCGATCTGGAATTGGGATTACAAGAATTTTGCTCCCCGTTTTGCCTTCGCCTGGTCGCCCAGTTTTTCGACATCAAGCTGGTTGGGACGGATATTTGGCGGTCCGGGAAAGACTTCGCTTCGCGGCGGCTATGGAATCTACTTCGATCATTTTGGCGAAGGCGTGATCAACACTTTCGATCGCATGGGCTCGTTCGGGTTGACCACCATCATCGGCGACCCTGCGGGTCTGGTGACGCCGGATCAATCGCCGCGTTTCGATTCGCTGTACGATATTCCATCCACGTATTACGGTTGCGGCTCTCCACCTTGTCAGCTGCGTCCGCCGGCACCTACGGGCGGCTTTCCGTATACACCGCCGTCTACACCGGATACCGGTGGCGAATCCATCAGCTGGGGACTAGACAATGGGTTAAAGACTCCGTATTCCCACGTGATTGATCTTTCCTTCACGCGTGAGGTGGGCCGTGGATTCGTTCTGGAGACGTCCTATGTGGGACGTTTTGGTCATCACCTGCTGCAACAGCTCGATGTGGCGCAGCCGATGAATTTGCGCGACAAAGCGTCGGGCATGGACCTGTATACCGCGACGAAAATGTTTGCGACCACTCTGCAGAGTAGCAATCCCACGCAGGTACAGGACATGCAGCCCGTTCCTTACTTTGAGAATTACTTTCCGGGCGCGGGAGGCGTAAATGGCCCGGCAGCTCTCGCGACCCTTCAGAGCAACGGCCTTGCCTGTGCGCCGGGGACTTCCCCCGCGAATCCTACGGCTACGCAAAACATGTATCAGTTGTTCAGCTGCAATGGCGGAATCGACATGACCACGGAACTCCTTCAGGCTGACTGGTACTGCATCCCCACCTGCGCGACCGTGAATGGGGTCACGCAGCCGTTCCAGTTCTGGGCTCCGCAGTTCTCCTCGCTCTACGTGTGGAGCACGATCGGCAATAGCAGCTATAACGCGCTGCAAGCCAGCCTGCGGCACAAAATGTCGGGCGGGCTGCAGTTTGATCTTAACTACACGTATTCCAAATCGATTGATTTGGGATCGGATGCCGAGCGCGTGAATCAATACGAAGGCGGTTCGGGCGTCGCCGGCGGGGGATTCGCCAGCTTCATTATGAACACCTGGTCGCCGAAACAAAACCGGGCCGTATCGGATTTTGACGCGACCCACCAGTTCAACGCGAACGGGATGTATCAGTTACCGGTTGGCAAAGGAAAGCATTTCGCCGCTCATGGGGCACTGGATGCGATATTCGGCAACTGGGAACTCACCGGAATCTTCCGGTTGACCAGCGGTTTCCCGACCACCGTGAACGACGGGAATTACTGGCCCACGAACTGGGAGAACACGGCCAATGCGGTTCTTGTCGGTCCCAAGCCGAAGGGTGGAACGTTCATGGTGAACGGGAGCCCTAATATATTTAAGGATCCGGCTTCCGCGATTGGCCAGTTCCGTTATGCGTATCCGGGAGAATCTGGACAGCGGAACCTCATTCGCGGCGCGGGATATTTTGGCATCGACATGGGGCTGGGGAAAACCTGGGCGATTACAGAATCATCGGCGCTCCGCTTCAGCTGGGAGACATTCAACATAACGAACTCCGTACGGTTCGATGCGGCCGCGCTGGAACCAATCGCGGGAAGCAATGCCTCGGGGAATTTGAGCCTGTCGAACAACTCCAGCTTCGGCTACTACACGTCTACATTAACGAACCCGCGAGTCATGCAGTTCGCGCTGCGGTACAGCTTCTAGGGGAAAAGACCGATGAGACGCGCTGCGGTCACACTCTTTGTGTGCTTACTCGTCGCCGGCCAATTTTCTGCGGCGCAGGACAGAATCAACGAGAAAATCGACCGTATCTTTGCGGAATGGAACACGACCAGCTCTCCCGGCTGCGCCTTAGCGGTTGTGAAGGACGGGCGGATCGTCTACGAGCATGGATACGGGATGGCCAACCTCGAACTCGGGGTGGCGATCACCCCGCAGTCGGTGTTTGACATCGGATCGGTGTCAAAGCACATCACCGCGATGGCGATTCTTCTACTCGAACGAGAGCACAAATTGTCGCTCGACGACGACGTGCGGAAATATCTCCCTGAGATCCCCGACTACGGCTCGAAAATCACCATCCGCCACATGCTTCATCACACCAGTGGGCTGCGCAATTACGACGACCTGTTTGACCTCGAGGGAATACCAGAAGCCGACCTGACCACCGATCGCGACGCCATGGATTTGATCGTGCGGCAGAAAGGGGTGAACTTCAAGGCGGGAGAAGAATTCCTGTACAGCGATACGAATTATTTTCTGATGTCGCAGATCGTGAAGCGGATTACGGGGCAGACACTGCGGCAGTTTGCCCAGGACAGAATCTTCGGGCCTTTAGGTATGAGCAGCACGCATTTTCACGATGACCACACCATGATCGTGCCGCGCCGGGCAACCGGATATGCACCGCACAACGGGGGCGGCTTCGAAATGGATATGAGTGACTTCGAGCAGGTGGGTGACGGCTCGGTCATGACCACCGTGGAAGACCTTTACAAGTGGGACCAGAACTTTGATCATCCGGTGGTTGGCGGCATTGAAGCTATTCGTCAGCTCACCACCGCAGGAACGCTCAATAACGGGCAGCGCATTGCCTACGCCATGGGTCTTTTTCTTGACCGCTATCGCGGGCTTAATTGGGTTCATCACAGTGGAGAATGGGTGGGATACCGGGCTGCGTTGAGCCGCTTTCCGGATCAGCATTTTTCCACCCTGATTACTTGTAATTGTGTGGGCAGAATGAGTCCCATGACGATGGCGCAGCGGGTCGCGGACGTCTACTTGGCGGACGAATTTGCGCGGCAAGAGAAGGCGACTTCGGCCAAGACCCCTGCGAGTGTGCCGACTGCTGCCCTCCAGCAGTATGCGGGGACGTACTGGAGCGAGAAAAAAGGGGCTTTGCGGAAGTTCATCGTGCGCGACGATAAATTGATCATGGAGGGGGCTGGAACGACCTACGACATGCTTCCGCTTGGCGGCGGGCAATTCGAAGCTCAGGAAGCGGATATCGAACACAGAGACAGGTACATTTTCCGCGCCGTCAAGAATCGTAGCGATCTCCAATTGGAAGCATGGGAAGGTGGCGTACCTGTGCCCTACGAAGCGGTGAACGGACCTCTTCCGGAAGCTACGCACTTCGCGGATTACTCTGGCTCGTACGTCAATGATGAATTGCGCGCCACCTGGACACTTGTCGTGCAAAACGGCAAGCTCGTGCGGCGGCAGTGGATGACTGAAGATCAGGAAGTCGAGCCGGCCTTCCCCGATGGCTTTATAGCTGACCTCAGCGAAGGCCAGTTCCTCATGCACTTTAATCGTGACGGCAGCGGCCGGGTGATGAGTTTCGACGTGGCCACGGACATGGTTCGGCCGATGAGATTCGTCAGAACCGAAAACGGCAGCCCCGCGAAGTGAAAAAGTGCCTGCCTCCGGATCGGTACCGCCAAACGCCCTTGTCGTTACCGAACTGTCGAAGTTTATTGATTGGCCAGAAACG
>Ga0074046_10001222_pt1 | contig 23700 bp, 25 predicted proteins | sample BogForMeECP23OM3_FD_94441 | JGI IMG/M metagenome (GOLD analysis project Ga0074046, IMG submission 94441) | Bog forest soil microbial communities from Calvert Island, British Columbia, Canada - Bog Forest MetaG ECP23OM3 | ecosystem: Environmental > Terrestrial > Soil > Wetlands ...
CAAATTTGTAACTGGTTGATTTGAAATGGTCGGGGAGAGAGGATTTGAACCTCCGACCCCCTGGTCCCGAATTCGGGGGCCGCAAGAAGTCCGAATGATACCAAGCGTTCTACCGTAGCATGGAAGTCCAGTGTTCATGCGGTTCAGACGCATCTTCCCTGCCCTTCACTTGTACCCGAACGACAGCAACCGACAGCACCCGAGACGGGTAGGGATGCGAGGGTTACGACACAAGTTACGACACAAGAAAGCCACCCACCGGTCTCGCACCCGGTTGCGCTGAGTTGTCCAGTCGAGGGGGCGGCGGCACCCCGCGCGCGCAGAAACGGAACCTTCAATCCAACGAGGTTTACTCCTCCAGAAATCACTGTCAAACCACTGCCCTAAGGCTTGGTCGGGTGACAGGTGGCAACAGTGAATATTTTCCCGCTGGCCTGAGGGTATACCAGCTCGGAACGTTGCAGAAGACGAACCAATCCGTACAAGCAAACGTTCCGTCGCCTTCGTAGATGGCTTTGATTGTTACGGACGTCCCCCGGCGAAGAAAACCACGAAGCTATAGTATGAGGGTGGCAGGCCGCATCCAGTGGAGGGTTCCGATGGGCGAGAGGATTCAGTTCAAGCGACCGGACGGAAAGGCTTGCCCTGGCTATCTGGCACCACCCAAAGCAGGGTCAACCGCGCCCGCCTTTGTCGTCATCCAGGAATGGTGGGGACTCAACGATCAGATTAAGAAGACTGCGGATCGGCTCGCCGAATCTGGCTACCTGGCGCTCGTGCCGGACTTCTACCGGGGCAAGGTCACGGAGGCCGCCGACGAAGCAAACCACCTGATGACGAACCTCAACTTCCCCGATGCCACCGGTCAAGACATCCGCGGCGCCGTGCAGTACCTAAAAGAATCCTCGAAGAAGGTGGCCGTGGGCGGCTTCTGCATGGGCGGGGCGCTGACTATCCTGGCGGCTGTCCGGGTGCCGGAGATGGACGCTGGCGCCTGCTTCTATGGCATTCCGCCCCTCGACGCCGCCGATTTGAAGAAAATCACAATTCCCCTGATTTGCCACTTCGCGAACAAGGACGACTGGTGCACCCCTGCCAAGGTTAATGACCTCGAAGCCGCGCTCAAGCAGTCAAAATCAGTTTTCGAGATCTATCGCTACGAAGCGCACCACGCGTTCATGAACGAAGCCCGCCCAGAGGTGTACGACCCAGCATGCGCCAAGACAGCGTGGGAGCGAACGCTCAAGTTTCTGAAGAAGACACTCACGTAACGGGTCACCAACCTCGCGCCCAAACTGGAAACATGCCCACGGGGAATGGCAGAGCGCAACCTTTTCAGGGCAAGCTTAATTAGATCCATCAACGACTTACAACTTCACGTGAGACCGCTAAGTACTTGTAAAGTCGTGTAGGACACATCGAATGCGGACTAGGATTGCGGACTGGTGGTGGACCCGATTATTGTGCGCTCGGCTCGCGGCGAACGGATGGCCGACGTTTTCCCGTTCTTGCAGCGTCCAATCGTGCCGCGACTTCGTCGAAGGTGGGTGTAGGCCCCTTCCAGCGCAATTGATCCACATCCTCAAACAATGGAACATCGGTTCGTAGCGTCGCCAGCGTGCGGAAGAGCAGCGCGCGATCACGCTCTCGGCTGAGCGTATCTGCCAGAGCGCTGGCGTTGGCGGCGTTCACGTGCCATTCGCGCCAATCTGCGGGAATCGATTCGAGATGGCCGAACTTGCCAAGGACAGCGGCCGACGACTTCGCACCCCAGCCGCGCAGGCCGGGGTAGCCATCTGCGGAATCGCCCACCAGCGCCAGATAGTCCGGGATCGATTGCGGCGAAACCCCAAATTTCTTGACTACACCCTGCTCGTCCAGCGTAACGCGCGTCCGCCGGTTCAGTTGAACGATCCGCGTCCCTCGTACGCATTGGGCGAGGTCCTTATCTGGCGTGCACAGAATCACTCGTTCGACTCGCGCATCACGAGCAGCGACCACGGCTGCTGCCGCCAGCGCATCGTCGGCCTCGAACTCGACCATTGGCCAGACAACGATGCCTGCCGCTGACAATATGCTCTCCAGGATTGGAAATTGCGCCAGCAGATCAGGCTCAACGCCTTCGCTTGTCTTATAGTCTGCCCACAACTGGTTGCGAAACTACTCGATTACGTGATCGGTCGCAACCGCGATGTGTGTGGCGCCCCCGCGGATCATCCCCAACACAGACGACAGCACGCCGCGAACAGCGGCGACCTCCCGGCCGTTCTCATCTCGTGCGGAAGGTAGTGCGTAGTAATGCCGGAATAGTTCGTAAGTTCCGTCGACCAGATAGACGTCCACTGTGCAACTCCAACACGACGCTAAAAGAAAGGTGTCAGCTCAGGCAAGTCGTTCTGCGAGACAGAAACGAGTTTTGGCCCACCCGGACCCAGAAATTCGCGGAGGCAATGTGGCGGCGGACCTGGGGTTCGAACCCAGACCTCTACCGCATCAAGGTCCTCCTCAACAGGGACTGATTGACATTCAACGGCACTGGCAGCCACCTTTGGCGTTGTAAGGAACTCTCAGGAACTGTTAACGGACCCTAATTGGACCTTGATATTCAAACGCTTTGGGACCACTTTCGGATTGCCCGCCATTTTGCGAGGAACTCGTCGCCTGACCGCGCGGCTAATTTCCCAGAAGCCGACTTGAACTAAGCCGCTTTGCGGCGGACGCATTCGCGTGTTGCTGAGCTCGCTGCGACCAGCGACTTTTCTGACCACAACGAGGCCATTTCCCTGAGATTTCACCCCAACGAACGGTGTGAAAGCAATTGCACCCTTGCCCCCAACCGCGGGAATGAAAGTGCATTGTACCTCCTGCCGCGTTCTGAGATTCTTTCGTGGCAAGGATTTCGAGAGCTCCTCGATTCGGCCCACTCCGGTTTTCCGGACGCTAACTTTTTCGGGCGCTCACAAGGTATTGGCTCAGCGTCCAACCCAAAATGCGGGACTTAGAGAAGCGCTCCATCAGTGAGAAAAGGCGTAACTCCGCAGCTGGCCAGAAGTGCGCAAGAGGAAACAGGAGGAACCCTGAGAAAGCGCTGTGTTCGGGATTGAGACCATGCTGGCGGAGCTGTGCCCGGACCTGCCAGGGGATACAACGATTCCATCGCTTGCCAACCGGCTCGGTGGACGTGGGTTTGCCCATCAGCCTTTTTATTGGTCTCCACAAAGGGACGGCTGTGATGTTGCACATGTAGTTGGAGAAACGATTCAAGCTGATGCGCGTCGGCAGGGAAATAATGGCCACGCCGCCGGGCCGCAGAACGCGGTGAATCTCTTCCAGACAGCGGTCGTAGGTGGACAGGTATTCGAACACGCCAAGGCAGACAACGTGGTCAAACCTGGCATCCGGAAAAGGGAGCGCTTCGGCATCCGCACGCAACAGGTGTATACCGTAGGATGCGCCGAAGCGCTGCTGAGCTAAACAGAGCATTTTCGGAGAATAGTCGAACCCGACAATCTGAAAGCCGCGAGCGAGAAGCGGCTCAAATTCGGCGCCCGCCGCACAGCCGATATCGAGGATGAGCCCGTGTTCGGAATCGAGCATCTCGAGCACAATCTTGACCTGTGCTTGAAACCATGGCGACTGTCCCCGCTCGTCGGCATAGTAAGAGGACATGCGATCGAAGGCTGCACTCACTTCGTCTTTCGCGAATTGAGAGTTTTCGTCTGCCATCAAGCGCCGTCGCTGTCCCCAAGTGTGAAATGCCATCTTTGTGATGGCATGGGCAATGTGGTTCCTTGTGGGAGCAGGGTTCGGAAGGCGAGATGAAGATACTGCTTCCGGCGAAAAGGGAAGGCGCGCTGCAGCAATTGATGGGTAGCGGATTGTACGGATCCTTGCAGAGTCCAAGTGCTGATCGACCGAATGCCACGGTTCAGCAAGCTGCCCATGCCCGTTGCCAACAGCGCCCGCCCTGCTTCCCCGTCGCCGCTCTCGGTAAACAGGTCAACGATTGCAGCGGTGGGGGCGGTCCGATCTGCTGAGGTCACTAGGAAGCCCACCGCGTGGCTGTTCCTGCGCGCGAGCCACATCTTGTAGGGAGTTGGACAATCCGAGAAGCGCCAGTTTAAGTGGCTGCTGTCCCGCACCAAGGCAAAGTCATAGCCTGCCGATGCTCTCTCCCAAAGCTGGTCGGTCTCGTCACCAAACCTTTCCACCGGAACTACGGTTACGGTGCTTCCAGTGGTATGCGGCAGGCAGCGGGTCTTGAGGAACCAATCCATGCCCGAAAGGCGAAGTAGGCTGGCAGGAATTCCCGTCTTGCGCGAGACAGAATGACTTGGAATCACAAATCGACGGGCATCGATGCGCTGCGCCTCGTGGAAGGAAAGCTTACCGGCAAGGATCGGGAACGAGACGTCGTTCGGTCGAACGTAGACCAGTGCAGAGCCGCGAGCGCCGGCTTCGCGGCAAACCAGCTCGATCAATTGGGAAAACAGGCCCATCTTGCGGTAGTTTTCATCCGTCAGGAAGTCGCCGAGCTCGTAACCGAGGACCACCTTCCCCGATAGCCAGATGCGTTTGGGAGTGGCTGCCACGACGCTTACCAGCGCGCCGCCGGCGGTAGCGATGCCCACGATCGCATGGCCCAAAGGGCTGCCAAAATACTTCCAGCGGCGGTAAACAACCTGAGGAGTTGCGTCCCGAAATCCTTCCCCAAAAAACTCATCGCCCAATGGAATCAGGAACTGTGCGATCTGGGCGAGGTCCGCTGGCTCTGCCAATCGCACTTCGGGGTTGAGGCTGCTTCGCGTCATTTCTGAATTAGGCCAGCAGTTCTTCTTCCCGGGGATTATTGTTTCTTTGCCGGTCTCGCTCCAAGAGTGCCCATCGATTCCGGGTCGGCATAAGCCTTCGTGGAGGCGGTTCTTGCTGCACTAACTGGGGTTGGAAAAGTGTGAAAGCCACGCCAATGTCGTGGGGTTCGCTTTCGGATTTCTTCGAGACAGGAGCCGCTCTGCAGGTCGCATGGAGCGGCATCGCTCGCTTGCAGAACTCCCACTCTTCCAGCTTGCGAAAAACGCTGCGTCTAAATTGTCCTCCGCCATCGAAGATCCTATCTTTCATAGGGTCGTTCTTATTTCCTGTTAAAACTTTGGCCCTAGCTGGGGCATTGCAATCCATTCCACCCGCTCCTCCAGGTTCCGGAGGGCGGACGAAGATAAATGATATCAGTGGCTTGTGAAGGCTCGCAAATCTGAATCGACTCCGTAACCTCAGGCGATCCGGGCTCCAAAGAGGACCGCAATTCTGAGAAAAGTCATTTGCATAGCATCGCGAGTAGGCGAAACGGGTGGCATCGTAGCTTTGCGGAATTTGGGTCTGGTAGGTCCGAGTTGCCGTCCGAAACAATGGCTCCCTTATTTGTTGCCATTACAACAGTCAGTCGAATTGTGTCGGCCATTCAGGGTGAAAGAAGTGCTCAAAAAGCCGCGCTATTTGAGCTGGGGTCACCCGCGTCAGAGACAGCGGCGGTAGCTCGTCGCTGGTAAAAAAATCGACCGCATCCGTTTCTTTTTCGGCATGGGCGCTTCCGCCAACAAGATCACACAGAAAAAACAGCTTATAGGCATGGTACGGTATCGGAGGGTGGCCGTGAAGGTTACGGTCTAGCAATGCCAGGAGTTTTCGCGCCTTTACGTCGTAACCGGCCTCCTCTTTAACCTCTCTCACGACAGCGGCGCTGGGCGAATCTCCAATATCTGCCCATCCTCCCGGCAATGTCCAGCGACCATCTTCCCTTTCCCTGACAAGCAGCAAACGTCCTTCACGAAAGACGGCGGCTCGCACATCGACCTTAGGTGTCGCGTACCCAACGTCTGTGTTGAGGAGCTTGACAAAGAAATCCACACCTTGCGCCCCCGAACCCGCGGCCATCATCTCGGCTGCCACCGACCGAATCGATTCGTAGCGTTCAATGTCGAAAGGATCTTTTGCGTAGGTCAGTCCGGTCTGCGCGATGGCCTGCAACCTCTTTGCCCACACCAGCCATTGGGGGTCCATATTCTTCTGCTCTCCAAGTAGTGTTTAGCCAAGTTCTACATCTTTCTATAGGTCACATGTCACAAGTCTCAACAACAATCAGCGAGGTAAAACGGTAAAACTTGGAACTCGAACCTGACACCTACCAACCCTGCTTCACAATTGAGAGACCAGATCCGACACGGGACCCAGGACACCATCCCGTGAATGTCGGACGGACTTGGTTGTAAGCAGCACCATCGAAATGCGACGCTGGGGATCGGCCCACGCGAGAGTGCCGGAAACGCCGTAATGCCCAAATGTGCTCACCGAGCAGTGCGAGCCGAAAGCGGGCCCTTGCTCGGGATTTGAAAGGAGGGCGGACCAACCGTATCTGTGCCACATTGGTAGCACTTTATAGGAAGCATCGTGGCTATTGGAAAGCATCCAACCGATACCCCACGGCTGATTTAGTCCCTCACAGTGGTTTCGCAGCATCTCTCGAGCGGTTTCGGTCTTCAGAGGCGAGTTTTCGGGGTTCACGAAGTAGTGAAGAAAGCGGGTTAGGTCAGGTGCGGTCGAGTGAACCCCGCCCCAGGGCGCACCTAATTCGCCATGATAGATGGTATTGGGATCCGGTTCGCCTGCCTCGTGCTGGTTCTGTGCCGTGGATTCGAAGGAGCGCCCGCCTAAGCCTAGCGAAGTTGCGTTCATCGCCAGCGGTTCGAATACTTCTGTCTTGAGGAACTGTTTCAAGGTAACACTGGTTATTCGTTCGATGATTTCTTTCACCACTAGAACACCGAGGTTCGAATACGAAACTGCAGTTCCCGGCTTGAAAAGCAATGGTACGTTGCAAGTCATGGCGAACATCTCATCTAGTCCAACTCGCCGCGCCAGCAGTTGGCGCCATTGCGGGAGGGTGTCGGGCAATCCCGCCGTGTGAGTCAGAAGATTCTGGATCGTGACCTCGTCACGACCCTCACCGTGGAACTCGGGCACAAGCCTTACCACTCGATCCTGGAGAGCAATATTGCCACGGTCCGTCAGCACCATCGCCCCTGTTGCCACCATCACTTTGCTTATCGACGCGATGACAAACACCTGCTCGGGGGCGCCAGCAGAGCCGTACGCTCTCGCATAACGCTCATTTCCATGACACACGTCCAAGACTGCCGCATTGATGTCCGGGGAACTGAACCAGCCAGGCGAAGTGGCCTTCTCGAGAACGTCGGAGGCTGCTTGCACCGGGTTCCTCGAAAACAGGCTTCCCAGTATCCCCTGAGCGAATTGACGTCGTGTAATTGCCATGTTCTAAGTCCGGAAAAGTATTACCTTTCTTTCCCTCGCTGACAAGATGATTGATAAAGTCCGCCCCTTGGGGCAAAATCCAAAGCTGATCTGTGGAGGACGCTTTTGGCAGCCGATTCCGCGCTGCTTTTCGATCTGGGAGGAACGCATCTGCGGTGTGCCTGCCTGACCGGAAAGGGAGAAATTGGGAATGTCACGCGGGAGCGGATTCTATCCTTTCGCGATGGATTGTCGCCTGCGGACATATGGAATAGCCTTTTAGGAAAAATCGGGGCGTACACGACTAATTCTGAAAATCTGGTTGAGAACTCGGCTCCGCTCGTGATCTCCTTTCCTGGCCCCTTGCATGAGGACGGAAGGATCGTAAACGCGCCGACTCTCAGTGGGATAGACAGCAAGGTTCCTGATATCGGCGCAGAACTTTCCCAGCGTACAGGCCGCGTGGTACACGTCCTTAACGATGTCTCGGCTGCCACCCTATATCTTGCCCGAGACAGCGGATGGGACCGGTTAATGGTAGTGACGGTCAGCAGTGGAATTGGTAGCAAGATTTGCTTCCGCAATTCGAAGAATTTCACCCTTTTCGACAAGGGGCCCTATGCCGGGGAGATCGGGCATCTCACCGTCAATGAATCCAAAGACGCGCCGCTCTGCGACTGCGGCGGCGTGGGACATCTCGGAGCGATTGCATCTGGCCGCGGCATCGAGCGTCTGGCCCGGCAGCAAGCGGCCGCCGATCCCCATGCCTTTTCGCGATCTCTTTGCCACAGCAGGTTTGGCGCGACGGCGAAGTCTCTCAACAACGAGGAGCATCTTGTACCAGCACTTCGCGCGGGAGACACATGGTCTTTGCACGTGCTGGAGGAAGGGACCAGACCTCTTGCTGTAGTGCTGAATACTGTCGTGCTCGCGCTGGGTTTGCAGGGAGTTCTAGTGATTGGCGGATTTGCCTTCGCGATTGGGGAGATCTATCTCGAGTTGCTCCGCCAAATGATTCAGACTCGTTGCGACTATTCAGCGTTGCGCTTCTCTTCGGACATGGTCCGATTCGGCGACATGTGTGAAGAAGCCTGTCTGCGTGGGGCCGCGCAGTATGCCATCATGACTCGGCAGGAGCGCTTATGAGAATTGCCATCATCGGAGGCAGCTCTTTCAGCACCCCGAATCTGCTCACGTTCCTCGAATCGAACAAAACTCGGGGAAAAATGGAGGTAGTACTGGCAAGCAGGTCCTTCGAAAAGCTCACTGCGGTCAGCAGAGCGTCCCACTTGCTGCTTCGAGGGGATCTTAAAATAAGAACTGAGCCGACTGAAACCAACAACTGGCAGAAGATTCTCGACGGCGCGGATAACGTTGTCATTCAGATCAGGGTTGGAGGTTTCGACGGTAGGTTATTCGACGAAACATTCCCGAACAAGTACGGACTGTGCGGGGACGAGGGTCTAGGCGCCAGTGGTCTCTCGATCGGATGGCGAACTTGGCCGGTTCTGGCCCCGATGCTCGAAGCGATTGCGAGATACTGTCCGCGAGCATTTGTAATTCTGTTGACGACGCCTCTGAGCCCTCTGGTTCGAGCGTCGCTCAAGCACACTGGTCTGAACTTGGTGGGAATCTGTGAACTTCCCTGGACCACACTGGAGGAACTGAGTCACTCCTTGGGACTGCAAACCAGCGAAGTTCAGGCCGACTACCTCGGAGTCAACCACCTCGGCTGGTTCTTCAATATTCGATCGGGGGCGCACGATCTGTCGGACGAACTTGTGGCGGCGAGACGGTCGTTTCCGACCAGCCAGTTTCTGCGGACTCAGGGTTGTTTTCCAACTCGCTATCTGCGAATGCACTATGAGCCCGACAAAGTTCTGGCCGAGCAGAGGTCGCAAGAGGCGCCCAGGGCAGAGGTTCTTAGCGACGTTCAGAATCGTTCGTACCAAGCGTACCGGAGGGGTCAGTTGAGTGAAATCGTCTCTGCTCTCGAAAGGCGCGCTACTCCCTGGTATACGCAGGCCGTGGGGCCTCTGCTGCTGGCGCTCAGTGGGCAGCGGGTCGAGGTCCCGTTCTTCCTTTCCGGACAGAATGGCACGTATGTTCGGTTCCTCGCTCCGGATGACATCATAGAATGTCAGCACCATTGGGCCGAGGGGGGCCTGCTCCGCTCGCCGTTGACCAGCATACCCCCGAGACACGTTGCCGAAAACCTGCTGCAGTTTGTTGAATTCGAACGAGTTGCGACCGAAGCGATCATGAACCACAGTATTCCACTCTTGAGCGAGGCTCTATCTCTGCATCCGTGGACCCGCGATCATGTGCAGCTACAATCCATCGTCGATGAGATCGTGACCACGAACGATGTCATGCTGATGGCGGGGACTCGAGGATGATTATGAAGGTTCCACGCTATGACTACCGCTCGCAATTCGAACGATTGGACGAGTTCATGGTGGAACTGTCTACCATGATCGTGGATGGCCACTATGTTCTGAGCGGAGAAGTTGCGGAATTCGAGCGAAACTTCGCAGAGTTTCTCGGCTGTTCTTTTGTCGTGGGAGTAAACACGGGCACCGACGCGTTGTTATGCTCGTTGAAGGCTCTGCAACTTCAGCCAGAAGACGAAGTTATCACGCAAGCCAATACTTTCAATGCCACGGTTTCCGCCATCTGCCTGGCAGGCCTGAAACCAGTGCTCGTCGATGTGAAGGAAGACAGCTTTCTGATGAACACAGAACAAGCTATTGCTGTGGCGGGTCCGCGGACGCGAGTCCTCCTGCCGGTGCATTTATACGGAAAGCCAACACCGATGCGAGAACTGCTTCAAGAGTGTGCGAAGCGAGCCGTCGAGGTTATCGAAGACGCGGCCCAGGCCCATGGCGCCCGGATCGAGGGCCGGCGGGTGGGTACATTCGGCGTTCTGGGCTGTTTTAGTTTTCATCCCAGCAAGAATCTGGCGGCTGCCGGCGACGGCGGAGTTGTCGCTACCGATCGTGCCGACCTGCAAGAGCGATTGATGGCACTACGGGCGTTGGGTCAGGTTGGTCAGAACAATCACTTGCATGTTGGCTACAACACGAAACTCGACTCCATTCAGGCGAAAGTTCTTTCCTGGAAGCTTCCATTTCTGGACCGCTGGAACGAACAGAGGCGGAACCTGGCCAGTTTGTATCGGGAGCGACTGTCGGGCCTGCCGCTCGAGTTCCAGACATGGGATGAAGGCGAGGAGCATGTCTTCCACCTATTTGTGATCCGTACCGAACAGCGCGATCGGCTTCTCGAATATTTGCAGACCAAAGGGGTTGATGCTGCGGTTCGCTACCCGGTTCCGATCCATCTACAACCTGTGTTCTCCGACTGCGGATGGCGAGAAGGACAGTTCCCAGTGGCGGAGGCTCTAGCGCGCGAACTTCTGTGCCTTCCGATCCGTCCGAATCTGACGATCACCGAGGTCGAATACGTCTCCGATTGCGTACGTTCTTTCTTCCAAGGCGGGGCGATCAGCCGCGACTATTCGAGATCCCAAACGCGGAGAGAATCGTGATGCGTGTCGCCGTCGTGGGGTGTGGCCGAATGGGGAGAGAGAGAATGAGGGCAGCAAGCGCTTTCGCTGTGGAGGCAATCCTGCTGTTCGACGAGGATCGCAGCCGCGCGGAATCGCTTGCCTCAGAATCCGCTCGAGCCCTCCCTGTAGCGGACTTGGATAATCTTATCCAAGGGAAGCCGGACGCGATCTTTATTTGTACACCGCCATTCTGCCGGGGATGGCTGGAGAACCGCGCCATCGACCTGGGGATTCCATTCTTCGTGGAGAAGCCGATCGGCATATCGGCAGATCAAGTCCGTACGGTGCTCGACAATCTTCGCCAACATGAAGTCTTGAATGCGGTCGGCTACATGAACCGGTACCGGAATTCAGTCGCACACGTCCGGGCCATTCTGCAATCGCGAAATATCATTGGCATCACGGCGCATTGGGTCGGGAAAAAATATGGAGTGCCCTGGTGGGCAGTCCGCGAACAATCAGGAGGACCGTTCAATGAGCAAGCCACACATTTGATGGATTTGTTTCGCTACCTTTCTGGCCCAGTGGAGACGCTACACGCGGTAGCGCACGCGCCGGAAGGCATCGAAACCACCGTGGTCGTGGTGTTACGGCTTGCGGGCGGAGGGCTGGGGACGTTTCTCTACAGTTGTGACGCTAAGGACAAAGACATTCTTATCTCGATCGAAACTACAGACGGCGTGCTGCATCTGAGCGGCTGGGATCTTGAGCTGGAGCGCAACACCATTGATGGAAGCTATCCGGAACCTGAATCAAAGCCGATCTTCGAGAAGGAGACGCATGCTTTTCTGCAGGCCGCGGTCACCGGAGACCGGGCCCTCATCCTCACGGATTTCGCCGAAGCCTATAAGACTCAAACTGCAATGGATAGGGTGACTAGAACAATTTTGAAAGGCTCTCCGCTCACTACGTCCGGCTAGTCCGGCACCGCGAACAGAGCCCGCATCTCGAGGCACGGCTCGGCAGCAATTCCGCGAAGAAACTCCATCGCAACTTGGGACGATTCCTGTGTCAGGGATCGCACGGAGTCTGCGTGGCCCCGGCTGTTCCGGAGACTTTCATATTCCGCGACAAGACTTGCAGGAGCTTCCGCGTATTCCTCTCGAACCAGAAACGAGTTGATGCGATCCTTGTTCTCAAGCAACATGCGGTGCTGCTCACAAAACGATTTGTCCTGAGAGTTCTTGCACGGCTTGGAAAGAGAGTTGTCGAGCTTGCCGATGACCTTAGCGAGCTCATTTACTCTATGCCGGATATGGCGATTGAGTTCCCCGTCGGCTGCTACGTAAAGTGGTTTGTCTGCGGACTCGGAATGCGGCAACCGCACTTTTTGGTACCAGGCCCGCAAGGCGTGCAGGTTTCCCACCAGGTTGGCGGTGGTACAAAACTTCCTGCTGAGGTCGAAATACCGGTCGGGATCGTAGTCCCCACTCTGGCCGCGGATATCCCCCGCTGACAGCTGGTTGGCCGCGACGTCCTTGCGAACAATGGAACCCGCCGCCACCACCACACCAAAGGCCAGATGAACAGGCGCAACCACTCCTGAGTTCCCGCCCACGAAAATCCTGCGCGATCTCAACAGGCATCCGGTTGTGTCGCCCATCAGGCTGCCGAATTTGTCGCCCCGAGGATCGAAATTGAAGTGAACCGACCCGGACCCCACCTCGCTATGATCGTTGCGGGAACTGCCTCCGGTCAGAAGAACATCGCAGAAATTGATCAACGATCCTGCAACAACTCCGGCCGTAAGTACGGTGTTCTTCAGCGCCACATTATGGCCGGTTTCTGCCTCTTCTTCGAGTACTGTACCCTGACGGAATTCGGCAAAACCTCGAGCCTTGGAGCCATCCAGCAAAACACAGTTTTCGTAGCTCCCGGCACCAAGAACCACGTGAGGTCCGATTTGTGCCTCGTGAATACGCGCTAAACCGGAAATCCCAATTTGTGCTCTCGCACCGATGAATGTCGTAGCGCCCGTGATCGTGGCATTCATCAGCACTGCACCCGCTGAGATCCGGTTCAACCGCACATCCTCTGAAACGTAAACTCGTTCCGGTCCCCACACTTTGACCCCGTTTTGCGCAAGCCACGAGAGGCGGGTTCGGTTCCCGTGATCGTCGTAAGACAGGTCCATAAAGATGGTTAGAGAGGTCTAAAACTAATCATTGTATCGGATGCCAAGAGGAGTTCAGCACTCCAACTCCCTTCAGTTAGGCACGTTGCTAGCCCACCCACCATGGTTCTTGGCCGCAACGCATTCTGGAGATATAGTAGGTATCCCGGATGAGGGGCGCAAGATGGCAATCCAAACGGCATCGTCAAGGGTAGTGAGATCTAAGTGTTTCCTTTGCGGTGAAGCCTCCGAGCGGGTGGTCTGGAAGGAGGATGGTGTCGAGGGTTTGCTCTGCCAGTGCGGCATGGTTTACACCAATCAGCCTACCATCGTCGAACCGCTGGATCAGACGAGAGAGTTCCATCCTGAACACTTCTATTCCTTGCCGGCTGAATTCAAGGCCAAATGGGTAGCGCGAAACTGTCCCCATGGCCGGCTGGTTGATGTGGGTTGTGGGGACGGCTTCTTCCTCGCCGCCGTGCGCTCCCGCGGATATGAAGTAATCGGGCTTGAGCCCAATCCGGTTTACGACCGGCGACTGCAGCAACTGGGTATCACCGTAGCCCACGAACTTGTCGAGGATAATTCTTTGCCACAGCACAGCTTCGATGTCGTGTACCACTGCGACTTGCTAGCCCATTTTCCGGACCCGATTCGCTCTTTAGCAGCTATGTGCGATCTGTTGAGCCCAACTGGTGTTTTGTGCTTCGAGGTTGGGCTGTTGGGAGGAATTTCGTCGTCTTGGTATACGCTTGTGGGCCGGATCGGGCTCGGGCAGCACCTGTGGCTCTACTCGGATCGGGCCTTCAGGAATCTGATGCGAAAAGCGGGACTCGAGATCGTTCGCATTCAGTACTTCGGACTTGCGCCCGAGGTGATAGGCGGAAGGATTCTTGGAGTTTTAAACAAATACCTGCTTCTTCCGGCTCTGCAAACCATTTCTCGCGATGGAGCAGAACGCGCACTCCGAGCGAAACAATTCTGCGGACACCTTCTGCGGTATCGCGCCGGCGCGCTGCTTCCCCACATAGGTCCCCAGACTTTGCTCGTCGTCGCCAAGCCCACACATGTTCAATGACCTGCAGAAACAAAGAGTTGGGCTGGTTGGTGCGAACGGGTTTATCGGCTCCGCCATCCTAGGTGCTTTGCTTCATCGAGGGATTGCACCACAGGCCCTTTGCGGCCCGATCGAAAGCTCAAGGTCCATTCCTGGCGGCGTCCAGTTTGTTGCGTGTGACTTGGCCGACGCGGAGCGTTTACAATCCTGGGCTTCCGGGCTCGAAGTGGTGATTCACGCCGCCGGCCCACCATCAGTACAACGTTCCTTCGAAATGGCAGAGGAGTACGTTCGTGTCCATGTAGAAGGCACCGCCGCACTGCTGCGTGCTTGCCGGATGGCAAAAGTGAACCGGTTCGTTTACATATCTTCTGCCGAGGTGTATGGACGTCCTGAGGCTAGCCCGGTTGCCGAGACCCATCGATTGCAGGCTCGCTCCCCATACGCTGCCGCGAAGATCGGAGCGGAGAAGATGATCGAGGCCTATGTTGAAAGCTTCGGGCTGAGTGCCGTCATACTCAGACCTTTCTCCATCTATGGACCAAACTTTCACCCCGATTCACTCCTTGCGAGAGTTGTCTCAACCGCCAAGAGCGGCTGTATCCGCGTGCGGGACCTCCGACCGGTCCGCGATTATTGCTACGTCGGCGATTTGGCAGCGGCCGTGTTGCAAGCCTGCTGCATTGGACAGGACAAGCTCCCAATCATCAACATTGGATCGGGAGAGGGTACCAGTGTCGCGGATTTCGCGGAGCTGGTGCGCCGGTCACTGGGTTTAAACATTCCGATAGTGGAAGATGGATCCGACTCGCGTCCCGGACAATCAGAAATCTTTGAACTGGTCGCCGACATCACGGCAGCGCATGACGTTCTCGGATGGCTTCCCGAAACTGATCTCCAGGAAGGGTTGCGCCTGACCCTCTCCGTTGGACGCGAGGCATGACGCAACGATACCTGCTAACCGGGGCGCAGGGATTCATCGGCCGGCATCTGGTCTCTCATCTCTTGTGTCACTCTCCGCAGTCCACCATACTGGGAGTCGGGCGCTCACCGCAGCAGGACTCGTTCTTCGGTCATTGGTTGAGTTGCGGGGATCGCCGCTTGCTTGCACCCCTGCCCGAGTATTTGCGAACAGCGCTCGGGCCTAGATACCGCTACATTTCGATAGACTTAACATCCGTCGATTTTGCTGCTGCGGCGCGTGATTTTCGCCCCACGAAAGTGATACATCTTGCTGCCGCTCTGAGGGGCGCCCCCGACGAACTCATTTATCAAGACAACGTTCGGAGCACCGCTTCATTGCTTCAGGCGATTGGGCTATGTGACGTCGAAATGCTCCTCTTCGCCTCGAGCGGTGGCGTGTACGGAAAGCAAGACCATTTTCCGATTGACGAAACCGCCGTCGTTCGGCCTTTGGACTTCTATTCCCGCAGTAAACTCGCCTCCGAAGATCGAGTGCGGCAGTTCGCACTTCAGTCTGGCATCCCCACGGCGATAGCACGCATTTTCAATGTGGTTGGTATGGGGCAGGATGAACTTCATGTTGCGGGTCGAATCGCAGGTCAACTCGCTTCCATTCTGGCTCACAAAGCGGAGCCCATCATTCGAGTGGGGCTCCTCTCAAGCTCTCGTGATTTTCTAGATGCCCGTGACGCTTGCCACGGACTGGCGGTAATTCTGGGATCGAATCTTCAGGGTGTCTACAACGTGGGCAGCGGAGTGGAGACCAATGTGGGTGAGCTTCTACGGGTGTTCCTCGACACCGCAGGGTTAAGAAAGAACGTACAGATCGAAAGCGATGCTGCCCGGATTGATCCTATTCCACGCCATGTTGCGAATATCGCCCGACTGGCGGATAAGGGTTTTGCACCCAAATACTCACTCGAACTTAGTTGTCAAGAAATGTTGGCCTATTGGGCGCGGTATATTTACGGTACCGCGTAGAAGTGCAAGAAATTGCACACTTGGCCAGTTTATCATTTTCGACTTCTTATCCATAGACGCCTCCTAAAATGCGTGTTATCTTGTCCCGCACTGTGGGCAGTCTCTGGTTCTTCAATAGCACTCCTTAGAGAATGCAGATAGGGGCAACATGACGGGCACCCGATGCAGGCTAGTGTCGGCCAATCGTGAACGATCATATTTGGTAAGGCTTGCTCCAGGGATCTCGGCGGGCAATGTAGCCGAACTCGTCCAGGTCATTGACGGGCGTAAGTCTTTGTTGGTCACTACGCCAACTGTCGCCCGCCTCTATGCAAACGATGTTGCCAAGCGACTGATCCAATCCGGAGTTGATGTCAGCATGGTAATACTGGAGTGCGCGGAGCAATCCAAGACTCTTGTCGAGGTCGAAAGACTCTGCCAGGAATGTTTTAGAGTCGGCCTGGACCGAAGGTCACTTCTGATTGGCTGTGGAGGTGGCGTGTGTACGGATCTCGTCACGATGGCCGCGGCGCTCACGCGCAGGGGCTTGAGTTACGTGAGGATTCCCACGACCTTGATCGGGCTGATCGATGCTGGAATCGGGATCAAGGGAGCTGTCAACCTACCCAACAAGAAGAGCGCGATGGGCATCTTTTGTCCCCCTGAACATGTGTTCCTGGACCCTGCGTTTCTGAGAACGCTTCCAAGGGAGCTTATGTCGGACGGATTAGCTGAGGCAATCAAAGTTGCCGTTGCGTTGGATGCGAGACTGTTCGCATTCCTCGAGCAGTTCTCATGCGAACTGTTGAGATCTACAGCAGCCGCCGACATGAGCAAGCTGGCCGATCTCGTCTGGCGCTCTGCGCTGCGTTTGCTGGAGGAGTTGGAGACAAATCTTTACGAGGATAAGACCTACAGGCGAGTTCTTGACTTTGGCCATACGTTTAGCCCCCTCGTCGAGTCTGTGTCGGACTTTCAGGTCAGTCATGGGGCCGCAGTTGCAATCGACATTGCACTAAGTAGCGCCGTGGCTCTTGAATTGGATCTGCTGTCCCTCGAAGACCGAGACCGGATTCTCGGCTCACTGCGGAATGCAGGATTGCCGATTTATTCTCCACTGCTGACCGCTGAGAATTGCGTTAAGGCTCTCGAAGAGATCGAAGCTCACCGCGGCGGACATCTAAACTTGGTCGTGCCTTCCGGTATCGGAAGCGCCGTATTCGTCACAGAAAAACGCAGCCTTCCCTTGTCATTGCTGCGTCGAGCGCTCCGCTTCCTCGAGCAAGAAGCTTATGGGCGCTCTTTCTCTGCTCCCATCAGTTCGTCAGTCACGCAAGCAGCCCCTTTGGGTTAGGATCAAGAGGACAGGAAGAGGTCCTCTTTGTCGGAACACGTGCCTTCAGGTTCCAGTGTGACTCCACGTATTATGGCCACTGCGCTCATCATGTCCGGAGGGCGCTCATCGAGGATGCGCGCCAGTCTTGGCGGACAGCACAAGGCTTTGGTAAAGGTCCTGGGGGTGTCGATGCTGGAACGCAACATCCTCACACTCCTCTCCCACAATGTTCGGGAAATATTCTTGGCCGTCGGTGCTCTCGAAAGGTCAGTGCTGGCATTTGCTCGAGGTCGCGGCCAGAAAGTCGCACGTGCCGGTGGTGCTGAGTTGAAACTCTTTATTGAGAAGCGTCCCCGCGGGACTATCGGCGCAGCGAGAGCTATTAAGACCGCATCCGACGACATTATCGTTGTGAACGTGGACAATCTGACATCTCTCGATCTCTCTGCTCTTCTCGAGCACCACCGTGCCACTGGGGCAATTCTGACCGCCGCCACGCATATCGAACCTTTCCAAATACCATTCGGCCAAGTGTCAATCAAAGACGGAGAAATCGTAGATTACAAGGAAAAGCCGATTCTGCCTGTTCCATTGTGCAGTGGTACATACGTGCTGACCAAAGCGGCCCGACTGAGCATTCCATCCGGCAAACCCTCGAGCGTTCCAGAACTCGTCCACATCCTGTTGCACGCAAGGCACAAGGTGTCGGCGTTCTTTCACTCATCGCCCTGGATTGACGTAAACGACTCCTCCTCGGTGGAGAAGGCAGAGGAGTTGATCATGGGCAACTTCCAAGCCTTCGAGTTGTGGCGCCAACCGACGGCACAAGAGACTGTGACGCTGTGTGTATTGAATAAAGACAGAGTTGCCTTGCTGAAGTCTCAGTTGGGTCCAGCATCCGCTATTGCCCGGCTTCCGATGGAAAAGGTGCTTCCACAAAACGACATTCCCCTTCGCAGTGCTTATCATCTCCGGAAACTGATGGGCTTGCCGCGATTGGGGAAACCGTTTCTCCTGGTGTCTTTTGACGAACTCGATACCCGAAATCGGCAGCGAACGCGCCATCACGTCTTTGTTTCGGAAATAGAGTCTAGTCGCGTCCGAACACCTACACACAGCAAAATCTCATGGGTGTTCGTCAGCGATCTCGTCGTAGGCCCTTCACATATTCATGGCAGCCCTAGAACAGTTGCGTATCTCCAACGATATGTCGCGTCGCAGAATTCACATTCTCTCGGTCATTGACGATCTCCTCTTCGGCGGGGATGAATATCGCCTGCACGCTTTCGCAAAGTCGCTGGACAGGCATCGCTTCCAACACACGATCCTCACCTTAATGGAGGAGGATCGCGCGATCGGAGAGAAATATGGCTCTATGAGAGATCAGTATCGGCAGGCGGGCATTCGTCTGATCGACATCGAACAACCCGCGGTAGGAGCCGTCGAGCGGCGTGGGACAACCATCACGGGTCGGCTGCTTTCTGCTTGGGAAAAGATTCGCAGGCTCGTGTTACTGATCCGGAATGAAAATGTGGATGTTCTCGATGTACATTTGTCACCCGCGAACCCAGTCTGCGCCGTAGCCGCTCTCAACACCGGGATTCCTTTTGCCGTGACACTATATCAAGTCAATACGATGCACTCGTCCAAGTTATGGCTGGCGGGGCAGTTCAATCTTGGAAGCGCTGCCATCCTGATCACCGACTCTGAATCGCAAGCCGCGGTTGTTAGCCGATGGCTCATGCATTGTCCACCCATACGCGTAATACCAAACGGAACCTCACCGCCTCAGGCGTCACAAACTAAACATGCGATGTTCAAGCTTTTCAACATTCCAAACCGTCCCCTGACGATCATCGGCCAAGTAAGTAGTCTGGTTTCCTACAAAGGCCACGTTGTATTACTCGACGCTGCAAAGCGAGTACTGGAGCGGCATCCGGAATGTTTTTTTCTCATGGTCGGCTATGAACGCGGTGAGGAAGGCTACCGCGAATTGTTGCTCCGGCGCGCCGCTGCGCTCGGGATCGCCGACCGTGTGCGGATCGCAGGGTATCCGGGTCCTATTGGCGATGTCTGGAACATCATCGACGTTCACGTGCATGCTTCTCAACTAGACTCCCTGCCAAATGCACTGTTGGAGGCCATGTCGCTGGGTAAACCTTCGGTGATTACATCAGTTGGCGGAATCTCGGAAGTGGTCAAGCATGAAGTGAACGGATTTTTGGTCGCCCCGAACGACCCTGAACAGTTGGCCAATAGCTTGCTGCTGCTCATGAGTGACTTGAGCCTGCGAGCAGCGATTGGCCATGAGGCTCAGAACACGTACGCCAAGCATTTCTGCCCCGAAATTATGACGAGAAGGTTGGAAAGAGCATTCGATGACATAGTCGCACGATGATCCGAGTGCTGAGTGTGGTGGATGCGTATACCAGGGAGTGTTTGGCCTTGGAAGTGGATACGACATTGCTACCGCATGGGAAGATAATTGTCTGTTCTCGACTGCTGCGAAATTCCTTCCCCACATCGGTAGCCGAGCTGGGCTTTTTCTACCTGATCTCAGACGGAAGGTTCCTATGAAGCATATCTCCTTCGTTTGCCTGTTTCTCTGTTTGACCACTATATTCTTGTTGTCTCAATCGAATTTTATTCCTGCGCCGATCAGCGCGTCCCAAGCTGACCCGAAAGCTCAAGCCAAGATTCTCGACACCTACGGCAAGTTGCCGCTGAACTTCGAGGCCAATCACGGGCAGACCGATGCGCGGGTGAAGTTTCTTTCGCGCACGGGCGGGTACTCGCTTTTCCTGACCGGGGATGAAGCGGTGCTCGCGTTGAGCGGGAAGAAAGCGAGTCCGAATAAGGCGAAGGTCGTGGGTGCCGCCCGCCCGCCGCAGTCCAGTATGGCTGCGCCCAAAGGTGGTGTCCTTCGGATGAAGCTCCGCAATGCTAATCCTGCGGCCAAGGTGACGGGCGTGGATGAACTTGCGGGCACGAGCAACTACTTCATCGGCAATGATCCGGCGAAGTGGCGTAGCAACGTCCCGACCTACGCAAAGGTGAAATACGAAAGCATTTATTCTGGCATTGACCTGATCTACTACGGCAACCAGCGACAACTGGAGTATGACTTTGTCGTGGCACCGGGAGCAGACCCGCATCGCATACAGTTCGAGGTTCGTGGGGCGAAGCGAATTCTTCAGGATGCGCAGGGCGAATTAGTGTTTAAGGTCGACGAGGATGAAATTCGCTGGCACAAGCCGGTTGTGCATCAGGAGAAAAATGGAGCGCGGCAGTTGATTGAGGCAGGTTATGCCATCACGAATACGAACCGCGTGGCGTTCGAGTTGGCGAAGTATGACGTAAGCAGGCCGCTGTACATTGACCCGCTGCTTTACTCGACGTACTTGGGCGGCAGTGGGTATGACACTGGTCTCGGCATTGCTGTGGACAGTTTGGGCAACGCTTATATCACCGGCTACACCGTATCTGCCGACTTTCCAGTTTCTCCCGGAGCCTTCCAGACGGTCTGCAACGGCGGCACCAACTGTGCGACGTATGACGACGCATTCGTGACCAAGCTCAATTCCGCCGGCTCGGCGTTAGTTTACTCCACCTATCTTGGCGGCACTGGGTATGACTACGGCTCAGGCATTGCCGTGAACCAGGCTGGCAACGCTTACGTTATCGGCACGACCAGCTCAACCGACTTTCCCACGATGAATCCCTTGCAGCCAGCGTTTGGTGGCGGCACTGACGCCTTCGTAGTCGAACTCAACCCCGCGGGATCGGCTTTGGTTTACTCCACCTATCTTGGCGGCAGCGGGCAGGACATTGGCTATGGCATAGCCGTGGACAGCGCGGGCAACGTTTACGTGACGGGATCCACCGATTCAACCGATTTCCCCACAATGAATCCGCTGCAGCCAATCAACGGTGGCGGCCAAGACGCCTTCGTGTCAATGCTGAACCCTTCAGGATCCGCTTTGGTTTACTCGACCTACTTGGGGGGCAAGTATGGCTACGGCCGCGCCATCGCCTTGGACAGCGTAGGCAATGCTTACGTTACCGGTTGGGCCGGAGATGGCTTTCCCGTCACGCCCGGAGCCTTCCAGACAGGCTGCCCCGATAGCAGCTGTGAGGAAGCCTTCGTGACCAAACTCAACTCCTCTGGTTCTGCGTTGGTTTACTCCACCTACCTGGGCGGCAACAGTTTTAACATCGGGTACGGCATCGCCGTGGATAGCGCTGGTAACGCTTACGTCACCGGACTAACCCGCGCAACCGACTTTCCCACGATGAATCCCTTGCAGCCAGCGTTTGGTGGCGGCAAGTATGACGGCTTCGTCACCAAGCTCAACTCCTCCGGCTCGGCTTTGATATATTCCACGTATCTGGGCGGGAGTTCGACAGACTGGGGCAATGGCATTGCCGTGGACAGCGTTGGCAACGCCTACGTTACCGGTCAAACCACATCCCAGAACTTCCCGACGGAGAGTCCCCTGCAAAAGTATAAATACGGCCGGGGTGACGCCTTCGCAGCCAAGCTCAACCCCACGGGATCAGTTTTGGTTTGCTCCACGTATCTGGGTGGCAGCGGGCCAGACACTGGTTACGGCATCGCCGTCGACAGCTCGGGCAACGCTTACGTTGTCGGTCAAACCGCCTCCACCAATTTCCCAACCAAGAACCCGTTGCAGCCAGCCAACGCTGGTTACGTCGACGCCTTCGTGACCAAGATTGATTTGAGGCCAGTGGCTACGATTACGCTCTCGTCTTCACTGAATCCGTCCACTTATGGACAGATCGTGACCTTCGTCTCAACAGTCACTTCCAGCGTGGGTGCCCCGCCGAATGGAGAAACCATCTCGTTCATGAAAGGCAAGACGGTACTGGGAACGGGATCGTTGAGTGGCGGCTCCACTAGCTTTCCGACCTCGACACTCACGGTGGGCACTACGTTGGTCACGGCGGTGTATGGCGGGGACTCGAACTTTGTCGGTAGTACGTCGACCACGGTGAAGCAGGTAGTCAGCAAAGCCACGACTACAACCACTTTGACTTCGTCTCTGAATCCGTCGAATGCTGGACAATCTTTGACCTTTACGGCGAATGTGACGCCGCAGTTCAGCGGTACGGTCACTGGGACAGTGACCTTCTACGATGGCACGACGGCCCTAAAGACGGCGGGCATGAACAGAGGGGTGGCTAGGTTCACAACCTCGACGCTGGCCTCGGGCACGCACACCATCACGGCGACATACAACGGCAGCACCAGTTTTATCGGCAGTTCGGCTTCGCTGACACAGACGGTGAATTAGGACAACATACCAAAGGAAAAGGCGACCACCCTTGGAACTGCGACTCTGGTTAGTGGACAAGCCAGCTTAACAACGCCATTCACGAAGAGCGGGACGTTTTCAATCGTGGCGAACTATTCAGGTGACCAGAATTACAAAGCTGCGAAATCTAAACCGCTTAAACAAGTCGTCGCGAAATAAACGACCAACACGGATCTTGCTTCGAGTTTGAATCCGTCAATGAAAGGCGTGGAGTCGGGCAGTGTGCCAAAAGAGATTGTTGATGACAAAATATCGCCCTGTTCACCAGCAAATCGGTGCTGAAATGTTTTCAGCAATGTCGGGGAAGATTTCTCCGCCGAAAGCACGAAAAAGACCCTATTTGCAAACAAATCTTGACACTTGTGGTGCGCTTGGCTGTTTCCAATCCCGAAATCCGCCATTTTCCCGTATTTGGGACATTCAAGCTGGTTAGTATCACTCCGCTGAGCTCATATCGGTAATCTCCCACATTGCTGACCTAGTGTTTCTGCTGTTTTCAATCTTCGCTTCGGCCAGAACTTTTCTCCGGATAGCCGCCCCCATTGCAATCTCTGCTCTGGCTTCGATGCTCGGAGTCTCGGAACCCTATGCCGCATCCGCGCGGGCCGACACCGCCCACATCCACGACATTCGCAAGCGCTGGCCGCCTTGGCCGGGATCGTGCCGGGAGACCGAATCGTCCCACGTTCCGTAGTTGGTGAAATTGGTGATGTTTCAAACGGTAATCTTGCTCTGTGGGATCAGTCCAACGCCCCAGTCCAACGCCCCTTGACACGCGATTCTGTTCCGCCTAAGCTGACCATCATTCTCCCCGAAAGACCAGTTTCTATTCGACATCGGTGAGGTATCCCATGCCCCGCGTTGCTCCAGCCGCACGCGTCGCCTTCGTAGTCGAAGCCATATCAGGGCTGCAACGACTCCAGCGCGAGATGAGCCGTGTGTCGCAACGAGACGAGAACTACGAGAGCAAGAAGCGCGCCCTTCAGGCTGCCATTCAAGAGCTGCGGAAGATGATCTCTGCCAACGTGCAGTGAACGGGACGATTACACTCAACCCCCC
>Ga0074046_10001223_pt1 | contig 23697 bp, 24 predicted proteins | sample BogForMeECP23OM3_FD_94441 | JGI IMG/M metagenome (GOLD analysis project Ga0074046, IMG submission 94441) | Bog forest soil microbial communities from Calvert Island, British Columbia, Canada - Bog Forest MetaG ECP23OM3 | ecosystem: Environmental > Terrestrial > Soil > Wetlands ...
ACGGTATCCCCGAGGAACGTGAAGAGTTTTATGCACCGGAGCGGGAGTTCCACGGGGAACGGCGCAGGGTGGCCGATCTTCTTCTTGCTCTCGCCATTGAATGTCCAGAGCCCGTTGGTCCATGCCATGAACTCCTCCCGGGTGATGTCGGACTCCCGGGTGCCGCCCGTCTTCTTCCAGCTGTCCTTGTAGAGCACTACGATCAATTCGACGGGAGCGATCACGAACGGGGCCGAAGCGGATAGCCAGGACCCCCACGCGGTCCGGCGCGAGATGTTGCCCTCGTTCCAGACAATGGTCGCGTGGTAGGAGAACCCGGCCTCTTTGGCGATCGTGGTGAGGTCTGCTCCCACGCTCTGCTGTCCTCCTTTGTTCTTGTCGAGCGGGATGTTGAGGCAGAACCGGCCCTCCGGCTTCAGCCACCCGTGGCACCGCTTCATCCAGCCAGCCGAGAACTCCAGGTACTCCGCATAGGTAATCCGGTCATTGTGGGAGTTGTACTGGATATCCACATTGTACGGCGGCGATGTGACGACAAGGTCGATGCTGTCCTGTGCAATCTTTGTTGTGGCAAAGAGATCCTCGTTGATGATGGCTGATCGCTCGTCCCTGAAGAAATAGTCCTTTACCACGCGTTCATCTCAGGTATTTTTTGGTCAGCCAGCGGTATAGAAGTTCGTACGAGTATGGACTTCCCTCCGGCAGCGGCACTCCGCACCAAGCCGGTCCTTTCCCGGATTATGCAGGATTCCGGCCTGCTCCGGAGTCGCCGTACCCCCGTACCTGCATACCATTCAGCTAACCGGGCGGTTATACGATTAACCCCGGGCATCCTACAAATATTATTTACTATCCATCGAACTATGGTGGCAGTGATATCATTACCAGATACGGTTCGGTGAATCCGGCATGATAATCGGCAACCGCAAGGCAGTACTGATGGTGGGAGCATGTCTCCTCTTCCTCCTGATCGCACCGTATGTCTCGGCATCGGTTGACAGCACAACCCTGCCAGTGGACACGACTCCCCTTGCCGAGAACAGCCCGGACCTGATCGCGGCCCTCAAGCTCCATGCCGCTGTCCTTGGACAGGACCAGGAAGCCCGCATGGACGGCATAATCGCATATATCAATAATATCAGCAGCGGGACAGGGGCCTCCAGCCTGCAGCAGATCAAAGATGATTATCTCGTTATCGCCTCCTCCATTCCTCTCATGACCACAAACGACGAGATCACCAGCGCACGGGATGACATGCGGGCCCAGACCCAGCTCTTTTCCGATGAGACCAATACCCAGCTCGTGATCTTCAACGGCAGCACCGATGACATGCGGGAGAGCATCTCCTCCTCCGAGCAGGCCGCGGACGCTTCGTTCACGGACTTCAGGGACTCGCTCTGGCTTGCCAGGGACTCGGCCCGGCTCACCCTGTTCGATGCAGACTCAGAGCAAAGGGCCCTTCTCCTCCGCAGCCTGGACCGGGAGGGGATCGACACGGGCTTTGCCCGGAACATCTCGGACCAGATCGATGCCCAACGGTCAGACCTTCAGGACGCCCTCTCCAACAACTCGGCCGATGCCCTGATGACAGCCAACGCCGGCATCCGGTCGCTCAACAGGGAGTTCCGCTCAACTGTTTCGGATTCGCAGGCGGCGATGGCAATCAAGCTCAAGGGTGAAGCCCTGATGTCCATGTAATGATAATTCCCCCAACGATCCTCTCCGGCCCGGTTGCACCCGTGGAAGAACCGCACCCATTTTTATCCCCGGCACCAAATCCTTTTCATGCAAGGGCAACCGGATGTCAACACCTTCACCTATATCCCGATCGGGACGATCCACACCCCGTTCAACGACATCGCCGGAATGCCCATCCAGCCGAATGGCGCCCGGGGCACGAAGGGAACGATCGCGATCGGTGAAGGGTACCGGGAAGGGCTCAGGGACCTTGGCGGTTTCGAACGCATCACCCTGATCTATGCCTTTCACCGGTGCACCGGTCATAGTCTCCTGGTGAAACCCTTCCTTGACACAATCCCGCGGGGAGTCTTTGCCACGAGGTCTCCACGGCGCCCGAATGCGATCGGCCTCTCGGTAGTCCGGCTGATCGCAGTCCGGGAAGGGACCCTCGAGGTTGAGGATATCGATGTCCTCGACGGCACACCGCTCCTCGACATCAAGCCGTATGTACCTGAGTTCGACGCCTACCCCGGTTCCTGCTGCGGATGGCTTGAGACCGTGGCCGGGAATGCAAAGACCACCCGGTCCGATGACCGGTTCCGGTAACCGGGCCATCACGATCCCCGCCCTTGAAATTCCGGGGGAGGGAATCTTCGTGTCTCAATCTCCGGTAAGATTCGCCATCTCAAAGGATTCGCCGGGGAAAATCACCTGCGCGCAAACCAGCCCTTCGGGCTTATATTCCGCCTCACCGCCGCTGCTCCAAAATTCTTATCCCTGCCCCGCGTGTACGTTCCAGTACATGACAGATGAGCGTTTCCGGGGGATCACCGGGCTCCTGCGGCCGTTTAAGGAATATGTGCAGGACCTCGGGATCCACGAAGGGGACCAGATCGTATACTATGGCTGTGCCGGTACCTGTACTCCGTTTGTCGAACTCCTGGCCGTTGCAGTGCGGGGACTTCATGCCGAACAGGTTTTCGTGCCCCTGCTGGACGAGACAAAGGCACAGAAGATCGTGAACATTGAGGACATCGGTATGCAGGTCTCGGGCGGGCCGGCCGTACTGCACCCCCGGCTCCTCGTGATCATGGGCGGGCTCGCGATGCCCTATATGCCGGTGAAAAAGGAGCAGGTCCGCGACCTGGCGGCCCGTTATACCGGTGCAAAGCTTGCCGGTGTCTGTTTCATGAGCATGTTTGAGAAAGCCGGGTGGCTGGACACGGTGGAATTCGACCTGCTTATTGATGCAAACCTTGACCCGGTCACGGTTACGAAGAGAGATACAGGAAAGTAGCGCTGCACCATTCCTCCTCTTACTTACTTTTGTAGATCCTGTTACTGGCTCAGCGCTGCAGGACCGTGTAAAGGATGATCGCGAGCACGAAGAGGATGCCAAGGACAAGCAGGGTACCGAGCCCCTGCGGAAGCTGGGGAACATCGGCAGGTAGCGGCGGGAGCTGGCCCGGCTGCACGGCAGGGGCTTCATTCACGACAGAGAACTCTGCCATTCCCGTGCCGGTAGTATTGGTTTTCATCCATCCGACCAGGAGGTAATAGTTCCCGGGCTGGAGGCCGGGGGTATCGAACGTGCAGTTCCAGTGGTTGATATCGGCCCCGGCTGCGACAGGGAGGATCTTCTCCGTGACCCGCTCGTTCGTATCCCGGTTGTAGAGATCCGCTACAAGGGAATTCCCGGTCCCGATGTTGGTGGTCCCGGTGATCACGATCGTATCCCCGGAGGTCTGCTGGGGGAGGTTGTTGGTCCCGGGGCTGAGCTGGTCGACATACACGACCGGCTCCTCTACGAAGAACGTGTCCAGGATGAAGGAGTCGTCAACGCCCGGGATCACTGCCGCGGATGCAAAGATGGCGGCAATGGGCTCGACCCTCCCCGGAAGGTCCTGTTGTGCCCCCAGGCGGTCGATGATCTTGCCGCGGTTCATGATCGTGAGGTTCCCGTGGCTGTCCGTCCCGGGCTCGATCTCCATTGTCCCATCCGGGCCCGGGTCCTGGAGAACTACCACAAACTGGCCACCCGTAAACTTCACCGTTTCGGTAGGTTTCAGGACAAAGGAAAAATTCCCATGCCTGTCCGGGGCCATGGTCCTGACATCAAAATAACTCCTGCCGATGATCCAGAGGGCAACGGTACCGTTCATTGCACCGGTCCCACTGACGGAGAATGCATCCCCCTTGGTGATTACCTGCGGTGCACTCGACGTGAAATAGACAGATGCGGCTGCCGGCATCACGCAGGATACCAGCAGGACGACAAGCAGTATGCCACACACGTGCGCAGGTCTCACTTGTTCCATACCCCGGTTTACACTCTACAGATCTGTGGGATGCAGACCGTTAAACTCTTTCTGAAAGCCCGTGTCCAGAGCAGGGACATCCCCTCCCATTCCGGGGCCGGTCCTTCCTGTTCTTCATGAGACGGCAAAAAGCGCCGGGGATTTCGCGGCGCTCCCGGTTGCTGCATGCGGGAAACAGGCTACGGGCACAGGACCGCCGGCGCTCCGCGGGATCGTACTCCGGGGCGTAGGACCGGCCTGCCCGCAGCAGGTCCTGCGCACGTGTGTGACCCGGGCCGTCATGCCCATCCGCTCATGATCCGGGACGCCAGCATGACGCCAAGGAAGAGGACGACCGGGACGAGTACCGTGATCGCTGCCTGCTTTGGGGTAAGCGACCGGGTGTGCTGCAGGGCATGAAACCAGAACCAGGCGCAGCCGAGCAGGGCAAGGGTGAAGATCATGAACGAGATGATGGAGTACTCGGAGAACGCGTGGCTGAAGCTGATGTATTTTGCCAGCTCCGCCGAGCTCACGGGTGCATACGCGACGGAGCCGTTCGCCTGGCCTTTCATAGTCAGGTTGAAAAATCCCGGGGAAACCGTGACTGCCATAGCGTTCCGGTACAGGAAGAAGAGCGGTATCCTGATCGCATCGCAGATCACCAGGGGGATCATGCCCCAGGCAGTCGCCGTAGCCGTATGGGAGATGCTGCCGGTCCGGGAGAAAATGCTGCTGACCAGGTACAAGCCGAATGCGGCCACGCCCCAGTAGACAAAGGCCATGGGAAGGGAGAAGACCGCGCCCATGACGGAGATGACCGAGAAGATGCCGGTCATCAGTTCCATACCCTGCTGGTGCGGGGCTGCCTGGAGGAATGCCCCCATTACCAGGCTTATGTTCAGGAACGTGAGGACGGCTGTGAGGATTCCCCAGATGAGGACGATAAGGACCGGTATCCGGTAAGCTGCCGGGTCAGAGGCAAGGTCCCGGAAAAAGTCACCGGGTCGCAGGATGAGGTCTTTGGGTGCAGGTGCCATACCGGGTTTTTTTCACCGGCATTATATGAATGTGCCGAAATACAACCGGGGAGATGATCCGGGGGGTCGCCCGCCTCCATGTTCCGACAGGATGGCAAGGGCGATACCTATTTTCTCCTGTGCGCCAAAATCTGTATGCATGGCTTCTTTTGTCCACCGCATAGAAGTTCACTACACCCATGATCCCCGCCTGAAGACCCGTACGGACCGGATCCGCTCGCTCGGCTTCGCGGTTGATGAGCTGCACCTTGCCGAGGTCTATACGATTGCTACGGCATCGCGGGACTTCACCCGTGACGAGCTCATGCAGATCGGCAGCCAGCTGGTCAACCCGGTGGTGCAGGAGTTCACGGTGGACGCAGCAACAAAGCCCCTCTTCGATTACGCGATCGAGGTCGGGTTCCTCCCGGGCGTGACCGACAATGTCGGGGCAACGGCCCGGCAGATGATCGAGGACTTCCTCTCCATGAAATTTGCGGACGGGGAGGCAGTCTACAGCTCCCAGCTTTACTTCGTCCGCGGGCGGCTCGCCGCGGGGGCGGTGCAGGGGCTCGCCGCCACGCTCGCAAACCCGCTCGTGAACCGGGTGCTCACAAAGAACCGGGCCGGGTACGGGCAGGCAGGCATGGACCGCATAGTGCCGTACGTGGAGCTCCACGAGCTGCCGACCGCGGAGATGGTGGACCTCGATCTCGACGATGCGGAACTTGTACGGCTCGGGAAGGAGGGGATCATGGATCCGCAGACGCACCAGCGCCGGGGACCGCTCGCACTCGACCTCGCACAGCTCCACGCGATCCGCGATTATTTCCTCGCACTCGGGCGCAAACCGACCGACGTGGAGCTCGAGTCGCTTGCCCAGACCTGGAGCGAGCACTGCAAGCACACGATCTTCGCGTCGGCAATGGACGACGATGTGCCGGATGGGCTGTACAAGACGTACATCCAGGCGGCGACAAACGAGATCCGGCAGGAGGCGGGCGACAGGGACATCTGCGTATCGGTCTTTTCCGACAACTCCGGCGCGATCGTCTTCGATGATGATTATATTGTCACCCATAAGGTAGAGACCCACAACTCCCCTTCGGCCCTCGACCCGTTCGGTGGGGCCCTTACGGGCATCGTGGGCGTGAACCGGGACACGATCGGGTTTGGCCTCGGTGCAAAGCCCTGCATCAACATTTATGGGTTTTGCGTGGGCGACCCGGATGCAACCGTTCCCCTCTACCGCGGGAAGGACACATCGAACCCGGTCCTCTCCCCCCGCCAGATCCTCGATGGCGTGGTCAGGGGTGTTGGCGTGGGCGGGAACTGCTCGGGCATCCCGACCCCGCAGGGCTTCTGTTACTTCAATCCCCGCTATGCCGGAAAACCCCTCGTCTTTGCCGGCACGGTCGGCGTGATGCCCCGTGTCCGGGGGGGGCGGAAGCTGCACGAGAAAGCGGCGCACGCCGGCGATCTCATCGTGATGGTGGGTGGCCGGGTGGGCAAGGACGGTATCCACGGCGCCACATTCTCTTCTGAAGTACTCGACCACAAAAGCCCGGTCACCGCCGTGCAGATCGGCGACCCGATCACCCAGAAGAAGTTCTCGGACGTAATCGTGAAGGAGGCCCGGGACCCCGGGCTGTACCGCAGTATCACCGACAACGGGGCGGGCGGCCTCTCCTGCTCGGTGGCCGAGATGGCAAAGGAGTGCAATGGCTGCCGGGTGCAGCTCGATATGGTGCCCCTGAAATATCCCGGCATGGCGCCGTGGGAGATCTGGATCTCCGAGTCGCAGGAGCGGATGACGCTGGCCGTTCCCCCGGAGCAGCTCGCGGCCTTCATGGACCTGATGCAGCGCCGGGAAGTTGAGGCAACCGTGATTGGCGAGTTCACGGGTTCAGGCCGGTGCATTGTGGAGTGCGGCGGGAAGACGGTGATGGACATCGAACTTAAATTCCTGCACGATGGCCTGCCCAAAAAACACCTGAAGACTACGTTTACCAGAAAGACGCACCCGGAGCCCGACGCTCCCTGCCCCGACCGGCTCGATGCGGCCCTGCTCGCGATGCTCTCGCGCAGGAATATCTGCTCCACGGAGTTCATCTCCATCCAGTACGACCACACCGTGCAGGGCGGCCACGTGCTCGGCCCGGTGCAGGGGAAGGGCCGGGTGCAGGGCGTTGCCTCGCTCACGAAAGTCGTGCCCGGCTCGAAGAAAGCGGTAGGGCTCTCGCAGGCGCTCTTCCCGTCCTACTCCGAGCTCGATCCCTACCGGATGGCCGGTGCAGGGATCGATACGGCGATCCGGGGGCTCGTGGCTATGGGTATCCCGCCGTCCGCGATCGCGATTCTCGACAACTTCTGCTGGTGCTCGTCCGACGAGCCCGAACACCTCGGGCAGCTGAAACTCGCGGCGAAGGGGTGCTATGATTTTGCGAAGGCGTTTGGCACGCCGTTCATCTCCGGCAAGGACAGCATGTTCAACGACTTCTCGGGGTTCGATGCAGAGGGCATGCCGGTAAAGGTCTCGGTGCCGCCGACCCTGCTGGTTTCGTCGATCGGTATCCATGCGGACGCAGGGAAAGCGGTCTCCATGGACGCGAAGATCGCAGGCGACCTCGTGTACGTGATCGGGGGGACAAAGGAGGAGCTCGGCGGGTCGGAGTACTTTGCCATGCTCGGCAGCGTGGGCAACGAGGTGCCTGCCCTCGACGCGGCAACGGCAAAGGAGCGCTACACCCGGCTCGCCGGCGCGATCGCCCACGGGCTCGTGGCCTCGGCATTCCCGGTCAGCCACGGTGGTCTCCTGGTTGCGCTGGCCAGGGTAGCGATCGCAGGCCGGCACGGTATGGACCTCACGGTCCCGGTCCCCGCCGGCATGCGCCCCGATTACTATCTCTTTTCGGAGTCGCTCGGCAGGTTCGTAGTGACGGTTGCCCCGGACCACAAGCGGGCATTCGAGCAGGCGATCGGGCCCGATGCCGTGCTGCTCGGCCGGGTTGCCGGCAGCAGGCTGCGGGTGACGACAAAGGCCCTCGTCCTGGACGCGGAGATTAAAGAGCTCGAGAAGGCCTATAAAGCGCCGTTCGGGGGGTACTGAGATGGCACCGGTGCACAGGAACGTGAACCGTCAGGCGACCGTAGCGAAACCCGCCCCCGCACGGGAGCTGATCCCCGAGAAAGCCCTGGTCATGAGCGGGTTTGGGATCAACTCCGAGATGGAGACGCAGGTGGCGCTGGCCCGGGCCGGCATGGGTTCGGATATCGTGCACATCAACGACCTGATCGCGGGCCGCACACGCCTCTCCGCTTACCGGCTGCTCGTCTTCCCCGGCGGTTTCTCGTACGGGGACGACACCGGCGCCGGCAACGCGTATGCGAACCGGATCAGGAACAACCTCCGGGACGAGCTCCTTGAATTCATTGACGGCGACAACCTGGTACTCGGGATCTGTAACGGGTTCCAGATCCTCGCAAACCTCGGCCTCGTCCCCGCATTTGACAGTACGTATGCCCGGGACATCGCCCTGATGCCGAACCGCACAGGCCGGCTGGAGTGCCGGTTCATCACCATAAAGCCGGCGAACGAGAACCTCTGGACAAAGGACATCGGGCGGATCTGCTGCCCGGTCTCCCATGGCGAGGGCAACTTCTCCTGCTCACCGGAGACCCTCAAAAAGATAAGGCAGAAGAAGATGGTCGCGTTCACGTACTGCCGGGAAGACCTGAGCCCCGCGAACGGCGAGTACCCCTTCAACCCGAACGGCTCGGTGGAGGATATCGCCGGCATTACTTCTGCCAGCGGCCGGGTGCTCGGCATAATGCCGCACCCCGAGCGGGCGATGGAGTTTACGAACCTCTATGACTGGCCGCTCCTCAAAGAACAGATGACGCGTTCCGGCACGGCCCTGCCCGTGGAGTCGCTCAATATGCAGATCTTCCGGAACATTGTCGCGTACTTCGACTGAAACGCGTGAAATGAGAATAAGGAAGAACTATTTTTTCAGGAACCCGAGGACCCCCTTCTTGTCCGGGGACCGCCCTTTCCGTGTGGGTTCGGGCACATCCCCCTCATCCTGGTACGAGGGCTTTGAGCCTTTCAGTTCGTCGGCAATCAGCGGGAGGTGGCCGTATTTTTTCGGGGGCAGGGAGATCTGGGCTGACCGCGGGCGCCGGGCCTCGTCAGGTTCGTCCGCAGTGAGCGGCAGGTGGGCATAGCGCTTCTCCTGTGGGGCGGGGAGCGGCCGGGCATCGAACTCCGAACTGCCATCGCTCCAGGGATCCCATTCGGCGACCGGCGCGGCCGGTCCAGGCTCTTCCTGCACCGGCAGCGTGGTCCGCTTCTTTGTCAGGACCACTGACGGCGACACCTGTCCGATCGGCTGCTGGGCCGGGCGGGTGGCAGCCGTAGCAAAGATCGTGCCGCACCGGGTGCAGAACTTCGATTCCCTGGCGATCGCCTTGTTGCCGCACGAGGGGCAGGAGGGGCGGACCGGCGCACCGCACTTGTCGCAGAACTGCGCGAGGGTGTCGGAGACTACGTCCCCGCAGCTGTCGCAGACCGGGAAGTGCGTATCCGGCACGTCCACAATCGCTGAACCGCATTCGTTGCAGAACTTCGCCTTGTCGTTTGGGGCAGGGGTACTGCAGCTCCCGCATTTTCGTGTCATGTACTCCATTATGGTTAAAAACGGGAGCGGCATAAACCCTCTGGTCCGTCACCCGGGATCCCGGCCGCGGATGCCCTTCACTTTCTCTCTCCTATCCAAAGCCTTATTCCCGACGGCCTGCCTATTCTCTGCCAGCATTCCCCGTCTTTACGGGCAGTTCTTGGGATCCCTATGGTCACGACCGGCGAACTCCTGCATACCTACTGGGGCTCTTCTGCCTTCCTGCCGCACCAGGAAGAGATCATCGGCTCTGTCCTTGCCGGCCACGATACCCTCGCGATCATGGCTACGGGCGGCGGCAAGTCGCTCTGCTACCAGCTGCCGGCCCTGTACCTCGGCGGCCTCACGCTCGTCATCTCCCCCCTGATCTCGCTGATGAAGGACCAGGTCGACGACCTCAATGCCCGGGGTATCCCGGCCGCTGCCTGGAACAGCACCCTCGACTACCGCGAACGGGTCCGGCTTGAAGAGGGCCTTAAGGATGGCAGCCTCCGGCTCCTCTTCATCTCGCCCGAGAAGTGCGTGCAGCCTGGTTTCTTATCTTCGCTCGCCCACGTCCCGGTCCGGCTGATCGCGATTGACGAGGCGCACTGCATCTCGGAGTGGGGCCATAACTTCCGGCCCGAGTACCGGCAGCTGGTAAAGCTCCGGAAGTACTTCCCGGGTATCCCCCTCATCGCCCTGACCGCGACCGCTGTTCCCGAGGTACGCCGGGACATCCGGCAGCAGCTCGGCCTCTCCGGCGCCCGCGAGTACGTGGGCAGCTTCAACCGCACGAACCTCCGGTACCGGGTAGTCCAGAAGAAGAACCCGCTCGTCTTCCTCATCAATTATCTCGGCCGGCACCGCGATGACTCGGGGATCGTCTACTGCCTCTCCAAGAAAGAGACCGAAGAGGTGGCAGCGGAACTGCGGAAGAAGGGCTTTTCTGCACTCGCCTACCACGCAGGCCTCCCAAAACAGGTGAGGGAGGAGGTGCAGGAAGCATTCATCCGGGACCGGGTGCAGGTGGTCTGCGCCACGGTCGCGTTCGGCATGGGTATCGACAAGCCGGACGTGCGGTACGTGATCCACTACGACCTGCCCAAGACTATCGAGGGCTATTACCAGGAGACGGGCCGGGCAGGGAGGGACGGCCAGTACAGCGAGTGCCTCCTCCTCTACAGCCGGGGCGACTACGCGAGGGTCCGCTCCATGCTCGAGCACGACGATGCGATCGGCCAGCACCTCAGGATTGCCTTAAAAAAACTCCAGGATATGGCAGAGTACTGCGAGACCACCGGCTGCCGGCGGAAGTTCCTGCTCACGTACTTCGGGGAGGAGTACCCGCAGGAGAACTGCGGGTCGTGCGACAGCTGCGACCATCCCCCCGACATGGTGGACTGCACGGACGCAGCCCGGACCCTCGCTGCCTGCGTGAAGCAGCTGCCCGCAAACTTCGGGATCGAGCTGATTGCAGACGTGCTCCGCGGCTCGAAGAGCGCAAAGATCCAGGAGTACGGCCTCGCCGCCCTGCCCGCGTACGGGGCCGGGAAGAAGTACAGCAAGGCCCAGTACCGCACCTGGATCGGCGAGCTCGTCCGGCAGGGCTTCCTTGCCCGGGCCGGCGACAAGTACCCGGTGATCCGGTGCACGCCCCGGACGGACGAACTGGTGAGGGGCCACTGCCGGGTAATGCTGCCCGTGCCCGAGGCCGGCCCGGTGAAGGCGGAGGCAAAGGCCCCGGCACAGATGGACTCCGGCGCTGAAGACCTCTTCCTGCGCCTGAAGGCCCTGCGCAGGGAGCTCGCGGACGAGGATGGCGTGCCACCGTACGTAATCTTCCCTGACCGGACCCTCCGGGAACTGGCGGTCGCCCGGCCCCGCGATATGGCCGGGTTCGGGGCGGTCTTTGGCGTAGGTGAGTTCAAGCGGGAGAAGTACGGGCCGGCGTTCCTTGAGGAGATCCTGCGGGAACAGGTGGGGCTGTGATCTATTCCGAAAGAGTCAATTTCCCCGGGCTGCGATAGTTCTGCATGAAGCAGTTCACCCGGGATGCAGCCAGCCTGGGCATCGCATTCTGGCTCGCCGGTTACCTTCTCTCGCTCGTCCTCTTCTTCACGCCCCTTGCCCCGGTCATGGGCTGGGTCCTCTTCGTGTGCCTGACCCCGGTTATGGCTGCCGTGACGTACTGGTACTTCCTGCACCGCGGGCTCCCGCTTTCGTATTTTGTACAGATTGCTGTGGCCTGGACGGCAATCGCGGTCCTATCCGATTACCTCTTCATCGTCCTGCTCTTTCATCCCGCGGCATATTACCAGGCCGACGTGCTCTTCTATTATGCGGTGACGTTCCTCCTCCCGCTCGCCGTTGGCTGGTACCTGCGGGGTTACAGGCCGGCCTGAACCCGGGTGCCTGCCCGGCCCGATGCCCTCAAAAGAAGGGCATATGAGGATCAAGCGCCTATTAACTGAGCATGAAATATACGGCGCGGCATATCCAGCGTTTTCTCGAACAGGGAAAGATCGATCCCACCCTCTGGAAGAACCACTTCCCCTCGCTGCTGCCAACCCAGGTGCCGACCTGCGCAGAGTGCGGGGAATTCAGGGCAAAGACCTGTACCGGCGACCGCGACCCGGTCGAATGTTTCCTGGACAAGGTACCGGCAGCATCTCCGGACGACGGGGAACCCCGGAAGAAGAAGCGTGACCCGATGCTCGGACTTGGCGCGAAAGGGCCCGGCGCCCGCGGCACCGCCCTCCCCCGCGACCAGTCGAAGATGTAGTATCAGCAATCTTTTTTGAGAGATTTTCAAAAGGCATTACACAAAAAACGGCACGATGGTTTCACCTTCCCCGGGCCCCCGGAAGCGTCTCCTGTGAAAAACGATGATTTCACCAGGGCCGTTATTTTTTAAAGACAATATACAAAAAAATGTAAAAAGGATCTCCTTACCCTTTTACTCCGTCCCCGGCCCGCGGGCCCCGTGGCTGCTGCCCCGGAACTGGAACTCCGGCGCCTTCCGGTACTGCTCGTAATAGTTCCCGATGAGGTCTGTCACCAGTTCCCGGAGCTGGTGCGGGAGCACGGGCTCTTCTATCGTATGGTACGAGAAGTGTGGCACCGTCCCCTCCCAGGATCTCCTGCCCTGTTCTGTGAGCTGCCCGGCACAGTTTCCGGCCCTGCCGATGAAGATGACCTCCTTTGACCCGGCATCGAGGAGGAGGTACAGGCCCTGGCCATCCGGAACATTCCGGATGTGCCCTGCATCGAGCGGTGCGGGGTCGCTCCAGGTAAGCCCCATCCATCCCGGCTCCCCGGGCGTGCCCGACGGAATGAGCGGGGGCTGGCCTGGTCCCCCGGCCGGGTTGTCCTTCTGCCCGCCTGCGAGTTTTCCGCCCCGCTTCCCCTCTTTCTTTGTGGTGGACCTGCGGTACCGGGCGGGGAACCGGCCGAGATTGCAGAGCGGCGACTCGCCATACTCCTGCCGGTACCGGTACAGGAGGAAACTCTCCATGCCCCGGCGCCCGCTGTCGGAGGCGTCGAGCGGTGCGGCGGAGCATTCAAACACGGATATTTCTGCCGGCAGGGCCTCTTCCATGACTGGCTGTTCACCAGCAGCCTCCTTCCGGGTGGCACGTCCTGTTTCCGGAACCGGTCTGCTCCCCGCGGCAGGACTCATCTTGTCCCCGGGGCCTGGCAAGCTCCCGGAATTCGCCGGATCCTGCTGAACTCCTTCCTGTTCTGCCAGCCACTCGGACTGCCACGCCCAGAGCGCCGGCGCTTCCGTGTGGGGATCGCTCCAGGGCATCTGTTCCGCCTTTGAGAGTTCGATCCGGAGGGTGTGCAGGCGCTCGCGGAGCGTCCGCCTGGTCTCGCCGATGTACACAAGGTACTCCTTTCCCACCGGCCGGATGCGGTAGAGGCCGGGTTCTCGTGGGATCCTGATCCACACCTGCTTCGTTGCGGAGAAGGGGATCCATTCGGTCCAGGTGAGGTTGCACCAGTTGTCGAAGAAGTGGTCTATGGTTTCGAGATCGGGGACGGGCGGCTGCTCCGGGTCGGGACACATGGCTGTTCATGGATTGGGCGGGGAGGTGCATAAGCGTGAGGGTGCCGGCCTGTCGCCGGTTCCCTGCGGGAATTTTCTCCAGCCGGTTTTTCTCAATGAAACGGTAGTCCGGCCGGAACTATCCTTACGGCTGTTTCTCCCGCGGGCCTTCTGGCGAGCGCACTGCTCCCGTCATATCTTTATACCGAAGCCGGCAATCATTCCCCATGGATAAACAACCCCAGGCCCAGACGAAGGTTAAACGCGACCGCCCGATCTGCGAGCAGTGCCATGATCCCAATATCGTCCAGAAGCCCGACGGCTCCTACCGGTGCAAGCGGTGCGGGTACGACAGCGGGAAAGGCGCGAAATAAGGGCAGGCGTTTTAAAAGGGAATTTCTTCTTAGACCTGGGCTGTTTCACGCCGGCCCGGTGTACCATACAATGCCCGGGTAAGCGGAGTACTCATCATCCAATAGTTCCGGCACCTCCCCTGCCTCCCGATCGTTAATGTGACTGTTATTCACCAGGGGGCTTTCATAACGGGACGCGGGCAGATTTTAATGGAGGTGTCTTTATATCATGATAGAGGCGGATTATGAAGACCATCATCTACTATTTTACCGGCACCGGCAACTCCCTTGCCGCAGCAGGGAAAATCGCCGCAGTACTGGGTGACTGCGAGCTCGTACCGGTTGCATCACTGCAGGACACAACCGGGGAGATCCGCCCGGAGGCTGACCGCGTCGGGATCGTCTGCCCCGTGTATTTTACCGGCCTGCCGGTGATGGTGGCCTCCTTTGCCGGGCGCCTTGACCTTTCCGGTTCGCAGTACACATTTTCCGTGGTAACCCTTGGTAGTTTTGGCGGCCCGTCTGCCCTGCGGCAACTGGACGGCATCCTTAAGAGACGCTCCGGCCGGGGACCCGATGCCGGTTTCATGGTGAAGATGCCATCGAATTACATCCTCATGTACGAACCCCCCTCGGGAAAGAAATGCGAACAGATCCTTGCCGCTGCCGACGTACAGCTTGGGGATATTGCGCAGGCAGTAAAAAATTCGGCAAAAACCGGCCCGGGGTATTCACTCATGGCACAGCTGGCGCATCTCCTGTTTTATCCCCGGTTCGCGTCCCGCGTCCACGACGATGACAGGAAGTTCTCCGTAAACGATCGATGCACCTCGTGCGGGACCTGTGCAGCCATCTGCCCGGCAAAAAATATCGAACTCGTGGGTGGCAGGCCGGTATGGAAACACCGGTGCGAGCTCTGCTGCGGCTGCATCCACCTCTGCCCCGCGGAGGCGATCCAGGCAGGAAAACAGACAGCAGGACGGGTACGGTATCGCAACCCGGAAGTTAACAACGCGGACTTCAAAGCGCAAAAAGGGGATTGACCCTGGTAACCGCCTTTTATCAGGGTACCGGTACAGTTACCCGATAGCCCTGAGGATCTCCCCGGTCTTCCGCACCCTGCCCATTCTTTTGAAGATGAAATTCACTGCCGCGTTGTGCGACTCCGCTGAGCCCGAGGACATCGCGTCTTCTGCAAAGACCTGCTGGAAGCCGTACTCGTACGCGAACCGGGCCGTGCTCTCTACGCCGTACTCCGTGGAGATCCCGCAGAGCACGATCGTGTCCATCCCCCGTCTCCGCAGCTGGAGTTCGAGCCCGGTGCCGTAGAACGCTCCCCACTGCTTCTTCTCGATCACGACGTCTGACGGGACCGGCGCGATCTCCGGGACGAACTCCGACCAGTCCGGGGGCATAGTCGCGGGGCGGTTGAACGAAGTGTCGCTCTGTACCTTCAGCATTGTCTCCGGCGATGCAACGACATGCACGAGGAATACCGGCATGCTGTTCTTCCGGAACGCCTGCACGAGTTTTGCGGCATTCTTCACTACGTCCTGTGCGGTGTGCGGCTGCGTGGGCATGGCCGCGATCCCTTTCTGCAGGTCAATGACAACGAGGGCTGTTGTGGTCCTGGTTAACTCTAACTCCGGCATTTGGTATCACCTGTGTGAAGATGGGGGAGCGGGAGGTATTTATGTGCTGCGGGAGCGGTCCCTGCAATGGCGGCCCGGGATTTTCCGGCCGCACCCATCAGCGGTAAAAAGGTGAACTATGAACGGAATCCCATCAGTTCAATCGCCGTACAAATACGGCCAGGACCCGCCTCGAAAAAGAAATAATTTCCTGCGGAATTACCGGGAGGATTCCTGTGCCATCTTTGCATGGAGTTCCTCGATGTTCAGCGGGTTGAGGGGTTTTGCGAGGATCTCGTTGACCCGGAGCTTCTTCAGGTGCTGCGAGGATGCCGCCTGCATGACCAGCGCCGTATCCGATCCCCGCCCTGTCCCGGCAATGGCGATGATCTGCTCGCCGCTCTTCAGGTGGCCCGCGTCGGTTGCCATGAGCACGATCTCAAAGCAGACCTTGAATCCCTGGCAGAAGCAGCGCAGCAGGTTTGCCATCAGCTGGGGGACAGCCGATTCGTACAGCTCTCCCGTGTGAAAGAGCATGGTGCCGAAGTGGACCACGTGCCCCGCCCCCCGCAGCGTGGCGGCAAGGTCTGCGGGGAATGGGTTGACCTCCCGGTGGAAGTCCCACTGGTGGGGGATGACGACCAGCTGCACCCCATCGTTTTTGAAATACTCCATTGCCTTCTTCGCGGTCGCGCCTGTTGTTGAGGCGATCACGATCTTCCGGATCCCGAGCTCGTGCGCCCGTTCGCGTGCCAGCCGGAATGTGACATCCGTGTTCTCCGGGCTGAGGGTCTCAAAGTACGTTACCGTGCGTTCCATGACCACAGGTATGGCAGGAGGGGTTGATAAGGGGTGTGATCACGCAGGATAACCGGTGACAGCCGCTCCGACCCCGGGCATTCACGCGGGAAGATATCGTGCCGTACTGAGCAGGACGGTTACTGAAACGACAGCTGAAAAAAAAGAAAAAATGATAAACCGTTAAGCACTCAGAAGCGGGGCTTCCGGTGTTTCGGCAGGCAGTCCCGGCAATAGACGGGCCTACCCTCGGTTGGCTTGAACGGTACTTCGCACTCTTTTCCGCAGTCTGAACAGACTACTTTTGTCATTTCACGGGGACCCATATCGCGGGGACCGCGGTTTCCACCAAAATTCGATGATCCGAACATAATGATTTCTCTTGACTGTCTGATTATAAACAGTGTTCTAGTGTATTAGACTCCGGAGTATAAGAGATGGTGGGTTGGGGAACAGGCTGAGGCATCCGGAGCCGGGGGCCCGTCCGCATGGCTGTTTCCTGAAAAACACGGGTACAGGCCCCGCGTGGACCTGCCCGGAGACCGGGGCCCTTAAGGTTTTGCGACAGGAAAATTATGATCGGGCGATTTTTTTCCGGGGTTTATTTTTACCCTTAAAATTTATTCATATTCCAGGGGGTCCGTCGCACCGGCCTCTTTGAACGCGGCCAGCCGTTCATCGCACGAGCCGCACTTGCCGCACGAGAGTTTCCCGCCTTTGTAGCAGGTCCAGGTCATGGCATAATCCACGCCGAGCGCGATCCCCTGCTTCACGATATCGGCCTTTGTCTGGTACAGGTAGGGGACTTCAAGGACCACATCGTTCCAGTCGCAGAGGTGAAAGGCTGTAGCCATTGCGCTGACGAATGCAGGCCGGCAGTCCGGGTAGATGGTATGGTCCCCGGCATGGGCCGCGTAAAAGAGACGGTTTGCCCCGATCCCGATGGCATACGAAGCGGCAAGGCCCAGGAAGATCATGTTCCGGTTCGGGACTACGGTCTGTTTCATGGAATCCTCGGCGTAATTCCCTTCCGGTACCTCCCACTGGTCGCGGGTGAGGCAGGAGGGGGCGAGCTGGTTTAACACCGCGATATCAATAACTTTGTGAGGTATGTGCAGCTTCCTGCAGCTCTTCTTTGCGCACGCGATCTCTTTTTTGTGCTTCTGGTTATAGTCAAACGTTATCGCATGGACTTCGTAATCCTGGCTGATGAGATCACAGAGGAGCGTTGTACTGTCCATCCCCCCGGAGAGGATGAGGACTGCCTTTCCCGGTCTTGGTTCTGGTGTCATGTACGGTTGCACCGGGTTTTGGCGGGATGGGGGAATAAGGCTTGCTGCACGGGGGATGTACTATTTTGTCCGGCAGGATGTGCTGCCGGCGGCAGTTGCCAGGTATTTCTTAATACCTGATTCCGCTCCGGGCCCGGTCGCGGTTATTTCCGGGTCACCGGTACCCGGCCTCTTCCCGCCCGGCGGACGTTCCCAGTTCCCGGACAATCTTCCCGACCACCTCTTCGAAATCCCAGCCCGAGCACCGGATGGTGATCCCGGCGTACTTCCGGTACAGCGGCACCCGCTGGTCGTACATGTCCCGCAGGCCCTGGCCCGGGGGAAGGACGATCCCCCGGCTCGTGATATTCCGGAGCCTTCGTTCCATCTCCGCAAAGGAGATCTCCAGGTACACGATCACGCCGTTCTCATTCAGGTGCTCCATCGCCTTCCCTTCCAGGACCACGCTGCCGCCAGTGGCAATGACGGCGTTCTTCACGTGGAGGGAGAGGATCGCCTCCTCCTCGGCCGCAAGGAACCCGTCCGTCCCTTCCGCATCGATGATCTCCTGCAGGCGCCGGCCCGCCCGCTGCTGGATCACGATGTCGGTGTCGATGAAGGTCATGCCCAGCGTCTTTGCGAGGATGACGCCCACGGTGCTCTTGCCTGCGCCGGGCATGCCGGTGAGGATGATGTTGTGCATGGCTGTACCGGGTATCTGTGCGTGCGGGGATATGAAGGGTGGTGGCCGGTGGCCAGCTGAGAAGATAGAAGGTAGTTTTGCCGGATATGATCTGCTGTTAGTGGCAGTTGTAAAGTATTACTTAACAACTGAATCGCTCCGGGGGGATTTCAAACCCGTGAAAATCGACGGGTTTAATCCCATCGGATTCGATGGGTTTGTCCGGTATGATTTGCTGTCAGCGGCAGTTGTAAAGTATTACTTAATAACTGAATCTGCTTCGAGTTCACCCGCTGTCAGAATATTCCGGATATGTATGTTGATGTTCGGAATTGATGTCCGGTAGAGTTCCCCGGTGAGTGCCCGGGTGAGCCGGACCGTTCCCACCTCGGGCCGGGCCCCCGATGCGGCTGGTCTGTCGGAGCGGTTGTCTGCTCAGTATGGCCGCGGGTTTACAGAGCTAACCTGTTGTCGTTTTCAAAAGCAGAGATTCTATTGTATTTTTTTTGTTTTAAAAATCCAATAGGCTATCAGGCACGCCATGGCTCCAATTATAATAAATAAAATAATCCATGAGATCGGCAAAAATTGTCCTGGTTCAAAATGGTACGGGGAGGATGAAATGGGTGTGAGGGTAGGTATGAGTGTAGGTGCTAAGGTTATACTCTGGTTTCCCATCGCGATGGTTGGCACTACCGTCGGTGAAGTGGTAACTGAGAGATTCGTCTGAACCGGAATAAACCTCAGTAAATAAATGGAATAGGGGGATATCAGGATTAATCCACAAACAATCATGGCAGCAACCAGCCCAACCGGATAAAATAAGACATTTTCCTTATCACTAAGATTGAAAAATTTAGTGGAATAACCACCAATTGCTACAATTATAAGATCGATTGTGGCTGCTGTCCAATCCTGCAATCTTAAGAGTAACAAAATAATTATAACGCACACAAAAAATCCAAAACAGAGCATGCCCAAAGTTTCCCTGAACGCACACCATATCCCCTCGCTTTTCTTCTCGCCGGTCTCCCCTCCCGGCTTCCCGTCATCTTCCCCGCCTGCCATAATCGAGGATGTACTTCGGGAAATATATATTACTTGTTATGGGCTCGGAAGTCCTGAGTATACTTGTGGCCTGGCAGGAGTGTACGGAACCACGCCATATCCGGGCCGGCGAGTCCCATGATGGATGCCGCCACATCGTCGCGGCACCTGTGGACCGCCGGCTCGTCTCCTGGCGCTGGTACCGGAGGTAAAACCAGGTTTGATTTACGGGCACCGGGTGGGCGCGGAGTTTTGTTTTCGTAGCGTATGCCGGTGACTGGTGAGATTTCCCGGAATGCCGGAGTGCCATGTCAGAATATTGGTTTACAGCCGGGGGTGGCCACTCGGGATTTTCTTTTTGGTCCGGGGTTTGACGAATATGGTTCACCAGGCACCAGGGAATATGTTGGTTGGCGCGGAGGATAAATTTGTCGACTATTGTCTGCGATAGACATTACCCTCTTTTCAACGGAATCTCATCCAGTGAACATGCACGAGGAAGAAATTTTTGGTAAGATGCTGCAGGAAGAGCGGAAAGCCAAAAAAATTTCCCAGGAGAAACTTGCAAAACTCGCCGGCCTCGACCGGACCTTCATCAGCCTCATCGAGAACGGAAAACGGAGCCCGACATTTTCTACTATTCTGAAGATCTGTTCAGCTCTTGAGATCGCTCCTTCTGAACTATTCTCGATTTACGAGAAGAAGGATCCGGATTACATGGCGAAGAGTGGCGGGAAGCGTAAGAGGGTCTGACGCTCAAAGGGGCGGAGGCACGAGACGCGTGGGCTTGCCCCGGGGGTTGGATCCTATTGCAGGTTCTCTTTATTTTTATCGATCTCTTCGAAGAATTTTTGTTTAATCAGGAACTCCTTCACCGCTTCAATGCCGCGTTCAAGATAAATTACCCCGATTAGCATCTCGAAACGGTCTGCCAGAACTTCAGGTGAATTCCATACTTCCCGAACTCTCTCATCCGGCCCCCAGAGAATAAAATTTTGTAAATGGAGACGATTTTTCGAGAACCAGGTGAGTGTCCCGTTTTTCCCGTAAAAAGCCCGGTTGTCATCAACTTCCTGCGGGGTTGTGCTCTCTTTTTTTGGAAAATGTTCGAGTATTGCAAAATCGAGGACAAAATCGCCGATTGTTTCCAGGCTTTTGTCTGCGGGGATTTTCGTGAGTTGTTTGAATTCCGGTTTCTCATTGATGAAAGCGTTGCTGATTATCGCACTCACGAGGCGTTCTTTATTCTGAACTGAGTATCCAAGAAGATATTTTTCTACAGGATAACAGATCTCATCCCGGTAATTGATCCATTCGGTAGTATTCTCCATGTGGAATTATCCCCTTCATTAAGCAGGAGAAGTATCGCTCAGGGCATAATGTTTATTGATCCTTGTACTGAGGTGGGTAAGTTGTTTCAAGAGTTCTATTCCTCGCCGGAATTTCGAGCCCATACGATTAAAAATCCTATTCCCGGGAGAAATACCGCCACGAACACCACCGGCGTATAACGCCACCCGCCAAATTCACGAAGTACGCCGTAGAACACGAGGCCTATTACAGGCCCGGGCGGGCTATGTCAGGACACCGCAATATCCATGATGGTTGAGACGAGAAGTGATCAGTAGGAGTGAGCATGAAAGAGATCCCCCCGTTTTCACCGGAGTTCAGGTATACCCACGGCATGGTGAAACGGCTGACCGGTATCACCGCCGACCGGGAAATTATCCTCCATGCACATCTTGTTCCGAAGTGGGAGCTATCGGTACGGCGGGAAGAGCTCGTCCGGGCGGCTCACGCGTCCACGGCAATCGAGGGCAACCCGCTCTCGCTTGAGGAAGTCAGCCAGCTTGCAGAAGGCCGGGAGGTGATGGCGGCCCGTCGGGCGAAAGCCGAGGTGCTGAATTATCTCCGGGTGCTGGAGCACATTGAGTCGTACCAGGAGAAGGGGGTGATCTCCGAAAAAAACATTCTCTTCCTTCACCGTGACGTCACAAAGGATACTCTTGATGATCCGGCAACAGAAGGCGCGTTCCGGATGGTCCGGGTCGTGGTAGGGAACCGGCGCACACAGGAGGTCGTGTATTCTCCCCCGGCAGCAAAAGAGGTCCGGCCTCTTATCGACGGGTTGATCGCGTGGCTGAACTCTGAGGCAGCCCGGCAGATGCACCCGGTTCTTGTTGCCGGGATTGCGCACTACGAGCTGGTCCGGATCCACCCGTTCGTGGACGGCAACGGCCGGACGGCCCGGGCACTCGCGACACTTATCCTCACGATGCGGGAGTTCGATATCAAGCGGTTCTTTACCCTCGATGATTTTTACGACAGCGACCGGGCCGCGTACTACGCAGTGCTGAAACGCGTGAACGGGACCTACCCGGATTGCACTCCATGGCTCGAATATTTCCTGGAAGGGGTGGAGATCTCGCTGCACCGGGTGAAGGAGCGGGTGCTGCTGCTCTCGTCCGATGAGCACCGGAAGGTCACCGGGGGACAGGTTGCGCTGTCGGACCGGCAGATGAAGATCATCGAGTTCATCCACGCGAACGGGTCGGTGAAATCGAGCGATCTCGTCGCGATGTTTAAGATCTCGCGACAGGCGGCTCTCAAGGAGCTGACAGGTCTTGTCGAAAAAGATCTGATACAACGCGAAGGTGACCGGCGTGGGGCCCGGTATATCCTGAAATGATGGTTGTCATTTCGGTTGTCATTTCGGTTGTCATTTAACCGGATTTCTCACAATGACAAACTATCGACTTGAATTCTCGCCACTTCAATATTCCGGAATCCCATCTTCTCCATCTGGTTCCGTGTTTCACGATTCCTGACCCGGACACGTACCGCATTATCAAGGGGCAATGCAGGCACTAACAGGTCAACCTGATGAGTGTTCTCCGCAGCACGGAGCCAACGACTGCGGGTCCAGGAAGGTTTGAGTATCATCATCATCTCCCTTTTCGTGACACACCTCCCGTTTGTGCTGGCGTTGATTGCGATATGCCAGCTCATATAATCCATGAATACTCCCTCCAGGTTGTCGAACGAGAGGAGAATGTTGTTCGGGAACTCATTTTTCTTCCGGTAGATTTTCTGCCAGGATCCCCGGAGATAATCGGAGCCTGTATAGATTCTCCAGTTGTCCTGGTAGCCGGTCCGGTATAACGCGCTCTCATTGTTGCCGACTGAAATGAAATGCGGGAAGAATCCGATCTGCTCTTCAAGCCATTTATATGCCGGCAGGAAAAACGAGTCCGCCGAATATGCGGGATCTGCGTGGATTGTGCCCTTCACGATCTGTGACTGGGGCATGCAGTGGTGATAGAATTGATCATTGAAATCAGTTAAAGGGGCGATAGAGATCACTCCGGTGTTTCCGTACCGAAATTCCCATCCGGTTTTCGATCATAATTCTTTTTCTCCAGCATTTCTTTGCTCTGCTAAACAGATCTCCCTGACGACGGAATACATCTCCCCAACGGAAACTGAACTCCCGAATTCCTGCCTCATAGCATGAAAACCGGGTTCCCCGCTCCAGACGCATTCCCAGGCAAATTCGATTGAATCATGGATAGCCGGTACAGAATATTCGACCGGTCCCCAGGGAAAAGGCCAGGGGATATTCTTCTGTCTTTTCAGGGCCCGGGTTACACAGGTATCCAGCGGAAGCATAAGCCAGATCACCGACACGGGGATTGTGGAGTCAAGAAGGTTCTTCCGTACTTCATCTACGTGAGGCCCTCCTCCGGAAAATTCCAGGATTCCCGGTGCGGGCCTGCTGCATAGTTCAAGAAAATGGTCCCAGGCACAATCTTCTCCTTCGACCGTGCTGTTGCTATAACGGGTCCGGCATTCATCGATCGATCCGTACGGGAAACCGGTATCCCGTGCAAGGTATTCCGCAAGGGTTGTCTTTCCGGATCCCAGCGTTCCGATCAAGAGGATTTTCCGTGGGCTGATAACGAGCCTCTCCGGGTTACAAAAATCATGCGGGTCCATATCGGTTGCTGCTCACTGTTTTGTTCGAACTGTTAAGTATTCCTTAACCGTTGAAGGTGGGGTACATTCTCCGCTACCATGATCTCCTCTATAGCCCCGTCTCATTTTTTCCCGGTTTTCTTTCCATGTTTTTCATCATCAGGATCGCACCATCCGAAATGCCCGCATTCAATACACGAAGATCTGACTGAACGCTTACAGTCGTCGGGATAAG
>Ga0074046_10001224_pt1 | contig 23689 bp, 24 predicted proteins | sample BogForMeECP23OM3_FD_94441 | JGI IMG/M metagenome (GOLD analysis project Ga0074046, IMG submission 94441) | Bog forest soil microbial communities from Calvert Island, British Columbia, Canada - Bog Forest MetaG ECP23OM3 | ecosystem: Environmental > Terrestrial > Soil > Wetlands ...
GATCGCGATAAGGCCGCGACGCTGCTCGAAGCTGCTCTCGTCACGGCGCGCGAGTTGGGGATGCGCGCGCTCGAGGAACGCATCACGGCCGCGACATCAGAAATGAAGCCCGACCTACACTAGAGCGATCGATCAGTTGACGCGCGTAGGCGCCATCAAATTCGGAGCCGCCGGCGAAATCCGCTGATCACCGAGCTCGACAATCGTGTCAGCGGGCAGATTCAGTCGGCGCGCCGCCTCGCGGATCGCCTCGGGATTGGGCGCCTCGTACAGGCAGTAGGTCTTCTTCTTGTCGGCGCTCAGGAATGAGGTGAGCCACTGGATGCCGACATCGGTGTTGACTTGGCAGACCGCCGTGGCGGCCTCCTTGTTCACGTTCAGTTGTTCCGCAAAATTTCGCTCGATCAGGTACAAAGGCATATTGTGTCCTCTCGACTTGTTTTCTCTACGCCGCTCGTCGTCATCAGCGCGCGGCTCAAGACACTCTAGTTCCGAAAGCGCCAGCACCGTTTCCGTACTCCGTTTTCACCTTAGGGGCAACCCGAAGGACGCCGAGCCGCTGCTGAGCTAAACGCCTAGCCGATCGCGCCGCATTTGCGGAGCGCATCCAAATCCGCTTTGGCGAAACCCCAGTCGCGCAATGCTTCCTCGGTATGCTCACCGGGCCGCGCCGGCGGTCGCTGAATCCTGCTCGGCGTGCGCGAGAATCGGGGAGCCGGCCCCGGCTGAGTCACGCCGCCTTGCTCGATGAAAGTTCCGCGATGCTTATTGTGCGGATGCTTGGGCGCTTCATCCATGCTGAGCACCGGCGCGAAGCAAATGTCGCTGCCCTCCATTATCTTGCACCATTCGTCGCGCGTCTTGGTGCGGAACAGCGTCTTCAGCCGCTCCTTCATCCTGGGCCACGACTTGCGATCCTGCTGATGTGGCAGTTCCTCGCCCTGGAGTCCCGACAGCCGCAGCAACTCCGCGTAGAACTTTGCTTCGATCGAGCCGATCGCGACGTACTTACCGTCCTTGGTTTCGTAAACGTCGTAGTAATGCGCACCGGTGTCGAGGATGTTGTCGCCGCGCTCGTTGTTCCAGAACCCCGAGCCGTGCATGCCGTAAATCGCGGTCATCAGCGACGCCGCTCCATCCACCATCGCCGCATCGACCACCTGGCCCTTGCCGGACTTCTGCGCCTCGAGCAGGCCCGCGACCACTCCCAGAGCCAGGTAGAGCGCGCCGCCGCCGAAGTCGCCAACCAGGTTCAGCGGCGGCACCGGAGCCTCGCCCTTGCGCCCGATGCTGTGCAGCGCGCCTGACAGTGCGATGTAGTTGATGTCGTGGCCGGCCGCATGCGCGAGCGGTCCCTCCTGTCCCCATCCCGTCATGCGCCCATAGATGAGGCGCGGGTTGCGCTTGAGACAATCGTCGGGGCCGAGGCCGAGCCGCTCGGTCACGCCGGGACGGTAGCCTTCGATCAGCGCGTCGGCTTTCGCGACCAGCTTCAATACGGCCTCGATCGCCTCGGGCCGTTTGAGATCGAACGCGACCGATCGGCGGCCGCGATTGAGCAGGCTGTATTTCGGATCCATCGCGATGCCCAAACCGGCCTCGGCGGCGCGATCGATTCGCAGGACGTCGGCGCCCATATCTGACAAGAGCATCGCACACATTGGACCCGGGCCAATCCCGGCCAGCTCGATGACGCGATAACCTGACAACACTCCCATGATTCCTACCTCACTTCAGTCGGCCGGCGAATTACTTCAGCGCGCGAACTCTTTTATTTGCTTCACGGCTGAGACACTTCTGCAGCCACGCCTGCACGTTCGGCGTCGACGACAAGTCCAGCTTCAGCATAGGAATCCAGCTCATGACCGCGGCCACGTTCAAGTCCGCGATCGTGAAGTTTTTGCCGAGCAGATATTCCTTGCCTTTGAGCGATTCCTCGAGCGCGTTGAACGGCGCCTTCAGCGCTTCGACCGCGGCCTGCGCGGCTTTCTCGTCTCGATTCTCGGGTGCATTCATCACGCGGTTGCGCAAAATCGTGATGAGATGCGGCTCGACTTCGGTCATCGCCCAGAAGCTCCACTTGTAGATGTCGGCGTGCGCGGCGGGCTCGGGCGGCCATAGCGTATTCCTGCCGTACTTCTCGGCGAGGTAGAGATTGATCGCCATCGACTCCCAGACTACGACGCCGTCGTCCTCGAGCACCGGCACGTGCCCGTTGGGATTGAGTTTGAGATGCGCGGGCGACTTGGCCTCGGTGGTCGGCATCGGATTGTGTTCGTATTTGACGCCGAGCTCTTCGAGAGCCCACAAGGACCGGGCGCTGCGCGATCTTGAAGTTCCGTGAAGTTTTGTCATGTTGCTTCCTCCGATGCTCGCATCTTACTACCAGCAATCAGGATCCTTACAAGCCCGAAAAAAGCGCGGCGTACTTGCGCTCATCGTGATCATTGTGGTTGCCGCGGGATGCTTCGCGCCGAATCCGACGCGCAAGCCGCAGGATCTAGGCGGCGAGCACGTCTCGTTCACGACCTCCGACGGCGTGCTGCTGCGCGGTCATCTGTATGGCAACGGCTCGACCGGCGTGATCCTCGCGCACATGTATCCCGCCGATCAGTCCGACTGGACCGACTTCGCGCAAGTGCTCGCGGCGCACGGTTACCAGGCGCTGACTTTTGATTTCCGCGGATTCACGGAGTCGCAGGGAACCTCGGGCACCGAGTATGCCGGCACCGATCTGCTGGCCGCCTACCAGTTCATGCGCCCGCGCGTCTCGCGCATCTTCATCGCCGGCGCGAGTCTCGGTGCCGAGGCCGCAATCCTGGTTGCCGCGCGCGAGGATGTAGCGGGAATAATCTGTATCTCGGCGCCGACCAGCTTTGGCGGACTGGTCGTCACCGAATCCATCCGCCACGTTCGCGCGCCGATACTGTTCGTCACGTCCGCCGCCGACCCTCTGGTCGGAGGGCAGCCGGAAATCCTGTATCGGTTGGCGCAAGCGCCGAAGTCGATCGAGGTTTATCCGGGCAGCGCGCACGGCACCGCGATCCTGTTCGGACCTCATGGCGCGGAGCTGCAGGCGCTGATGCTGCGCTTTATCGCGGCCACCCAGCCTCCCGTCAACCCCGAGTTGCCTTAAACCTGACGCTGGAGTAGTCGAGGGTTTTGGCGTCGTAACGAACTCAGCTCGGCAACGCAAGGAGAACAGGTGCAGGGCATCGGGCCGGCGAATTAATAGCTTGAGTCAATAGGAGGTAGTCCAATGAAATTTCTCGTGATTCGGAAACCGCGCGCCGGGGCGCTTGTACAGCCGACCAGCCAGATGATTCGAGCGCAGAAGGAAGGGCTGCTCGGCGCGATCAAGCGTGGTGAGGTTGACTGTGCCTACGCCTTCGTGGGAGGTGGCGGTATCAGTATCCTGAACGCCAATTCCGCGGAAGACGTGAACCAGCGCCTGTTCGGCTCGCCGCTGGGACTCTTCTATGATTTTGAGGTGCACCCACTAGCCGATTACGGCCAATTCATGGACACGGTAGCGCAAGTGTTAGAGGCGCGAGAGAAGCAAAGTCGATAATCAGCACCGGTGTGCACAGGTCAAAACCAGTTTCGCGCCGATTGCGTTTTTCCATTACCTTGAATCAGGACTCAAACCGGGGATTCCAGTTTGACAATCCAAGGGGCCGGTTCGTGTCCGGCCCCTTACGTGTTCTACGAATCAGGCGCACCCGCAGTCGCAAGTAGCAGACAGGCAGTTCGCCAAGCACTACACCGAACATTAAAAGCTAGCGGCCTGACGGAAAGGAGAGATCCCGATGAAACTGAAGCAGACTTTAGTATCTGTCACTGTCGTTGTCCTGGGTATGCTCGTGTCGGGTGTCGTACTGGCCCAAAGCAACCCCTCCGCTGGCACGTGGAAACTGAACACCGAAAAGTCGAAATTCAGTCCTGGGCCGGCACCAAAGAGTCTGACGCTGACATTAGAAGCCCAGGACAATGGCGTCAAAGCTAGCTCCCAGGGGACTGCTCCGGATGGAAGCCCCACCACCTGGAGCTACACGGCGAACTACGACGGTAAGTCCAATCCGATTTCAGGGACGGGACCGAGCGGCGCCGATACTATTGCCCTTAAGCGCATCAACCCGGACACGACCAAGTCGACCTTCAAGAAAGCCGGAAAAGTAGTTCGGACGTCGCGACTCGTGGTCTCCAAGGATGGGAAGGTCATGACGATCACGGCGAAAGGGACTGGTTCGGACGGCCAGCCGGTAAGCGACGTGCTGGTCTTCGACAAACAGTAAGCCGAGAGGAGCTAAGCGCGCTCCTCGCAAAGAAAAAAGGAGTTACGCCAAACCAGTCCAAGCCGCATGCCGTCTCAGGGCTTCAATCCGAACACCGCCACGCTGCTCGGCGTACCGACGTAAACCTTGCCGTTCGCGATCGTCGGCGTGATGAACTTATTGTCCGAAAAACTGTCGGCCGGCACCGTGCTGCTATTGTAAAGCTCGGTGGCCAGATTGGTCGCGTCGTACGCGTGCAGGACTCCAGCTGACCCGTTAGCCTGGACCGCCCACACGATTGCGTTGCTCGTCCCGTTGGCCGAAATGCTCGGTGACGTCCCCGGATAACCGTAGGTCTCGCTGCTGCTCGACGTCGGCATCGCCCCGAGCTTGGCCTGCGAAAACGCGAACGCCTGAAGTGGTTCGCTCACTCCGCCATAGTAAAGAGTGAAGTTGAAGTACGCCGGCATCGCCCATTCACCGCCGTTCAATGCGCCCGTCAGCACCTGGTAGGCGTTTAAGTTGTTGTTACTCGTCGAGTTCCACTTGCCCATGTTGGTGCGGTCGACGAGGTAGATGTTGCCGTCCTTGCCGGCGCCGACCGCTAGATGCCTCGTCGTGTTAGTCGAGTCGGTCATGTCGGGCAACACCATCGCGCCGCCTGAACCCAAATCCGCATCGCTGTTCGATTCGCTGACGGTGTCATAAGGCTCGAAGAAGTCGGTGACCTGCAATCCACTCGAGTTCGACAGTTTCAGGAAACCGTTGCCGAAATCTCCCTTGCTGGGGAAACCTCCGACGATAGACGTGTCGAAAGTACCGTTGCCGTCCAGCAGATAGATATTGCCCGAACTGTCGGCCGCGGGCCCTCCGCCAGCCTGCCAAATCGCGCCTTCGCTGCCGTTCGGGGTGATATCCAGAACGGAAGTCTGCGCCAATGTGTTCTGGTCGTAGGCCATGATCCAGCCATTGTAAGGCTGGTCATCGCAGTGTGATGCCCAGGTCGTGATGATCTGGCCATTAAGCAAGAGCAATCCCGCCCGCTCCTTGTACTGTCCCGGACTGAAAGCGGGACCGGGGGCAAACGTCGCCGTCACCGTAACCGGGCCGCCGAATTCTTCGGCCCCGGTCGTCAAGTCGAGCGCGTGGATGCGCTGGATGTAGGCGCCCGACTTCGTATTCTTGGACATCGCTACCAGGTAGATAGTGCCGTGGGGTCCGGCCGTCGGATCGACTACGGGAGTGGACGTGATGCCGATTTGGTTCGGTACCTGGCTGCATCCTCGGGGATCCGAGGGAGTCTCTCCCGACCCAACCACCGATACCTGCCAAAGTGCCGCCCCGGAGCTATCGGCGTCGAAGGCGTAAACGCTGTCGTTCTCGGTGACGACGTAGAGCACGTTGTGCGTGCCCTTACCCGGGATCGCGACCTGCGTCTTGATGAGCGGTTGCGCGTCGACAAGTCCGTCAACCCCCAGCTCGTACAGCTTGCCGAATGCAGGCGTAGGGTTAGTGACGTTGTTGATGTTCGTTGTCGTCAGAATGCTCTCGGTCAGATCTTGTCCAGTACGTCCGATGTCGTTGTGATAGGTCAGCACGTCGGTCAAGACCAGCGGTGTTGCGGTCGCCGTGGGTGTGGCCGTGACTGTCGAGGTCGCAGTCGCGGTCGCTGTCGGCGTCGATGTAGCCGTCGCCGTGCGAGTCGGACTTGCGGTCGCCGTGAACGTTGCGGTGGCGGTCGTCGTAGGAGTTGCGGTCGCGGTCGAGGTCTGAGTAGCCGTCGCGGTGGCTGTTCGCGTTGCGGTTGCCGTCGAGGTCCGAGTCGCGGTTGCGGTGGCTGTCATCGTAGACGTGGCTGTAGTAGTCGCAGTCTGAGTTGCAATTGCCGTGGCTGTTGGTGTCGCGGTTCTAGTCGCCGTCGCCGTTACCGTAGCAGTCTGAGTTGCGGTCGCAGTGACCGTGGCCGTCGCCGTAGAAGTGGCTGTCGCCGTCGCTGTAGTAGTTGCCGTTGCCGATGCAGTAGCTGTGGCAGTAGGAGTCAAGGTCGCCGTTGCGGTGGGGGTGCGGGTTGGCGTAGGCGTCGGAGTCGGCCGCTTACGTTTTTTTGCCGAGCCTGTAAGTTTGACTTTGGCCGACCGGTCGCCCGCGGTCGCGTCGCTGTTGACCCTGATGTTGGCCGAGAAACTGCTTCCAGAGTCGGGTGGCGCAAACGCCACCGTGACGGTGGCAGTTCCATGCGGCTGAATTAGAAACAAAGAATTCCGGATCTGCGACTTCCCCAACTAGCGCGGCAGTTGGAAAAAAGGCCGGAGCGATCACTCGCTCCGGCCCCGGTCATTGGCCGCTTTTCGAACCCACTGCTATTCCTCTGGTACTGCAACTTCCCACCCGAGCCAGATGTTCGCGGTATCTGGGCAGGCCGTGGTGACACTAAACGTATATGGACCAAAAGATTGGCCCGTACTTGGCACGCCAGCGTCCGCGCCTAACCAAGGAAGCGACCCGTTTGGGGGCACGAGCGGGGTCTCAGCCGACAGCGCCGGCGATCCCGATGGAGACGCGAAAGTGTCGACCGGCTCATTACCTGGATCCTCGCAACCTATCTCGGCGTAGATCATTGCGACCAGTTGGGCTTCTCCCAGGGGAGTTATGGAACCCGTTGTGAAGTTGCTGTGAAAGCCATTCCGCTCGAAGCCATACGCCGTATAATTGCTTAAATTTTGACCGGCGCCCCGGTAAACCATCAAAAACGAGCCGAGCTCCACGGAACTGTTGAGAAAGTGCTTAAATGTATACGAGCCGGAATCATTTGGGACACTTCCGAAAATGTGTGCGGCGAGCCAAGAAGTATCAGTGCCGGAAGTGTTTGATGCGGAGATCTGCTGAGGAGCCCCGCTGATGTTCGATGCGGAAAGCAACGTCCAGCTGCTGTCGGGTAGCGTTGGTGGATGTGATGCCGGTTCGCCTAACAAGATGCCCACAAGAACGACGTCGCCGTTCTGAACTCCGGACGGCGTTTGAACGGTGACCTTACACGTCGATCCTGCACCGCCGGAACACTCGGACTCGACATTGCTTGCTGGCCCAATAAAGTACGGCAGCGCATCGTTGAACGGCGTCCATACGGTGGACTGGTCGGTGCCGCCCTGCGTGAACTCCAGCACGCTCCAGAACAGCCCCTTCTCACCGCTTGAACTGGTGAGGCTGGGATCCCAGATGAGTGAATTGTAGTCGCCCCAGCGCTGCAGGACAGGCCCCGGCGTTGGAGTCGCCGAAGGAGACGGCGTGGGAGTCGGACTGATGCTTCCTGTTGGTGTGGGAGTCGGGCAGGTGTTCTGTCCTGTGTAAACTGCCGCGCTGCCTGCGAAGTTTGTCTCAGGAAAGCCGAACATTGCCGGGAATTCGTGCCATGCGAACCAGATCGAAAAGGGGGCGCCGGTGGAGGTAAAGCTGGTTGCGGTGGCGTTGATGTCGAAATCCTGATCGGACGTAATCGCAAATTGTGTCGACTGCCGCCCAGCTTGAGCTGTAACCGAGTATTGGCTGATCGGGAAAAATGTAGCCGTTGCTGTTCGCGGCGCAGACCGGTATGTCGTAGCGCTCCCATGCGCCGGAAACGTCCAGAGCACTGGTTCCCGTAGAGATCGCAAAAATCAAATCACCCGTATGTTTGATCGAATCTAGTATAAGCGTAGTGGCGAGCCACCCCCGGTCAATGGAGTCATAGGCGATCTGCGTGTCAGTAAAATTGACGGGGGTCAGGGTTTCCTATCGCGGCACACGACGGCAGGGGATTTCCGTTCGCACCCGGACTGCCGCATCAGAACGCGTAGAGCGATTCGGGCCCGCTCCCTTGGACGGTTCCGGATTTGTCGAAGACCCAGAGCCCCTGATTCAGCATCTCGACATTCTGAGACGGCGAGACATCAGCCGCAACATCGAGCGGCGGAGTTTGGGCCCCGACGTTCGGTGCGGGCGGGTTCTGGCAGGCGGAGACGCTGCCTCCGGCGAACGGCTGCCCGGCGGTAGGAGGGCCGGACGTATCGGGCACAGAAGATTCCGGCCCGACCGGAAACTGCGGGGGAAGCGGAGTGTTCATCGGAGTCGGTGTGATCGCCGGCGAGACGGCCGAAGGTGAAAGTGCCGGCCCTGCCGTTGCTTTCCCAGCAAGGAAATGTGTGCAGCGAAGCATCTCATCTCGGCTGAACGAGAGTCCGGGCGAAGCCTCAAATTGCTGGTAGGTCATACCCTGTCGGCGCGTCAACTCCGCGCCAATGTCGGCACACCGCTGTCGGAAGGCCATCCAGCTAGCTTGAGTCCCACCTTCGGCGGCCCAAAACTGCGGAGGCTCTTCAGAAATGGCGAATCGAGCGATCGCGGCGGTCGCCGCAGCGCTCGGCGACTGCGCGCTGGCGCTCACCCCCATCAGCGCTGCGACCAGAGCGGCGACAATCACGATTGCTCTTATTTTAGAAATTTCATATTCCTCCGTTTGCTTACGAACCGAGTGCTTAATCGCGACACAGCTCGCTGACCGAGAGTTAACTTTATCTACCACGAGTTGACATTCACATCGTGGTGAAAGTCAACTGAGAGTGTTACGAACAGATGTATTTGCAGCTTCTGGGCCGCATTCCGCTCCCAACTGCGCCCATCCCACTCGGCCTCGGAATGAGCTCTCCGTTGTCCTTCCGACCCTGTCTCTCCCTGCAGCGATCTCGGTTCAGGGATGAACTATTCAGCCTTACCGCACCGCCCCATCCGTGCTATCCAATCGCTATGGGCAACAATCACGACAATCGCGGCGGCCATCACGCGACATCGGGCAACGTCCGCTTCCAAATATTAATTTTGACGGAACAAAACTACCCTTGGTGGTACGCCCGTCATTTGACCACAGCAGGTGGTATGAATTGCCTTTTCTCTACTCAATCGACCAGTCGAAATCCCTGATAACAACCGCAAAGATTCGGTCCATCAAGCGCCCCTTGCCTGCTCGGCGGCGAAGTATCGCTCGAAGATTGCACGGATCCGATCGCGGCACCGGGTCAGTTCGGCGAGCATTCGTGCTGCGCCATCGGGGCCTTCGAAGCCCATCCGGCGGGCTAGAGGGCGGAGGCCAGCGACAGAGGTCGGGATGGCCCAGGCAGGCTGATCGCTCTCGATGCGGAGGCGATTTTCCAGGCGCGACAGGAATCGGTAGTCGTCTTCGAGAATGGCGGCGTCGGCGGGCGCCAGCAAATGGAGAGTGTCGAGCGCCTCGAGTAAGCCCATCGTGTCGCGCACGCGCAGCTCCAGATGACGATGGCCGTGCGCCAGTGCCATCATCTGCGCGAGGAACTCGACGTCCACCAATCCGCCGTGACCCTGCTTGATGTTGAGCCGGGTCTTGTCCTCGGCGCCGATCTCCATCTCCATTCGGTGGCGCATCGCGGCTATCTCGCCGACCTCGCTCGCCGTCAGTCCGCGGCCGTACACGAATTCCTGGCGCGCCGCTTCGACTTCGCGGCCCAGTTCGCGGTCGCCGGTTATCACGCGCGCGCGTACCAGCGCCTGTCGCTCCCATACTGCAGAACTCTGCCTATGATATTCGCGGAACCCCGCCAGCGACGTGACCAGCGGGCCCGCGTTGCCCGAGGGGCGCAGGCGCAGGTCGAGCTTGTAGGCATAGCCCTCGCGCGTGCGCGATTCGAGGATCGCGATCAGCTTCTGCGTGATTCGCGAGGCGATTTCGCGGCTGCCCGCAGCGACTTCCGCGCGATCGTCATAGACAAAGATCAGATCGAGGTCGGAGTTGTACGACATTTCGCCGGCGCCGAGCCGGCCCATCGCAATCGCGCACAGGCGCATCGTGGCCGGAATCGTGAAACGCGCCTCGGTCTGGATTCGCGCGAGCACCATCGCCTCGTCCAGCACCGTTTCGGCGAGAGTCGTGAGCTCGCGTTCGACGTCGAACAGTTCGAGATTGCCGGCCAGGTCGGCGATTGCGATGCGCAAAAACTCCTGGTGACGAAATGCGCGGAGCGCGTCGAGCTTGCTCTCGAAATCCGGACTCGCCGCGATCAATCCCGCCAGCTCGTCGCGCAGTTCAGCCGGACTGCGCCGCGTCGCCGCGAGGTCGGAACGCACGAGAGTATCGAGCATGTCGGGATGGCGGATGAAGATGGTCGAGAGGTAAGCGCTCGAGGCGAACAGCCGCAGCAGGATGCGCCGGGTCGCGGGATGCTGCTCGAGCAAGGCGAGGAACGAGGTCCGCGCGCCGATCGCAGCGATGAACTCGGCCAGGTTCATCAGTGCCAGGTCGGGATCAGGCAGCCTGCCGATCTCGTCAATCAGCATCGGGCCGAGCCGTTCGAGCAGCTCGCGACGGCGCGGGCTGGTGGGGGCATGCGAGGGTCCTCGAGCCAGCAGCTCGAGATGACGCGCGCTTTCTTCGGCGCGCGCGAAGCCAAGCTCGCGCAGGTAGCGAGTCGAGGAATCCGGATCGAGCGCCGCGTTCCACGCGAGCTCCGCCGCGGAGGAGACCGAACGGGTCGATTCTTCGTCACCGCCGGCGAGAGTCTCGCGAAATTGCAGCTCGACGAGCGCCCGGTGAGATTTCAGCCGCTCGCTGAATTTTTCGAGCGCGCCCGCCCCCTTGCCAAAACCCATTCGTGCCGCAAGCGCGCGTATCCCGTCGTCATCGGCCGGCAGCACGTGGGTCTGCAGGCCGGCGACGATTTGCAGCTTGTGCTCGACGTCGCGCAGGAACAGGTACGCGTCGGAAAGTTCGTGCGCGCGTTTCGACGGCAGGTAGCCGAGTGAGTCGAGCTTCTCGAGCGCGGCGACGGTCTGCTCGACCCGCAGCCGGGGATCGCGCCCGCCGTAAATCAGCGTGAGCGCCTGCACGATGAATTCGAGCTCGCGGATTCCGCCGCGGCCGAGCTTGATATTGCGCTCGATCATCGCGGGCGTTTTCAGTTCCGCCTCGATCTGATGCTTCATCGCGCGCAACTGGCGCAGCGTGTCGAAGTCGAGGTAGCTGCGAAACACAAAGTGATTCAGCTCGGCGCGCAATTGATACCCGATTTCGAGGTCGCCGGCGACGGGCCGCGCACGCAGCAGCGCGGCGCGTTCCCACGGCTCGCCGAGGTTCTCGTAGTAGTTGATCGCGCCTTCAATCGGCGTCACCAGCGGCGCGGAACGGCCGCCCGGCCGAAGCCGCAGATCGATTCGAAAGCATCGCGCCGACAGAATTTCGGTAAACCATTCGCCGAGACGTGCTGCCGCTTCGGAACCGTCCGGCGAACCCGAGGACGCGTGAAGATAAACCAAATCGACGTCCGAGCTGAGGTTAAGTTCGCGCGCGCCGAGCTTGCCCATCGCGAGGATGCAGAATCGCCCGATCGTGCGCGCGCGTTCGCCGAGAAAACGGCTCGCAAGTTCCAGCGCTGTGCGAATGCATTCGTCGGCCAGCTCCGACATCGCGAGCGCCGTTTCGCCGACGCTTAGCCGGTCGAGCAAATCGGCAATCGCCACCCCAACCATCATGCGGCGCATGAAACGCCCGAGTACCGCGGCAGCGCTCTGACGATCTGGCGCATCAATCGTGGCGCGTTCGGTGCGCATCGCGGCGACAAGTCCGTCGATAGTCTGGGCGCGCGCGTCGAGAAAAATTTCCGACCATCCGGGTCCGGCCAAAGACAGCTCGGTCGCAACCAGCTCCGACGAGCCGAGGCAAAAGATCAGGTCCGCGCCGGCGGGGCGATCGCGGAGCACCCCCTTCAGCGCGTCGGCAGAATTCTCGGCGAGCTTGGTCAGAAACGCGAGCGCCAACTGCTCGTCGGGCGCACAATCTTTGACCGCAGCGAGCGCATTCTGCGCCAGGCGATCGTTGCCCAGCCTGTCCTTCAGCCGTTTGGCGAGGACGGCAAGCTGCGGGGATTGCGCGGCTTTGCGTGGCATCTCGTCAACGATAACAGACGCGAGCAGTGCGTGCGCCGCAAAATTGCGATGGCCCCATTCGCGCCGCCGAAGTGGCTCTTACGTGTGTGGAGAATTTTCGCTCGCCGATGTGCCACTGATGGCGCTGGCGATGGTGCTCGACGTCGATGCAATGAAGCTCGACGCGTTCTCCAAGGTCGATGCGTATCTGGAGCGGGTGCGCGAGCGTCCGAGCTGCCGCGAGATCAGCCCGCGCACAAGAGTGGCAGATGCGAGTTCGCGCACCTGACCACGCGATGCGATCAAGTCTGCTGCGCGACAGTCTTTTTCGAGTGATGCGTCTTCGAGGAAGCCCGGTGAGTATGGCATACGCGCGACTTCCTCGAGCGTTTCGGTGCGAAGTCGGTCTTGATTGGCGCGGGGCGAATCGACGGCTCGTCCTCGATGCCGGGGAAGTACTTGTCTTCGTCGCGATGCACCTGCAACGCGGCAAGGAACTCCGCGTAGTAGTTTTTCACCGCGAAGCCGAAATGCGGTCCCTGGTAGTGCTGTACCATCTGGCAATAGTCGCCGCCGTAAATTCCCGCCGCGCGCGCCACTCCACCGGTGCCGTAGTTGTATGCGGTAATCGCCAGCGGCCAATCGCCGAGCGTGTCGTAGTTCGAGCGCAGCAGCTTGGCGGCCGCGAGCGTCTCGCGTTCCGGATTCAGCCGATCGTCGTGATAGCGCGTGATTCTCATGTAGTGCTTGCCGGTGTCGCGCGTGAACTGCCAGATTCCGACCGCGCCCGCGCTCGAGCGCGAAGCGCCGTGGAAGCCCGACTCGACATGCGCGAGCGTCACCAGCTCGGGCGGGAGTCCGGCGTTGCGGAAGATGCGCTCCATCGTCGGCACGTAATAGCGGCTGCGCAACAGCCCGTCGTGGAACTGCTCGCGCAGTCCCTCCTGCACGCGCAAGTTCTGTGCGGCGGCCGCATAGGCGCTCGGCGACTCGCCCTTGAACATGGCCGCGACCTCGCGCTCTTCGTCGTCGGCAGGCGGCCGTGATGCGAGGCGATTCAGAATGTCGGAATACTTGATCTTGAGGTACTCGTTCGCCCAGTCGATATCCGTGCGCATCGGCTGGCCGTCACCGGGAAGATGAAACACATGGTAGATGCGCGACACGTTGTCGCGATCGACCACCACGAAGTCGTGGTCCGAATACTTGGTGAAGACATCTACCCAGAAATCGACGTTGGGCTCGATCGATTTCGGACGCGGGAACGGGAGTTTGGTTTCCGACGAAGCGTTGGGCGGGAACGCGATGCCGAATGCGATCGCGAGCGTGAGCACCACGATTATTTTTACGATTCGGTTCGCTGACAACTTCGTTACGAACAAAAGGCTTCTCCCCGCGCACGAGTCCCCTCTCACGCGGGTCTCCCGGCTGAACGCAGGGAAACAGGCTCTATGAATTAGCTGCCATTGCTCCACTAGTCAATAAATTCTACGCCTAGGCTTAAGGTGAATCTTTGCAATTATCGGTTCAGCTGCCAGACAAATATCTCGGCTTGCGACGCTTCCGTAACGAAACGTTCCCACCAGCACCCTCCGACGACCTGAAGACTCGCACAGGGAGCGGCTTGACAGGGTCGTTGCCTTTATGTAAATGAGAATCATTCTCAATCTCAGGAGCGTTGGCCCGTGACTGTTAAAACTTCATCCACTATCTCCACGACTGCGATCGTTTCCCTAGCGCTACTCGCCTTATTCGTTGCGCCTTGGGCGCGCGCGGCTGATGACTCCTCACAACTCCGCTTTCACGCCGGCGCCGTCGAGCCCGCGAGCCTGACCCTGCCTGCCAACACACCGATCAAATTGCAGGTCACCAACTCCGGCGACGCGGCGGTCGAGTTCGAAAGCTTCGAGTTGCATCGCGAGCGCGTCGTGCAACCGGGCCAGACGATCACGGTCTATCTGCCGGCACTCCCGCCGGGCACGTACCCGTTCTTCGACGACTTCAGTCACGGCGCGGTCAAGGGCGAGATTGTCTCGCGCTGATGCTCCAACGGCTCGCGCTTTCGGCGTGATCCTTTGGTCGGCAGCAATCGCAATCGTAGCGGCCCAGTTTGTGCGCCTTGATCGTTCGAATCCCAACGTGAACGGGGACCTGTCAGCGCCGCCGGTCGTCAAAGATGCCATTGAGCGCTCCTGTTACGATTGTCACTCGAACCAAACGCGATGGCCTTGGTACAGCGCCGTGGCGCCTTTCTCATGGTGGATTCATTACGAGGTCGGCGAAGGGCGGAGGCGGCTGAACTTCTCTTCATGGACCGACTACACCTCCGATCCGGGCACCGAGGATCAAAAGCTCGACGAGGTCGCGCGTCTTATTGCGAGCGATGCGATGCCTCCCTGGTACTACCGCGCGATGCATCCGGGGGCGCGTCTGACGCAAGTCGAGCGTGCCGCCATCACGCGATGGATCGTCGACGAGAAATCCTCGCACGCGGCGTCGGCTGGCGGCGGATCTGAGCGGGGCGCGCCATGAGCATCCGCGCGATCATCCTCGCCGCGGCGCTTTTGCTGATCGCCGCGAATGCGTCCGCGCAAGTCGATCCCTTCGAGTTCGAGGTGTACCCGTATCAGACCGAAGGCAAGGGAATGGTCGAGCTGGAATCGCTCAACAGCTTCGTCCCGAGCGGTCACAATCACGGCTACGACGGCACTTCGGCCGGCGATATCCCAAGCCAGGCGCTGTATCGCACGGCGTTCGAGCTCACTTACGGCTTCACGGACCACGTCGAGGCCGCCGCGTACCTGAATCTCGCGCACCCTAACGCCGAGTCGTTTCAATACGCGGGCTCGAAGTTTCGGGTGAGGGGCAGTCTGTTCGAGCAAGGCGAGTTGCCGGTCGATTTGGGCTGGTACGTCGAGCTGGAATGGCATCGGACGCCGCAATTCGACGACAACCAGCTCGAGCTCGAGCTGAAACCGATTATCGAGAAGGACTTCCGCAAGTTCGAAATCTTGCTCAATCCCATTTTCGAAAAGGGCGTCTTCGTCGGACCCAACAAGAACAAGGGATTCGAGTTCGGCTACGCCGCGGGCGTTTACTACGACTACCTGCGCGAAATTTCGCCGGGCCTCGAGTTCTACGGCGCGCTCGGCCTGATCGACGACAACGATCCATTGCACGCGCAGCAGCACTACATCTTCCCGGTACTCAAGGGCGAATTGCCGCGCGGGATCGAGTACAACTTCGGTCCCGGCATCGGCCTCACGCGCGGATCGGACCGGGTGCTAGTTAAATTTAATCTTGAGCTCGAGCGCTTTATTGGCTCTCTGTTCTAGGCTTTGCGCGCGAACTCGCCGGTTGCGCGGACGAGCTCCTCGGTGATGCTCGCATTCGTCGCGTCGTGGCCGGCGTCGTCAACGATCACCAGCTTTGCTCGAGGCCACGCACGCTTAAGGTCCCACGCCCAGCTGATCGGCGCCTGCAGATCAAAGCGTCCATTCACCATGACGCCGGGGATGTCCGCGATCGCGCGCGCGTCGCGCAGCAGGCTTCCGTCCTCGAGCCACGCGTAGTGGCGGACGTAATGAGTCACGATGCGCGCAAACGCGAGCGCAAAATTGGGATCTCTAAACCGTGGCGACAACCCATGCGCAGCCGGCCACGCAGGCGTCGCAGACTCCCATGTACACCACGCCAGTGCGGCTTGCTGGCGAATCGATGCGTCGGGATCACATAGCAGTCGGCAGAATGCCTCGACGATGTCGCCATCGCGCAGCGCGGCCGGCACCGCGTCGCGCAGACGTTCCCACTGCTCGGGAAACAGAATCGACACGCCGCCGCGGAACAGCCAGTCGAACTCCTTGTGGCGTCCGGTCGTGACCCCAAACAAAATGATCTCTGTGACACGATTCGGGTACCTTTCCGCGTAGGCGAGCGCCAGCGTGCTGCCCCACGATCCGCCGAGCACCAACCATCGCTCGATGCCCAGGTGCTGACGCAAGCGTTCGATATCCGCGACGAGGTTCGTCGTGTGGTTGCTCGCGAGATCCGTGTCGGGCGCGCTCGCATGCGGCGTGCTGCGTCCGCAATTGCGCTGATCGAACAGCACCACGCGATACGCGCTCGGCTCGAACAGCCTGCGATGCCACGGCGTGCATCCCGATCCGGGGCCACCATGCAGCACGACGGCCGGCTTGCCGCGCGGATTGCCGCACGTCTCCCAGTACACGCGATTGCCGTCACCGACGTCCAGCGTGCCGTGCTGGTAAGGTTCGATCGCCCTGTATAAGTGTGCCATGCGTGATTGCCTGCTTTTCTTACTTTCGCATCAAGCAGGACATCTGCAAAACGCCGGACTCACCCTCTTGACCCAATGGCCATTTGCTGAGTATATACTCACTGAGTTGAGACTCAGTAATGATAAAGCAGTCGATACACGCAGCGACACGGCGGGAGCAGAAAGTGGTGACGCGAGACCGGTTGGTCAACGCGGCCATGGCGTTGTTCGCCCGCAAGGGTATCGTGAATACGAAGACCGCCGACATCGCCAGGTCGATTCGCATGTCGCACGGCGTCGTCTTCCTGCACTTTCCCAAGCGCGATGACCTCGTGATCGCGGTGATCGACGAGTTCGGGCGCCGGCTGGCGGCTGAGTTCCGGCAGGCTTTCGAGCATGACCTTGGACTGCGCGCCGTCCTGCAGGCGCATCTGCGCGTGCTGGAGGAGCTCGAGCCCTTCTACGCGCGGCTGGTGACCGAGGCTCCCATGCTGCCGCCCAAAGTGCGCAGCACCCTGATGATGCTGCACGCCGCCGTGTCCTATGAGCTGTTCGCAGCGCTGGAACGCGAACGCAAAGCGGGCCGCGCGCGCAAGATTCCGCGGCCGCTGCTGTTCAACACGTGGATCGGACTGGTGCATCACTATCTGGTCAATCGTGACGTGTTCGCCACCGGGGACTCCGTGATCGCAGAACAGGGAGAAACCCTGGTGAATCATTTTATGACTCTCGTGAAGCCGTAAAACTCGTGAAGCCGCAAAAGGAGATAAGACGATGGCTGAAAAATGTCCCGCTTGTGGTTCATGCGGAATGCCGATGGAGAAACCCGAAGACTTCGCGCGCGGCGACGTGTCGCGCCCCTACTGCCGCTATTGCACCGACGCGCGCGGCGAGTTGCTGTCCTACGAGCAGGTGCTCGAGACCAACGCCCGCTTCTACGTCGAGTCGCAGGGCGTCACGCCCGCCGCGGCAAGCGCGATGGCGCGCGCGATGCTGGCGGATATGCCCGCGTGGCGCGGCCGACACTAAGACTTTAACAGAACGAAGGACCAAACTTATCAGAAGGAGAGAGAGTTATGTTCGATCACATCCAGTTGAAGGTGAAGGACCTCAAAGCCAGCAAGCGCTTCTACACCGCCGCACTCGCGCCGCTCGGGTTCAGCGTGCAGTACGAGGGCGACGGAGTGCTAGGCTTCGGCCCCAAGGACGCGCCGGCCTTGTGGCTGGCCGAGGGCGAATCGCGCGGGCCTGTGCACATCGCATTCGTCGCCAACGACCGCGCGGCCGTGAGATCGTTTTACTCTGCCGCTCTGCCGGCTGGCGGCAAGGACAATGGCAAGCCCGGTCTCAGGCCCGACTATGCTGCCAACTACTACGGCGGGTTCGTGAAGGATCCCGACGGCAACAACATCGAAGCCGTCTGCCACAAGGAAGAATAGCCAGCTATGGGACTGCCTTGATAGGTCTCTTCGATCAAGGCAGTCCCTCAATTGATTTCAAGGTGAGTCCTATGAATCTGGAAGGTAGATGTTCATGCGGAGCTATCCGCTACAAGCTGACCAACAGCCCGCTCATCGTTCATGCGTGTCACTGCCGCGATTGCCAGCGCATCACCGGCAGCGGCTTTGTGATCAATATCTGGATCGAGAAACGATTCGTCGAAAGGACCGGCGCGACGCCGAAGTCAGTCGTTCTAAAAGGCGGCACCGGCAAGGATCACGAGGCGTTCTTCTGCGACCAGTGCGGCACCTACGTCTGGAGCCGCTATCAGGTTGCGCCCGGCCCCGACGCATTGTTCGTCCGCGCTGGGACGCTCGATAATCCGGACGCAGTCCAGCCCGACGTTCACATCTTCACGCGGAGCAAGCTGCCGTGGCTGAGGCTTCCCGAAGGTGCGACGGCGTTCGATACGGCCTACAAGATCGACGACGTCTGGCCGGCCGCGAGCAAGGAGCGCCTGCGCCGCAACGCAGCCGCCCAGACCTAATCAGTTAGCGACAACGTCAGTTCGAACTGTAGCTGTTGTCCAACTCTCCAGACGTGCTGTAGTGGTTATCCAGCTCCGAAGAAGAGCTGTAGTGCGTATCCAGCCCCTGACGATTCTGATCCAACACCCCGGGCGGAAAGCGATCAGACGAAGACGACAGCTGGCTCTGTTCCTTAAATCGATCCGACTCGGGCCATCTACCGGATGAACTGCCGGAGGAATCGCCGAACCTGTTCGACGACTCGCCGTTGCCAAACGGTGACGCAGGCCAGCGCGATTCCGACCCCGATCCGCTTGATGACGCGCCTGCACGCGCTTCGAAATCCTGACCCAACCCAGACCCCGACGCGGCCCCGGCCCTCTCATCGAAACTCCCGCCCAATGAGCTGGCGCCCCACGTCCTCGATCCTCCGCCGAGATCGTCGGTGCTGTTGCTGACGGAGGAGCCAATGCTGGTGCCCATAGAGGTGGCGCCGCCGCTCGCGACTCCCACCGTCGTCGCATACTCGCCCATCGTTTGCGCGTCAGCATGCGACGCGAACAGTGCGAGCACCGCAATCATTGCGGCCGGTACAATCAGCTTGATGAGTCTCATGGCGTTCGACCTCCCCTGAGCCTACTGCCAGTAACGTTAGATACTGTAATCGTAGCGTCAAGTATGAGGCAATAACCCCCCTAACGCGGTGCTGTGCGGGCGCCCGTGCTTGTGACCCATCAATCCCTGCGGTTAGTCTGGAATGGATACTCAAAAGAAGACCGTGGATGAGATTGAAATCAGCCCCCTGACCGGCCCGCTCGACGCACGCGTGGTGCTGCCCGGCTCCAAGAGCATCACCAATCGCGCTATGGTGCTGGCCGCGCTGGCGCAAGGCCGCTCGGTCCTCGACTCGGTTCTGCTCAGCGACGACACGCGTTACATGAGCGAGGCGCTGCGGGTGATGGGCTTTAGCGTCGAGATTGACGAGGCGGCGCGCAGAATCACGGTCAGCGGGCGCGGCGGGACGATCCCGGCGCATGGCGGCGACATCTTCGTCGGCGGCGCCGGCACCGTGATGCGATTCCTCGTCGCGATGGTCACGCTCGGCGAGGGACGTTTCCGCATCGACGGCAATCAGCGGATGCGTCAGCGTCCGATCGGGCCGCAACTCGACGCGATGCAGCGTCTGGGCGCTAGCGTTTACAGCGAGCGCAACAACAATTGTCCGCCAGTGATAGTCGACGCGTCGCGCGCACGCTTCGAGGGCGGCGAAACCTCGATCGACGCACGCGTGTCGTCGCAATTCGTCTCCGCGATGCTGATGCCGGCGCCGATCTGGAAAGCCGGCCTCAAGCTGCGGGTGATCGGCGACACCGCACGGCCGTTCATCGACATGACGCTGCGGCTGATGGAGGCCTGGGGCGCGCAGAGCTCGGCCGAAGGCGACATGATTGTTGTTCCCGGAGGTCAGTGGTATCGCGCGCAGCGTTTCGTCATCGAGCCGGACGCGTCGAGCGCGAGCTATTTTGCGGCCGCCGCCGCTCTGGTTGGCGGGACGGTGCGAATCGAGGGCCTGACCTCGAGCTCGGTGCAGGGCGACCTCGGTTTTCTTGGCGTGCTGCAGCAAATGGGTGCGCGCGTCGTGTGGCATCCCGATCACGTCGAGGTCGCGGGAACCGGGCGGCTCACCGGCGTCGAGGTCGCGATGAATTCGATGCCGGACATGGTGGCGACGCTGGCCGCGATTGCTCCGTTCGCGTCGACGCCGACCAAGATCCGCAACGTCGCGTTCATCCGGCATCACGAAAGCGATCGCATCCGCGCACTCGCGACTGAACTGCGACGGCTCGGCGCGACTGTCGTCGAGAACGGCGATGGGCTCGAGATTATGCCGTCCACTATGCATCCCGCTGCCGTCGAGACTTACGACGATCATCGAATCGCCATGAGTTTCGCGGTAGCGGGGCTGAAACTCGGCGGCGTGAAGATCAAGGATCCCGTATGCGTCGCGAAGACGTTCCCGGACTTTTTCGATCGCCTCGCTGCGCTCAGTTGAAGACATATCCTGAACGGTTCGTTCTTGGGTTCATAAAGCTTTTCGGCACGCCATTGTGTATCGCGGCACTTCTCGCCGCGATGGTTGCGATCACACGAGCGCGCGAAGGCAATTGGGAGCAGGCGGCGCTGGCTGCGTCGATCGCGATAGCGTGCGGAGGAGCAGGCTTCGGCGCGATCTGGTGGGTGCGATACCACGCGCGCGCGGTCGATCCTTCCGAGGGTTTGCGGGCGGCGAATCCCGGCGCGCCGTGGATGTGGCGCGAGGACTGGGCCGCAGGCGAGGTCCGCACCTCGGCGCAGCGCGACGCGAATCGACTGACGGTCATCGCAATCGCGTGGTGCGTGGCGACGTTTCCGATCTTGTTCATCGCGCCGCATCGCGCGCTCCGAAGCGCCGACTACTTCTCGCTGCCATCTTTGATATTCCCGCTGATTGGCGTCGTCATGCTGATGTGGGCGATGCGAATGGGGCGGCGGCTGCGCCAATACGGCGAGTCGCGATTCGTGATGGCGGCGGTGCCGGGGCAAATCGGCGGTTCGCTGACCGGGTCGGTTCATGTCGACAAGCCTCCGCCGGCCGGGCAACAAGTCGCGCTCGAACTCGAGTGCATCAATCGCACGACGCGCGGAAACTGGCACAGTCTCACGACCTGGGACTGGATTCTGTGGCGCACTGACCAGACTTCGATCAGCGATTCGATGGGAGCGATTCCGGTCGCGTTCATGATTGCGCCGGATTGCCGGCCGACCGACGATCCGAATCCAGCCAGCCGGATCGTCTGGCGTCTGAGTGCGAGAGCAGATGGGTACCGCGCAGAATTCGAAGTGCCGGTGTTCAAAACAGTGGTTTGATGCCATCGCCGCCGGTGCAATACTTTTTTTCCACGGAGAATTGCAATGCCTCAGCAAGGTGTAATCGGGCTGATCGGCGGCATGAGTTGGGAGAGCTCGGCCGAGTACTATCGGATTATCAATCAGGCGATCCGAAAGCGGCTGGGCGGGTCGCACTCAGCGCGATGCCTCATGTGGTCGTTCGACTTCGGCGAAATCGAGGCGTTGCAGCACGCCGGGCGGTGGGACGATGCGACGCGCCTGATGATCGAGGCGGCGCAGCGTCTGGAGCGGGGCGGCGCCGATTTCTTTCTGCTCTGTACCAACACGATGCATCGCATGGCCGACCAGGTTGCGGCCGCGGTCCGTATTCCGTTGCTGCATATCGCTGATCCCACGGCCGAGCGCATCCGGGTGGCGGGCATCGAGCGGGTCGGGCTGTTGGGGACGGCATTCACAATGGAGCATGACTTCTACAAAGGGCGCCTCCAGCGCCAATTCGGGCTGGACGTCGTCGTGCCGGAGGCGGACGATCGCGCGCTGGTCCATCGCGTCATTTACCACGAATTGGTGCAGAGTCGGATCGAACCTAGCTCGCGCGCCGCTTTTGCAGCGGTAATTACCCGCCTGGTCGAGCGCGGCGCCGACGCCATAATCCTGGGCTGCACGGAAATCATGCTGCTGGTTAGACCCGAGGACAGTCCGGTGCCGTTGTTCGATACTACACGGCTCCATGGGAAGCGGCCGTGGACCGCGCGCTGGCAGGTAATTCCGAGCCGGCGCCCAAATAGATGCGTCCGCGGGATGTGCACTACTCACGCTTCCCCGATAGCTTCGCGGATTGAGCGGTGGAAATGTTCTAGTGCGTTTTCGTAGCGGCCGTACATCACTTTTCTGAGCGCGCCCGACTCGAAACCGTGCTGAATGCCCTCGCCCAGAGTGAAATCCTGATCGACGACGCCGTGCAGGAGATCCATCGTGCGCGACCATTTCGGCGACGGCTCGGGCGCGAGGATGCTGATCGTCGCGACGCTCTCGCCGACGTGCGCGCCGGCCGGGAAGATGCGGTAGACCTCGGCGTGATCGGATTGCATCACGAGGATCGTGTTGGGAAACAGGTTCATCAGGATGGTCGTGTGCGGAATCAGATCCCACTTCTCTTCGGGCAAGTCGCGCAGCTTCTCGATTGATTTGCGCACCCCGATGTAGCGCGTGTTGCGGCCGAACGCGTCGAACATCGCAAGATTCTTGAAGAACAGCGGGGCGACGTTCTGCGCATGCAGGACCTTGATGTGGTACGCCTCCCAGAATGTGTCGCTGACCAGCTTCCAGTTCATCCGGCGGCGGACCACGCGCGTTTCCTCATGCGCCATCGAGCCGATGCCGTACGATTCGATGTCTTCGCCGAGCCCGGCGAGCATCGCGTCGATGTCGATCGGCTCACCGGGCGTGGGAATGACGAAGATGAGTCCGTACTTCTCGGCAACCGGCAATGCGACGAGGCCGGTCGCGGCGCGATCGAGTCCTTCGAATCCGTAGTCGTCGGGAATCGCGACGAGGCGCCCGTCGGTGTCGTAGCTCCATGCGTGATAGGGGCATGAAAACAGCTTCGCAGCGTTGCCGCATCCGGCGACGAGTTTCGCGCCGCGATGGCGGCAGACATTGACGAAGGCGCGCACTTCGCCGGAAGCGTTGCGGGCGACAAGGATCGGCACCGGCGCGAGATCCTCGGTGAGGTAGTCGCCGGGATTGGGAATCTGCGAGCTGAAGCCGGCGACGATCGGATGATGGCGGAACAGAACCTCGCGCTCGCGGGCGGCGCGCTGCGGCGAGGTGTACGCGGAGGTGTCGTTGCGCGTGAACCGCTCGGCCATCGGCGGCGTCCCGCGATCGATTGCGCCGAAGATCTGGTGGATGAGAGTGACCTGGTTTGAGTGCTTCATTACGGGAGTCGAGATGCGCAGATCATCGGCAGAATTGATACCATATGATGTGGTTCAGGGGCGGATGCACCACCAAGGGTAGTTTCGTTCCGTCAAAATTGGTTTTTCGGACCAATAGTCCGGTGACTTCAGCGGAATGGAGTGAAGAGTTGACCTGAGAGTTGTCCATAGCCGATGTCATAGCACGCTTGGCGCGCGAGCGTCAGGCTGAACAGTTCATCCCCTGAACTGTGGGGATGGATTCGCGGGCGGGTTTAGATTCTGCATGAAGCCGCAACCCTCACCTACCGGCCGCGATGCGGCCGGCCGCCTTGTATCTGTGAATTGAGTTGTGCAGAAGGAAAGGAACAACCGCGGCGCGGCAGATCGAGGTCGCCTGGGTCGGATAAGGCCGAGGGAGAGTGTGATCGCCGCGCCCGC
>Ga0074046_10001225_pt1 | contig 23683 bp, 16 predicted proteins | sample BogForMeECP23OM3_FD_94441 | JGI IMG/M metagenome (GOLD analysis project Ga0074046, IMG submission 94441) | Bog forest soil microbial communities from Calvert Island, British Columbia, Canada - Bog Forest MetaG ECP23OM3 | ecosystem: Environmental > Terrestrial > Soil > Wetlands ...
CCCTCGGGCCGCCTGGACCCGCCGCTGCTGATGGGCCTGGACGAGGTGACGCAGATCTGCCCCGTCCCGTTGCCATCCTGGCTGTCGGACTCCGGCGGCAAGGGCATCCAAGTCTGCGCCGTCGTGCACGGCGAAGCCCAGCTCGCCGAACGGTGGGGTGAGCACGGCCGCCAGGTCGTGCTCGATACCTCCTCGGTCAAGGTGTTCCTGCCCGGCATCACCGACACCACCACGCTCCAGGCGGCCAGCACGCTGTGCGGGCAGGCGTCGTGGAAGGTCCGCGGCCAGGACCACGCCACCCGCCACGACGTGGCCACCCCGGACATGATCCGCCAGCTGCCTGCCGGGTTCGCCCTGATCATCCGCGGCGGCTGCGCCCCCGTCATCGCCCGGCTGCCGCGCGCCTGGCGTAACCCCGCCTACCGCCGCGCCCGCCGCCTCTCCCCAGAGCCCGCCCGGGAGCTCCCTGCGCCCCCGTGGAGCGAGCCGTCGGCTGAGGCGCGAGCCTGGCGGTAAAGGATGCGATGGCTTCAGGCGTTCCGACCGCGACCTACAAGGCCGGGGCCCGGCCTGTATCCCGGTGCCCGGCGCGATCCGGCCAAGAGATAGGCATTAGCAAGTCGTGAATAAAACCTGCCGCGCTGGCCGGTGCACGCTGAGCCGCAGCGGACGCGAGGGAAGCACCGGCCAGCGCAGCGACTGGTGGTATCCCGTGTGGCCGTAGCCTTTGATTTACCGCAGCGTGGCCTGCGCAAAACACTGGCCGCATGGAAGGCCGTCGGCTGGCTACTGCATCGTGGGGATGGGCATCCCGCAGCTCTGCGCGGATGCACCGGAAGGGCGGATGGATGTCTTGGCGTACAGCGTCCACGTACGTCGCGGGCGTGCTGGCGACACTGGCTGGTGCCCTGTTGGTACTGTTCCGCGGACCCGCCCGGGCCGACTCGGCTCTCACCGACCGGGTGGTGCGGTGGTGGGCGGCGGTGTGGCTGCGCGCGGCGGGGGCACGAGTGGTGGTGGATGGCCTTGAGCATGTCGAGTCGGCCGCCACCTATGTCGTGGTGTCCAATCACCAGTCCGACCTCGACCCGATGGCGGACCTGCGGGCGCTGCCGTTGTCGCTGCGGGTCCTGGCCATGCGTGAGCTGTTCCGGATCCCGCTGTTCGGCCGCGCGATGCGCACGGCCGGGATGATCGAGGTGGACCGGGATTCCCCCGACTTCCGCGAGATCGACGATGATGCCGCCCGGGCGCTGGTGGCCGGGCACTCGCTGCTGGTCTATCCGGAGGGCAGGATCTCACCGGATGGCACGATCGGTGAGTTCAAAGACGGCGCCTTCATCATCGCGGTCACCAGGCAGGTGCCGGTCGTGCCGGTTGCCGTCCAGGGCACTTGCCGGATCTGGCCACCGGGGCGGAAACCGATCCGGACCGCGATCCACGCCGGCCCGGTGCGGATCGTTGTCGGAAGCCCCCTGCCGACCAGCGGCCTGACCCATCACGACGTTGCCGGGCTGCGTGAGCAGGCACGGGATGTCATCTGGGCGGCCCACCGTGATCTGGTCATCGCGATGTCACCCACGGCGCTGTCATGAGCGGCGAACCGCGAGCACAACGGCCTGATCCGGCGAACAGCCCGGCATCGGCCCGTTCAGCTCCGTGGACATCCGACCCGGCAGACCCACCCGACATGTTGCTGGCCTCGCACGCACGGACCACCCGCCGCGAAGATCCCTGCCGTGCCAGCGCCTGCCGTGTCCCTGCGGCAGGCGATGACGCGGCCCGGGGGCGGCGATCCGGAGCCGCCCCCGGAGTCACGCTCCGGCGATTATCAATCCGCGGCGCTATTCGCTGCCGGCTGACCATCGCCCGTACCTTGATCCCAGGCCGCACCCTCCGCCATGGGTACTCTCGGCCGTTCGGTAGTCCCCGCCCTGGAATGCAGTATGGACTACACCTGCCTGATCGCGTCCGTTGTGGCCGACTGGATCTATGGCCGACGGCAGCATGCCGCCTTATCGGTCACGGAGAGGGGACCATGCCATGGACACGAGTTCTCGATGACAGCCGGATCGTTGTCAAGGCGAACGACGGACAAGTGACCCTGAGCGGTGCAAAGAAGTACGCCTCGCACGCGTAATCGGCCACCTGGGTCGGTGCGGCGGGCCCTGCGTTGTACAGTCCAGGAAGATCTGCGCGAAACGAGCCGGTCAGGGAGGCCCTGTGCGCGAGTACGGCATTCCTGCGCTGGCGGAGATCCCCGCGTCGGCAAACCTCACCGACGTGGTCTTCCGCCGCGCCGAGGCGGAGCCAGGCGTGGTCGTGCTGCGGAGGCGGACCGGCACAGGCCACTGGCAGGACGTGACGGCGGCGGAGTTCGGCGCCGAGGTGACCGCGCTGGCCAGGGGGCTGGTAGCCGCGGGCATCGAGCCGGGCGACCGGGTCGCGCTGATGTCGCGCACCCGCTATGAGTGGACGCTGATTGACTACGCCACCTGGGCCGCGGGCGCCGTGACCGTGCCGGTGTATGAGACCTCGTCGGCCGAGCAGGTGGAGTGGATCCTCAGCGACTCGGCCGCGCGCGCCATCTTCGCCGAGACCAGCGCGCACGAGAAGATCATCAGCAGCGTCCGGGACCGGCTGCCCGGCTTGGAGCAGCTGTGGATGATCGGCGGGCTGGACGCGCTGGCGTCCGGCGGCGCGCAGATCGGCGATGAGCAGCTCAAGCAGCGCCGGACGGTAAGAACGGCCGCGGACCTGGCGAGCATCGTCTATACCTCAGGCACGACCGGCCAGCCGAAGGGCTGCCAGATCACGCACGGCAACCTGCTCGCCGACGTGCGCAACGCGGTGGGCGGGCTGCCGGAGATCTTCGAGGCTCCCGGCTGCTCGACGCTGCTGTTCCTGCCGCTCGCGCACGTTTTCGCGCGCATCATCCAGGTCGGTTACATGGAATCCGGCGCGGTCCTGGGGCACTGGCCAGACATGAACACGCTGGCCGGTGGCCTTCGCGAGTTCCGCCCTACGTTCCTGCTCGCGGTGCCGCGGGTGTTCGAGAAGGTCTACGACGGCGCCCAGCAGCAGGCCTCGGTCAGCAAGGCCGGGGCCAGGATTTTCTCCGCCGCCGCGGAGACGGCGATCGCCTGGAGCAAGGCCCGTGACGGCGCGGCGGCCGGCCGTGGCCCCGGCCTGGCCCTGCGGCTGCGGCACGCCCTGTTCGACCGGCTCGTGTACAGCCGGCTGCGGGCGGCGGTCGGCGGCAGGATGCGGTACGCGATGTCCGGTGGTGCGGCGCTCGGCGAGCAGCTCAGCTATTTCTTCCGCGGCGCGGGCATCATGGCGCTGGAAGGCTATGGCATGACCGAGACCGCGGGCGCCGCGACGATGAACAGGCCGAACCGCAGCAAGATCGGCACGGTCGGGCAGCCGCTGCCCGGCGTGGCCATCCGGACGGCCGACGATGGCGAGATCCAGGTCAAGGGCCAAAGCGTCTTTCGGCTACTGGCGCAACGACGCCGCGACCCGCGACGCGCTGGACCCCGATGGCTGGCTGCGCACGGGCGACACCGGCATCCTGGACGACGAGGGCTTCCTGCAGGTGACCGGCCGGAAGAAGGAACTGATCATCACCGCCGGCGGCACGCACGTCGCCCCAGACGTGCTCGAGGACCGGATCCGCGCGAACCCGCTGGTCAGCCAGGCCGTAGTGATCGGCGAAGGCCGTCCCTACGTCACCTGCCTGGTGACACTGGATCCCGAGGAGCTGCAGGCCTGGAAGAAGCAACATGGGCGGCCCGCCGGCGCCAGCCCCCGCGACCTCGCCGGCGACCCCGAGCTGATCGCGGAGATCCAGCTGGCCGTGGACGATGCGAACAAGGCGGTGTCCCGCGCGGAGTCGATCCGCCGGTTCCGGATCCTCCCCGTGGACCTTACCCAGGCCTCCGGCCAGCTCACCCCGTCACTGAAGGTGCGCAGGGACGTGGTCGCCAAGGACTTCGCCGCGGACATCGAAGCGCTCTACAGCCCAGCTGGCTGACGGCAGGAGCAGTCGAGGACACCGACACGGCCGGTGCCGGTCGGCTCGGCCCGTCACCTCGGGACGTGCTCACGATCCCGCCGCCCAGAGAGAGGGGGAGCTTGGCGGCCGAGGAAGCCAGCCTCCGGGGCCCGTGACGGGCGGAACCAGGCCCGCGACTGCCACGTCAAGACGCGGCACCATGAGCACGTCGGTTACCATGCAGACCCTTGCTCGTGCGGCGGGAAGTTATCTCGTCGTTGCCGGATCCTAAACATCCTGTCGCTCATATGGACTCGCCGGACTTGGCCTGATGGACCACCGAACCACTGCGGTGAGAAGTGAGCCGATGGCGATGCTGATGACCAGGTTCACTGTGGTCTGGGTCTCCCAGCCCACAACGGTCAGGCGTCGGCCGTTTTCGGGTCCGGTGGTAGTTGAAGGTGGAGGGGCTGGCTCTACGACGCCGTGGAGAACGGCGCAATCGAGGCGATCCGACTGGGCAAGCAACTTCGGTTCCGTCCATCAGTGCTCATCCGTTATTCGGAGGAGCGCGTAAGTAAAGGAAACGGTCACGGACGATCGTAGACGCTCTCGGTTTCTCTTACTCGGTATTGAATTGAAGCTCGGCCGTAGAGCGGACCTGGAGGCCGAACCTCAAACCTGGAAGGTCTGCCTGGTGGCCGCGGGCGTTTCCGGCTGGGTTGAGGCCGCGCCGGGCATCGGTGCGGCGCCTGGGCGATCGGGCGGATAAGCAGTCGTCCGGCGGAACAGGCGCTGCGGCTGAACGCCTGGACACGGTGCTGTTCGACCTGGATCGGACGCTTCCCGACAACGCGAGCCTGCATGAGGCGGCGTGGACGTCGGAGTTCACCTGCGACCGCCCGTAGCCCGCCACCACCCTCTGTGGAGTCTTGAGCGGCGAGGCAGGAACGCAACCTGGTGGAAACCGCCTTCGGGCCAGCCGCCGCGCGGTGGTCACAGCGGCGGCAGTAGCCCTTCGAACCGCCTGGCGGCTGACTCGCCGGTTTCGTCGAGCAAAAATGGACGTAGCGTACGGTGGTGCGCAGGTCGGCCTGGCCGAGCCGGTGCATCACCGCCTTGGGGTTCTCCCCGGCGTCGATCAGCCACGAGGCGTGCGTGTGCCGGAACTGGTAGGCGGTCGGCTTGAACGGGATCCCGCTGTCGGTGACCGCGCGGGCTCAGATCCGGTCCCAGAGCTGCTTGTCCAGGTAGGACTCGTCGGGATCACGAGACTTCTCCCACCGGCGCCGGGCCGGGCCGGAGGCCGCGGGCCGCCGCACGCGCATCCGCTCACGCTCATAGTAGTCGCGGGCCCACTGCCGGCACCCCGCGCACCGGCACTTCGCCGTTACGTAACCACCCAGAGTGCCGTGCGCATAGACCCGGCCGTTCACCGGCTCGCAGTCACCCAGTGCCTGCAGTTCCTCCTCCGTCAGCCGCGGCTTGGTGCGTCGCGGCGGCACGACCAGATCCGCCGGGAACATCACCTCCCTCTGGCCGATGCCGTGCTCGGCCACGTGTCCGCGCACCAGCTCGACCACGGCCCGGTCGAGCTTGAGCCTGCGGGTCTGGCCGTTCTTGGTGTGGTCGCGCACCAGGAACGTCTTGCCCTGCGGGTGATTCTGGCGGGATACCTTGACCACCGACCTGGCCACTTCCAGGATGCCCGCGTCGAAATCGAAGTCGGCGGGCTGCAGCCCGACCGCCTCGCAGAACCGGAGTCCGCTGGAGACCAGCAGCGTCGAGGAGACCTGAGCGGGCTTGGTCGGAAGGCAGGCCCGTACCGTCAGGTACTGCTCGGGCGTGGCCACCTTGATCGCCCGCCGGCCGGGCACCTTAGGGATCTTCACGTCATGGAACGGGTTGTAATCCACATAGCCGTCCGCCACGGTCATGCCGATCATCGCGCACAGGACCACCTTGGCCTGGCGGATCGTGTTCGCTGAGCGCCCTTCTTCCAGCAGCGCCGTGATGTAGTTGCGCGCCACCGTCCGGTCGGTCTCGGCCACCCGGCAGCCACCGATGAACGGGACCACGTGCAGCCGCAGCGAGTCCGCATAGGCGTCCTTGGTGTTTCCCTCGACCCGGTGGTGCCGAAGGAACAGCGGCGCGTACTCCTTGATCGTCCGGGTCGCGCGGATGGCCGGATCCAGCCCGCCTGCCGCACCCCTAATGACCTCGGCGCCGCGCCGCTCCGCCTCCTTAGCGACTTCAATCGCCCGCTCCTCCGTGCTGAAGGTGCCAGCAGACCGGTAGCGGCCGTCCGCGGCTTTGTAGATGCCGCGGTAGCGGACACCCTTCTGGCGCTCCCGGCGCTCCGCATATGCCATGGTCAGCCCCAGGTTTTGGGTAGAAATTTGGGTAGAACGACGGGGCTCCACCCGACCCTTCACACCAGCATAACTCGGGCTAGAGACACTATCTGAGCAGGGAAAACACCGTAATAACGCCACTACAGACCAGTAGACGCCACAACGCGGCAATCAGCCGAATAAAAGCTCGAAAATAATCAATGAGCTGTAAGAAAGCGGAGCGGGCGACGGGAATCGAACCCGCATGACCAGCTTGGAAGGCTGGAGCTCTACCATTGAGCTACGCCCGCAGCATCCGCCGCACAGCATGGCTAACACCGAACGCCGCGGCTGACACCGGTAGCGTACCGTCTCCCGGGTCAGGGCGCGATTACCAGCGCGCCGGGGCCGCAGTGGATCCCGGGGATGGTCGAGATCGGCTGCACCCTCACCAGGCCTCGGTGAACTCCTCGCGCCGACACTAGACATGCGCCTGGCGCCGGTTCAGGTTGCATCTACGCCGGGACCCCAAGGATTGACCGCCGTCCCAGGTGGCATAGTGATCGTTACTGAGCCCGGGGGAGCCGAACGCGAAGGAGATCCGCAGCACATGGCGCAAGCAACGGCGCAGATAGGCGTCACCGGCCTGGGCGTGATGGGCCGCAACCTGGCCCGCAACTTCGCCCGCCACGGCTACACCGTGGCCCTGCACAACCGAACCGTCTCCCGCGTCACCGACATGGTCACGCAGTTCGGCCACGAGGGCACCTTCGTCCCGGCCCAGACCGCCGAGGAGTTCGTGGAATCGCTGGAACGGCCCAGACGCCTGCTCATCATGGTCAACGCCGGCTCCGCCACCGACGCCGTGATCGACGAGTTCGCCCCGCTGCTCGAGCCCGGCGACATGATCATCGACGGCGGCAACGCGCACTTCAAGGACACCCGCCGCCGTGAGGCCGCGCTCCGCCAGATACTCCTCCACTTCGTCGGCATGGGCGTCTCCGGCGGCGAGGAGGGCGCACTGAACGGCCCCTCGATCATGCCCGGCGGCTCGGAGGAGTCCTACCAGACCCTCGGCCCGATGCTGGAGACGATCAGCGCGCACGTGGACGGGGTCCCGTGCTGCACGCACATCGGCCCGGACGGCGCCGGCCACTTCGTCAAGATGGTGCATAACGGCATCGAGTACGCCGACATGCAGCTCATCGCCGAGGCCTACGACCTGCTCAGGCACGGCGTCAGCTTCGAACCCGCCCATGCTGCCGAGGTATTCAGGCGATGGAACACCGGCCGCCTGGACTCCTACCTGATCGAGATCACCGCCGAAGTCCTCGCCCACGTCGACGCGGCCACCGGCAAGCCGTTCGTGGACATCGTGCTCGACCAGGCCGAGCAGAAGGGCACCGGCCGGTGGACCGTGCAGGACGCCCTCGACCTGGGCGTCCCGGTCAGCGGCATCGCCGAGGCGGTCTTCGCCCGCTCGCTGTCGGGCCACGCGGACCTGCGCCAGGCCGCCCGCCAGCTGCCCGGGCCGAAGCCCACCCCCACCCAGGCCGCCGAGTTCGCCGACCAGGTCGAGCAGGCCCTGTACGCGTCGAAGTTGGTCTCCTACGCGCAGGGCTGGAACATGATGGATGTCGGCAGCCGCGAGTACGACTGGGGCATCGACCTCGGCAAGATCGCCACCATCTGGCGCGGCGGCTGCATCATCCGGGCCGCGTTCCTGGACCGGATCCGGGCCGCCTACGCGACCAACCCGGACCTGCCCACGCTGCTGGCCGACGAGGAGTTCGGCAAGGACCTCGCCGACGCCCAGGACTCCTGGCGCAACGTGGTCGCCACCGCCGCCCGGCTCGGCATCCCGGTCCCCGGCTTCTCCGCCGCCCTGGCCTACTACGACGCGCTGCGGGCCGAGCGCCTGCCGGCCGCCCTCATCCAGGGCCTGCGCGACTTCTTCGGCGCGCACACCTACCGCCGCACGGACCGTGACGGCGTCTTCCACACTCTGTGGGCACAGGACCGCTCAGAAGTAGCCCGTTAAACATCTTTACCCCGAACGGCCTGGGTACCAGCCCCGCGCCCCGCCCAGCAAGACCCCGGGTTAACTGCCGATCCCTGCGACAACCCCCTTGGTGAAGGACAGCAGCACATTCGTGGTGGTGAGTTCGATCTTGCCCGCCGCCTGGATCAGCACCGCGGTCTGCACTGGGCCGGTGCCTTGCGCGATCCAGGTCACCACCTCGACGGTCGTGGTGTAGCCCCCCACCTTCGCGGCGATGGTCGTGTCCACGACGCTGGCCTGGTAGGTGCCCGCCGGAACGCTGACGGACGTCGTGCCTTCGCCCCGCACGGTGACGTTCGCGTTCTCGTACTGGCCGGTCTGGCTGTCCAGGATGCGCACCACCGAGTGGTAGGCGCGGCCGGACGCCAGACCCGCGGCGTCCGGCCAGCGGACGCCGCCGCCCGCCACCGACACGCCATCGATCGGGGGCACCGGGTAGCCGATCGTCCCGTCCGGGTAGAAGAGGTAAACGGGCTGGACGGCGGTGGCCGTCCCGGCGACGTCGGTGGTCGAGGACATCGTGACCTCATACGCGGCCGGGACCGGCCCCGCCGAGACGATCCTGTTCGTCGTCCGGCCGGTCCGGCCGCCGACCGTCGTCCGGTACACCCACGTGTTGCCGACGGCGACGGGGAACGGGATCGAGTCGGCCTTCACGAACGACTGGGAGGTCCCCCTTTGACGCGCGCCGGCGATCGAGGTCGCGCTCTGACGCCCGCCGCCCTGGGCCGCGCTGGGAGCCGCGGAGGTCGCGGCCGTCGAAGTGCTCCCCACCGCCTCGCCGGGCACGTCGGGCGCGGTGGCCGTCCCCACGCCGGTGCACCCGGCCAGGGCGATGATGGCCGCAGCGACGAGAACCGCCCTCGCCAATCCATGCTTGCTCATCGGGATTGCGGCGTGGAGGCCCCGGCTTTCAGGCCGGAGATGAAACGCCGCTCCGCCTCCTTTCGAATGTCAGTGCGATGTGGTATCTTCAAGCTGTCCGCAAGAGCCAGGCGGGCATCTGCACCACCTGGTGCGGAACTGCGGCAGGGCATGCCGTGGCTGCGCGGGGAGGCTTCCGGGATGCCGGGCCGATGAACCGCGAACCGACAGCGCGACCGCAGGTCGCGGCTGGAATCCCCGTCCTTCTGGGCGGCGGAGGATGTCAAGTAGCTGCCTCGCTTTGAGAAGAGTCACGCTGGCGGCACAAAACCCGGTTCGCGGCACTAAGCGTAGGAATTCTCGCGGCCTAAGTCACCGCGCAACGCCGCAATAGACCCGACCGGCTTTATCCGAGGAACGGGCAGAAGGGATGCCCCGCCGGGTCGAGGCAGACCCGCACGTCGTCCTGGGGCTGGTAATCGGCGAGCGTCGCGCCCGCCTCGATCGCGTGCGCGACGCTCGCCTGGAGGTCGTCCACCTCGACCTCCAGGGAGTCGGCGGTGGAAGTCCGCGAGCGCATTGGCGTCGGGCGCGTCGATGTTGGTCCCGGTCACGGTCAGCCGTGGCATCCGGTCACCCCCTGGTGAAGCTCAGCAGCTCCTCGGTCGTGACGAGCTGGGTCTTTCCCGCCGCGAGGACGGACACCTCGGATTTCACCGGTCCGGTGGCCGGCGCGGTCCAGGTCTGCACCAGGACGCTGGTGCTGAAGCTGCCGACCTTCGTGGCCAGGATCATGTCCACGATGGTGGCCTGGTAGGTGCCCGCCGGGACGGTAACGGACGCCGTGCCGCCACTCCGGACCGTGACGTTCGCGGTCTCGTACCTGGCCGGGACGGTGTTGCTGACCCGGACGTGCAGCACGGAACGATAGTCCCGGCCGGAGGCGAGGTCCGCGGCGTCCGGCCACAGCACGCCGCCGCTGTCCACCACCGAGACGCCGTTGGCCTCGTTCACCGGGTAGCCGATCGTGCCGTTGGCGTAGAAAATGTACGTCTGCTGCGTGGTCTTCGTGGTTCTGCCGCTGACGGTCTGGGACATCGTGACCCGGTGTCCGCCCGGCACCGGGGCGACGGACAAGACCTGGTTCGTCACCAGGCTGTGCGCGTTGTTGACGCTCGAGACGGTCTGGTACACCCAGGTGTTACCGACCGCGACGGGAAAGGGGATCGACCCGGCCGACACGAACGAGTTCGAGGTCGCACTCGGGGTAGCGCCCGTGCTCGCCGTCGCGGAGACGGACCCGCCCGCCGCGGCGCTGCCCGATGAGGTACTCCCCGACGCCGCACCCGACGTGCTCGCCGACGCGCCGCACCCCGCCAGCGCGATCACGGCCACGCCCGCGAGAACTGCCCGCGCGGATCTGTACTTGCTCATGTCGATGCCTCGCTCAGTGAAGTCGGCTCGGTCAAAGGCGCTTGTGCCGGCGGCTCCGCAGCCCCCCGTGCCGGAAGCACGCCCTAAGGGTAGGGCCCACACCGCTCCAGGGCGTCCCGAATCACACCAAACGCCGAGGATCTTGTTACCTGGCCTGCAAACGGTTGCACCTGCTATGCCTTGTTCGGTGTACTAGCTCTCCAGGCGGTTCGCGCAGGCGAAGGAGATGCCCGTGCCAGAAGATAAAGAGGACGGCCGGGCTCGGGCGGTAGCCGCGAGCGTCTGGCTGCTCGAGCACGCGCAGGACCTGGTGTCGGTCGTCGTCGGCGTCGTCCTGATCGTCCTGGCCGGTGCCGAACTGGTGTCCGGCATCATCGACTTCTTCACCGACGTGAAGAAGACCTCGCTGGACCAGGCCGGCGTCAACCTGCTCGACCGGGTCCTGCTGGTGCTCATCCTGGTCGAGATCGTGCACACCGTCGTGCTGTCGCTGCAGGCCCACCACCTGGTGGCGCAACCGTTCATCATCGTCGGCCTGGTCGCGGTGATCAGGAGGATCCTCGTCGACCTCAGCGGTACCGGGACGGTCCCGACCCCGCAGCTGGCCCTGCTCATCGCGATGATCGTCGTCTTCGTCGCGGCGCTGCTGGCCGTGACCTGGTTCGACCGGCGGTGGAAAGGCAGCGAGACCGAGGTCGCCGACCAGGAAATCTCCTGACTCATTCACCCCACCCCAGCCGCAACACGCCGAACAATGCAGCACCTTTAACTATTTACGAACCGTGCGCTTTGTATCTCTTTAGAGTATTCGGTGCAACCGGCAGCATTGCCTAACAGTCTTCATGTTTGGTACGCATAATGGACGGGCCACCGTCGACGATCATCTGGGGGCGACAGATGGCTAAAGTGAGGGCGTCGCGGGCGGTCATGACCCGCCGGGCGGTGCTGGTGGTCGGGGGACTGACGCTGCTGGTCGGTTACGCGCAGGATTCCGCCCGGCGGAACGCCGACGCGACAGAGACGGACGGCGCGCACCCGACCCCCGCTCCCGCGCCCGCTCCCGGCCGGACACCGACGGCCAGTCCCACGCCCGGACGACCCAGGCCCGTCAGCACGTCGTCCGCCCGAGCCCGACTGGCTAAGAAAGACCAGGTCCGGACCCGCGTGGCCAGGACCGGTCCGCGGGCCGCCCGGCGCGGCCACCGCCGGGACGCCGACGGCCTGCCGATGGTCAACGTCGACGACGGCCCGAAGGTCATCGCGCTGACCATCGACGACGGCCCCAGCCCGGTGTACACCCCGCAGATTCTCCGGCTCCTGGACCAGTACCAGGTGACCGCGACCTTCTCGATGATCGGCCTCCAGGTGGACGCCCACCCCGGCGTGGCCCGCGAGGTCGCGGCCGCCGGCCACACGATCGCCAACCACACCTGGTCCCACCTCGACCTGGCCGTCCTGCCGCCGGTCGCGGTCATCGACCAGATGAACCGCGCCACCGGCGCGATCCACACGGTGACCGGCCGGGTGCCGACCCTCTTCCGCGCCCCCTACGGCTACTGGTCCCCGGTCGTCCTCCAGTACTGCGCGCAGACCGGGATGACCCCGCTCGACTGGTCCGTCGACCCCCGGGACTGGTCCCGCCCCGGCGTCGCCTCCATCGTCAGCAACATCATGCGCAACACCAAGACCGGCTCGATCATCCTCGAGCACGACGGCGGCGGGAACCGCTCGCAGACGGTGGCCGCCCTAAAGATCGTCCTGCCCCGCCTCCTCGCCGCCGGCTACCAGTTCACCACCCCCTAACCCGCACCCGGCCCCGCTTGCCCCGCGCCTCCACTCCACTCCACTCGCCTCGCCTCGCCGCAACGCCGCAAAGATCGTGGACGGCTACCCCGGTTCCCGGGGGGGTAACCGTCCACGATGATGGAGTCCGGGGAGCTTCGCACCGATGGGCCCTTGTCCGGACACCGAACATGCCGGGCCAACCGCTACACTCACCCTGGTACGGGCTGTAGCGCAGTTTGGCTAGCGCGCCGCGTTTGGGTCGCGGAGGTCGCCGGTTCGAATCCGGCCAGCCCGACCACTCCGGCCACCGGTCGAGCGACAGCGCGCGCACCGCGCCGGCCAGGGCACCGGCGCCGGGCGCGGCGGCACCACCTCTGCCAGCCACTCGGGCACGACCGCGCCCGCATTTCCGCGGTCCGGGTCCTGATCAGGGTCGGGCTCCGCGCATTGCTTCCCGCCGCCTCACACCGCCTTATTTTTGTCCCGAACGGTCTGGGCTCCCCGCCCGGGTCTCCTGCGTCTGGTCGCTGGCGGGAGGCTGGCCGCCAGGGCTGCGGCGTCGACGAGGTGCTCATGCGGATGCTGGCCTACGGCTCGGTGGCCTGGCCGGAGGAGTTCGCCGAGATGGAGGGCGAGCACCTGGCGCGCGAGGACGGCTCAGACACGATCACGGTCGGCACCGGCGGGATGGCGTGGACGGTCCGCCCGTCGCCCCGCCGGGTGGTGGTGGAAGACGGCGCCAGCGACCACTGGCGGGCCGTGGTCGAGGGCCCGCCCGACCGCATGCTGCGCTGGCTGTGGGGCCGGGCCGGCGACGAGCGGTCTGGATGACCGGCGACCCCGCCTGGGTCGGCTACCTGCGGCGGATGCTCGTCTCAGTCACCAGGTAAGGGCCGCAGGCCACCGCGCCCCCTGGCCATTGGCAGTAAAGACACTCTCATCCGACATCCTGCCAATGCCTTTGACATACTTCAGCCATGACGGTTGGTAACCGGCTACGCGCCTGTCGGTTATGTGACCATGCTGCGTAACGTCGCCGTCGTGGTCGTCAACGGCTTCCGGCGCCTCTTTCGCGGCGATCCGGCCGCTCGCCAAGTTGAGTAATATCTGGTTTATGAGGTTCCTGCCACCTGACGTTGCCCTTCCACGTGACCGGGTTCTGGCCGGCCTTCTGGGGCGCGATCATCGTCGGGCTGGTGAGCTGGCTCCTGTACCTGCCGATCGGGGACAACCGCCCGCAGGACAAAACAGCCGCCGCCTGTTCGCGTTCTCCGAGTTCGTTAGCCCCTAGACTGGCGGCTTAGACTTCTCAGCGTTCCATGCTGAGTTACCATCCAGAACCCCGGAGTGACGCGGACGTGAAGACTGACGTCGAAGAGCTGAGCCCGACCCGAGTCCGGCTGAGCGTCGAGGTGCCGTTCGATGAGCTGAAGCCCAGCCTCGACAAGGCCTACCGCGAGGTCGGCCGCCAGGTCCGCATCCCTGGCTTCCGGCCGGGCCGCGTGCCGCCGCCCGTGATCGATAGCCGGGTCGGCCGGGATGTCGTGCTCAACCAGGCGGTCAACGACGCGATGCCCGACCTCTACGCGAAGGCGGTCGCCGACGGCGACATCTACGCGCTCGGCCAGCCCGAGGTGGCGATCACCAGCCTGGACGACGGCAAGGAGCTGACCTTCACCGTCGAGGTCGACATCCGGCCCAAGTTCGAGCTGCCCGACCTGTCCAGCCTGGCCGTCACCGTCGACGACACGCTGGTCACCCCAGACGAGGTCGCCGAGCGGCTAGCCATGCTGCAGGACCGGTTCGCCTCGCTGAAGGGCGTGCAGCGTCCCGTCGAGGAAAACGACCACGTCTCCATCGACCTGTCCGCCTCGGTGGACGGCAAGCCGGTCGAGGACGCACAGGCTAGTGGCCTGTCCTATCCGGTCGGCAGCGAGTCCCTGCTGGACGGCCTGGACCAGGCGCTGATCGGCATGTCCGCGGGGGAGTCCGCCACCTTCCGGTCCGAGCTGGCCGGCGGTGAGTTCGCGGGCCGCGAGGCCGACGTGACGGTGACCGTGCACAGCGTGAAGGCCAAGGAGGTCCCGGGCCTCGACGACGATTTCGCCCAGATGGCCAGCGAGTTCGACACGCTCGGTGAGCTGCGCGCCGACACCCGGACCCAGCTGGAGCGGGACAAGGCCATGCGCCAGGTGATCCAGGCGCGTGACCTCGCCCTGGACGCCCTGCTTGACCGGGTGGACATCCCGCTGCCGGAGAGCGTGGTCGCCGAGGAGGTCAAGCACAACCGGGAGTCGATCACCAACCAGCTCAGCCGGGCCGGCGCGACCCTGGACGGCTACCTGGAGATGACGAACCAGACCGAGGAGCAGTTCGAGGCGGACATCGAGCAGCGGGCGCGCCGCGCGGTCAAGGTCAGCCTGGTCCTCGACCAGGTGGCCCGGTCCGAGGAACTCGGCGTCGACCAGGCCGAGCTCTCGGCGTACGTGACCCGGCAGGCCGAGCAGATGGGCGTGGCGCCCGACCGGCTGGCCCAACAGCTCGCCGACAGCGGTCAGCTCAGCTTCGCGGCCGCCGAGGTGCTGCGCGGCAAGGCCACGAACGTAATCGCCGAACGGGTCAAGGTGACCGACGAGTCCGGGCACGAGGTCGACATCAAGGCCGCCCTCAACGCGCCCCTGCGGCCCGCCGAGGCCGCCGCGGACGACGCCGAAACAGCCGACGACGACGCCGAGGTCCAAGCGGCGACGGAGACCGACGCCCCAGCCGACGAGTCGAGCGAGGCCGAGGACAGCACCGAGGCCTGACCGCCCCCCGCACCCGACACCTACTCCTGCCGCGGCGCTGCTTACCCCTAGCCGCGCCCGGTCGCTCACGCATCCCGCAAGGGTGTGCCCGGCGCTGCGCCCCAGCGCCACCTCGCGGCCCCGCGCCTAAATGATCACGAGGATCTGGTACCGCTGCGAGTAGCCGATCCTTCGTGATCGCGGACGTCGCGGTGGCAACTCGGTGCGCCAGTAGCGAACAGCAGGCCCTGCGGGACGATCGGGTTCCGCGGCGGCGTTATGGTCCTGTCAATGACACCAGACGTGACTGGAGCAGGTGAGTAAGTGTGACTCAGCCCCTGTGGACCCCGACGCCACCGTCGATCGTGGCCGCCGCGGAGCCCCCCCTCCCGCCGTTCGGGGACCAGCTGTTTCAGCGGCTGCTGCGGCACCGCATCATCTTCCTCGGTCAGCAGGTCGACGACGACATGGCCAACCGCATCTGCGCCGAGCTCGTGCTGCTCGCCTCCGAGGACGCCAAGCGCGACATCAGCATCTACATCAACTCCCCGGGTGGCTCGGTCTACGCGGGGATGGCCATCTACGACATGATGCAGTACGTCCCCAACGACGTTGCCACCTACGCGATGGGAATGGCCGCGTCGATGGGACAGTTCCTGCTTACGGCGGGCGCGCCAGGTAAGCGGTTCGCCCTCCCGCACGCCCAGATCCTGATGCACCAGCCATCCGGAGGCATCGGCGGTACCGCCTCCGACATCAGGATCCAGGCCGAGCAGATGCTGTACATCAAGCGCACCCTGTTCGAGCGCACCGCCTACCACACCGGGCGGCCGATCGAGCAGATCGAGGAGGACGCGGACCGCGACCGCTGGTTCACTGCCGAGGAGGCCAAGGAGTACGGCTTCGTCGACCAGGTGATCCGCAGCGCCGTCGAGGTGCCCACCGAGGGCGTCCTGTCATGATCAACCCAAAGGAGCCGAACGTGAGCGAGCGTAGCTTGCGGAGCCCTCAGTCAGCGCTGCTGACCCCGCAGTCCAGGTACGTCCTGCCGTCCTTCGTGGAGCGCACCTCGTACGGGATCAAGGAGATGAACCCGTACAACAAGCTCTTCGAGGAGCGGATCATCTTCCTCGGCGTCCAGATCGACGATGCCTCCGCGAACGACGTCATGGCCCAGCTGCTGACGCTGGAGGCCATCGACCCCGATCGCGACATCACCATCTACATCAACTCGCCGGGCGGGTCGATGACGTCGATGATGGCGATCTACGACACCATGCAGTTCATCCAGCCCGACATCCAGATCTGCTGCATCGGGCAGGCCGCCTCGGCGGCCGCGGTGATACTGGCCGCGGGGACCAAGGGCAAGCGGATGGCGCTGCCCAACGCCAGGATCCTCATCCACCAGCCGGCCACCGAAGGCGGCTACGGCCAGTCCAGTGACATGGAGATCCAGGCCAGGGAGATCCTGCGGATGCGCTCGGCGATGGAGGTCATCCTGGCCAGGCACACCGGCCAGGACGAGGAGAAGATCCGCCGCGACATCGAGCGGGACAAGTTCCTCACCGCCGAAGAGGCCAAGGAATACGGCATCGTCGACGAGGTCCTGACCATGATCAAGAGGGGCAGCGAGCGCGCTGCCGAGGTAGTGTCATCCTTATCGGGATAATTCAGCTCTTCCCTCTCGGGCCGCCAACGGGTTTGATGGTGCCATCGGGACCCGGTAAGCGGTACCGTCGATATGCAAGCGCTTGACGGCCTCGCAGGACATGTCCGCTGGAGGCGGCCGCTTCGGCCGTCGCGGCGGCGCCAGGCAAAGGAGTATCTGGGTGGCACGCATCGGTGACGGTGGGGACCTGCTGAAGTGCTCGTTCTGCGGTAAGAGTCAAAAGCAGGTCAAGAAGCTCATCGCCGGCCCGGGCGTGTACATATGCGACGAGTGCATTGATCTCTGCAACGAGATCATCGAGGAGGAGCTCGCCGAGCCCACCGAGTTCAAGTGGGACAGCCTGCCCAAGCCGCGGGAGATCTACGAGTTCCTCGACGCGTACGTGATCGGCCAGGACAAGGCCAAGAAGTCCCTGTCCGTGGCCGTGTACAACCACTACAAGCGCGTCCAGTCCGGCGACGACCGGCCGGGCGACGAGGGCGTCGAACTGGCTAAATCGAACATCCTGCTGCTCGGCCCGACCGGCTCGGGCAAGACGCTGCTCGCCCAGACGCTGGCCCGGCTGCTCAACGTGCCGTTCGCGATCGCCGACGCGACCGCGCTGACCGAGGCCGGCTACGTCGGCGAGGACGTCGAGAACATCCTGCTCAAGCTGATCCAGGCGGCGGACTACGACGTCAAGAAGGCCGAGACCGGCATCATCTACATCGACGAGATCGACAAGATCGCGCGCAAGAGCGAGAACCCGTCGATCACCCGCGACGTCTCGGGCGAGGGCGTGCAGCAGGCGCTGCTGAAGATCCTCGAAGGCACCACGGCCTCGGTGCCGCCGCAGGGCGGGCGCAAGCACCCGCACCAGGAGTTCATCCAGATCGACACGACCAACGTGCTGTTCATCTGCGGCGGGGCATTCGCGGGACTCGAGAAGATCATCGAGCAGCGCTCCGGGCACAACGGTATGGGGTTCAACGCCAAGCTCCGGGTCAGGAACGCGAACAACACCGACCAGTTCGGCGACGTGATGCCAGAGGACCTGCTGAAGTTCGGGATGATCCCCGAATTCGTCGGCCGGCTGCCGGTCATCACCAGCGTGCACAACCTGGACCGGGACGCGCTCATCCAGATCCTGACCGAGCCGCGCAATGCCCTGGTGAAGCAGTACCGGCGGCTGTTCGAACTCGACGGCGTTGACCTGGAGTTCACCCCGGACTCGCTAGAGGCCATCGCCGACCAGGCGAACCTCCGCGGCACCGGCGCGCGCGGGCTGCGCGCGATCTTGGAAGAGGTCCTGCAGTCGGTGATGTATGAGGTGCCGAGCCGCAAGGACGTGGAGCGCGTCGTGATAACGCGCGAGGCCGTGCTCGAGAACGTCAACCCGACGATCGTCCCGCGAGACGTCACGCGGCGTACTTCCCCGCGGGAGAAGTCCGCCTGAGCCGACCAGGCCCCGGCCTGCGGGCCACGAGTTCACCCGTCGCACGGGCGTTCGGGCACCCCCAGTCGGCCTGCGGATTCACACCGTAAAGGTCTAGTCCACCTGATGTCGACTTTGGATGTATTGCCCATGATCATCGTTATTCGCATGTAGCCTCACTGCATATTGCGTATCTGGCGGGGTTCCCGCTCACGCCAGGATCTCGGACGCTGACAAGGCAGCCGTCTTCCATAGCGACGGGGAATTGAGCACAGATGAGTGGTTGGGATGCCCCCACGGGCAACTGGGACTCACGTCCGGAGCCCGACGAATCCGGCGGGCCAGACGAGCAGGGCTATCAGCAGGGCGAGCCGACCGGCGTTCACCGCGCCGTACCAGGCGGCGAGGGCAGGCTTCGCGCGGGGCGAAGAGGCCTCCCCGGCTACGAGCAGGCGCAGAATTACGACCAGGCGACGGGCGAATACGACTCCGGATCGGGCTACGGACAGCAGCCGGGCTACGGCCAGCAAGGTTACGCGCCGGGGACCAGTCCGCAGCCGAGCTTCGGGTCAGGATCGGGTACCGGGCAGATGGTCCGCTACGGACAGCGACCCGCGGACGAGCGCGCGTTCGGTCCGGGGCCGCAGGACGCCCTCGGCTCGGTTCCCCCACGCGCCTCGGGCTCCGGGCCGTTGAGTTCGCCGCCCGCCCAGGGACCACAGGCCACCCCGAACCCACTGGACGCGCCCGGCACGTTCGGCTCACCCCCTCCGGGTCCCCAGCGTCCGCTCAGCCCCGGTCCGCATGACCCGCCGAGCGCTGGCCCGCAGAGCACGTTCAGTTCCGGCCCGCGGCGCGCGGTCGGATCCGCCCCGCAGACCCCGCAGGTGCCGCAGGCCACATTCGGGTCCGGCCCGCAGGGCGTGGTCGGCTACGGCGAGAGGGCGACCGGGGCCTACCGGCAGTACGGTGCGGACGATCCAACCCGTTCCGGCTGGTCAGACGCTGGCGACCAGCAAGGATACGGTGACCGGCAGGGCTACGGCGACCAGCCGGGCTACGGGTCCTCGTCGGGGTACGGGGCCCGGGCTGGGTCCGCCCCGCAGGGGTCCGGCGGCGAGCCGGGCTACGGCCAGCCAGGTTACGGCCAGCCAGGTTACGGCCAGCCAGGTTACGGCCAGCCAGGTTACGGCCAGCCGGGCTCTGGTCAGCCAGGCTACGGCCAGCAGGCATCGGGCCCTGGCAGTTTCGCGCCGGGCGGCTTCGGGAATCAGGCGGAGCAGTCGCGGATGGGCCAGGACTACCAGACCGAGGCGTACCCGCAGCAGGGACTCGAACCCTCCGACTACCCGCCGAACGGCTTCGGGCCGTCCGGGTACGGCCAGGACCCGGGCGTCACCCAGGCCTACGGCACCCAGGCAGGCTACGGCCAGAACGGCTTCGTCCCAGGTGCGCCCGGTGCCCCAGGGGCTTCGCCTGCGCCTGAGGTGGCCAATGGCCAGGCCACCTACACGGCGGACGGCTACGGGCCGGGCGGCTACGGCGCGCCCGGCTCTCGCCAGGATGGCTACCCGCAGGACCCGTACTCCCAGGAGGCGTACTCGCCGGAGGCGTATACCCAAGATCCGTACACCCAGGACCCCTACGGCCCGGGCGGGTACGACCAGCAGGGCTTCGAGCAGCCGGCCGGTCCGGGTTACGACGATGACGCCGCCGCCGCCCGCGGCCGCGCGCCGCGCTCGCGCTCTGGCTCGCCGTCATCGCAGCAACTCGCCGGGGGGCGCATGATCCTGTACCTGGCCGGGGCCGTCGTCGGCGTGGTCCTGATCGTGTTCCTCGTCATCCACCTGACCAAGAGCGGGGCGAACAAGGCGGCCAGCGGCTCGTCCACGCCGAGCACCAGCAGCACCGCGGCCGCCGGCGCGGCCGGGACCAGCGGCTACGTTCTCACCCAGGCGGCCAGGGTAGGCAACTTCCCGCTGAACAAGACCGCGACCAAGGCGTTTGCCGCGGCCGCGGTGGACCAGACGAGCGCCGCCGCCAACCAGTTCAAGGCCAAGGGCGCCGGTCGGCTGGGCAAGTCCACGGTCGGCGTCTACGACCTGACGCAGGTCACGTCCATCAACTCCAGCGCCTACAAGGGCATCGTTTTCGTCGGGTACGACGGCACCTTCAACCCCAAGACCTTGATCAAGCTCGTGCGGTCCACCCTGGTATCCCCACGCGCGGTGAATGCGGGCCCGCACGGCGGGGAGATGGTGTGCGGTTACGACACCTCGGGCGGCTCCGAGGCCAGCCAGTGCGTGTGGGCCACCAAGACCACCTTCGGTGAAGTGCAGTTCGTCAAGGGCCAGGCGATGGTGAAGTACCCAGGTGCCTCCAAACTCGCCCTCGAGGTCAGGAACGCGGTGGAGGTCCACCCCTGACCGGGCGGGCTCGGCCAACGAGTAAGGCCAAGTGCACCGCAGGCCGTAGACTCACCTGTCGTGAGCAGAGCCGAGCCCATCGAGCTGCCTTCCCAGTACGCGCCCGCCGAGGTGGAGGGGCCGCGCTACGAACGCTGGGAGAAGGCAGGTTACTTCACCGCGGACGCGGAATCCGACGCTCCCGCGTTCTGCATCGTCATCCCGCCGCCGAACGTCACCGGTTCCATGCACATCGGCCACGCCCTGGAACATACGCTGATCGACGCGCAGATCAGGCGCCGCCGCATGCAGGGCTTCAACACCCTGTGGCTGCCCGGCATGGACCACGCCGGGATCGCCACCCAGAACGCGGTGGAGCGCGAGCTCGCCAAGGAAGGCCTGAGCCGCCACGACCTGGGCCGGGAGGCCTTCGTCGAGCGGGTCTGGCAGTGGAAGGCCGAATCCGGCGGCAAGATCCTCGGTCAGATGCGCCGGCTCGGCGACAGCGTGGACTGGTCCCGCGAGCGGTTCACGATGGACGAGGGCCTGTCCCGCGCCGTGCAGACGATCTTCAAGCAGCTCTTCGACGACGGCCTGATCTACCGGGCCGAACGGATCATCAACTGGTGCCCGCGCTGCCTGACCGCGCTGTCCGACATCGAGGTCGAGCACACCGACGACGACGGCGAGCTCGTCTCGATCCGGTACGGAGACAGCGATGATTCCATCGTGGTCGCCACCACCCGGGCCGAGACGATGCTCGGCGACACCGCCGTCGCGGTGCACCCGGACGACGACCGCTACACCCACCTGGTCGGCAAGACCGTGGACCTGCCGCTGACCGGCCGGCGCATCCCGGTGGTCGCCGACGACCATGTCGACCCCGCGTTCGGCACCGGCGCGGTCAAGGTGACCCCCGCCCATGACCCGAACGACTTCGAGATCGGCCGCCGTCACGGCCTGCCCAGCCTGACCGTCCTGGACGAGCACGGCGTGGTCACCGCGCACGGCCCGTTCCAGGGCCTGGACCGGTTCGAGGCCAGGCCCGCCGTGGTCGCCGCGCTGCGCGCGGACGGGCGGATCGTCGCCGAGGTCCGCCCGTACGTGCACTCGGTCGGCCACTGCAGCCGGTGCGGCACCACGGTCGAGCCGCGCCAGTCACTGCAATGGTTCGTCCGCGTCGCCCCGCTCGCCCAGGCGGCCGGCGACGCGGTCCGCGACGGCCGCGTCCGCCTGCACCCGCCGGAGATGAACGCCAGGTACTTCGGCTGGGTCGACGACATGCACGACTGGTGCATCAGCCGTCAGCTGTGGTGGGGCCACCGGATCCCCGTCTTTTACGGACCTAACGACCAGGTGATCTGCATCGGTCCTGGCGAGCAAGCCCCGGAGGGCTGGCGCCAGGACCCCGACGTGCTCGACACCTGGTTCTCCTCGGCCCTGTGGCCGTTCTCTACCCTCGGCTGGCCCGAGGACACGCCGGACCTGCGCACGTTCTACCCGACCAGCGTGCTGGTCACCGGGTACGACATCCTGTTCTTCTGGGTCGCCCGGATGATGATGTTCGGCCTGTACGCGATGCGCGAGGCTCCGCCGGATGACGCGGTGCCGTTCCGCGTCGTGACCCTGCACGGCCTGGTCCGGGACCAGTTCGGCAAGAAGATGTCCAAGTCGCGCGGGAACACCGTGGACCCGCTGGACTGGGTGGAGCGGTTCGGCGCCGACGCGACCAGGTTCACCCTGGCCCGCGGGGCCAACCCGGGCAGCGACATCGCCATCAGCGAGGAGTGGGCGGCGGGCTCGCGCAACTTCTGCAACAAGCTGTGGAACGCCGTCCGCTTCGCCCTGCTCAACGGCGCGCACGTCCCCGAGGTCGCCGCCCCCCGCCCGGCCGCCGCCGCCAGCCCATACTCCGTGCCCGATCGATGGATCTTGTCCCGTCTGTCCGCCGTGAACACCGAGGTGGACGAGCTATTCGAGGCGTTCGAGTTCGGCAAGGTCTGCGACGTGCTCTACCACTTCGCCTGGGATGAGGTCTGCGACTGGTACCTGGAGCTGGCCAAGGTGCCACTGACCTCCGGTGATGAGGCGGCCGCCGAGACCACCAGGCAGGTGCTCGGTTTCGTGCTCGACCAGCTGCTGCGGCTGCTGCATCCGGTCATGCCGTTCGTCACCGACGAGCTGTGGACCGCGCTGACCGGCGAGGACTCGGTCATGGTGGCCCCGTGGCCGGCGCCTGCCTTCCGTGACGCCCAGGCCGAGGCGGAGATCTCGTCGATGATGCGGCTGGTGACCGAGATCCGGCGGTTCCGCTCTGACCAGGGGCTGCGGCCGAGCCAGCGGGTCGCGGCCCGGCTAGCGGGCATCGAGGGCACGCCGTTGGCCGCGCACGAGGAGCAGATCAGGGCGCTGCTGCGGCTCAACCCGCCCGCGGACGGCTTCACCCCGTCGGCGGCGCTCGAGGTCGAGGGCATCACGGCCGAGCTCGACGTGGCCGGCGTCATCGACGTCGCGGCCGAACGCCGCCGGATGGAAAAGGATCTCGCGGCGGCCAGGAGCGAGGCCGAGCAGGCGGCGCGGAAACTGGGCAACGCTGACTTCACCGCGAAGGCTCCCGCCGCGGTGGTGGCCAAGACCCGCCAGCGGCTGGAGGCGGCCAACGCGGACATCGCCCGCATCGAGCAGCGCCTCAAGGGGGGTCTGGGGGAATGGGTCTCTCCCAAGGGGGGTCCGGGGGGATGGGTCCTTCCCAAGGGGGGTCCGGGGGGATGGGTCCTTCCCAAGGGGGGTCCGGGGGGATGGGTCCCCCCGGGAGAAGGAGAAGGAGAAGGAGAAGGAGAAGGAGAAGGAGAAGGAGAAGGAGAAGGAGAAGGAGAAGGAGAAGGAGAAGGAGAAGGAGAAGGAGAAGGAGAAGGAGAAGGAGAAGGAGAAGGA
>Ga0074046_10001227_pt1 | contig 23661 bp, 18 predicted proteins | sample BogForMeECP23OM3_FD_94441 | JGI IMG/M metagenome (GOLD analysis project Ga0074046, IMG submission 94441) | Bog forest soil microbial communities from Calvert Island, British Columbia, Canada - Bog Forest MetaG ECP23OM3 | ecosystem: Environmental > Terrestrial > Soil > Wetlands ...
CAGGATCGGGTGATATGCGATCCAGGGATAGGAGAGATCGATGCCGATCCTTTGTCCCCATACCCTTGGGCCCATCAGCCGCAGGCTTAGCTCGCCGGCGGCCAGGCTCGCGCACGTGCCGCAGAGCACGAGACCCAGGGCGGAGATCCCCTTCCACTTCTTCAACACAGGCGCTCCTATGAAGGCATCAACCCTCTCTGCGGTCTCTGATCCCCAGCCTCTTTTTTTGGGGGAATCGAGCGGGGCTCGTCCGAGCACGATCCCAATCCTGGCCCCGACGCTCCCGCTTGAGTCTCCTCGCAGGGCTGCGCTTTAAGCCGCTTCGCAACGCTCCCTGCCATGCTGCCCACAGAACTGGCAGGCGGGACCCGGTACGCGCGATTCGTACGATGTCTGGCGTCGGCTGTGGCCTGCTCGATGGCCCCCTATATTCTCGCCGTCCCGGTCGTGATACCCTGAGAGAGCTTAGCCCGTGAGACCGTGCTGACAGAAAGCGAACGTGCGGCCCGCGCGACGGCGGGTTTTTTTCCGTCTGCTCACTCGTGAGGCGTCGTTCGCGTGTACTTCCTAGGGATCAGCGCATACGCACACGACTCGGCTGTCGCTCTCTTGGACGGTGGTCGGATCCTCGGCTTTGTTGAGCAGGAGCGATTCGATCGTCGGAAGCACTCCGGCGCATTTCCTGACCTCGCCTTGGAGAACCTGCTGACCAAGCACGGTCTGGACCTCTCCGATGTGGACGAGATCGCCTTCTTCATGAAACCCTGGCAGCTCATCGCGCGACGTACAGCCCGCGCGCTCCGCTACCTCCCGCGCTCCCTGATCCAGTTCGCCACCTACCGGCCTGGCAACGCCCTGAGGATTCTTGCAGTGGAGTCGCACTTGAGGCGAGACCTCCTCTCGCCACATCGACCTCCTCGATTCCGGATGAGACATGTCGAGCACCATCTCGCGCACGCGGCGAGCGTCTTCTACCCCTCGCCATTCGAGGAGGCTGCGGTCCTCTCGATCGACGGAGCCGGCGAAGACATCACGACGTGGTTCGGTCGAGGCGTGGGAACCCGCCTCGAGCGCCTCGGGTGTATCCGGCTGCCACACTCGCTTGGTCTCTTTTATTCTGCAATCACCGATTACCTCGGGTTTAAGCCGTGGGGCGGAGAGGGAAAGGTCATGGGCCTCGCGCCCTACGGTGATCCGGATCGCTACTACCCGCAGATGTGTGAGCTGCTGCACTGGAATGACGACGGCTGGTTCGAGGTGAACCTACGCTATTTCGACTACCACGTGACCGGGTGGACCCGTTGGGTATCGCCCATGTTCGAGCAGGTCTTCGGACCACGGCGTCGGCCCGAAAGCGACATGACGAGCACGTATCAAGACGTTGCGGCAGCACTCCAGCGCGTAGTCGAGGAAGCCGTGCTGGCGCTTGTGCGCCACATGCACACGCTCGTGCCATCCCGCAACCTCTGCCTGGTGGGTGGCTTGGCGCTCAACAGTGTGCTGAATGGGCGAATCGAGCGTGAGGGTCCATTCGAAAACATCTTCATAACTCCTGCGGCCAATGACGCTGGCACCGCTCTCGGTGGGGCTCTCTTCCTCGCCCATTCAATCCATTCGCTGCAACGCGTTGAGGCGTCTGAACTCGCGTACCTCGGCCCCGACTATTCGTCCGAACAATGCGCCGCGGCTGCTGCGAGATTCGACGTGAAGATCGAGCGGCCGGCGGAACTCATCGAACGCGTCGCTGATCTGTTGGCTGGCGGGAAGATCATTGCCTGGTTTCACGGACGCATGGAGGTCGGGCCGCGCTCGCTCGGCAATCGCAGCATCCTGGCCGATCCGCGCGACCTGACGATGAAGGACACGATCAATCACCGAGTCAAGCATCGCGAATCATTCCGGCCGTTCGCACCTTCCGTCCTCTACGAGGCCGCGAACGACTACTTCGAGGGCGTGAAAGAGTCTCCCTACATGCTTTCGGTCTACACGGTTCGCAGGGAACAGAGATCTCGGGTTCCCGCGATCACGCATGTCGACGGTACGGCGCGAGTCCAGACCGTAAGACGCGATCAAAATCCAATCTACTATCGACTGATCGAAGCCTTTGGCCAGCGTACGGGTGTTCCGATGCTGCTGAATACGTCTTTCAACGTCCGCGGTGAGCCGATCGTGTGCACCCCAGAGGACGCCATCGCGTGCTTCCGAGGAACGGGGATCGATCATCTCGTCCTCGGAGATCTCCTGCTCAGCAAGCCATGAGCGATATCCAGACAGCGACCCGTTCCCACTACGATCGCTATTCCTACGACTTCGAGACGAGCCTGCATGATGCGATGCAGCTCGAAGACAGTCTGCTCGGTCGAGCTCTCGAGGCGGTCAAGACCAGCGACCTGGTGGTCGACGCCGGTTGCGGAACAGGCCTCATGTGTCGCCTCGTCCGACAGCACACGCCAGCGCGCGGCGTGATCGGGGTCGATTTGAGTCTCGGGTCTCTGCGCCGGAACGCGGCGAGATCGAGCGGCGTATCGTTGGTGCAAGGCGACATCCTGCGGCTCCCGGTGAGATCGGATGCGGTGGATCTCGTCATTTCACGCGGAGTCATCATGACCACGGGAGCTCCCGAGCGTGCCTTTGCGGAGCTAGCACGTGCAACCCGACCTGGTGGGCACCTCTTCGTTCGTGTCTACAACCGGCGGCATGTGTATCGTTGGATCTACGAGACCTTCAGCCCCCTCTGTCGGACGGTGGCGTCGGTCCCGGGTGGGAAGACCTTCTTGGCACTTACGGTCGTACCGCTCTTCCTACTGGTGACCGAACTTGGTCTTCTCGCCATCTCCGGTCGGTTCGCCAAGATCTCACCGCGCGTCGGTTGGAATTTCTTCGCGGATCAGCTTTTGGTACCCCACAACAGCTTTCACGTTCCAGAGGAGATACGCGAGTGGGGTCGGCGTGTCCACTGTCGATGCCTCGCCGATCAAACAGTCACACTGGGTCAGCAGATCGAGTTTCTCTTCGTGAAGGAGCCCTGTTCGTAGGTGCATCCCCTGCATCTGAGAGTGACCCGCTGGATTCTGAGCGATACCGCGATCACCCTCCTGGTGATCGCTAGCCTGCTCCTGCTGCAGCTTCCGTTTCGGCTTCTCATGGTCAGTATGGCAGACGAGGGAGTGATCCTTCAGATCGCAGACGATCTCCGGCGGGGTCACCATCTCTACGTAGACGCTGTCCACTACGCACTCCCCGGCGTATTTTATCTGACGGCGGCGGCATTTGCGCTGTTCGGGACGTCTGTCGAGACGGCGCGCTCGCTGACGATCTTCCTGTTCGCTGCAACCTGTGGGATCGCGTATCTGATCTCGCGTTGGTGGTACACGCGGCGCGGCGCGCTGGCCGTAGTTGGATTGTTTCTCGGCTACCGCGTCTGGGCATATCCGCACTGGCAGATGCTGAGCTACTCAACACTGGCTGTCACGCTGGTGCTTCTGGCCACCTGGCTCGTCGGTAGCGCACTCGCCCATCCGCGCGGCTGGCACCTCTCCCTGGCGGGAATGGTCGCGGGTACCGCGGTCCTCGCGAAGCAGGACTCGGGGGCGACGACTGTCGCTGCACTGGGGCTGACGCTCCTTGTCTGTCGGCCCGCCGCAGGTGAGACGCGCCTTCGAAGGATGATCCTCTTTGCCACAGGGTGCGGTCTGGTGCTCGGGATCGCGGGTGCGGCGATCTGGTTGGGCGGATTCGGAGCGGATCTGATCCGAGAGACGATTCTCGCCCCACTGTACGCAGTTGGACACTTCGACCACCTGCGACGTCCGGCCCTGTTTCCGCTCCTGGGCCAGAGCGCGGAGATTCGACGAGACCCGTGGAACTACTTCCCGGCGATTCTCGTCGATCTATATTGGAGCCGGATCTCGGGGAGCGCCCTCTACCAGCAAACGCCGATCATTGATCTGGTCCTAAAGGTCATCTATTACCTGCCGTGGCTTCTGTTGGTTGCCGTCACTCTGCCCACCATCCTTGCGTTGAGGCGGCGCCCCCCCGACGTCGGGCGCCAGCGCTTGCTGCTGATCGCGCTAGTCACCGTGGGGTTTCTCGCCGCCTTCAACCCGCCGCAGGACTGGGTGCATCTGCTGGTGTTGTATCCACCGATTCTCCTGCTCGGAGCAGCGTTCCTTGCGGGGCTTCGCCTGCCACGTGCGGTCGCTGTGGGAATTGGGTCTGCGGTTCTCGTTGCCACCGCGAGCTCAGCGCTCATGGCGACAAGTCTGTTGGGAGTCTATCGAGCGCCGGTCTACAGCCCCCGCGATGTCCTCTACGATCAACCAGAGCAGGCGGCGCCGCTCGCTTCGATCGTAGCGGAGCTCGCCGCCGGCGCGCATGACACGCCGCTCCTTACGCTCCCGTACGATCCGATGCTGAACTTCCTCACTGCACGACCGGGCTTGTCGCGCTTCTATCTCGTGTGGCCGGTCGAGCGCGAACCACATCGCGACGAGCAAGTCGTGCAGCGGTTGGAAGAGAACCCTGGTGCGAATGTCGTCTACACACCCAACGGCTATCCTGGCTTCCCGCGTCTGGCCGCGTATGCGCCGGGCCTCTTCGGCTACCTCGCCGATCACTACACGATCGACAGGGTGTTCGACGGCGGTTGGGACGGGTTCACGTTTTTCTCGCTTCGTCGAAGGGAACGGCCTGCTGGAGAATCACTGCTCGGTGATGAGCTGTCGTCAGCGGAGGTGGCGGTAGTCTCGGAAGGACGGCCTCCGCACGTGGTGCTCGACGGGGAGCGCGAAAAGCTAGTCGGCGAGGCGCTCTGGCCCTTCAACCGGGTTTTGCGCGTTACGGTAGTACCCGACCAGCGTGTCACGGTCCGCTACCACGTCACGCCGCTCGCTGGCGATCGCTTCGAAGCCAGCTTCGGCGTGAATCCCGACCAGTTCACGGGCGCCGCTTTACCAAACCTTCGGTTCACGGTTTCGCTACAAGACATCGATGGCGAGCACGAGCTCGCGGCCCAAGACGTGACAGCCTCGAACCTTGCGATCGCCAGCCGTTGGGGCGAGATGTCTGTCGACCTGTCTTCATGGGCTGGACACTCGGTCGAGTTGGTACTCGCCGTGGGTGCGTCCGCCCAGGCTCCGGCCGAGACGGCGGGTTGGGGCGCGCCCCGCATCATCCGCAGGACACAATAGAACGCTTCGCTCAGGAGTTCGGCGCGGGATCTTGGGCCGAAGTCGTGATCGTGGTCGTAAGGATAGCCGGGCACCTGGCTATTCATGGGTGCCAGAACCTCCGCCTCGCCGAGGAAGCCACCTTGGTGTTCGGTGGTCGACGCTCCCGGGCGGCGGGGAGGAATGACCCGACCGCGGTGCGGGCCTGGGGCGCCCGACTCCTGGAGCGGACGGCCTCCTGGGGAGTAGTTCTTCGCGAAGGGAGCGAAGGCGCTGGCGGCGCCGCGGGGCCCGGCACATCGAACCGGGCCTTTGCGGCTGTGTCCACGCCTCGTCGGGCTCGAGGTCGCTGCCACTCCCAGCCCACCTCGCGTACTGCGCTGCGCACAGCGGCGGACCGAGCCGCCGGCGTGCCCCGTCGCTCGCGTGACGGCTCGCTGCGGCTCTTAGTGAAAGTGCCGCAGCATCGCGAGTCTCCCCGAGGCTCTCAGAGGTTCGCGGAGCTCGAGAGGAAGCTGCCGAATCTGTGGGCTTGCTCCCTTCTGTTGTGTGGGAGGAGCGTTATTCTCCGCGCTAGGGGAACGGCGAACCCTTTCGCACCAAGCGCCAGTCGTCGATGATGGACAAGACAGGGGCGTGTCATGCGTGGTCTTCTGGTCGGACTCACGGCCTTGCTCGCCGTGATTTCTATCAGCGCTTGGGAATTCAATCGCGTGTATGCGGCCCAAGATGCCGCCATTCTCTTCGACACGCCGACTGCACATTGGATCAAAGCCGACCAACCCATGGACCTGCTGCCACACAAGACAGCAGCCACGCGCACAGTCTTTCGCCGTACGTTCGACCTCTTCACGATTCCCCCAGGACTCACGCTTCGGGTTCGATCGTTCCGGGACTGCTGGGTGCTCGTGAACGGGATCCCACTTGAGCCTGAAGCGAGGGGATCTCCGCACTGGGTAGCGAGCGATCTCTATCAGATCGGCGGCGCACTGCGGGAGGGGCGGAACGAGGTGACGATCGCCGTCGAGAACCCACGGGGCCCCCCCGCGCTGCTCGTGGAAGGCGAACTGCCAAAACTCAGCACCAGCCCCGCCTGGGAAGTGGTTTCTAAGGATGGAGGCACCGCCGCTCCCGCGCGACTGCTCGCAGAGGGTCTTGCTCACCCGATGCAGGGCGCTTTCCCCAGGGCGCGCGACGGGCTGTTGCGGGTGGCGCCTTTCCTGGTCGCCGCCTTCTTACTCGGCTTCATGGCCGCGGCCTACCTCTCTGCAAGGGGAGACTTGAGGCCCGCCCTGACGGTGACCCCTTCACGGCTGCGCTGGCTCCTGATTTGCGCGTGGCTGGTCTTATGCACCAACGGCCTCCGCTCGCTGCCCCCGGACGCAGGCTTCGACGTAAGAGCGCACCTCCGATACGTCGGGTTCATTCTGGAGCACGGCCGACTGCCTCTTGCGGGGGATGGCTGGCAGACTTTTCAGTCGCCGCTCTACTACCAGCTTACCGCAACGCTCTCCTGGATCGTGGCCCTGTTCGTGGGATCGCCCAATGGGATTGCCTACTTCGTGGCCCGACTGGTGGGGGTGCTCTCGGGGCTCGCGCTGATCGAGCTCTCTTATCGCAGCGCGCTCTGCGTGTTCCGCGGGCGGCCCGACCTACAAAATGTGGCCACCGTGATCGCCGGGACGGTGCCGATGAGTTTCTACATTTGTCAGGAGGTCGGTAACGAACCTCTCGCTGGCGCTGTGGGAGCAGGAGTATTGTATTTCTGCCTGAAGGAGGTGACGGGCAGTGACCGTTCATCGCCACTTGCGAAAGGAGCGTTTCTCGGCGGACTGTTCGGTGTCGCCCTCCTGGCGAAGGTTTCGGCGGTGCTGCTCACCCCCGTGTTGGCGTGGGTGTTGTGGTACCGGTTCCGAAGCCGCGGTCTGCGCTCGGTGCTCGCAGCGGAAACGGCCTGGGTCGCGGCTACGGGTTTCGTTTCGGGCTGGTACTACGCCCGGAACTGGATCTACCTCGGGCGTCCCTTTGTCGGCGGATGGGATCCCGCGCGGGGCATCGATTGGTGGCAGGATCCCGGCTACCGCACTTTCTCCGATCTGGTCCGCTTCGGAACCGCCCTCACTCGCCCGATGTACGCGGCCCTTGCGGGTCTGTGGGATGGTCTCTACTCAACGCTCTGGCTCGACGGTTTTGCAAGCTCAGCGATGATTAGATCGGTTGCTCCCCCATGGAACTATGATTTCATGGTTGCCCTGGCACCCCTGGCGCTACCGCTCAGCCTCGCGCTGATTGCCGGGACGGTGCTTATTCCGGCGACGCGGGAGTCCTCGACCCGGGCGGGCCTGGCAGTATCGGCAGCGGGCGGTCTGTGCTTTGTGGCTGGGATCACCTACGTCTACCTCACCGTTCCCTTCTTCACCTCGATGAAGGCGACATACGCGTTGTCGATGGTACCGGCGCTGGGACTTCTCGCCGCGAACGGACTAAAGCCGTTGGTCGATTCGCGTTGGGGGCGCGCCGTGTTGAGCGGCTACCTCTGTAGCTGGGTGTTATGCGTTTTTGCGGCATTTCTCGCCGGCTGAAGCCGGCGCGCGCAAACCTCACGGCCAACAGAGTGCGCGACAAGTCGGAGGGTGCGGCCTGGGAAGTCCACCGCCAATCCCCTCCCCGGGGATCCAACCGGTCGACGACGAGCCGCGCATCCGGAGCGGAGGGAGGCTCTGAAGGTCCGGCGATCTCGTCGCTGGCTTGGCGATCCGGCTAGCTTAGAGCAGAGTGAGGGGCGCGCCCGGAGGCTAGGTCGCACCCAAGCGAGAGGGCACCGGCCGGCGACCGGTCGTGAAGGCGATGGGCTGTCGGTGCCGATCCTCGCGGAGCAGGCCAGGGTCACCTGAGAGCGCAGCCGCGCGCTCGTGGCGGAGAAGCGGCTTGCCGGAGGGGCACAACGCCATGCGCTTCGCGCGGCCCGGGCGCCACAGCTCGCGCAAGGATGCGCTCTTGGATGACAATCTCGCGGAGTGTGGGCTGCGGCGATGAAGGAGCACGTCTTCGGTTACCGCGCGCTCGAGCGCAAGATGATCGCCACGCGGCAAGGGATGCGCGTTCTCGATGTGGGCTGCGGTGTGGGCGACAACCTGGGTCGGCTCGTGCGCTACGGCGGCAAGCCGATCGGGATCGACCCGTCGCTTCCCCGAGTCCAAAAGGCCAGGTCCCACGCTCCGGCTGCGGTCGCGCGCGGCGAGGCGCTCCCGTACGCGGACGCCTGCTTCGAGATGGTCTACATCTCCCACGTCCTGCATCACGCCTCGGACGTCGCGGCCGTCCTGCGCGAGAGCCATCGCGTGCTCGTCTCCGGCGGAGTGCTCTTTCTACTCGAGAGCGTCGAGGACAGCCCCCTCATGCGGCTCGCGCGCGCCGTGCAGCCGCGCTGGAAGAAGGACGAGGTCACGCACCGCTTTCGCTTCGCGCAGCTCGAGCGCGCTGTACAAGCAAATGGCTTCGAGATATGCGACGGTGCCACGTTCAACTGGATCTACTTCATTTGGGAACTGCTGCCGCTCGCTTTCCGGCCGTTTGAGATCTTCACGCCCTTCGTGATCGGGCTGGAGACGGCACTGCGTAGTCACCTCGACCGCTTCGGCGGACATTGCTGGCTGGTGGCCCAAAAGCCCGGTGCGTCCGTCTTGGCTGACCTGCCCTCTCTCATTGCAGCGGCGCGCAAACCACAGTTACGTCCGCGCAGTACGTAACGCATACCCGCCCGTCCGTCAGCTCGCCCGTGTAGTAAAGGCCGTTCAGGTCCGGGCGAGGCAGCACGAGCGTCTCGACACGATCCTCCGGTCCGACGATGTGGATGTGACCGCTCCAGCGCGTCACCACGACGCGCCCTTTCCCGTCCCCGCGGACATCTTGCACGGCATCGCCGAAGGGGAAGTCCGCGTCGAGCACTACGACGCGCCCCGCGCGGGGATTGGGATCCTCCAGATCGGGCGGCACGATGCGCAGCTGCAGCACACGACCTTCGACCTCCGCGAAGTAGCCTGTGCCATCCGACCCGAAGCTCATGAAGTGGAGCGACGGGGTGTCGTAGCGGAGGAGTTCGTGTCCGTGCTCGTCGAACACCCGTGCGTCGTAGCGCACGGGTTCTTTGCCCTTTGGCACCAGATCCGTATTGATCCAAATGCGTCGCCGGATCGGGTCCCAGGTGATGGATTTCGCGGCGGCAAAATAGCCCGGGGGGCCCTGCAGCGGGTACTCGGCGATCAGCCCTCCGTCTGGATCGAACTGAACGACCGCCCCGTCGCGCGACCGGGTGGATGCATAGCGCGTCGCCAAGATCGATCCATCCGGTCCCAGGGCGAGTTCGTTCAGCCCGTCGCCAAGTGCGGTCAGTGATCCGATTTCTCCGGATGCCGGATCGACCCAGCCTGCGGGCTCAAAGAAGCTCGTGAAGTAGATGCGGCCGTTCGGATGGGCGAGCACATCCCATGTGCCGCTCGGGGCCTCTTCGGCCACGGCGAGAGGATCCAGCATCTCCTCTCGTTTGAGATCGAAGCGACCGATGCGCTTGGGTCCGTTGATCAGAAGGTCCGCGGCGGGGTCATTCCCGTGGCCGCGGTACTCGGACCAGAACGCTGATTCGCCGAAGTAGAGTACGCCGTCGCGTGCATCGCCGAACCACGCGCAGAATCTCTCCTCTTTGCTCGGCGCAGCCGCCGCTCGAAGCACCGGGGCCGGCGGGAGCGTGGCGCAGGCCGCAACGGCGGGAAGAACCGCGATCCACGGGAGCCGAGAGCGGCTCATGCGATGACCTCTTTCGCGCTGCGTCGCACGCCCGGTGCGCCCGCGGCATCGATCTGAAGGGAGAGGAATCTCACCCCGCGGAAGCCGACGACGAGGCAGGACCGCGATCAAGGACCCTTCCCACCACGGCTGCAGCCCCTAGGCTTTCGTGCCCAAGCGGCAATCTTCTTGTTGGTGAGCGGCACTCGCGGTGACGGAAGTGCCGCACAATCGCAGCGGGTTCGCAGAGCAACGCCGGTGGACACGAGAAACCCCCGACGTGCGGGAGCAAGGGTACGGGAGAGGAGCTCGCCGTCATGGAGCCGTCCGCTCAGGACGGCTTTCGCGCGATCACGCGTTGGTTCGAGGTAGTAAGCCCGAGGCGTGCGCGCGACCAGTCGACGGCGACAAATCCAGCGAGCAGCAGGGGGTTTTGAAAGTGGAAGAAACGGACGATCCCTTCCGGCCATCCCCGATCGAGCAGCCAGTTGTGAAATGAAATAATCCATGCCGACGTACTGATCAGCTGGTCGGTGCGCTCGATCGCAAAACCCCGATCGGTCAGTAGACGGTGTAGGACCGGCGTGGAGAAAAGGTTCCAGTGCCGCGGGAAGTGATAGTGCCCCCACCAGGAGCCTTTGAACAGCTCATAGTCCCAGCCTGCGAGGTTGGGCGTCTCCACAACGAAGACTCCGCCGGGGCGCAGGAGCGCAAAAACCCGCTCGCAGATGCGGCCGGGGTCCTCCACGTGCTCGATCAGCTGAAGCATCACGACCGCATCGAAGGTCCCGTCTTCCCCCTCGAAGTCCTCGATCCGCGCCGCGACTGAGCGGAAGCCCTTCGCGAGACACTGGCGCACCGCGGCGTGATCGAAGTCAACCCCCAGAAGCTCCCATTCCGCGCCCCCGAACTCGCGGAGAAGCGACAGGAAGCGACCGTTCCCGCATCCAACGTCGAGAATGCGCCGCGCGCCCGGCCCCACGAGCTTTCGGTAGAGACGTACCTTCCTGGCCTCCCACACGCGGCGCAGCCTGGCAACGAGGGGGTTTCCACCTTCGGAAAAGGCGTAGTAGTTGGCAGGATAAATCACGGAGAGCTCGGCCGCGGAAGGTCGAGGCGTGAGGTAAACATGCCCGCAACGCCGGCAGCGCACGAACGAGAAACGGTCGGGGACCGTGTCGTATTCGAAGTCGCGCCCGGAGGCCTCGGCCGCAGCGTCCCGCGCGCCACACACTACGCACGGTACCTCAACCAAGGAGATGGTCTTGCGCTCGCAGTCCGGTTCGGCGGCTTCCGTCCCAGAAGACGCTGTATTCGATCGGGACACCATGTTGCCTCAGGTACGGGAGCTGGTTCTTGAAGACGGCGCCATAGCGATGCCATGGGATGCGCGGCCAGAGGTGATGGATCGCGTGGTAGTTGTGGCTGAGCACGAGCGGTGTGAACCAGGGAACGTCCACGATGCGCGTTCCGCGAAAGCGATCGGCGGGCAGCCCTACGTGGGGCAGCCAGTTGATGTACCAGTCGAGGACCCCCTTGGCGAGCACCACGGGAAGGAGCCAGAGCAAGAGCAGATCCGACAGCGCACCGTACCACCATGCCGCCGCCCATACCCCCGCGAGTACGACAAGGAACCCGGCGTCGGCGATCCGTTCAGACCGCGGACGCGGGTCCTTGCGCAGCACCTCGCGTGCATACCGGAGCGCACGGAAGTAGCGCAATGGGAGGGTAAGAAAACTTCCCCCGGCGTAGATCGCGTTCGGGTCTTCGGGCTCGTTCAGGCGAGCGTGGTGTTGGAGATGGATCCACTTCTGGATGAAGAATGGCGTCATATACGGAAACATGCCAGCGACGCCTACCGCGTGGTTCACCCAGGGATGTCGTGACACGTTCCGGTGAACGGCTTCGTGCCAGATCGTGAAGGCCAGGTGTATGGCGCAGGCAGCGATCAGGATGTGAACGACGGTCGGGAGCGGCGCCGCACGATAAAGGACGAAGTTGCCGAAGAGCAGGCCCCACATCGCGAATAGCAGGGCGAGGGTCCGCCAGTCCAGCGCCCGCAGCTCCCCGGCTCCTTGCGGAGCAGCTCGCTGGGTGGCCTCTTCAGACTGGGGTTTCTCCCGCACTGCTCAGCCCTCACCCGATCACCCCGGGGCTCTTTGCGACGCTCTAGACTATGAAGATCGTCTGGATGTGTCAATCTAAGGGTTTCGCACAAACCCCGCGCGCAGCGCTCCGGGAGCCGGAGGACGGTCGATGCCAAACGAGCAGGGCTCCGAGGGCTGGGTTCCGCCGTCTCGCTTCGCGGCGTGGGGGTGGATCGGATCTGCGCTTGCCGTCGTTTCGCTTGTCGTCTTGTTCCAGCTCCCCTTCTTCCGACTCTGGTTCAGCGCGATGGATGAAGGGCACATGCTCCAGTTCGCCAAGATCGTCGCCAATGGAGGCCAGCTCTATCGAGACGCCACGCTCTACCCATTGCCGGGGGCGTTTTGGCTGCTGGCGCTGGTTTTCCGGATCGCAGAGCCCTCGATCTTGGTCGCCCGATGGGTGGTGATGATCGAGTTCGCGCTCTTCTGTGGGCTTGTCTGGCTATTGGTGCGACCGCTCCTTACGCGCGCAGGAGCGTTCGCACTAGTGGCGTTATTGTTGCTCTATCGCGTCTGGGCCTTCCCGCACTGGCAGATCTACAACTACTCGACCACCGCGCTGCTCGTCCAACTCGCCATGCTCGTGGTGCTCACGCGCTTTTTCACTTCGGGCAATCGCCGCGTGCTCGCGCTCGCGGGGTTCTTGTTCGGTCTTGGTGTCCTTTGCAAGCAAGATTACGGTGCAGCCTTCCTCCTGGCGGTCTCTCTTGCGTTGCTCGTGTACGCCACCCATGCGCAGGTTTCGCTGGCGCGCCTCTTGGGCTGGTTCCTTGCCCCCGCCGCATTGGTGGGTGCCGGCGCGGGACTCTATTTCCTTCGGCAGGGCATCTTACGGGACGTCATCCAGCTCACCGTCTGGAACCACTTCGTGGGGATGTCGACATTCAAGTACGGAACCTTTCCAAAGTTCTGGCCGCTCTTCACGCAAGACCCTTCGCTGCGCGACCGCGCCGGGGTGGCGGCCTACATGCCCGCAATCGTCTATACCGCGGACTGGGAGACCGTACGAGACTATCCCCTGTTCTTGGCGACACCCTGGTACGACTTCCTAATGAAGCTCTTCTACTATGGGCCGCCGCTCTTCGTCTTGGGCGGAGGCCTGCGGTTGTGGTTCTGCCGGCGCCGGCTCGCGGGTCCGCAGGCAGATCGCTATCTGCGGGAGCTCGTGATCTGGTTGGTCGGGGCGATGCTCATCGGGCTTGTGTGGTTGAACCGTCCGCAAGACTACGTCCATCTTGCTGTGCTCACGTGGCCGCTCGTATGTCTTCTGCCCGTGTATGTGTGTGAGTTCACGCATGGCAGGACTGGCCGCGTGATCCTGCTGACGGCCCTGCTCGCGCTTCCGGCGGTCGGGATCACGCGGTACAGCGTACGGCTCCTGATACGACTGCGCGCGATCTGCGATACACCTGTGGACGTGGCGCGCGCCAGCGGAATTTTTGTGAAGCCAGACGACGCGGTCCTCCTCCGGGATCTGGTCTCCTACGTTCAGGGGAACAGCCGCCCCGGTGAGACGGTGGCGGCGATCCCCTACTTTCCGCTGGTCAATTTCCTGGCGGATCGGCCGTCGCCCTCTGCCTCGAGCTACATCATCTGGCCCTTTCCGGAGTACCCGGACCGAGATGACCGTGTGATTCGTGCGATGGAAACTGCAGGCACGAACGTGGTGCTTTACGACTTCACGCAGTTTCCAAACTTCCCGCCGGCAGAGGAGTACGCCCCGAAACTGTTCGCCTATCTGGTCCACTACTTCGAGGTGGATCGGGTCTTTAGCTACGGCTTATTTGACGCTCGAGTGATCGGCCTGCATCGCCGGACGGAGCCCGAACCGGGTGAGCCCCTCCTTGTAGCCGGAGCTCCGGCGCCGTCCGCGCGTATCGAGCGGTTGGCTGACGCGGGCGACGCGATCCGGCATGACACCGCTCCGCTGATCGCCCGCCAAACGTGGCTATTCGGTCCGGTGCTGGCCCTGCGTCCTACACGCGGTGGTCGGACCGTCGCAACCATCAGCTTCGACGTCCCTCCCGGGGTCCACCTACACACCGCGGTGGGTACCCACCCCAGGATCTGGGCCGACTTTCCGCCAGCGGCCACGCGCGTCATGTTGGACGTCGAGGTCGACGGGAAGCGCGAGCGCTTGTTCGAGCGCGAGCTCGATCCGAACCGCAAGATTGCAGACCGGGGCTGGTTTGAGGTGGATGTACCCCTTGAACTTTACGCGGGACGACGCGTCCGACTTGAGCTCGGAGCGTCGACCCAGGAAGCTTGGGGCGAGAACCTGCTTCGCGCGGGCTTTGCGGAGCCGCGGCTTCTGCCTGATGCACCGGGCACACCCCCCTGAGCGCGTCCCCGCCGCCCGAAGGTCCCGCCGGTACGGCGCTTACTCGCTACTGGGAGCGCGTCGCCCGAGCGCATGCAGCCACCGACCCGCTCGGGGCCGTTTGCTATCCCGCCGCGCCGAGCTGGCTCAACCGATTCTTTGCCCGTTCCCAGCTCCGCGCGGTGGAGTGGATGCTCCGCGACGTGAAGGTTGCGGGCAGGCGCTGCCTGGACGTGGGCTGCGGAAGTGGACGCTGGTCACGTTGGCTCGCGGCGCGCGGGGCGCTCGTCACCGGGATCGATCCTACGTGGGAAATGCTCGCCGCCGCGCGCGTAAGCTCCCCCGGACTCGACCTCCGACGGATGTCGGCTACAGCGATCGAACTCCCGGCCGAGAGTTTCGATCTCGTGCTTGCGGTGACCGTGATCCAGCACCTCCTTCCGGACGAGCAGGAAGTCGCGGCGCGGCAAATGTGTCGCGTGCTGCGGCCCGGAGGCAGGCTCTTCGTGCTGGACCTGATCGATTCACGCGATACGGGCGCAGTGGTGTACCCACGACCCCCCGCTGGCTGGATTGCGCTCTACGAGCGCCATGGGCTTGTCCTTGAGCGCTTCCGGGGCCAGGAATGGGTACCGCTGTTCCGCCTGCTCCAACTCCTGCGGTCACCGCGAAAGGGTGCAGCGCCGAACCCCGGGGATCCCGGCGGGCCTTCGCTGTTCGAGCGACTCGCGCAAATCCCCGGCGCCTTCTGGCCACTTTGGCCGATCGCCAAGCTGAGCGAGGTCCTCGAACCCCTGTGCGAACGCACCCTCCCCGCACGCTGGGCCCGGCACGCTTGTTTCTTGCTGTGCAAGTCTGACCGCGTGATCGAGGCGTAGAGCGAGACCCGTGGCACACTCCAGGTCCGTGGCGACCCATGATGCGCAAAACTGCTTGGTCTGCGGTGCAGACTGCGCGAAGGTTCTCTATCGCCTCTCCCGCTTCCACGTCCTTGAGTGCGCGGTATGCCGACAGGTCCGGCTCTGGCCTCTGCCAGAACCCGAGGAGATCCGCCAACTCTTCAAGCAGCTCTACACGACCGGGCAGGGCTCTGTTCCTGAGCTCGCGAGCTATTACGGCTTCTGCTACGAGGACCGGCCCTCGAATCCGCTCGTCCAGCTCTATGAGAGTTGGCTCGACACCATTGAGCGGCACCAACCGTCCGGTCGACTTCTCGACATTGGCTGCGGTACCGGACTCTTCCTCGCCGTCGCACGGCGGCGCGGCTGGTCCACCTTCGGCGTCGACGACTCCGCAGAGGCGACGCGCCACGCGCGCGATCATTTCGGTCTCGAAGTTCGCGTAGGCGACTTCGCCGACTTCGCGCGTGAGGGGCGTACCTTCGACGTGATCACCATGTGGGACATCATCGAGCATGCGAGGGACCCGCTGGGGCTCCTGACCGCAGCGCGCACGTGTCTTGAGCCCCACGGACTCGCCGGCCTCTCGACGCCGAACCAGCGCAGTATTCTCGACGTTGTAGCGGGCCTTCTCTACCGGCTGTCGGGCGGCCGCATGTTGGGGCCACTCGAGAAGTTCTACATCGAGCAGCACTTTCTCTACTTCACACCCGACACCCTGCGCGCTGTCCTCGAACGAGCCAATCTCTCGGTGACTCATCTTGAGCACCAACTCACCGATCTGCGTCGCCTCACGCTTTCCCCGCCTTTGCGCCTCGGGCTCTACGGTCTGTTCGCTCTGGCGCGGCTGTTCCACCTTGAGAATCGCCTGTTCGCGCTGGCGCGCCCGACCGCGATTGCGCCCGCCGAAGGTACCGGCACGCTGGAGGGTTCTCTAACGCGAGGTGGGGCAAGTCCTTCTGGTTCGTCCGGCGTGTGACGATCCATGGCGCGGAGGCGCGCGGACCCGGCGACTACGAAGTGATATCAGCCGAGACTGCAGCAAGGGCTCCTCCCGCTGTCGCTCGGAGTCGCGCGGAGTGTCCTTCCCTTTTTGCGTCCGTCTCGCACGACGACGCCACGGCACAGCTGCTCGCAGCCAAGCGGCGGACAGCCGGCAACTGGAGCCAGTAAGCGTCCGGCCGAGGGTGCTTTGCGCGGGCGCCCGCGCCCACACCTCAACGCAAAGGCGTCGATTTCTTGGGATTTTCCTGATAGGCTGTCAGTTCCTGTGACGGAGAAAGTGCTGCCGGTGTGACGCCTCGTACGCTCGTCATCCTTCCCACGTACAACGAGGCGCTGAACGTTCTCGACCTCTCGCGGGAAATCCTCGCCACCGCGGACACCATCGACGTGCTGGTCGTGGACGACAACAGTCCCGATGGCACCGGAAACCTCGTCGCCAAGGCCGCGCAAACCGAGTTCCGCCTGAAACTCCTGCCCCGCCCGAGAAAGCTCGGTCTCGGTACGGCGTACCTCGCCGGTTTTCGATTTGCCCTCGAGTTCGGCTACGACTGCGCGGTCACCATGGACTGCGACCGCAGCCACAACCCGCGATACCTGCCGGAGATGCTGGCCGCCATGGAACGGCACGATCTGGTCATTGGATCCCGCTACGCGCCGGGTGGCGGGATCCTGAACTGGCCACGGCGCCGAATCCTGCTCTCGGCCTTTGCAAATGGCTACGCGCGCGTCCTCCTACGGCTTCCGATCCGTGACTGCACGTCAGGCTTCCGATGTTATCGGCGCGCGGTGCTCGAAACCGTCGATCCTTGGAGCGCCCGTGGCTCGGGCTACTCTTTCTTGGAGGAGATGGCCTGGCGCGTGCATCGCTGCGGCTTCCGCATCGGCGAGATTCCGATTCTCTTCGAGCAACGTGTGGCCGGAAAATCAAAGATCGATTCCTCGGAGATCTACCGCGCGGCCTGGCATGTGCTGGCGACGGCGCTGCGTCCGCCGGCGTTGCGAGGCGCACAGGCCCCTGCGCCCGCGCCTCGGCAGGTATCCCCTCGTGACGGCCGAAACGTCGTATAGCAGCGAGGGGACCGAGGTACCGCTGCGCATCGCGGTCGTGGCCTGGGGCCTCGCAGGCGCGGCGGCCTGCGCCGTGATGGCGGTTCTCGAGCCCAACCTCGTCGAAGAGGGCTTCCCGCTCCACGTAGCCCAGCGGCTTCTGGCGGGCCAGCGCCTCTATCGGGACATCGTCTTCTTCACGGGCCCGCTCCCCTTCGAACTTCTCGCGCTTCTATTTCGGATCTTTGGAGAGAACATCCTCGTTGCGCGCGCGGCGGTCGTCGTCCTCCATGGAATCACGTCCGCCGCCACCTTTGATCTCGCGCGGCGTGCCGGGGCTGGTCCGCTGGCCCACCTGGCCGCGGCCCTCGTCGTGGTGTCTCCGGCGCTGCTGTTTCCGCTGTATTCGATCTACTTCCATACAACGGTCGCGACGTCTCTCACCCTGCTCGCGGTGTACGCAGCGGTGCGCGCAGCCGAATCGATCGGCTGGGCCTGCGCGGCGGGCGTCCTCGCAGGCTCCGTAATGCTCTCGAAACAGACGGTCGGCGCGACGCTTGGGGTGGGTCTTCTCGTGGCGCTCTGGGTCTTCGCTTCGCGCGAAAGGCGTGCGACGACGGTCGGCGGCTTCGTGGTGGGAGGCGCCGGAGTCGCACTCGTCAGCGTGCTCGCGTTCGCGCTTGCAGGTACCCTCGGGGATATGGTCACCGCACTCGTCGTGACCCCGTTTTCTCTCGCTGACTCGTTTCGCATGCCGTTTCCAAGTTTGTGGCCGCCAGGTGTTCTCGATCACAACACCCAGCTGAATTGGGCGTTTTACCTTCCGGGTCTCTGGGTGATCCTGGCTCATCCTCCGACCCCGTTCCCGCGCGTGCTCGGCCTTGCGACGCAACTCCTCTACGCAGCGCCGGTCGCGGCGCTGTTGGCTACGCTTGCGCGAGGCGCAACGGGGCGGTTGCCAGCGCCAGTTTGGCTGAACAGCGTTGGCCTGCTCGCGGCATCGACGAACCTCCTCCCGCGGGCTGACTGGGGACACCTCGCGATGGCGCTCCCGGCGACCGCCGTCCAGCTCGTGCTGGTGGCTGCGGCGCCCGTGGGCGGTCGCGTACCGCGGCTCTCGCAGGCGCGCGTTGCTGCGGGCCTGGTCGCCGCGCTGATCTCGGGAGGGGCAATCGCGGGTGCGTATCTCCACGCAACGTCTGGGCCGCCGACTTTCGGACCCCACGTGCCCCTGCGGCCGGTGAGCGACGTCTACCGCACGCCCGCGGTGCCGCGGGTGATCGAATATCTGAGAACGCATACAAGACCTGGCGAGGAAATCTTTGTCGCACGCCAGGAGCCCCTTTTGTACTTCGCGACGGAGACCCGCAATCCGACGCGCTACGAAGGGATGCTGCAAGGATTTCCGTGGAAGCAAGAGGAGGAGATCCTGAACGCGCTACCACACCTGCGCTACGTCGTGATGAGTGAGCAGGATTCCCCCGAGCGGGGCATCTATTCAGAAGAGCTCCCTGCGGTCTACGCGGCGCTCGAGCGTTTCTTCCAGGTGCCCGAAGACTTCCCGGTGGACACAACGCAGTGGATCCTCGTGCTCGAGCGCGGGCCCGATCGCGGAACCACCGCGCTCGATCTCGTCGAGGATCGGACTTCGGGGCATCCATGGATGCGAAACCGCAATGGCGACATTCGATGGGTGGATCCAGCAGCGCTGCCCCTCGCCAGGGCGCGAAACCTTCGGCGCCCGTTGATCGCACCGGTGGGCGAGTTCGGAGGGGGGATCGACTTCTCCCTTGAGGTTCCTCGGCATGCGGTGTTCCAGGCCGCGCTGGGACTCGGTACCCTGAGGACTTCAATCGGAGTCGCACGGCAACAGTTCGGCGTGCGCTGCTTTGTGCGCGTAGTGAGCGCGCAGCGCGAGGCGGTGATCCGCTCCGTCGAGCTGTCGGCCGATCCATCCGGGAACCGTAGCTGGCAGCCCGTCGAGGCTGATCTCTCGGCGTATTCCGGCCAACGCATCACGCTTCGGCTCGAGACAGTCCCAGCGACACCGCTCGAGAGTCCCAAATTTGTCTGGTGGGGCTCCCCGCGCATCGCCGTGACCTCGCTGGGAGGGTGACGCGTGACTCCGAGGTGTTACATCGGCGGACCCTGCACCCGGGCCCGGAGGCACCCGTGAGCCGCGTCATCACAGTGATTCCGACTTACAACGAGGCCGAGAACCTTCGTCTTCTGGTGCCGCTCGTGTTGGCACAGGACCCTCGCATTGAGGTGCTGGTGGTCGACGACAGCTCGCCCGACGGCACAGGTCAAATCGCCGACGAACTGGCCGCCGAAACCTCGCGCGTTCATGTACTGCATCGCCCTCGAAAGGAAGGCCTCGGCATCGCATACCGCGCGGGGCTGCGCCAGGCCCTGGACCTGGGAGCCGACTTCGTGATCCAGATGGACGCCGACTTCTCCCATCCTCCGGAGACGCTCCAAACGCTCCTCGTGGAGATCGAGGACCACGATGTAGTGCTCGGTTCGCGCTACCTAAACGGAATCACGGTCGTGAACTGGCCGATCGAGCGGATCTTGGTCAGCTACTTCGGCAACCGTTATGTGCGGTTCGTGACGCGCCTGCCGATCACCGATGCGACCGGAGGCCTGCGTTGCGTGCGGCGCGCAGTGCTCGAACAGAGCGGTTTCGAGCGCATCCGCTCCAACGGCTATGCCTTTCAGATCGAGCTGAACTATCGCTTCGTGAAGTACCAGGCGCGGATCAAGGAGATCCCGTTCTTTTTCCTCGACCGCACCCGGGGAGTTTCAAAACTTACGTTCCGAATCGGGCTCGAAGCGCTCTGGGTCGCCTGGTGGCTCCGGATCGCCGACTGGTTCGGTCGCTTGTGACAAGATGTCGCCCCCTTGCCGCGTCCTCGTCCTGAACGAGCGCGACCCGCTGCATCCCGCTGCTGGTGGGGCCGAAGTTCACATCAGCGAGATCTGCTCTCGGCTCGCGTCACAGGGGTTCGAGTTCACCCTGGCGGCGTGCGGCTTTCGCGGTGCACCCGCGCGCGAGGTCCTCCACGGGCTCGAGATTCGGCGCCTTGGCCCCTTGCTCGCCTATTACCCGCGCGCAGCGTGGATGTGCGCGCGCGATACGCGACGCGGACGCTTTGATCTCGTCGTCGAACATCTGAACAAAGTGCCCTTTCTCTCGCCGGTGCTCTCCGCAGTTCCTGTCGTTGCGGTATGTCACCATCTCTTTGGGTTCTCGGCCTTCTTGCAAGTGGCGTGGCCCATCGCCGCTGGCGTGGTAATGGCGGAGAAGCTGGTCCCGGCTTGCTACAAGAAGTCGGCGTTCGTCGCCGTGTCCGAGAGCACACGCGATGATCTCGTAGCGCGCGGAATCCCGCGCGAACGGGTTCGCATCGTGCACAATGGAATTCGGCCACCCAAGCTCTGGCTCGAACCCCCGTCCCGACGCGGCCCGCGGGTAGCGTATCTCGGCCGACTGGAGCCCTACAAGCGCGTGGATGTCATGCTCGCCGCCCTCAAAACGCTGGTTCCCCGCTTCCCCGAGCTTGAGGTGGTAATCGTCGGACGCGGTACGGACCGCCCGAGGCTCGAGGACGCCGCCCGGCGTCTGGGGATCGCGGAGCGGACACGCTTTCGTGGCTTTGTGAGCGACGCGGAACGCGATGCAATACTCGCGAGCACACGTGTGTGTGTGTGTCCGTCCGTCAAGGAGGGTTGGGGTATCACCGTGATTGAGGCGAATTCCTTTGGCGTGCCGGTGGTAGCCACCGACGCCCCTGGGCTCCGCGACGCGGTGCGCGACGGGGACACGGGTTTTCTCGTGCCGGAGGGCGATGTGGCGGTCTTCGCCGAGCGAATCGGCCGAGTGCTCGCGGACAACGCAGTTGCGGACCGTATGTCCCAGGCAGGCCTCGCCTGGTCGCAGCGCTTCGACTGGGACAGCGCCGCCCGCGCGATGGCCGCGGTGTTCGAATCGGCCCGAGTGCACGCGTGAGGCCTTCCCGCGAGGATGCGACCCTGCTGGCCTGGTTTGCGCTGTTCAGCGCGGGGACTTGGATCCGCTTTCACAACGCGATGCTGTATCCGTCGAAGTGGGGTTTCGATGCCCCCTTCAACTGGCAATACATCGAGCGTCTGCTCACGACCCTCGCGTTGCCAACTCCAGAGAGCGGGTGGGCCAGCGGCCACCCGCCCCTGTTCTACTACGCGGCCGCTGGCCTGGTCCGTCTTCTCGGCCCCCCTAGCCCACGCGCTGCCATCATCGCGATCCGGCTCGTTTCGAGCGCCGCGGGTATTGGCACGGCGGCCCTCGCCGCCTGGCTCGTGCGACGCGTCGACCATGGAAAGACGATCCGCGCAATGCTGGCCGCGGCTCTGGTGTTGTTCCTTCCTGCGCACATCATGATGAGCGCGGCGCTCAGCGAGGAGATCTTAGCGTCATTCCTCGCGTCTCTGGCGATCGCCGGGGCCGCCGCGGCTCTTGCGTCGCGCCACCATGGCCGGGCCGAGCTGCTTCACGCCGGCGGGGTCGGAGTCGCGGCCGGGCTCGCATGGCTCACAAAACTGTCGGGTGTGCTGGCGGTCCCCGCCGCTCTCGCCGGCGAGCTTGTCGACGGCTGGCGCCGGCGGGATTTTCGCGCGGCTGCATGGCGCTGCCTTGTCCTTGGCGTGGCGGCGCTTGGCGTGGGCGGCTGGTTTTATGCGCGCAACCTGTGGCTCTATGGATACATCTACCCGCACGATCTCAATGTACATAAAATAATGTATACCATGCCTCCTGGTGAGCGTCGTGCACTCGACTACCTGCGGTTCCCGGTCGCAACGTTCACCGACTCTCAGTTGTTGAACCCAGACCTTCTACGCTCGGTGTGGGGAAGCACGTATGCCACGCTCTGGTTCGACGGCCACAGACACTTTCTGCCCACAGAGGATGTCGCGGTGCGGCGGACAGGGACACTGCTCCTCGTGTTGGCGCTGGTCCCGAGCACGGCGTTCTTTGCCGGGTTGGTTCGCGCGTGCCGGCGCGTCTGGCGCGGAGGTGGCAGTGCCGATGTGCCGCTGCTCTCACTGGTCGCGCTCACAGTGGCCGGGTATGCGGTGTTTACCTGGAGCAACCCCTATTTCGCTGCCTTGAAGGGAACGTACCTCCTGATCGCAGTGCTGCCGTTCGCGTTCTACGCGAGCGAAGAACTCGCGCGCTGGACGCGGCCGCCTGGAATGCGCGCTCTCGCCGTCTGGCTTGCACTTGCTGCGCTGGCGCTGGCGGTCGGAGCCGTCTTCAGCTTCGGCGTCGTGTTCACCCGCACCGAGCCTCCCGGGCTCCAGTGGCTGCATCAAGAGTGGCGACCGTGAGTGCCAGGTTCTTCACACGCCGAGCCCTTCCTGCCGTCGTCAGGACAAGCAGCCTCGCGGCTCTCGTTCCCTGGGTTCACCCGCCCTAAATCCTCGCGGCCACCATGCGGGAGGCTTGGCGTCCACCGACGCCTCCACTGTTGATCGATGCGACGGGCACCCTCATCATCAAGGAGCGCTGCATCGTCCGGTCTCTGCCCTGGTGTCGAGCGGTCTTGCGGCCTTCGCTGGTGTTCCACGTCGGAGCGGTTTTGACGCTGCCGGCAGTCTTCGGCGACACGGCAGCGCTCGGCCGTGCCCGGCTCGCCGTTCCTTCACTCGCGCTCGCGATACTCCCGGTGGCGATCGGTTGCGGTTGGTTCAGCGATCGGGTGATCAAGCGTCCTGGGATGCTGTTCGCAGCCACGCCTGCCAAGGCGACTCGGGACGAAGCTGTCGGGTAGAATGTAGGAAATGAACGACACGTCTCCGTGCGATATTCAAGACGCGCCGGCGGTGGACGGCGCCCTCGTACTCGTAGACACAGAGTGCGCCATCTGCCACTCTCGCGACGCCTCCTTGGAAGCGTCCGGCCCGGACTTCGAGCACGACACCGTCCCCGGTGAGTTCCACTTCGTGCGCTGTCGTAGCTGCGAGCACATCTATCTGAATCCTCGGCCGTCCATGCGAGACGTCGCGAGGATCTACCCGCCCGACTACTACGCCTACTCAAGCGGCGGCAATCCAATCGCGGTGTGGTTGCGTCGGATCCGGGAGACTCGGAAGGTGCACCTATACCGCGGAGCGATCGGCGAAGGGCCGCGGCGCATTCTGGAAATCGGCTGCGGAAATGGTCGTTTCCTCTCGCTCCTGCGTGAGTACGGCCCCGCTGACTGGGAGCTTGCGGGGATCGACTTTAGTGAGAGCGCCGTGCGGCAGTGTCA
>Ga0074046_10001229_pt1 | contig 23634 bp, 18 predicted proteins | sample BogForMeECP23OM3_FD_94441 | JGI IMG/M metagenome (GOLD analysis project Ga0074046, IMG submission 94441) | Bog forest soil microbial communities from Calvert Island, British Columbia, Canada - Bog Forest MetaG ECP23OM3 | ecosystem: Environmental > Terrestrial > Soil > Wetlands ...
CGCCAAAATTCGTCAATCGAGCCACGGTGCCGCTGTGGCGAGATCCTTGAGGAAAATCCTTTTCAATATTATTCCAGGGATCGGGCAGGGCCCGTTTTAAGCTGAAAGTGAGACGATCTTTCTTCCAATCCAGCTTCGTGGCCACCACCTCAACTTCCTGGCCAACTTCCATCAGTTCGTTGATATCCTCCACCCGGTCCCAACCGATTTCCGAGATGGGTATGAGCCCTTCCAGGCTGCCGATTTTTACGAAAGCGCCAAAATTGTGGATGGAGGCGATTGTTGCCATCACCTTCATTCCTTCGGTCAGCAAGCCTTTCTGCTCTTCTCTGCGTCTGCGGCGTTCTTCTTCCAGAACCGACCTGTTGGACAGAATGATGTTTCGTCCTTTCTCGGCATATTGAGTGATTCGGAAAGCAAGATGTTGGCCTGTAAGATCATGCGGGTTTCCAGAGTGTTGCAGCCCCATCTGTGAATGGGGACAAAAACCGCGGAGTCCCCCGGCTATCCTGACTTCAAAGCCGCCCTTTATTTCTTTCTCGACAAGCCCTTCCACAGGTATGCCGCTTCGCCATGCTTCCTCCAGATAGTATCGTCCGGCCTCGCCTCCGGCGATCCGGGTGGTAAAGCGAAGTTCGTTGGTGCCCGCAGACAGGAAATAAGCCTGGATCATGTCACCTTCCCTGACGGAGAGGTTGCCTTCGTCATCGAGCAATTCCTTCCTGTCGAGATAGCCTTCGCTCTTCCCACCCAGATCAAGGAAGATCCATTCAGCGGAAATCTTAACGATCCTTGCCTCCACTTTCTGCCCGGCGTTGAACTGCACAGGCTTCACCAAGCTGCCTTCCAACAGCTCGGCAAAGCTCTCCTCTTCGCTCATCTCATCCAATTTTTCATTATCTTCATCCATTCAGGCCTTTTACCTCTTCCCAGAGTTGAATCTTCAGTCGATACATTTTTCAATCGAAACACTTCAATATGCTCAGCGTCTTCCCCGAGAGCAATTTCGCGATTGCGAAATCAATCTGCTGTCAATAATAACGGATCCGGTGCGAGTTTACTCTTCATCTCACGCACTTTCGCCATCATTTTTACCCTTCGAAGCGGAATTGCCCGAGATAGGCGCTCAACTTTGCCCTGTTCCCGTCGCTAATCGGCGGGCAGTCGTCTGCTCCAACTCCTCCCTCGGCCGCTTGTGTGGCGAAAACCATGCAGGTGGGCCGGCCGCATTCCCGGCAGTTGGTCTTGGGAAGGAGCCGCAGAATGTCCATCATTTTGGGCCTGGACATCCCTTCAAAGCGGGGCGGAATCTCCGCCCGCCTCTCCCAGACAGAGTTGATCTGCTGTCTTAGCCACTCCAGCGTCCTATCGGCATCTTCCTCATCCTCTACGATGTTGATGGCGATCTCACGCGGATAGACGACGATCCGCTTGCCGCCTGTCTTCAAAGTCACAGATGGGGGCTCCTTCGTGTACTGGATACCGCCCAGTTCGGCGTTGAGATAAGGGAGCACCTCGGCGATGTCCTCATCGAGGCGCGCGATGCAATGAATGGATTGTGAGTTTGGATTGCACTCCGGCCGGGAGATTTCCTTACGATAGCCTTTTAGCAACATCGGACACCTCATTCTGTTATCGTTTTTGTTCCCGGCATTCTAATTGACAATCATACAAATGTCTACTATTATGTTAAGCTGTTTGGATGGGTATCGTGCCGGCCGGGAACGCAGGCAGTATTTCATGAACCTTATGGCGGGGCGATCAGAAAGAGGTCAATATCAATGATGCGCCGGAAAACGGGGGAGGAGCCAGTGGCTGCGACCAATCACGCGCGAGCGATTTCACTGAACGAACATCTGGAAAAAATTGCTCATGTGGCAAGGAGCCTTTCGGACGAGAATCGTCTACGGATTCTGCTCCGCGTCAGCACCGAGAAGAAGTCCGTAAACCGTGTCGCTGAAGAAGTAGGCCTGTCTCAGGCGCTTGTCTCGCACCATCTGAGGGAGCTCAGGCGCTCGCTTCTTGTGACGGTCGAACGCAGCGGCGCCTTTGTCTATTACGAAATGGCTGATCAAAGAACGCTCGGGATTCTTGATGAGCTCAATGTGCTGGCAACGGATCTGCTGGCTGCAAGGACGGCTTTCTAACGGAAGGGAGGGAGTCTGCCCCTGTGGGTGAGATTCAAAGAGTAGTAGACCAAATGGACCCGGAAGAAGCATTGAATCAGATTTCGAGGGTCGTTAAGAAGCTCTTCCTTCTTGCAGGGGTAGAGGCTCGCAGTCGTTTCATAGGCAACCTGGTTAGAAGATCGGAAGACGATAAGGTGGGCAGCCTGGTCCATCTCTGACTGGCAACGTGCATGGGCGAAGGCGTCGACCCAACGAGCATGTGTCAAAGGCTGATGGACAAAGTTGCGCAGTCCAGGCAGCTTATGGCCATCACCGACCCCGAGTTCCTGTCGCTCTTTGAGGACTGGTTCGAAGAGTTGGAAGAGGAAGTGATCTCTTTGATCAAAAAGCATGGCCCCTTGAGTGCGGGCGCCCTGGCAGCAAAACTCGGGCTTTCAGAAAGGGGTGCTACGTTCCTTCTCTCGAAGTTGATAAGAGCCGGGAAACTCTAAGTGCCATTCCGTGGTGTATAGTTGCTTTTTCGAGGCAAGGTATCAACCGCTTTCTGTCCGCAAACTTGGTTTTGCAGGGGGGGATGAACCCCGCCCCTGTCAGCCCCAGTGCCCACAGGTTAACAGCATGAATTGTCAAAAGGTCTTTGTGGAAATCGTGGCCAAAAAGAAGGGGTGCGTCCTTTGTGAGCTTGCTATCGCGATTCTGGAGGAGGTCTCCGAGGATTTAGAGGGGGACTTGCTGGCCTGGGATGTCGTGGATTTGGGCGCCCGTGAGGGTATCCAAAGACATAATGAGCTGACAAGATTGTGTGGGCGCAGACCTCCTACCCCCTCTATTGTGATCGACGAGAGGATCGCATTCGATAACATCCCCGATTTTGACTCACTGGCTTCGGCGGTCAGGGAGGCGATCTCTAAGCGGGAAATGAAGCAGGCAATGGAAAAGCTGCGATGAAGAAGGCGCCCCGCTGACAGCCCCGTCTCTGGGCATAGACAGGTCAGGGAGAGCGTTGAGAATGAGCGGGGCGCCTTCCGCGCTACGCGGGATTCATCGCCAAGGGCTGCGCAATAGAAATGATATTCTTCTGCTCAGTGTTGTATATAGTCTCTCATACGAGATGAAAAGGAGCACCCTGAATTGTGGCCCATGGCACGAGCATTCGTAGAATGGTTTGATTCGGAAATCGGGGAAAATAAGGGGGTCATTGGTTTCCTGCGCTTTCGAAACGGGACTTACTCGCAGCATAGGAGGAACAAAGAGTGGCGAACTTTCTATTTGTGCTGAGCAGAAATGAGACCGAGCCGGCGACCAGGTGTTTTCAACTGGCCAAAATCGCTCATTCCAAGGGCCACAACGTAAATCTTTTTCTGGTCGACGGCGGTGTCTTGTGGGCTGACCGGACGAGGGATTTCAGCGCCAAAACCGTGACAGGTGATTGTCCGAATGATTTCCTGCCCTACCTTGTCGAACATCAGGTGTTCATTGGCGTCTGAACTCCCTGCGCAAACGCCCGTCAGGTTGACGAGGCGAAGTTTTTCCCGAACATGGCCCTGGACGGCGGACCCCACTTGATCGACCTGGCTGCCGAGGCGAAGGTCTTCAACTTTTGATCCGGCAATCCAGCGTTTCTCGCTGTTGGACACCGCCGGAAAAGCCTGGCTCCCGGGTTTGGACCATGCCTTCAGAAGAAGAGGTATGCCAGAGGTGGGATCTCCAAATGAAGAATTCGAGCGAATAAACTAGGTGGATGGAATCGTTGAAAGCTGACCGCTCTTTCCACGACAGGTTCGTCCCTCCAGGTCTTTTCCTTCAGATTTAATCATCGTCTGCGCAGCATGGCCGCGCTTTCACGCACGGCTTCAGACAGGGTGGGGTGGGCGTGAACCGTTCGACTCAGTTCCTCTGCGCTCATATGTGACTGAATGGCGATGACGCATTCGGCGATCAGCTCAGAGGCGCGCGGACCGATGATGTGCACGCCCAGGATGCGTCCGGAGCCTGAGCGTGCGAGGATTTTAACAAATCCGTCCGTGTCGCCCAGACACTGTGCCCGCGCGGTTCCGGCAAACGGATAAACCGCTGATCTGTAGTCGACGCCAAGGGTTTTCAGCTCCTCCTCGGTTTTTCCAACAGATGCCGCTTCAGGGGAGGTATAGACCACGGCGGGAATGCAATCGTAGTCGACCTCACTTGCGAGTCCGGCAAGCCGCTCGACTGCGGCGACCCCTTCGGCCGACGCCTTGTGGGCGAGCATCGGGCCGGGTATCAGGTCCCCTATGGCATAAACTCCCGGAACATTTGTCCGGTAATCTTCGTCCACTATGATAGAGCCCCTCGGGTCGAGCCGGATTCCGAGTTCATCTGTCCCGAGGCCCCGGACCAAGGGCTTTCTGCCGACCGCGACAAGCACCCTGTCGAATTCGGCTTCTTTCTCCTTACCGTCGTCCGAATCGAGGAACAGTTTCACTGCGCCTCCGGAGTTCCCGGCGCGCGTTACTTTTGTTTTGAGGCGAAAATTGAGGCCCTCTCGGCGGAGCAGCCGCTCGAGACGCCTGCCTGCCTGCCCGTCAAGCGTAAACGCAATTCTTTGTAAAACTTCTATCACGGTTACATCCGATCCCAGGCGTGCCCAGACAGACCCGAGCTCAAGGCCGATATAGCCTCCTCCAACGATTCCCAGACGTTTGGGCACCGATTCGAATCTCAGGGCTTCCGTCGAGCTTACGACCCGTTCGCCGTCGAATGGCAGAAACGGGAGCTCTACCGGCTCGCTCCCGGTAGCAAGCATGAGCGCTCCAGCGCCGTACCGTGTAGAGGTCTTGTCCGGATCGAGCACCTCGATTTCACCGGCGGATTTGAGGTGCGCGGATCCCCGAATCAGCCGCACACCGCTCCCCTCCATCAGCTTGCGGACGTTTTCAGTCAGACCGGAGACGATCTTTTCTTTTCGCTCCATCAATCGGGCCAGCTCTATTGCGACTCCTTCCACCCTGATTCCGTGTTCGCCAAGGCGGTTTTTTGCAATGCTATAATGTTCCGTCGATTCCAGAAGCGCCTTGCTCGGTATGCATCCCACATTCAGGCAGACTCCTCCGGGGCGGGCATCTCTTTCGACGCAGGCTGTCTTCATGCCCAGCTCGGCCGCGCGGATGGCTGCAACATAACCGCCCGGCCCGGCACCGATCACGATCAGATCAAATTTCTCTGGCATCCATATCTCCCAAATAGAGCTGTTAACCTCGCAGATCGTGGATTTATATCTCAATCATGATGCGCTCGGGATTTTCAACAAAATTCTTGATCCTGCGCAGAAAAGTAACCGCCTCCCTGCCGTCGATTATCCGATGATCATAGCTGAGCGCCACATACATCATCGGCCGGATAACAATCTGCTCGGCCACCACGACGGGCCGGTCCTCTATCTTGTGCATACCGAGGATGGCGCTCTGGGGCGAGTTCAAAATGGGGGTACTGAGAAGGGAACCGAAAACCCCCCCGTTGGTGATCGTGAAGGTGCCTCCTTCAAGATCTGTGATATCGAGCCTGTTTTCCTCGACTTTTTTTACGAAATCGGCAATCGCCCGTTCAAGGGCCGCGAAGCCGAGCCTGTCGGCATTTCTGATTACCGGCACGACCAGGCCGCGCTCCGCTCCGATCGCCACGCCTATGTGATAGTAGTTATGATAGAGAATTTCATTTCCCTCAAGGAAGGCATTAACCTCGGGCATTTCCTTCAGGGCGGCGACGCTTGCCCTGAGGAAAAAGGACATTAGTCCAAGCCGGGTTCCATGTTTCTGCCGGAACTGCTCCCCGAACTGTTTCCTGAGCGCCTGCACCCGGCTCATGTCGATCTCGTTGAAAGTAGTGAGCATTGCGGTATTTTGGCGGGCATCCAGGAGCCTTGCAGCAATCCGCTGCCGAATCGGGGACATTGGCTTGCGGATAGTTTCTTCGCGGGCAGGGTACACCCCTTCCTCCGGAACGGGTACGGCACGGGGGTATTGCCGTTTTGGCGCCTGTGCAGCCTGTTTTTCAGGCGCATGCCGCTCAAGGAAAAGCAGGACGTCTCCCTCGGTAATTCTTCCTCCTGGGCCTGTCGGCGTAACGGCGGAAAGGTCAACTCCCTTTTCCTCCGCCAGAGCGCGGACCGATGAGGAGATGATCGGCTTCGAGGGCGCCGGCTCTTCAACCTGGCGAAGCCTGGAAACTGGTTCGGGGGCGGGCCGCTCCGGCGGTGGGGGCCGGGGAGCCTCAATACCCGGGGCCTTGCTTTCTTCCGCAGGGGCTTTTTCCGCCGGTTCGGGCGGTTTTTTTTCACTCTCGGCACTTTTCTCCGCCGCCGCCTCAATGTGGCCGACGACCGCGCCGACCTTCACGGTCTGTCCCTCCGGGACAAGGATTCTCAAAACACCGTCAGCCGGCGCTGAAATCTCAAGGGTAACCTTGTCGGTTTCGATAACGAACAGGACGTCGTCCTTGCGGACCGCTTCTCCGTCCCGTGTGAGCCATTGCGCAAGCAGCGCTTCCTGGACTGATTCGCCAACTTCGGGTATTTTGAGCTCAATCATGGCATCTCCTCGTATGATAGACTATAATAGGTGAAAAATGAAAAGAGACCAAAAAAAAATTCCCAGTGAGGAATTCTGGGCAGAGCCGGAGCCATCCGGCACGGGCCTTGCCTAAGCGGGTTCGTTTGAAGGCAAGCCCGCTGAACTCGCACATCATGAAATGACGCGCGCCCGGCGTCAAGTGCACGCTGCGCGGCGTTGCGCGGCACTTTAAGACATGAAGTGCCGCTTTGCTTGGCACCCTTTGAGGGCCGTCCTGATGTGTGGGCTATGCCTGCCTTTACCAGGCCGTACAAGGCGGGGCACTTCGCGGAGCGCGGCAGGCACCCGCAGTGGAGTCTATCGGTCGCGTTGGGCGTGAGCGGGGTGCCTGGTTTGTAATGGTTCACCGCGAGTATTGCAGAGAACGCGGAGGAAGAGCGGGGCGTACGGCCCGCGAGGCGGTGGGACCCGCCTCGCAGAGCGTCGAGATCGGCCCTTCGGCGGCGGCACAGGCAGGACCTGGACGCCCCCGCCAAGCGGAGTGTTGAAAGGGCCGCAGGGTGAAAATATATACCGCAGGCTGCTTGTTCATGGCGCTTTCCTGGATTCCGGCTTTTGCCGGAAGGATGAATGAGAAACCTTGGTACACGTTTTCATAAACAGGGTTGCGAATCTTCCCGGCGCCACATTAATCTCCAGGCTCCCCGGCCTGCGTGATATCAATACGTTACCGGATTTATGATCCGGACCACCAAGCCAACCATCGGCAGCTCTTCCAGGGCCGCTCTTCAGGCCCCAAACGCCATTTCCAGCAGCATGTCCTGCTCTTGTCTGTACGCGCTCAGGTAGCCGGAAGCAGGGCTTGCCGCCGGGGCTCTTCCGATATAGGCTGGATCGTGACCGGTCGGGGTTTTTAGCCTGGATCGGATGAAGTCCCATCCGCCCATGTTTTCAGGCTCCTCCTGGACCCAGTAGAACCCGGCGGTCGGCGAGTATTTGGAGAGAGCATCCCTCAGTTGCGCTTCAGGAAAGGGATAGAACTGCTCCACCCGCAGGATTGCCTTGTCCTTCACACCGGAGGCTTTTCGTTTTTCGACAAGCTCGTAATATATTTTCCCGCTGCAAAAATATATTTTCTGCGCTTCTTCAAAACCGGGGTCTTCGATTACTTCCCTGAAATGGCCTGAAGAGAGTTCCGACAGGGTAGAAACCGCCTCGGGAAGCCTCAGGAGGCTTTTGGGAGTCAAGACGATCAGGGGCTTGCGGAGATTTCTCCGCATTTGCCTGCGGAGCAGGTGAAAATACTGTGCCGGAGTGCTCGGGTAGCAAACCTGCATGTTATCCTCTGCGCAAAGCTGCAGGAATCTCTCCAGACGGGCGCTCGAGTGCTCGGGTCCCTGTCCCTCCAGACCATGAGGCAAAAGGATTGTCAGACCGCTGAGCCGATGCCACTTGGACTCGGCGCTCGAGATGAACTGATCGAAAACCGGCTGGGCGTTGTTGGCGAAATCGCCGAACTGGGCTTCCCAGATCGTCAAGGTGTTGGGGGTCGTCAGTGAATAGCCGTATTCAAACGCAAGCACTGCTTCCTCGGAGAGCATGCTGTCGTAAACCATGAACGGGGCCTGGCCGGCAGAAAGATTGTTCAGAGGGATGTAGCGTTCCTCGGTGTTTATGTCGAACAGGACGCTGTGCCTCTGGCTGAAAGTGCCTCGGCCGCTGTCCTGCCCGCTGAGGCGAACCGGAGTGCTTTCGGTCACAAGTGAGGCGAAGGCAAGGGTTTCGGCGTTGGCCCAGTCTATGCCCTGACCCTCCTCCACTCTGCGGAGCCTTCTTTCAAGTATACGCTCAAGACGGGGGTGAACGGCAAAGCCTTCGGGGAAAGAATCCAGTTTTCGCGCGAGTTTCAGAAGTTTTTCGCTGCTAACGCCTGTTTCAACGGGTTGGTGTGAATATTGGCCGCTTATTCCCTGCCAAAGGTCGTAAAATTTCTCCTCGGGCATTTTGCAGAGATTGTCGTGCACTTTCGAGTAGGCGAGTTCCATGCACCCGTTTATGCCCTCGACGTACCGGTTCAATTCCTCCTCCGAGACGATCCCGGATTCTCTCAAAGAATTGAAATAAATCTTGTAGAGAGGGGGCCGGTCCTTTATCCTGGCGTACATTTGGGGCTGAGTGTAATAAGGCTCGTCTCCCTCGTTGTGCCCGTAACGCCTGTAGCAAACCAGGTCGACTACGACGTCCTTTGCGAACTCCGTCCGGTAATCCAGAGCCAGTTTCACCACGGAATGCGCCGCTTCAGGATCTTCGCCATGTACATGAAAGATCGGCACCATGAGCATCTTGGCTATGTCAGTGGCATACCGGGTGGATCGAGCGTGCTCGGGAAGCGTGGTAAACCCGATCTGGTTGTTGATGACCAGGTGAAGCGTCCCCCCGGTGGAATAGCCTTCCAACTGCGACATGTTGAGCGTCTCGGCCACAACTCCCTGGCCCGCAAAGGCCGCATCTCCATGGATCAGAACGGGAAGCACCTGTTGGCGGCCTTTTTCTCGAAGCTGTTCCTGCCTTGCGTATGCCAATCCTTCGAGCACCGGGTCAACCGCTTCCAGATGGCTCGGGTTGTTTGGGATCAATACTCTCAAATACCGGGCGTCACTCAACTCCAGGTCGACCATGTATCCTCTGTGGTACTTGACGTCCCCCGACCCGAAAAGCGACTCAGGGTCATAATGCTCCTCGAATTCGCAGAAAAGATGTTCATAAAGCTTATTGAGAACGTTTACCTGTATATTCAGGCGCCCCCGGTGCGCCATTCCCATAAGGATTTCGCGGCAACCTCCCTGCCAGGCATGCCTCAAGAGGGTGTCAAGCATCGGTATGACGATCTCGGCTCCATCGAGCGAGAAACGTTTCTGACCGACGTACCGGGTGTGGAGGAAGCGCTCAAAAAGAGTAGCCTGGCAGAGCTTATGGAGGATTGCGAGCCTTTCGCCCTTACTGAGCCCGGGCTTGTTTCGCGATGGTTCCATGCGCTCCTGGAGCCAGAGCCGTTCATCAGGGTCCTGAAGGTGCATGTACTCGGCGCCGATCGACCGGCAGTAGGTATCTCGAAGCGCCGATACAATCTGCCTCAGTGGAGTCTCTTGCTGGAACAACGTTGTAGGGGTGTAGAAAAGCCGGTCAAGGTCCTCTTCCGAGAGACCGAAACCGGAAAGGGCGAGCAGGGTATGCGTGTCGGCACATCTGTCCAGCGGGTCCAGGCAGGTCAGAATGTGCCCCAGATCGCGGTAGCGATAGATAAGTTCCTGTACGCTGCACTGCCTGAATAATTCCTTCTTGTCGCAAAAGCCCGCGCTCACCTGTCCGGGACGGGCCGCAAGCTCAAAACCCTCGAAGAAAATCCGCCACTCGCGGCTCACGGTCTCCGGGTCCGATTTCCATTTTTGATATTCCGAATCTATGAAGTCTGCATGGAGGCTAAGGGAGTAATTCATGGGAAAGATAATCCTCGCAATATGGACTTAGACAAGCAACAGGGCCACGCGCCTTACGGAGCGCCGAGATCCGCGGATCAGGTCCGGGGCAGGCTCTGGCGGCGGCTATTCGCCCGGATAACGAGTTGTCCGGGCCACCCCCGCGATGGGCTGGTTGCGCGTGGCCCCTGCGGGCACATCCCCCTGGAAAATTCTGGAAGATCCGTTTAATTGCGCCCGCTGGATAACCGCAAAGCCGCATGCTTTGATTGTTGAGTCCTGTTCAGCCTAAGAGATAGCTATCATGGAGTTGATGTCAAGGCATCCCGCTGACGGCCCAAAGCGCATGACAGACGAACCGGGATGCCTTCCGCGCTACGCGAAGTACCTTCCGCCTAAAGGCGGTAAATTGAATGACCAGATTATCGCCAAGGGATGCCCGGGAGAGCATTTCACCAAATGATCGCTTACTGTTGTTAACGAGTCTGTCATACGAGGATGACCGCATTAGTGCGGGACTTCAAAGCGCGATGAACTGCCAGCAGATGAATCGGCAGGCACGATTGGAGGGAATAAAAAAATAGTGTGCGGCCGGCTCCCGGACGCCCACCGGGGAAGGTAACCGGCCCTATGAGTTCTCACACTGGTCTTCATGAAAACAAAAATTATCGATGAATTCCTGAAGTGTGGACAAGTGCCTGACAGACAGGTTTTCGAACTCCACCCCACAGCGCCTGGTGCTGATCTGCTCCCAGGAGCCTTCAGGCACATCATGATCATACACGATTCTGCATTGAACCCTGTCCAGGTGAATGAAACGGTCGTTGGTGCCGAATATTTTTATCCCGGAGTATCCCTCATGATTCTCGTGTGTGGACAAATACCGGACACACAGCCCGCCCATGCTGATATCCTGGATCTGCCCCATGTTAATGAGCTCATTGGGTCTTATGAAAGCAGCAAATGCTCCTTCTTTGCCCTTAAACCGCTTGAATTTTCTTTTTTCCTCAAACATTTTTTCACCTGTCCACATAAGGCAATCCGGTCCAAACGATTGGAAAAGCCCAGAAAATCACCTATCGGCAGTCTGAAAATCTTCTTTACACAGGTATAGAGATTATCACACGTTTACAGCATTTCAATCCAATGCGAAAGGGGGATTTTTCGGGGTAGTAATAGGGTATAAGCTTAACTCTTATTCCTATAAAATAAATAAATTCAGCTAGATAACCTATTTGAACCGTTGTAAACCGACAAAATTTTTTTTTCAATCTTTTGTCACCGAGGTGTGGGGTTCCTGCAGCAGTACGTCCCATATGCGTTTTGAAGCGAAAGAACCGGGCGGAGTGAAGCGGGTCTGGATCGCCCTGGCGAATCGGAACCTCTCGAACGATGTTTGGGTCCGGAAATCGGAATCGAAATAAAACCAAGCGTATTTGCTGAGAATTCCGATGCAAAAAGCCGTCTTCACATGCTTGAGATAAAAGGAAATCACCCCTTCCAATATGATTGGGCCATGAGCCCGTTTATCGCGGAAACAGGGTCCTTTCTGAAAATATTCTAGACATTCAGGGTCTGTAAAGCTATTTGAATGCTGAACGATTCATTTTATAATGCGGCAACTTGCAAATAAAGAGCATAAGAATTCGCGAGTTCCTGGGGTCTTTGGAAAAGAGGTTTTTGTATGAGCTCAGAGGGGTTCAGCACCGGGAAGTAAAATGGAAAACATGAGTGAGAAGGAACAACTCGTAGAGAACTACCTCGACCAGGGCAACAAGGAAACGGCGATAAAGCTGCTTTTCGAACTTGTGGTGGACTACGCGAAGGGGAAGAATTTCGAAGCGGCGGAGGCCATGAGATCCCGCATCTTCGAAATAGACGCGATGGCGCTTAGCGAGATAATCCGTTCCGGGGAGATCATCGAAGAGGAAAAAAGCCGAACCATCAACAGAGGCCACCGGGAAATCTGGGCCAAACTCTACGGCAGTCTCAGCACTGAGGAAGCCAACACCCTTTACTTTGCTTGCAAAAAGGCAACCTACCAGGCCGAGGAGAAGATTTTCCAGCAGGGTGAGTGGAAACCTCGGCTCTATTTCATTAACAGCGGACGAGCCAGAATCGTTTATTTCCTGGACGGCAAAGAGGTTTTTTTGAAGGCTGTGGAAACAGGCGAGCTGGCAGGCGAGGACACCTTCTTCTCCATTTCGGTCCTTACTACGACTATGATAGCGCAACAACGGACAGAGGTAAGCTACCTGGATTCAGACATTCTGGATGTGTGGAGGACCGCTTCCCCGGTGCTCGAATCCAAATTACAAAGCTTTGCGTCGAGTGCAGAAAAGATCGAAGACCTGCTTAAAGCCAGGAAAATGGACCGCCGCCGTCTGAAAAGGGTCAACCCCGGAGGGAAGGCGATAGCGCTCCTGATGAGCACATCCGAACAGCCGGTCGGCAAGCCCTTCAAGACGGACTTATGCGACATATCCCGGGGCGGGATATGTCTTTCTGTGAAGATTACCAAAAGAGAGACTGGCAGCCTGCTGCTCGGAAAGCGGCTTTGCATCAGCTATGTTCATCCGCTGATGGATTCTTCACACACCATCAAGCAGAGCGGCACAGTCGTAGCAGTGTGTTTCCACCCCTTCGAGGACTGCACTGTCAGTGTAAAGTTCGACGCGCTTGTACCCGAAGCGCTGATAAAGCAATTAGAAAAACTCTCCCTGCCTTCGATGGATTCTGATCTCTAAATGTTGCCGGAGAGCTGTTCTTACGGCCCCCTGTCAGTGAACGGGTTTCTGAGAATAATCGTTGCGTCACGGCTGGGGCCGATGGATATTATCCCGATGGGGATACCTGAAATCTCCTCAATCGCCTTCAAGTATTTTTTGGTGTTTTGAGGAAGATCAACCCACGTGCGTACTTTTCCGATGTCTTCGTCCCATCCGGGGAATTCTTCCAAAACAGGCTCACATGCCTCCAGGGCGTCAAGTTCGGCAGGGACAAGGTCGAGCCTGCTGCCCCGGCAGTTGTAGGAAACTCCTATTTTTAGCACCGGGATCCCGGTAAGAACGTCCAGCTTGGTGATAACCACGCCGCTGAGACCGTTCAGCCTGACAGCGCTGTTTACGACTACCATGTCCAGCCAGCCGCAGCGGCGCGGCCGCCCGGTGGTGGCCCCGAATTCCCCTCCGACTTTCCGGATGTGCTCTCCGGTCTCATCGAGAAGTTCGGATGGAAACGGCCCGCCGCCCACGCGTGTTGTGTACGCTTTGACTACGCCGAGTACAGTGTCTATCCGTGTGGGTCCGATTCCCGCCCCGCAGCAGGCGCTACCGGCGACTGTATTAGACGATGTCACGTAAGGGTAGGTCCCGTGATCGATGTCCAGGTGAGTCCCTTGAGCTCCCTCGAAAAGAATATTGCGGCCCTGGGCGTCCGCCTCCTGAAGCTGTTGTGATACGTTTCCTGCAAACGGCCTGAGGCGCTCCCCGTAGGCAAGGTATTCATCCATGATCTCAGCAGGGTCCAGAGCCTCCTGTTGAAAAAAATTCCTGAGGATAAAATTTTTCTCCTCAAGGTTTCGCGCCAGCTTTTCCGAAAAAACTGCGCTGTCCAGAAGATCGTGAACCCGAATACCTCCTCGGCCTACCTTGTCTTCGTAGCATGGGCCAATCCCCCGGCCGGTGGTGCCAATCGCGCTCCTGCCCTTGCTTTTTTCGCGGGCCAGGTCGAGCGCACGGTGATAGGGCATGATGACATGGGTGTAAAGGCTGATCAGCAGATTGTCGGGCGTTACGCGCAAGCCCGCTTCCTCGAGGCGGTCCATTTCTTGTATCAGCACGCCGGGATCGAGCACCACTCCGTTTCCAATCATGCACTTCTTGTCCTGATGAAGAATTCCGGAGGGGAGCAGGTGGAAGATATGCTTCTTCCCGTTTACTACCAGCGTGTGCCCGGCATTGTTTCCTCCCTGGAACCGGACAATTAAATCCGCCTGCTCCGCAAGCAGATCGACAACCTTGCCTTTTCCCTCATCGCCCCACTGAGTGCCCACTATAATTACGTTCGCCATATCGTTTTCTTTCCCTCAAGCCACATTGTCCGCCGATCACCCGGTCCAGGCGCAAAGATATCCTTACAATATTTCCAGTTAAAAGATCGCAGAAATGATAGGCCGGTTGGATTTAGGAAGCCGGATTCTTCCCTATACCTCTAACGAAATTTCACGCCGGTGTCAAAAAAAAGAAGATTCCCGGGGAAGAATTCTCACGTGTGATAACGCCATAAAACGGCAGAAGACGGATTTGGACTTTATTCAAACAGCCTCGATTGGCTGTGCCCCATACATGGCCGGAACTATTTTGCCCGAAAACCAACAGTTTGCTGCATTCACTCTTGATTCAAGCGGAAGCGGCGCCGTTATTCAACTTCGCGCACCTCTATTCTATGCGTGCGGCATTCGGGGGAACTCTTGGGGACGCTAATTGTGAGCACACCTTTTTTGAACTTGGCTTGAATTCCGTCTTCATCCACCGGGCAGGGAAATTTGAAAACCCGTGAAAATGCTCCTTTGGGCCTCTCGACTCGAAAAGCTTCTCCTTCCGGCAAGTCATTCTTCCTCAGCCCCGAAACCCACAGCCTGTCGGCCTTGCACTCAACCTGAATGTCGCGTTCCATAACTCCGGGCAAATCTATCGAGTAGACCAACTCTTTTCCGGAATCAACAATGTCGCTCATGGGGACCCAATCCTCAGGTTTTTCGGGTTTGCCTTTCCCGCCGGTTCCAAGTTCGGAACTACTCATGAATAGATCTTCCATCCGTTCTTTCATGGCCTTCAGTTCATCAAGGAGATACTTGTTGCCGCTCCCCGCCACAGCACCCTCCCGTTCAGTAATGGTTCAAAAATCTGTCAGCGCACTGAGCAGATTCAAGCATCAAAGTTAATATAATTAATCACCGCAGGCAGATAAACAAGATAGTAAAAATTTGCGAGGCGCTCGAACAAACTGTCGAGGATTTTCTTACCGCAAGACAACCGTTGACCCAACAAGTGCCAGGAGAGTGACACAAGGGGTTGTCCCCAGCTTCGGGCATTATTTGTGGTTGAGACTCCAAATGGATAAATGATAGTATCCACACCTCGCGGAGCGTGGGGATTCAGAGAGTACAGGAAACACCAAACATGACGAGGTCCAATGATGCGCTACTCGCAAGCCTTCATTCATACCCTTTTCGAAGCGCCCAAGGAGGCAGAAACTCCTTCCCATGTATTCCTTCTCCGCGGCTCTTTCATATATCCCGTAGCTGCAGGGCTCTATGCGCTCCTGCCGCTCGGACATCGTGTAACAAAAAGAATCAAGCAGATCATTCGCGAAGAACTCAATGCGATCGGAGGTCTGGAGCTCACCATGCCTGTCGTCAATCCGGCGGAGCTTTGGAAGAGAACGGGCCGCTATTTCGATATAGGCGAGGAACTGATCCGGTTCAAGGATCGCAGGGACCGCGAATTTGTCCTTGCAATGACTCACGAGGAAGTCGTAACAGATATAGCAAAGCAGTTCGTGCGATCTTACCGTGACCTTCCTGTGATGCTCTATCAGATTCAGACGAAGATTCGCGATGAAGCCCGCCCGCGCGCGGGTCTGCTAAGAGTGCGCGAATTCTTCATGAAAGACGCCTACAGCTTTCACCGCAGCTTTGAGGATCTGGGCATCTACTACCCAAAGATATTCAACGCCTATGTGCGGATATTCGCCCGTTGCGGGCTGAATTCGGTACCCATAGAGGCCGATTCGGGGATCATGGGCGGGAGCGGCTCACATGAGTTCATGCTCGAATCCCCGACCGGCGAAGACCGCTTTGTCGTGTGTCCCGGCTGTGGATACAAGGCTAACACTGAAAAAGCCGTTGGGATCAAACCGGGGCGAACCAGGCACGCCGATACGCCGCCCCCCATGGATAAGGTCCATACGCCCGACATGAAAACGATCGCCGACCTGATGCGATTTTTCAACTCTTCCGAAGAGCAATTTTTGAAGACCGTAGCCTATGTTGCCGACACAAACCTCGTGCTGGCGGTCGTTCGGGGAGACTTCAACATATCGGCCACAAAGCTTGCCAACCACCTCAGGGCCATTCATCTGGAATATGCGCCGGAGAAGATACTGTCGGAAAAGGGGCTTTATGCCGGTTTTCTGGCGCCGGTCGGCGTTAAAGGCATCCGAACCGTGCTGGACACCTCGATAACTGAGCAGACTCTCTATATCGCAGGCGCTAACGAGCCGGATATGCACTTCAGAAACGTGCTTCCCGGCCGGGACTTCGAATGGACAGAGGTCGCAGATATAGCTGAAGTGCGCGAAGGCGATCAGTGCGCAGCGTGCGGGACAGCTCATCTGGAGATACGGCGCGGGATCGAACTGGGGCACACTTTCAAGCTCGGAACCAAATACACGGCCCCCGATTCAATGGACGTAAAATACCTGGACAGCTCCGGAGAGCCGAACCTGGTGGTGATGGGCTGCTACGGCATCGGGATCGAACGGCTCATGGCGTCGGTTATCGAAAGATGGCACGATGATTCCGGGATGCAATTCCCCTTTACGGTCGCTCCTTTCCACATCATTATATCTCAGCTTGGCAAAAAGCCGGAGATTCTGGAGATGGCCGAACGGATATACTCCAACCTCAGCGCCTCTTACGAGGTACTCTGGGACGATCGCGACGAATCGGCGGGCGTAAAGCTCAAAGACGCCGACCTGATAGGAATCCCGGTAAGAATAGTTGTCAGTCAGAAGCTCCAAAAGAGCGGAGACGTCGAAATAAAGATCAGGCAAACCGGAGAGGTAAGGATTTGCCCAGAAAAAGATCTTCAGGCAATGCTCGAAACGATAGTTAATGATCTGCAGCCCTCGCTGGAAAATCTGCCGTATATGCCTGAGTGACCGGTCACGCATCACTTAAATTTCAAGGAGCCGGCGATGGGCACGTTAACGCTGTGCCCGCCTTGATCCTTCCGTTCTCAATATAATCCATACTCCTGAATGAATTCAAGTAGATGGCGTATTAGTCAGAAAGTAGACGACCGATTAGTTTCCGTGCAAATCCTCAGCTTTGAATTCTCTGACGTAATTTCTCGCTGATCGTGATTTTTGTCTTCTTCTTTCGAGAATTTTACGAAATATCGTCAGAGTTCGGGTCTTATAGATAAATTATTCAAAATCTATAGAGTACCAAAGCCCGGCGCCGGTTTTGACCGGAAGGTAAATCATTGGTGTATTATTCCAATGTTTTTGAGCGCTTAGTGGAGACCGGCAGAAGAGGTCCGTCTTAAAATCCTGGTCTGTGGCCCCGATTGGAACAAAATTTGCTTTCTCATTTTGGGCGAAGGAGGACTTCCATGACCGGTATAATTCAGATCGTTTCGGGGTTTGTAATTGGAGGCGCCGGTTTTCACCAGATTGCCGAACATCCCATCCAGGGGATTTGCGCCCTGTTTCTGGCCGGTTTTTTAGTAATGATCGGTTTTGAAAAAAAGCTGGCTGAGCGCTCGCGAGAGATCAGGAATTGAAAACCGCCTGCTTATATTGGAAAAGGCGCTTTTCGGATATCTGAGATTTGCGGTCGCTCACTTCTCACCCCAGGGTTGTTTCGGCTTTTTCCGGAATGAATTTCACACCTCGCGGACCGCGGAGTTCTTGCTCTCGAATAAACGAATCCGCAGCCTGGAAAAAAATTTCTGCAAATCGACCCTTTTTCACGCAAGGCGTTTTCCTGTTTTCGAATCCACCTCGAACTACAAATTTGAAATTGGGGTCCCGAAAAGGGGTTTTCCCTGGACGGACACTAAAATAGTGCTCAAAGAAAAGCTTTTATGATAACAACTGTCTGCGTGTGCTTTCCGCTTTCCAAGACAACACGTGAAAAGACGTTACTCAGGTATGGCAGTCCGGATAGCTGTGCTGATGCTTATGGCCGGTTTTGCCGCCTCAATTGGGCAGATACTGGTGATTCGCGAATTGCTCGTAATTTTTTACGGCAACGAGCTTTCAACCGGGCTTATCCTCGTGTGCTGGCTTCTGTGTACGGCAGCGGGAAGCGGCCTGACCGGATTCGTCTGCAGGAAAAAACCCCCGGACTTTAAAGTTCTGATTGCAGGTTTCGCAGTCTTCTGCGCTGCTCTTCCAGCGACAATCGTCTGGATTCGCGCCGCAAGGGCATTCTGGTCGATCCCGCCAGGGGAGCTGCTTTCACCGGGCATGATGCTGGTAATAGGGTTTTGCGCGGCGGCCCCCATCTGCTTTTTGTCAGGCGGTCTGTTTGCCTTGGCTTGGGAACTCTGTCGCGCCGGCGCAAAAGGCGAGGAAAGATCGATTTCCGTGTACCTGGCTGAATCTCTTGGAGCGGGAGCCGGCGGGCTGGTGTTCTATTTCATCCTCCTTCCGCTCTACCCTTCCTTTGCCGGGAGTCTTTTTCTGATTCTCTTTCTGCTTGCCGGCGCCATGGTGGCCGGCGCAAGGTTGAAATACCCCGGAAAGGTTTTCTGCTCGCTCTTTCTGACGGCAATTTTCATTGCAGCATGTATTCTATTTAGTTATTCGGACCGGGTGGACCTCCTGACACGTCGTCTGCAGTGGGGAAAAAGCTTCTTTCAGTCCAGGGACACTGCCTACCACAACCTTGTATTTCTATTCAATTCAGGCCAGTTCTCGCTGTTTTCAAACGGACTCTGGCTTTTTTCGAGCCCGGACCCGCAGAGCGCCGAGCCGGCTGCTCATCTGCCGCTTCTTGAGCATCCTGAGCCTGAAAGGGTCCTTGTGATCGGGGATTATTCACCGGAGTTGTTGGACCAAGTCCTGAACCATCCCGGAATCAAGAGCGTTGACTGCGTTCAGCCCGATGCGGGGGCAACGGCATTTACAGCGGCGGTTTTGCCCCCCTCCCGTATGGAAATGAGGGGTGATCGGCGCGTCCGGGTCTGGCACACGGATCCCAAGCGTTTCAGGGGGGGCGCGGGAATCGGCTACGATGTAATTTTTCTTAGCGCGGGGGAGCCTGTAAATGCCGAGATGAACAGGTATTACACAGTGGAGTTCTTTTCCCGCATAAAATCGATGATGAACCCGGGGGCTCTGTTTTCCTTCGGGGTTCCTGCGGCGCCGGACATAATCGGCCCAAGGGAGGCTGTTCTGCTGAAATCGCTTTATGCGACCCTGCGGGAGGTTTTCGGCTACGTTCTGATGCTGCCCGGCGAGAACGTTCGTTTCATAGCCTCACAGGATGGCGCAGGAGTTACCGGGGACCCGCAGGTATTGATAGAGCGCATGCGCGCGCGGCGTCTTGACCTCAGGTACGTGCGGGACTTCTATCTTCTGGATCTTTTTAACCCCATCCGGTTGGCGTACATGGAGTCAATCATCCGCGAAGGCCCGCCGGCGAAGATAAACAGAGATTTCGAACCGGTCTGCTACCTGTATGGACTTGGTTTGTGGGGTGCTCAGCTACATCCGGCGGCCGGCCGCTTTCTCGGTTTTATTTCCGGAGGTGCTCCTTTTTCGGTTCTGGTGGGCTTCGGAGCGGTCTTTATAGTGTTTGTTTCAGTGTTGCTTGCAAAAGGGGGCTCCAGCTCGGTGGTTGCTTTCAATACGGGGGTCTGCGGGGCCGTGCTCATAGTTATCGAAGTGGTGCTTGTGCTTGTTTATCAGATAATTGAGGGCTCTGTTTACAGGCAGATGGCCCTGATAATCTCTCTTTTCATGGCCGGGCTGGCCGCTGGGAGCGCCGTTGTGAGAACCTTGCGAGGGAGAGGCGCCCACCGCCTGTTCATGATCCAGATTGGTCTTGCAGCTTACCTGGGCGCGCTTTATCTGTTGTTCTCCGTTTTTCCAGGTGCCGTGCTCGATAACCTGGGGCATGATTCTATGCTGCTGTTGTTTTCGACGCTGGCCTTTCTTGCCGGGATTTTTGGCGGCGCACAGTTTTGCGTTGCGGTTTCATCCAGTGAGGATGTGCGAGGGGCGGGGCTTTATGCGGCCGACCTGATCGGGGCCTCAGCGGGGGCGATAGCCGGCTCTCTTTTCTTTCTCCCCGTGCTTGGAATTCCTAAAACTCTATTAACGCTTGGGCTTGGCTGCCTGGCGACCAGCGCCACACTTTTGAAAAATAGGACAAGCTGATCAGGCGGCACGCCAGATTCCGGGTATTTCTCTGCCGCACCCGGCGCATTTGCCCTCTTTAAGAGAAATGGAAGTTACGCTGAATCCTGTACGGGTGATTACCGGCTTTTTGCACCCCGGGCAGACCGTATTCTCCGCCGGGTGGCCGGGAATATTACCGATATACACGAAGTTGAGGCCCTCGTCTTTGGCCTTCTTCCAGGCCGCCTCCAGGGTAGATACGGGAGTAGGTTCGATACTTTTGAGTTTGTAGAGAGGATAGAACCGGGTGAAGTGGAGGGGCACGTCCGGTCCCAATTCATTCCTGATCCACCTGCTCATTGCCCCGATTTGATCAATATCGTCATTTTTGCCGGGAACCAGCAGATTCACTATTTCGGTGTGGATTCCCCTGCTCTTCAGATATTTCAGGGTCTCCAGAACGGGTCCGAGAGTCCCCTCGGTAATTTCCCTGTAAAATGTTTCGGTAAAAGCCTTCAGATCGATACAGGCCGCATCCAGGCAGCCGCTGAGGTCCTCGAGCGGCCTGGGGTTTACATAGCCGTTTGAGTGCATGACGTTCAGGAGTTTGTTTTTCCTGGCCAGCTTTCCGACTTCAATCATGTATTCCATGAAAATGGTAGGCTCGACGTAAGTGGAGGCTATCGAGGCGCATTGAAAACGGGAGGCGCTGCTGACCACCTGCTCGGGAGACAGCTCGTAGTTCAGGGTGTCGTCCGGGCTGGCCTGCGAAATTTCCCAATTTTGACAGAATTTGCAGTCGAAGTTGCACCCGGCTGTAGCAATGGAAAAGGACAGTGTGGATGGCAGCACGTGGTAAAAGGGCTTTTTTTCCACCGGGTCAACGTGCACTGCGCAGGGATTTCCAAAAACAAGGGAATAATACTTGCCGTCCCTGTTTTCCCTGACCCGGCAATATCCGCGCTCTCCGTCCCCGGTCTCGCAGTGTCGCGGACAAAGCTCGCAACGCACGCGTTTATCGGCAAGCGGAGTAAAGTAGGGTGAGAGCCTCCGCCCGAGCAGCCCTTTTGTGATTTGCTGGGCGTCGGACCGGGAGGCGAGAGCGCTCAATGAAAAGACCTGCGACCCTGCGCACAGCAGGGCGCAACGGAAACACCCGTTCAGAAAGCTCCGCCTGTCCAGATTGCAGGGATCGGCAGCGCTATTTTTTGCATCCATTTTGTCTCCGCCTTCCTGTTCATTTCTAAAAAACATCCGCCGAAAAGATATAGATCTCGGTTTGCTTGTCCTTCCAGGCATTTCGGGGCAGGCCGGCTTTCAGGCAGCAATGCTCCAGGAATTCGTTCCTGTCCCACCCGTATTCTGTCGCTACCTGGGGTAACAGAAGGCCCGTCGATCCGTCTCTGACTATCACGATTCCGTGCTTCCCCACTTCGATCTCGTCCGTGGAGTCAATTTTTTGCAAAGGGGTGAGCACTGAAATCTCGATCTTTAAATCGTCCAATTCGCCGGAGCGGACCGGCGTAAACCGCGGATCTCGGAACGCGGCCTCTTGGGCCATTGCAGCGACCGCCTCTCCCAGCGGCATTCTAGGGACTATCTGCCCGATACAGCCGCGCAGTTCTCCCTTCTCATATAGCGTAACGAACGCCCCCCGGGGTTCCTTCAACATGCGCGAAGCAGTCTCCACGCCCCGCGATGTAGATGCGCCGGAGCTGAGTCTTGATTCTATGGCCTTTCTGGCAATTGCATGCAGCTCCGCCCGCTCTTCTTTGGTCAGGCCAAGGTCGATTCCGGCCTTCTTCTTCTCCGCTTCGTCCCTGTCCCGGTAGGTCGGAGGTCTCAAAATACGGGCGGCCCCGTAGCCAACCACCCCCCGGGGAGACATTTTCTCTCCCGTAACATCCCCCGAGTTTGCGTATTGCAGAATGTCGCACCGGTCGGCACCGAGTTTTTTTGCGGCAAGGATCGCCGTGATTATCGGTCCCTGGCCGCAGGCCTCGCATTTTCGGCTTTCCAGGCACTGATCAATCCCCTCGATATCCATTGCCCCGATTTTCTGCAGCAGCCGCTGATCCATTTCAGTCGCCACATCATAGGAGTGATAATGGGAGAGGTCGGAACTGGCCACTATCAGCACTGATTTGCCTTTTGTGCATTCTGCTATTGCCTCTGCAAGCCAGCGACATGTGGTGATATCGGGCTCTCCCATAACGAGCGGAACGAGCTTGAAACCGGGCAAAACGACCTGAAGGAAAGGGAGTTCAGCCTCCAGAGAATGTTCCTGGCGGAAAACGCCCGGCAGGTCCTTTATGCGCGATTCACGCTTCACCAGAGCGGCAATCAATTCGCTGTCCAGTGGAATGACCCCCAGCGGGGTACGGAATCCTGCGCAGTCGTAGGTGGCCACACCTCTAAACGGCACATAGTGGCTCGGGCCAATGACGATGACCGAATCGAACTTTTGTCCCTGAACGGCTTTGAAGGAATGTGCGGCAACCTGCCCCGAGTAAATGTATCCGGCATGAGGCGAAATGATTGCCACTGTCTGGTCCTTTGAATCGCGCCCGGGAACCCGGCCTAAATACTCTTCGACCTGTTTTCTCAGTTCCGAAGCTGTTCCAGGGTACCATGTCCCGGCAACTACCGGATCATGGATCAGGGCCGATGGTGTTTCTGCGGCCCTCAACCCATCAGGATACAGGAACATCAGAACAAAAACGGCCAAAAAGGGAAAAAATCGGCAAGAATTGCTGAATCTTCCGGACATGGCACTTCCTCCGGCGCTGTCGGTTCGGAAAGGAAGGATCAATCTGGGGACAGACACAGTTAATTTTTAAGCTTGATTATAGAGAAACTCGTGAGCATGAGTCAAGCGGATGCTATAAGAATGACGGAGAGAAGTTTATCGCTGACACTCGGTTCGAGGCACCTGTCGAAATTTATGGGTCCGATTTTGGGGGGCTCATTTAATGAAATCTTACGAAAAAGATAGAAAAATGAAGATTTCTACCTGTGCCGCTTTTGCGAATACCGGACAGGATTGACGGATGCCTTTGATATTACAAGGAAAAGATTTTCCGCAAACTTTCCTTTCATTTCAGGGACTTAGATATTCGTACAGCCTAACATCCGCTTATCCTGATGTATTTTTCCCCCCCACTTCGGTTTCGTGTTTCTCGCCCTAAACTGGGGAGATCAAATTTGACGAATCAATGAACACTCACTAAAACTGACACTCACAATTGGGGGGGTAAGGTAACATCTTTCCGGGGTTCAAACCTTTTTATTCCATCTCACTTCAGCACCAGTGGTTTTTCAAGATGGGGCGTATGCGCGGGGGGGCGC
>Ga0074046_10001230_pt1 | contig 23609 bp, 23 predicted proteins | sample BogForMeECP23OM3_FD_94441 | JGI IMG/M metagenome (GOLD analysis project Ga0074046, IMG submission 94441) | Bog forest soil microbial communities from Calvert Island, British Columbia, Canada - Bog Forest MetaG ECP23OM3 | ecosystem: Environmental > Terrestrial > Soil > Wetlands ...
CGCAAGCCGCTCTGAGTACGAGTACGAGATCCCTTTGACCGATGCCAATGAGATGCTCGACCGGCTGTGCGAGCGCCCGCTGATCGAAAAGACCCGGTATCGCATTCCGCAGGGTGATGTGGCGTGGGAGATCGACGAGTTCGAGGGCGACAACCGCGGCCTGATCACTGCCGAAGTCGAGCTCAAGGACGAGCATCAATCCGTCAGGTTTCCAGGTTGGCTCGGTCAGGAAGTCACCGGCGATCCTCGCTACTTCAACGCGAATCTGGTGGCCAAGCCGTACTCGACTTGGTAAAGTTCCGCGGACGGTCAGCGTAGATTTTCGGCTACGAAGAGGTTCGTCAGCACCCTGCGAAAGTGATAGGCATATGATTGCCCATCCGGGCTGATAAAGACATGCCCATAGAGCAGTCCCGACGGGTCTGCCGGGGTGATTTCCAACCAGAATTCCCGTCTTCCGGTTCTCGGATCCAGGCGATAGATCCGAGCCGGAAGAGTGCGATCCCAAACATAGAGTGTTCGGCCCGATGCATCCCACTGCAGCGGCTCCTCGGTTGCCGATATACCGTTGGTTGGCTCGGGCTCTCCACCTTTAATGGGGTACATGGCGAAAACCATGGATTTGTTTCTGACGAGTACCGTTTCTCCATCGGGAGAAAGGAGGGGATCGGACGTCTCTTCCGGCGTGATGGCCCGGGTCGCTCCCGAAGTTAGATTCAGTAGAAAGACTCGAGGCGGCCTTCCCGGCTCAGTTCCCGTGAATGCCACTTCGCTACCGTCGTGCGACCACGTCGTTACGCCGGTGAGCATTCGCACCGGACCAAGATCCAATCGTCGCGATATACCGGCCTCCGTCGGATATAGGATCATCTTGCTAGGGTTGGAGGGTACAAGAGAAAGTATCCACTTACCGTCTGGGGAGATACCGGTCGGGTCTCCGTCACCGAGAAGAACCGGGTCCGACGCATCGTCTCTGGCCAGGTAGGTCTTGTAGTCTTGTCCGCCAGCCGTGCCGCTATAAACCATGGCCGCTGCTTTTCCATCGTCGGCGACGCCGTTGACTCCAGCATTCTCGTCCATGACGTCTAGTGAGCGAACTGATTTCGCATTCCGGCGACCCATCGCCACTTCGGTACTCCACCGAATACTCGTTAGCAGGACGCTGCCGTTCTTCCCGATATCACGGAGTGATAACTCGGTGACAGTGGACAGGACGATGCGCTGTCGTCCCGAGCGATTGATGGCCCGCAGAGCTTGCGGCTCGGATTGCAAGGAAGAGGTAAACCAGATTTCATTGTTAGTCGACGACCAGGCCAAGCCGTCTTCGCCGGCCCACTCTCCTGTGAGTCGCTTCGCTTGGCGATTCAGATCAACAACCGATACATAGCCGCGATCGTCGCCAAGCAGAGGATGTTCCAGAAAAGCTATCGCGTCACCAGCAGGCGAAATGCGGGGATTGCTGATCCACCCGCTTGTTCGAAAGAGTACTGTACCAATTGGGAATTCCAGCGACTCCATGTTTCCGCCGCACCGCACGATCGCCAGATTCCTCCCGTCTGATGCGATGTCACCATCGCACACATCTGGCAACAGTGCATGAGGTGCTCCACCGGAGAGAGGTGCAACCGCCAAGATCCCCGTGGTCATCCAGTTGTAGAAATTATGCCGGCCGAGCGAAATGGCCATTTCTCCGTGCTGCGAAATTCCCAGAATGTCCGCCGAAGGTAACCCCATGTGGCGCGAAGACTGTCCGTCGAGTCGTGTGAGGTAGATTTCCCGCGGGTGGCCGCCGAACGCGGCGCCATAGACGACGCTTTCCCCCTCGGGCGTGAACCGGGCGGAGCCAATGTATCCCCGACCGAAGATCAACTGTCGAAACGTCGGATCCACTTTACGAAAGTGGGTGGCTGCCCACCATCCGGCAACCACCAGGGCCAGCAAAGCCATCAACCCTGCGACTGACTCGCCCCAGGTAAAAATCCCTTTTCTGGTCGACGGAATGGTTGGCTGCTCAGCCAATTTCTCAATGGCAAATGCCAGATCGCTGGCGGATTGAAAGCGTCGCTCTGGAGTTTTCTCCAGGGATCGACGAAGAATGCAGTCCCAACCTGGCGGAAGATGGGAGTCCTGCTCAGCGAGCTTTGCAGGCTCTCCGTTGAGCACAGCGTTCATGGTTTCGATTGGGGTACTTCGACGGAAAGCCATCTCTCCGAACAGCATCTCGTACAGGATGGACCCGAAGCTGAAGATGTCCGATCGAGCGTCCACGGCCACACGTCTCACATGTTCAGGCGACATGTAGCTCGTCGTGCCGGCTACCTCGATCGTCTCAGTGTCTTCCGTTGTCAAACATCCCGCCTCGTTCTTCGCATTCTGCAGGGCGGGCCTCGCCAGGCCAAAATCCAAGATCTTCAGCTGGTTATCGGAGGTTACGAAGATATTTTCAGGCTTTAGGTCGCAGTGCACGACGTTATTGCTGTGCGCCGCCGCTAACCCCTTGGCAATTTGCGTTCCGTATTCGACGACCGTTCGCCGCGGCAGCGCCCCATTCCGCAAACACTCGCGCAGCGTTTGGCCGTGAAGCAGTTCGGTGACTAAGTAGGGAATGCCGTTCTCGGCTCCAACATCAAATATGGCAAGAATGTTGGGATGACTAAGCGCGGCGAGCGTCTTCGACTCGTGTTCGAACAACCGCAGGCGTTCAGGATGGCTGGCGAAAGCTTCAGGCAGGATCTTGATCGCGACTTCGCGGCCCAGCCTCGTATCCCGGCCACGGTACACCTCTCCCATGCCGCCAGTATCGATGGGGCCAAGGACTATGTACGACCCGAGGCGTTCGCCGTTGGAAAGTGGCATAACACAGTGAGCGAATTTCGCGATCGCCATGCTCGCATGACACTATACGACCCCGCGCAAGCTTGGCACAAAGGCGGCTGCTCCGGCTGTCGGCCTGACGATCTCTCTGCTTGGCATCGATGCGGTCCCCCGCCCGCCTTGTCTTTGTGAATGGCTTGGCTCCATGACCGATGCTCGGCTTGCGCAAATCTTTCGACCTGCAAATCCTTTCGACCTTGCTTTTTCCGATTTGCTCGGATATAGTTCGCGCTCACAATCGAAAGATTCTTTTCAACAGACTATGTTGTAACAATAGTTACTTGGCGAGATGAATAAGATTGGACCTCGTCGGCGTAAACAAACGTTAACAAACCTCAATCAACGTCACCATGGTTCAAGGGGGTATTACCGTGGCCGAAACGGGCAAAACTGCTTCAAGGATAAATAAAGTTGCAGCTAAACCTAAGGTCGTAGAAGTCAAGCCAGGCGTCCCTATAAACCTTTGGCTCAAAATAGAACCGACGGATTTGCTGAAATATGGACCTGATGTCCAGGTCACTCTGCTGGCCGGTAAGCGGGCACCGAAGCCGATTCCGAAGCCGAAGCCGAAACCGAAGCCGAAACCGAAGCCGCCGCAGAATTAGGTTGCCATGAACGTATGTCTTGTTACCGCTCCGGTCGCAACGGAATTCAAAGAGCGGGACGAGATCGACAGTTGTTTGAGTGAGCCCGCAGTGTCGGGGCCGCAACTCGGCATCTTGACGCTGGCGGCCGTTCTGGAAGCTCGCAACGTTTCGGTCAGAATTGTCGACCTCGACCAGGCCTATCTGGCCTATCTCGCCTCCTGCGACCGGGAGCGTCCGTTTGCGGACGTAGCGGCTGCTGTCATTGCAGCCGTACCGGCGGACGTCTACGGGCTAAGTTCGCTATGCGGCAGCTATCCCCTGACCATCAGGATCGCACTGGCGGTGAAGGCGGCCCGACCGGAATCGCAGATTCTTCTTGGGGGACCTCAGGCGACGGTGGTTGATCGGGAAACCTTGGCGGCTTTTCCTTTCATTGACTTGATCCTCCGCGGCGAAGCAGAAACCACGTTGCCTGTTCTACTCGCCGAACTGGCCGGAGATCGGCAGCTTCAGCGAGTGCCGAGCCTGACCTACCGTATCCAATCCGAACCACATCGAAATCCGAGCGCTCCAATCATCGAGGATCTGGATACGCTCCCTGCGCCTGCCTACCACCTGGCTGGCGGCCTGCACGGTGTGCCTCGAGCGTCTTTGGAATTGGGACGGGGATGTCCGTTTGCGTGCACGTTTTGTTCAACCAATGATTTTTTCCGCCGCAAGTTTCGATTGCGCTCTCCCGGCCGGGTTATCCGCGATATGCGCGAGATCGCCAACCGGTATGGAATCCGGGAGTTCGAACTAGTACACGATATGTTCACCGTCGACCGGCGGCGTGTCGTCTCCTTTTGCGAAGCGATGCTGTCGTCGGGCGACGGTTTCCAATGGGCCTGCAGCGCGCGTACCGACTGCGTCGATGACGAACTGCTGGATCTCATGGCGCGTGCTGGTTGTAATGGTATTTTCTACGGCGTTGAGGCCGGTTCGCCCCGGATGCAAACGGTCATTGACAAGCATCTTGACATGGAACAAGTGAGGCAGGTTATCGCGGCAACGGAACATTTTGATATGAACAGTACCGTTTCGCTGATCACTGGCTTTCCGGAAGAGACCGAAGACGATCTACGGCAGACGCTTCGCATCTTCATGTATTCGGCACGTCACCCCCGGTCGGCGCCGCAACTGAATATACTTGCGCCTCTCGCCGGCACACCCATCCAGGTGAAATATCGCGATCAGTTGACGCTCGGAGACTTGTGTTCTGAGATGTCGCATCAGGGCTTGACTCAGGATGAGAACGATCGAGTCTTGATTGAAAAACATCCCGAGGTATTTCCCAATTTCTACCTGTTACCGACTCCTCACCTCGATCGGGATTGCCTGTTGGAGCTGCGGGAGTTCGCCTCGAACGGTATTGGCCACTTCCGTTGGTTACTCTGCGCCATCGACCAAACCTACCAGGAACTCTATGATCTGTTTTTGTCTTGGCGGAGACATCGGGTTGAAGTTCTGCCAGGTCTGGTTGGTCCGGAACTGCGTCGGTACTACGAATCGACCAGCTTCCGACATGACTTCCTCTCCTTCGTTCAGACCAGTCCGGCGGTGGAAAACAGAATAGTCAGGGCACTTCTGGAGTTTGAAACAGCTTGGTCTTCCGCGTCAGGCTCCTCCGCGGACGATGCAATTTCGGCAGAGATTGCGTCGGATGATGACGGGGCAATTTGTGCGACGGACGTTCCTGTTCGTACCCCCGGCACCAACCTCATTGAACTCTCGTGTGACATCCAGAAGGTCATTAACGCATTGAAGCATGGGGAAGAACCTCTATGGGAGTCGGGTCCTCACTACTACCTGACCCTGGACTCATCGGACGTTTTGAAGAGATTGTATGGTATCTCTCGCGAGCTGGGCCGCTTGCTGCATATGTGTAACGGCCAGTGCAACGTGCAGGAGATTGTTAAGGTGCTGTCCCCTGAGTTCACCGACGTCGGAAAATCACATCGGGAAGCAGCCGTTCTGGGCCTGATCGAAGCTGCTGCGCAAGAGGGGCTCGTGTTGATTCGTTCCACAACGAACGCGCACCCACGCGTTGATCCCGTGGCGATGTCGACCCACACAGGCGGTGCTTCCACCGCCGGTAGCGACTGATACCGTTCCCAGCGCCGGCATTCTCGACTGCGCCGCGCTTTCTGGTGCCATGCGCCTGTCGCTCGCGTCGAGTGCGTACTGACTTGTGATTTTGCGCGCCCTGCTTTACTCCGGCTTTCCCGTGTAATGTTCTTTCGCATGCGCGGCCGCGTGGTCTTCCGCCGACTCCAAATGCGTGAACACTTCTGCCGGCACGCTGAGTTCGAGCGGTAAGCGTTCTTCCAGCAACGTCGCCAGCCGATGCGCCTCGCCGACGGCCATTGCGTACGGGAACAACAGGTGCACCTCGATGATCTGGCGATACCCCGTAGTACGGTAGCGCACACCGTGGTACTGCAATCCCAACTGACCGCAGATGGCGTCCAGCTTGCTCCGGATTTCGCTTCCAACTTTCGGGTCCGAATGGTCGAGCAGTCCTACAGCCGAGCGCCACACCAGGTGCCCACCTGCCCACAGAATGTTGATCGCCACCGCGATCGCCAGCAGGGGATCGAAGGGCTTCCACCCGGTCAGCATCACCAGCCCCAGTCCGGCCACAACGCCGAAGCTGGTCCAACTGTCGGTAAGAACGTGCTTGCCGTTGGCCTCGAGAATCAGGGAGTGACTGCGCCTCCCGGTGCGTATCAGGTACCAACCCAATCCGGCATTGAGCATACCTGCCGCTAGCACCACCAGCGCGCCCGCTCCCAGGTTCTCCAGTTGCAGGCCTTTGATCCATTTCTCGATGGCGGCGTACAGAATGAAGATGGCTGCCAGCACGATCATCGCGCCTTCGAATCCGGCGGAGAAAAAGGTGATGCGTTCGTAGCCGTAGAGGAATTTCGGCGCTGCTGGCCTGGTGCTAAGGCGCAGGCTGAAGGCTGCGAACGCCACGGCCACCACGTGAATCACCGACTCCGCCGCATCCGACAGGATGGCCGCCGAGCCCGTCATGAAATATGCCGCCATCTTGCCGATCAGCATCAACACGCCGACGGCCAGCGAGATCCGCATGGCAAAGCGCATAGCACGCATTTCACCTTCGTCGCGGGTCGAGGCGATCGGCGTAATCGCGGTTGAGGCAGATTCGGGCTGTGTCAGTTCGTCCATGCTGCCCGGTTCTCCCAAAAGTTGCGGACCTGCCTATATTTCCACGAAGTGCTGGGATGGGGATGTGACGACACTCACAGTCGATTGCAAAGTGTCCGATCGCCTACTCGATCATGGTTGGCACCAGCGACCAGCTGACGGCGTCGATCCCAGGTTCAATCGATAATCGGGCCACGATTCTCGATCTCCCCCTACTGTCGTGGCTGATAACCTGTTAACGGTCTGTTCACATACGGTGTGTTTGATGCAACCGAAATCAAGATTACACTGCAAAGATGTCTGCTCCCGCCGTTGTAACGTAGAAAATGAACCGGTCTGAATCCGGAGGGCACGTTCCGGCTCAGCGGATCGGTTCGCAAGCGTACGCGCAAAGTAGTGCACTGAGACGGCCGACTGTTGCTTGTGACAGGCAACGATCGCAGCCGCCGGTAACAGTGTTGTGGGAAATATCGTTCCCTCGCAGAGGACATGTTCAAGTCATCCGGGCCAGTGCCATTGCGATGAGGACAAGGAGGATTCATGCACCGGGCGGCCCCGAAATGCTTATGTTTTCTGCTGTTCTTAGCCACAGCCTTGCTCCAGAGTGCTTGCGCCCAAAATGCGCTCACTTGGCCGGAGGTTAGAGCGAAGTTCGAGGCGGCGAATCCGACTCTCCGGGCAGGACAGATCGGCATCCAAGAGTTCCGCGCGCAGGAAATCACCGCCTACCTGCGCCCCAACCCTAATCTTTTCTTGGCTGCCGACCAGATCGATCCATTCTCGGGTGGCGCCCCGCACGGTCCGTTTGCTTACTTCTTTCCGCTGGCCAACGCAACCTATCTGGTTGAGCGCCAGCACAAACGCGAATTGCGACTGGAGAGCGCGCAAAAGGCGACGAAAATCGCGGTGTCGAGTCAAGCAGACCTCGAGAGAACGCTGGTATTCAATCTGCGAATGGCATTCGTGCAGACGCTCCAGGAAAAGGCCATCTTGAGTCTGGCGAAGGAGAATCTGGCCTATTACGACAAAGTGTTGGATGTCAGTCGCGAGCGCTACAGAGTCGGCGGGATTGCACGGGTGGATTTGGACCGCCTGGAGCTGCAGCGGGTACAGTACGAGTCCGACCTGCAAACCGCGGAAGTGAATCTGCGGACCGCGAAGATTGAGCTGCTTGCGCTGCTCAACGATCGAACGCCAATTGACCAGTTCGATGTCACCGGGCGTTTCGACTTTTCAGAGCAACCTCCTCCTCTTGACGACGTCCGCCAGGCGGCCCTGGACACGCGGCCCGATTTAAGGGCAGCCGTGGAATCGGTCGACAAGGCGAACACTGATCACCGTCTCGCCTGGGCCAACGGATCGACCGACCCAACCATCGGGTTCGATATCGGGCGCAACCCTCCAATCGACACATACATTGGCGTAAATGTGAGTTTTCCGCTGCGCATTTTCGATCGCAATCAGGGAGAGAAGCAGCGCACCCAACTCGATATCGCCCGCAACCAGCAAATCGTCGAAGCCACACGGGCGCAGGTCTTCAGCGACGTCGATTCTGCGTACGCAACAGTCCTCAGCACGGTGATTCTTCTTAAGCCGTATAAGGAACGATACTTGCAGCAGGCCTCCAGCGTTCGAGATACCATCGAGTTCTCGTACCAGCACGGCGCAGCATCCCTTCTCGATTTCCTGAATGCCCAGGCCGACTACCGGAGCGTACAGGTCAACTATCTGGACTTGATTGGTTCCCATCTGAATGCCACGAACCAACTGAATCTTGCGGTAGGACGTGAGGTGATCCCATGATGCCCGCCGAACTGGCAGCACTCGTCGTGGCGATGGCTTTGTGCATGGGCACTACTGCTTGTAGTCGCGGCAAGAGCAATCCGGAAGCCGAGGCGCCGCCTCCGCTCAAGCTTGAAAAGGTGGAGGACCGCAATCTGTTTCAAGTCGATCAGCCCGATAGGTTCCCGTTGACGCAGGCGATCGAGCACCTTGCGAGCCCGGAGCTGAGGGTCACCGGAACGGTCAATCCTGACATCTCGCGGGCCGTTCCCGTTATTTCCCTGGCGACCGGCCGGGTCGTCGAAATCAACGCGCGCCTGGGAGACACGGTGAAGAAAGGGCAACTGCTGCTCAAGGTGCAGAGTGCAGATATTTCGGGCGCTTTCTCGGATTACCAGAAGGCAAAGGCCGATGAACAGTTGGCGCGTACTCAGTTGGAGCGCGCGAAAATTCTCTATGACCGGGGCGCGATTTCCCAGAACGATCTCCAGGTCGCGCAAGACACCGAAGACAAGGCCAAGGTTGATGTCCAGACGACAGCTGAAAGACTTCGTGTGCTGGGCAATGCAAATCTGGATCACCCCAGTGGCAGCGTCGAGATTCGCGCTCCCATTTCCGGCTTCATCACCGATCAGCAAGTCACCAACGCGGCAGGAGTGCCGGGCCTGGGCTCGCCTAATCCCTTTACCATCTCGGACCTGAGTTACGTATGGATCCTGTGTGACGTATTTGAAAACGATCTCGGCAATGTGCGGCTTGGAGATAAGGCTGATATCCGCCTGAACGCATATCCCGACCAGGTCTTTACAGGAACCATCAGCAATATAGGTCCCGTCCTCGATCCGAACATACGCACAGTCAAGGTCCGCATTGAAATGCCTAACCCCGGCCTGATGCGTCCCGGGATGTTCGTGACGGCGACCTTTCACGGCCGGGAGAAAGAGAGGAGAGCGGCCGTGCCCGCCACCGCAATCCTGCACCTGCATGATCGCGACTGGGTGTACGTTCCGGTCAAGGGCAATCAGTTTCGACGAACGGAAGTCGTGGGCGGAGACATGCTGGCGGGCGGAATGCAGGAAGTTATTTCCGGAATTACACCCGGTCAGCAAGTGGTCAGCAACGCACTCGAATTCCAAAACTCGGCGGAACAGTGATGATTAACGCCCTTGTCGATTTTGCCCTCAACAATCGCATTGTCATCCTGGGGTTGGCGATATTCCTCTTTATCTGGGGAGTCGTCGCTTTTCACAACCTGCCGGTCGAGGCTTATCCCGACGTGGCGAACACCTGGGTGCAGATCATCACCCAATGGCCGGGTAAGGCCGCCGAGGAAGTAGAGCAACAGGTCACTATACCCATCGAAATCCAGATGAACGGAATTCCGCACCTTGTACACTTGCGGTCCGTTTCGCTGGCAGGGTTGTCGGTGGTGAACCTGATCTTCGACGACACCTCCAACAACGACTGGGACCGCCAGAAAGCATTTGAACGCCTTTCGCAAGTCACACTTCCGGCCGGAGTAAGCCCTCAAATTGGCCCCGATTACAGTCCCGTGGGCCAAGTCTATTGGTACACGCTGAAGAGCTCGAATCCTGCCTACGACGTGATGGAGCTGAAAACTCTGCAGGACTGGGTCATCAGCAAGTACATCAGGTCGGTCCCCGATGTGGTGGACGACTCTTCCTTCGGCGGGATTACAAAGGAATACCAGATTCGCGTGGATCCTGAGAAGTTGATCTCTTATGGTCTCAGTCTGGCGCAGATTGAGCAGCAGCTTACTAACAGCAACGCCAACGCCGGCGGCAGTTTCATTGAAGAGGGAGCGCAGGCGATCAATGTGCGCGCCGTGGGATTGATCAAGAACATCAGTGATATCGAAGATACCGTGATCAAGGCGCAAAACGGCACACCCATACGAATAAAGGACGTGGCCGTGGTCACGCAGGGGCCCAAGATTCGTCTCGGTCAGATTGGGAAAGCGGTCCATCGATCCGACGGTGTGGTCGAGGACGATAACGACGTGGTGGAAGGCATTGTGTTTCTCCGCAAAGGAGCAGACACGGCGAAGATGCTGGAGGGCGTCCACGCCATGGTCCAGCGGCTCAATGACCACATACTTCCACCTGGAGTAAAAATCGTCCCTTATCTCGACCGGGACGACCTGGTGGATTACACCACACACACTGTCCTCCACAATCTTGCCGAAGGAATGATCCTGGTCGTCATCGTCCTTTTCGTTTTGCTAGGCAATGTTCGCGGAGCAATTATCGTTTCGTTGACCATTCCCTTTGCGTTGCTGTTTGCCTCCATCTGCTTGGATCTCAGGCATATCTCGGCAAACCTGCTTTCGCTGGGTGCTCTCGACTTCGGCATGGTCGTCGATGGCTCCGTGGTCATGGTTGAGAACATCGTGCGACATCTAAACCGCCCCGACGAAGCACCCCGTCCGCTGGTGGAGCGGATTCGCGAAGCTGCCCACGAAGTGCAGCGACCGGTGTTTTACGCGATTGCGATCATCATTACTGCGTATCTTCCGATTTTTACGCTGCAGCAGGTGGAAGGAAAACTGTTCAAGCCCATGGCATGGACCGTGGCCTTCGCCCTGCTTGGCGCCCTGGTGTTCTCGATGCTGATAGCACCCGCTCTGGCCACCCTGTTGTTCCGCAAAGGCGCCAGGCAGTGGCAGAACCCGGTGATGGAGTTTCTGACCAACCACTACAGGACCAGCCTCCACTGGGCCATTCGGCATCGCCCGCTGACCGTTGCGGCGGCAGTGGTTGCACTTATGCTGGCAATGCTTTTGGCTTTCAGCGGTGCGATTGGTTCCGAGTTCCTGCCCCACTTGGATGAAGGCGCAATCTGGGTACGCGGAACGCTGGCGCCCAGCACGGGACCGACGGAAGGCTTAACCATAGTGAACACGGCGCGGGTAGTGTTGGCTTCGTTTCCGGAAGTTCCGCGGGTGGTGACGCAGGTAGGACGCCCTGATGATGGCACTGACTCCACAGGCTTCTTCAATACCGAATATTTCGTTGATTTGCTGCCCAAGGCAAAGTGGCGTCCGGTCTTCCGTCAGGACAAAGAGAGGCTGATCGCGGCGATGAGCCGCGAGCTGGAAAAAATTCCCGGAGTCACCTGGAACTTCTCGCAGCCGATTTCGGACAACGTGGAAGAAGCGGTGAGCGGCGTCAAGGGCGAACTGGCAGTCAAGATTTTTGGAGACGACCTGAAAACGCTCGAAGCCAAGGCGGACGAGATCGTCGCCGTCATGCAAAACGTTCAAGGCGTACAAGACCTAGGAGTGTTCCGGGTCGTCGGCCAGCCTAACCTCAACTTCACGGTGGACCGCAATCAGGCTGCACGCTATGCGATCAATGTTTCCGACATCCAGGATGCAATTCAAACTGCCGTGGGAGGCACCGCTCTCAGCCAGGTGCTGCTGGGCGAACAGCGATTCGATCTGGTCCTCCGCTACCTTCCGCCATTTCGGGACACCAGAGAAGCCATTGAGAAGATCCGTTTGGTCGCTCCCTCGGGTGAGCGAGTTTCGCTTGCGCAGCTGACGAAAGTAGATGTAGTAGATGGCGGATCGGAAATCTATCGCGAGGCGAACTCGCGGTACATCGCCGTCAAGTTCAGCGTGCGTGGCAGAGACCTGGGCAGTACCGTCGAAGAAGCGATGGAGAAGGTCAATACCTCGGTTAAGTTGCCTGTCGGCTACTTCATCGATTGGGCAGGCGAATACGAAAGTGCGAAGCGCTCCCAGCGGCGCTTGCTGGTTGTACTGCCGCTGACGATCCTTTTCATCTACGTCATCCTGTACACGATGTTCAAATCTGTGAAATGGTCGCTGCTGATCCTGACCAACATTGCCATGGCGCCGATCGGCGGACTGCTGGCGCTCTGGTTTTCGGGAACTCACTTTAGCGTTTCATCAGGAGTTGGTTTTCTAGCGCTGTTTGGGGTATCGGTGCAAATCGGAGTCATCATGGTTGAATACATCAATCAGCTTCGCGCTCGCGGTTACGACATTGAGGACGCGGCGGTGGAAGGCGCAGTCTTGCGGCTTCGGCCGATCACGATGACCATGCTGGTTGCAACCCTGGGCTTGCTGCCGGCAGCGCTCTCACACGGCATTGGATCCGATTCGCAGCGGCCGTTTGCGATTGTCATTGTCGGAGGTCTTATCGCTGACCTGATCATTAGCGTGATTCTGCTGCCGACCTTATACACATGGTTCGCGCGCCCCGACGACAATCTGCCCGCCGCCGAGGTCAACGAACCCGTGTAAGTATCGCTCCTGTGGTGACGGTGCTGTGGCAAGTAATGGGGCGAAAGGAGTCTGACACATGAAAAAAGATGAGGTTTGCGCTCATATCGGGAAAATCGCCGTCATTCCGGCGATCAGGGTTTCGTCCGGCGATGACGCTCACTTCGCAGCCGAAGCCGTCACGCGCGGTGGGATACCTATTGTAGAGATCACCATGACGGTGCCGGGAGCGGTGGAGTTAATTTCGCACCTCGTCCGTAACAAGCCCAAGGTAATCGTCGGGGCGGGTACAGTACTTAACATCGAAACCGCACAACAGTGCCTAGACGCAGGAGCAAGCTTTCTGACCGCCCCGTCGTTCAATCCCAAGATCGTGGCATTTGCCGCCAAGCAAGGCATCGCTGTCCTGCCCGGTGCCTTGACGCCGACAGAAGTGGTCGAGGCGTGGACCGCGGGCGCTGACTTCGTCAAAGTCTTTCCCTGCGCGCCAGTCGGAGGCGACAAGTACATCAAGGCGCTGCACACAGCTTTGCCGCTCATCCCTCTGATCGCGGCAGGAGGTGTGAATCAGCAGACGGCCGCTGGTTACATTTTGGCAGGTGCTACCGCGATCGGGGTCGGCACAGAATTGATTCCAACCGAGGCCATCGAGCGGCGCCAGTCAGAACGGATTCGAGAATTGGCACGCCGTTTCGCGAAACTCGTGAAAGACGCTCACGAGGAGATTGAGGCTTGGAAACGCACTGTGGTCGTCAAAAGTTTCACAGGAGTAGAAGAATGTGAGAAGTAGTGAGGAACCAGGAGCCAATCGTCGAGCTCATGCCCGTCGGCCCGACCGCGGAGTTCATAAAGCTCGTAGGCACGTTGTCGAATTTGCTCGGTTAAATCTTGTACTTCTCTGGTTATTTGGACCAGGATTCCAATCTCTTGGCCTTCGGCGCCATTCTGCGTCACCATGAACTAACCGATCTACGATCCGCGCATCATCATGGTCCAAGTGCGATAACGGATGATACCTGTGGACCTTTACCGCTTCTCAGACCTGAGTCCAGCATGATTCCTTGACGGTAGTTGCCGGAATTGCGGCAGTGCCCACATGAGGACTAGGCATCTTTAGTCGCGATTCCATTTCTCTCCAGTAGTTTCAATAGTTTGCGGCGTTCGTAGTCTGGCACACCATCTGCAGACACACAGTGTAGGGCTGAGAAGCCCGGGCAGAAATGGAGACCAAGATGTTGCGAATGGAATTCTATGAACTTCCGGACTGCATGAAGATGCGAATGGAAGGCCGGTTCGTCCGAGACTTTGCCGAGCACGCCCGAACGCTGATCGGACACTCCAAAGTTCCCTCGAAAATGGTGGTGGATCTGTCGGAGGTGAGTTTCGTCGACGCAGTCGGCGAAGAAGTGTTGTTGTGGTTCAAGGAGATCGGGTTGACGTTTATCGCTGAGACAGCCTACTCCCGCGATGTTTGTGAACGCCTGCAACTGCCGATCGAGAGCGAACGGCCAAGTCCTCAACATCGACGTAACGGAACTCGCAGGCGTGCCCAAGGATGCAGACCGAGCAACGAGCAAACCCAAGTTCCACTTCAAGGAGAAACGTACTTATGACGCCCCTGCACCTAAGCCTGACAAAGAGACGCCAGATTTCAGAACGTGATGCGGCGTCGCACAGTGAAACACGAACACTTACTGAAATGGAAGAGTTGTACTGGTTCGCGATGGCGCTGACGGGCGATCCAGAATTTGCAGCCAGGCTAGTAGTCGATACCGGAAAACTGACCTCGACAGGCCGCGGTGTATTCCGCGACTGACTCGGCAGCTAAACATCTGAGTGAGTGGCCGTGTCGCCGAAGCTTGCCAGAACGATCGTCGCGTGGGCAGTTCATTGGGAGGACGAAAGCGGAAGGACGAGAAGAAATCCAATCCGTGGTTGTGGACCGTGCTTGCGGTGTTAAACGTCGTGGGCATTGGGCTTCCGCTGAGCTATTATCTTCAGACCGATGGAGGAACGCAGACTTTCGCGGCGGTGGTACTGGTTTGTGCCGCGCTCTTCCTGGTTATCTTGGACGGGGTCACAGCCCTCATTGCGAACTTCAACTTGAATGAGCTCTGAGTGTTTGCCGATATCCGGCGCAGCCAGCGCCGTCTGTACACGCTCGTCTCGTATGAGTGCCTGATTATCTACCCACTGCGAGCCAATGCTTGCCAAGCATATTCCGCTTCTACTCGAGCTGAACGTCTTTTCAAGTCTTAAAGCTTAATGTAAACGCGCTTCAGTACCAAGCCGTCCGTGCGCCTGCACAGGGTAAGACAGTCTCATTGGTCACGAGCGGCTGTCTGGGTGCCGCCCTCCATTGCACTGTAATTTCCGGTGAGGACGAGCAAACTGTCGCATCCTCGGCGGCCCTTATTTCGGCGGTGCCAATAGGCGGGCAGGTAACACAGTCCGGCCCCTTCGGTAAGTACCAGAGGACGCAAATGCAGATGCCGCCCGCTTGTGGCAACGCACTTGCAGTCACTTCATATGGTGGTTCGCGACCAAGATTTGAGCGAACCTCGAGTATCGCGAAACGGAGAAGAATAATGAAACGATTATCCGCCCAATGCAGTGTTCTGGCTCTGGTACTGATCCTTGCGCTCAGCGCCTTTGCCAAGCCAAAGTCCGAGAACATTACGCTCTACCAGGATGCGATAGTGAATGGCACAGGTCTTCCTGCCGGCAGTTATGTGGTGAAATACGATGTCGAAGGAACCAACGCACAAGTGACATTCATGCAAGGCAACAAAGAGGTGGCTTCGACAACTGGGCAGCTGAAGACTCTTCCCAAGAAACCCAGTTCAAACCAGGTGGTACTCAACAACGAAGACCGGAGCATCGCCGAGATTGATTTTGGCGGCAAAGATGCGGCGATCACGTTCGAGTCACGAAGCACAATGGGTGGTGAGTAAAGCACGCTGTCTTATCTGTGTTCCTCATCATCACAGGGACGGTTCGCCGTCCCTGCCCTCTTTTCGGCTCAATACATAGACCAGCTGTCGTTGCAGACGGGTCCCGCGCATGCAGCCAGGTCGATCGCCGCCTTTAAAGACGGTGCTTACCTAAGGCGCTGAAGGAACCTCAGTCTCTCTTTTAGGTACAAGGTTTATCGCTTTGTTTCCATCCGAGAGGAAAGTTTCTAGGGCGTCCGGCAGTCGCAAGGTGCCCGCCTGGCAGGGTTGATCGCACCGTTAGTGCGATCGATTAGGAGGTGAGCTTGGGCTTTTGCGCATATGCACGACAGTGCCGCCCTCCTCGAACGAAACTTCATCCATCAACGCTCGCATCAAGTAAATGCCGCGACCGTGAGTGGACATCCGGTGCTCCGGAGCAGTCGGATCGGGTAGAGAGCCGCTGTCGAATCCGGCACCCTCATCCTGAATCATGATCGAGACCTCTCCGTCCGGGCCACAGCGGAGTTTGACGAGGACGTGCTTGTACGGATCCTCATGATTGCCGTGAATGACAGCATTCAAGAGTGCCTCCCGCAACGCAACCTCAATATCGACTTCGGTACCGTCCATCACTCGGAGGCTATTAATCAAGCGCATCAGGCGATCCACGAACGGCGACACCCTGGCGACATCACTGGGGAGATAGTACGTAAACTCCACAAGAGCCTCAGGAACAGCTGTCGGAGCCTGGACGGCGATACTGCTTATTGGGGCCGTATCGAATTCGCACATATTCATCCTCTCGTCTTGGAGATTAGTCGTAGTAGTCCAATCCCAAGTGTGTGATTATGTCCTCACCCATAAGGTGGCGCAGCGTGTTCTTCAGCTTCATCGACTGGATGAAGAGATCATGCTCGGGATACAGCCCCGGAGCCGTCATCGGCGACTTGAAGTAGAAGCTCAACGTCACGGCTTAGGTCGAGCCTTGAGGTCCGGTAGCCTTAACTGCAACGCCACATGCACAACAGTGCCAGCTTCGATGGATATCCTCTGTTCAGCGTGAAGATCAAAGTACGTTGCCTCTACTATGTAGGTCCCGGGCTCCACGTTGGAAAAGCCGAAGTTACCTGCGCGATCGGTAACGGCTGACAAGATCAGGGTGTCACCTTGGACTATGACCTTCGCTCCTTGCACGTAGTCTGGTTTGTCACGAGCCTCCAGAAACACAGTCCCTTTCACAATAGTTGTTGGTTCAGGGGTGCACTGAGCGTCTGCCCCGTAGGGTATGATCAAACAGCTTCCGACCAATAGCAGCACAATCGCTCTTAACCTCAAGCCGATCATCTTAGTAACCGCCGCAACCGTCGGCAGCATCGAATGCAGCTTTAGATTCGTTCAGCCGACTTGAATTCCACCATCACGGGGTGCACTCGGTTCGCCAATACCGCTGGGAGTGTAAGGCCTTATCCTGCAATGTCATGGCTTGTTGAGCCACGTCGAGAATCTGACCTCATTTGGGCACTGCCACGCTATGGGCGCGAGATTCTCTTGCCAGCACGGTGCAGATCGCACAAATGCAAGACCTTAACCGCACCCACACTGCGGCACGCTACTTGCACTATCTGAAGTGTTTGTTCGTGTGCCCGTACGCGACTCGCATACATCAAGTTGCGAAATGGCATGGTGCGAAATGTTTGTCATCTAACTCCACGAGGTTGCAATGACTAGCAGACAGGAATTAGCCATGATGGCCTTGGCTCAAGACTTGGAGCAACCCGGCAGTGACCCCTTAGGTCGGGCGTTCGTTAACCCCGACGTAGTTGCCGATCGCGTCAGTTGTCGAGGAGATCGCGGCGGAATCAGCCATTCGAACCTGCGAGCGAAAACCAGCCGTCCTATGAATGGCCAAGGAAGGAGAATCGTCTTATCGCGGCCTGAAGTTCGACCACACGTCGCAGGGAGCGGGCGGCTGAAGGAACTGAACATCACGGACCTCTACGGACCTCGTGTTTGTGAGCCCAACCGCGATGTTGTCCGAAACGCCCTTCGCGGTTGTGTTTACGCTTTTTTCCCTTCGCTGATCCTGTGGGCCGTCATGATTTGGATGATCTATAGCGTGGTGGGACGATAGGGAAGGAGAAGGGGACTTGACAGCAGTTGCTCAATTGTCGCGGATCTCTTCGCCGGGAATATTCAAGTTAGTGACTGTTGCGTTCTGTTTCGTCAAGTCGTTGCTGCGCCCCCGCGCGGATTTCTCAATCTGGTGATACACGTGCAATCAGGAACGATGTACCGGCGATCAGTACCCTGAACGGGTGAAGTGAATGCCAGGTCGAGGCTTGTGACGAGTTCGGTATCTGGCAAGAACTATGGGCGATATCGCTGATACGGTGCTCCGATTGCAACGCGAGGAAGAATCAGTGCTGCATTGAGGGTGCCGGATACAGCGGGATGAACAGTTTTTTTTGGGACTTAAGGAATATCGCCAATCTTCATCTCCCCCGCTCACTACCTACCGTACAACGGCCGGACTGGAAGGTCCGGCCGTCTCGCCCGCGCCGTGGGTTTAGAAGTACGCCTCATTGGCGCGGAAGTGAACCGGGGAGGGGAGGATATGTGCTCGGGATTGACCCACGTAAATAGGCCCAGCGTTCTTCGAAGGAGGAGCATCAATGAGGTCCGAACTAGTGTTTGCAGCGAAACGCAATCTGTCGAATCGCTATGAGCTGTGTCGGCTGCTGGCGATAGCTGTGCGGAAGTTCCACACGCCCAATACTCGAATTGAGGAGACCACCGACGCTGTTTTGCGCCGGGTCGCCTACTCAGGAGTGGGTGCGGAAACCCTGGACAGGGCCAGCATCGCCGACGTGCAACAGCGTATCGCATGAAGATCTAAGCTGTTTGTCTTTTGTTATTAGCACCTCCATCAGACAGCTAGTCTCATTTTCTTTCCAGTCCATTGCTGATCTGCCCTATGCCGAGCACTGCCCACAAATAGGCGCGCACAGGCGCGCGCTATCACCTTTTCTCTCTCAGTTATCCATGCTTGCGGTTGGCAGCAATCGTGCACCTCTGACAAAGGAGGTTGGAACATGAATGCACTGCAGATCGAAGAGCACAACGCTATAGAGAGACCGAGCCATAAGGTAAATAATGTCTTGCTATATGTGCTCCTCGGCGTCACATTGATTTACACCACAGTTGTGTTGCTACTGGTTGTGAATACACGCAAGCACCTTACGGAAAATGAAGCGTCCCAGCAGGCATTGACACACAAGCTGGCGATGCGACAACTCGAGACCCAGGCCCAGCTGAACGCCTCCACGGAAGCGTTGGCGCGGCGGTTGGGTTTGGACGAGCACGATTTTCAGTATCAACTTGAATCAAAGTCCGGCAACTTTCACCGGCAGCAGCGAGAGTTAGCAAAACTGATGCAAGCGCAGGCGGATGAGCAGCAACAGCAGCTGGGCCAGGTCACCGGTGAAGTCGCAATGATGCACACCGAACTGGGGGGTGCCAAGACCGATATCGCTGCCACACGTACCGAACTGGCATCCACGAATGCGAAGCTTGAGCATGCAATTGGAGATCTGAACGGACAAAGTCACTTGATCGCCCGTACTCGGCTGGAATTGGAAGAGCTTAGGCACCGGGGCGATCGCAACTACTACGAATTCGCTTTAACAAAAGGTGCGGCTCCCACGGCAGTTTCCACCGTGAGCTTACAGTTGAAGAAGGTTGATCCCAAGAAGAACAAGTTCACCTTGAACGTGGTCGCTGACGACCGCACGATCGAGAAGAAAGATCGCGGCGTTGCTGAACCGGTGCAGTTCTACAGCGGACGTGACCGACAGCTTTATGAAGTCGTCATCTTCACCACCGAAAAGAATAGGGTTACCGGATATCTGAGCACTCCTAAAACGGCGACTGTCGTTATGGCAGGGGAGCGGCCTTGAGGCTTAAACGAAATCATTTCCTCGTGCAACAGTTGGCCGCCTGTCCGGTTCAGCGGCTTCAAAACTAGACTCTTCAGGTCCCGTAGCTTCATCCTGCGCGGGACCTTTCTTACGCCAACGCGACTGCAAGCGTTCGCCAGCACTTGCATCGCTTGCCTCGGGACGGATTTGATTTTCTTCCCCATTCGTCGGGACAACTTCGACACAAAATAGTTAACAAGCAGCGGAATATTGTCGCGCCGCTCGCGAAGCGTCGGGATCTCAATCGGAAACACGTTCCATCGATAAAAGAGGTCCTCGCGGAAGGTGCCTTCGCGAATCAGGGTTGCGAGATCTCGGTGCGTGGCAGCGATGATTCGAACATCCACCTGGATGGTTTTGGTGCTCCCCAGACGCTCGAACTCCTGCTCCTGTACGGCACGCAACAGCTTTGGCTGCAATTCCAGGCTGATGTCACCGATTTCATCGAAACAACGGTCATTCGCTGCTTGGCTGGTTCAGCCAGAACGACATGCGGCTCGGAGGCACCAGTCAACAGGGTCGTGACGTGCTTCGCTCCAGTTACGGTCAGTGCCCGAATATCGGCAGAAGGCGAAAGTGACGCATACGTTCAAGTCATTGGTAAGACTGCGTTTGTAACGACTGAGTTTTGGCGTCCAACGTGCCTTAAGAGAAATAGACACTCAGGGTACTTGAACGAGGTAGGAGAAATGACTCGTCTAAAGATGCATTGGCACTTGGTCAAAGAAGCCGATGGAAGACAGCACCTCGACATGGCGTGGGAAGCGCCGCAGGCCCGGGCAGTGCCGAGCGTTTCACTCCCCCAAATCTACCGAAGGGCGAGGCAAAAAGTAGCTCCGCGTCGGCAGTCATTCTTACATGTGGGGCAGTTACAAAGGAAAGGGCGGTATTCCTACGCCGATGCAACTCGCAAATAACAAACAGACGGACGGCCTCAGTCTCGCGATTGACGCCGTTGACCATAACCGCAGACCGCAGCAGGTTAACGCGCATGCTAAAGGAGGAATTTGCATGTTCCGTATGCACCATCGGTTTCTAGTTGGCGTCATGTGCGCCAGTTTTCTCGTCGCTCCGGCCGTGTCCCATGGGGCTGAGTTGAAGGAAGAGACCCTGAAGACCTGGGATGCGTACATCCAGACGGTAAATTCACAAATGCGCGACCGCCGCCAGGGCTCCTTCCTCTGGGTTGACGAAGAACCGGACCGCGTCGAACGAGTGCGCGCGGGTGAGATTCTGGTGTCGTCAGTCGGTCAGAAAAATCCCAAGGCCGTGCCCTCCGGCTTGATCCACGATTGGATGGGGGCAGCCTTCATTCCCAACGCCCGGCTTACAGACGTTTTGTCTGCGGTTCGTGATTACGGTCGCTATAAGGAGTTTTACAAACCTACAGTTGTCGATGCCCGGTTGCTCGGCACTGACGGGAGCTGCGACAAGTACTCGATGCGTGTGGTGAACAACGAGAGGGTAGCCGAGACGGCACTCGACACCGAGTACGAAGCCTGCTACCTCCGGCTCGACGAACTCCGTTCGTACAGCACCGCCCACACGACGCGCGTGCAGGAGATTCGGCACTACGGCCGGCCTGACGAGCAGGAGCTTCCACCGGACCAAGGTAGTGGTTACATCTGGCGCGTCTACAGCCTCGCCAGGTTCGAGGAGAGAGACGGTGGGGTCTACATCGAGCTAGAGGCGATTGCACTCAGCCGCGACATCCCAGTCGCGGTTCGCTGGGTCGTCGATCCGATTGTGCGCAGGGTGTCGAGGAACACCATGCTAATCTCTCTCCAACAGATGGAAGATGCGGTGCATTCAACAGCCGAGACTGCGAACCGGGCAGCGAAATCGTCCACCATTGTTGCCGGCAACGCTGAGGGCACCATCGCTTCGCCCAGCAAGATAACTTACCGCTTTGCGTCGCGGACAAAGCCCTGACTTCCCCGATGCTTTCCGAAACAGCAATGGATGTCAACTTGTCAGCATCCACCAAGCCCCAAGTGCAAAGAGGATTTCCGCGATCGCCAGATTGCATGCCGCCATACTTGTGAGTACGGGGTCGACAGCTTCGAGATTTACGGTTGGACGTAGCCTTACGACAAGAGTGAAGTGACGGGGTCTGTAGCGCTGGCCGGGCGCTGCCGGCAACCCTCTTTCGCCAGGGCAATTTCACTAGCTGCTCGAATAAGCCAGCAGGACACTTATCAGTCGGCACTCCGCCCGTCGCCTTCCCCTGCCAATCCACCTGCCCACATTCGGGCGCTGCCGGTTTTCGGGTGCGGGTGTCACCGCGCTCGTATTGCCAAGGCCGCTATCTTTTCTATAACTTAATACGAGTTCGCGGTTGGCAGAGCGATTGCATTCTCTATTGGCATTCGGGTGAAACGATGCTAAATACAGAAATGCAACATTCGGCGAAGGCTTCGATCGTCACGCTGGAAGGGGGATGCACCAGCGATCATGCCGGTTGCGTTCGGATGCTAACGGAGGTCACCTTCGGGGACTCTGTGGGCGAAGCGACCCTGTCGTCTTTCAGCAGACTCGGAGCGAGGTTTCTTGCTGAGGAGGCCTACGTATTGGATGTGTGCAAGCGGCTTGATCGTAGGGACAGCTTGCCCGGGAGCCTGGATTCTGAATGAACGATATCGTCCAAGTTGTTCTGAAGCATGGCTACCCAATACTGTTCGCTGCCTTATTCGCGCACCAGCTAGGCTTGCCGGTACCAGGACCTCTTTTTCTGCTCGCCGCCGGGGCGCTCGCCACCGCCGGGAAGTTGGGCCTCCTCGCCGTGCTCGGTTTGGCGATCATTGCCTCTGTCCTGGGTGACTGGCCATGGTACGAGGCGGGTCGCCGGGACGGCGACAAGGTGTTGCACTTCATTCACCGCCTCGCACGAGATCCTGACGCCCACGATCGCAGGGCGAAAGAGACTTTTGCCCGTTATGGGCCTCCGATTCTCGTCATCGCGAAGTTCGTCCCTGGACTGGATGCGGTGACGCCTCCCTTGGCCGGGACCTCCGGCACCAGCCGCCTCCGTTTCCTGACGTTTGATGCAATTGGCTGCGGTCTCTATTCGGGCGTCTACGCCGGACTCGGCTATGTCTTCAGCCATCACTTGGAGCGCGCGGCGGCCTACGCCGGCAGAGCGGGCACAGTTTTAGCGGTGCTTGCGCTCGCGGGGCTCCTTATGTACACCGTCCGCAGGTATCGCCTAACGCGCGAATTTCGGCTTTTGCGGATCACACCATCAGAGCCGAGGGGATCTGGAGAAACTGTCGCCAAACCCTGACGAAATGTTGAAGGACTCGATCATGATTACTAACGCTGCAGCAAAACGGCACACAGTGCCAGATGCCGAAAGACTCATTAGTACCCAGTACGGATGCGGTCCAGTGCACTTCTCCGGAACGGATGAAGCTCTGTATGAACGGCACCTGCTCTTCGACAATGGCGTCGATCTGGCTGCGGCCGCGGCGCGCGATCGGTTCGAGGCCCTTGCCCGGTCAGTACGCGACATCCTGTCTCAGCGATGGCTCCTAACGGAGAAGACCTACGAACAACGAAATCCGAAGCGGCTTTACTACCTCTCGATGGAATTCCTCATCGGCCGCTCACTCCTGAACAACGTTATGAATCTTCTGCTCGATCCGGTGGCGAAAGAGGTCATCGAAGACAAGAAACTCAACGTGATTGAGATATCGGAGCAGGAACCCGACGCAGGCCTGGGCAACGGTGGGCTTGGACGTTTGGCGGCATGCTTCATGGAATCCGCCGCAACCATGCAACTTCCGGCAATGGGTTACGGACTGCGATATGAGTACGGCATCTTCAAGCAATCGATCCGAAATGGATGGCAGCAGGAAATGCCGGATAACTGGCTCCGTTCTCCCGATCCCTGGGAGGTCGCGCGGCTGAACCAAAAGGTGGAAATCGAATTAGGCTGCTCGTTCGAACTCAGCAAAGGCAGTTTGCGCCC